>ERZ773049.7-NODE-7-length-117272-cov-10.946791_pt1 | contig 117272 bp, 99 predicted proteins | sample MGYA00580633_ERZ773049 | MGnify/ENA primary metagenome ERZ773049 (study PRJEB29015, sample SAMEA2737991) | human oral metagenome | biome: human oral; feature: human-associated habitat; material: dental | place: China | collected 2066 ...
CAGAGCGCGCTCGACGCCGCTCTCGAGGTGCCTCGCCGCGCACGGGCGCATGCCGTCGGACGTGCGCCCGACCTTCTCGGTGACGGGCCCGGCGTTTCGCCGGAGTCGCACGGCAGCAGGATCCGGGCCAGGTCCTCCCCCTGTCTCTTGCCCCCATGAGGTGGTTGATATGCTCATTCATTAGATAGGTGACACGAAACGCGTGTCCGGGCGAAAGACCCATTCGAGACGGGCGTCATAGCAGCTGCACGCCTGAGGCTTGGCATGTCCGTACCGTCTCGCCATCCCAGACGGAGGCCTGCACCTCGCCTACGTGGGCCTTGCCCAAGAGCAGCATGCAAAGCCTGCTCTGGCCGATGCCCCCGCCGATGGTGTAGGGCAGCTCGCCCTCAAGGAGCATCTTGTGGAAAGGCAGTTTTCGGCGATCGTCGCACCCCGCGATAGTCAACTGTTGGTCCAGTGACGCGGGACTCACGCGGATGCCCATGCTGCTGGCCTCCAAGGCGCAGCCGAGCACATCATCCCAAAAGAGTAGGTCGCCATTAAGGTCCCAGTCATCGTAGTCGGGGGAGCGGCTGTCGTGCGGGCGGCCGGAGCGTAGCGCCCCGCCGATGCCGATGATGAAGGTGGTGTGGTGGTCGGCCACAAAGCGCCCCTCGCGTTCTTGGGGTGCAAGCTCGGGGTAGAGGTCCTCCAGCTCCTGCGCGCTCACAAAGGTGACTTTACGATCCAGCTCTACGTCAAGCTGGGGATAGTGCCACTTGAGCTCGTCGAGCGTGTCGCAAATGGCCGTGACGATGCGGCTGACCACATCTTGCAGGTATTCGAGGGTGCGGTCCTTCTCGCAAATGACCTTCTCCCAGTCCCACTGGTCAACGTAGATGGAGTGCAGGTTATCGAGGGTTTCGTCTCGGCGGATGGCATTCATGTCACATACGAGACCCTTGCCCATGTTGAAGTCGTAGCGTCGGAGTGCGTAGCGCTTCCATTTCGCGAGTGACTGCACGACCTCCGCGTTCTTGCCCGTCGCCAGCACGTCAAAGCTCACGGGGCGCTCGATGCCGCTGAGATTGTCATTCATGCCCGTGGTCGGATCCACGACGAGGGGTGCCGTCACGCGCACGAGGTGAAGCGCCGTGCAGAGCTTTGCGAGGAAGATGTACTTGATGCGCTCTACGGCGCGCTGGGTGTCATAGAGTGACAGCCGCGATTCGTAGCCTTTGGGGATGATGGTCATGAACTCTCCTCGCTATGAGGTGGTCTTGTGTCAGAAACTCTACAGGAGTCTCATTACAGAGGGATACTAGCACAGCTGCCGACCCATCGGCCAAATGTCACGATTCGGGAGGCTGGGTCGTAAGGTTACAAGGAGCGCCTTTGGTAACTCGCGATCGCCAGAGTGCGTCTTTCCGTAAGTCGTGGGTCTCAAACTGCGCTTTTCCGTGAGGCGGCTCGACGTTTGCGCAGGTGAGGAAAAGCGCATTCTGGCGACTGGGGCTCACGCAAAAGCGCATTCTGGCGACTGGGGCTCACGCAAAGGCGCACTCTGGCTCCGCCCCTCACGCAAAAGCGCACTCTGCGATCCCCAGGTCCCACAGACTGCGCTTTTCCGTTACATTGCGGCGTCCGGAAAGTGTGGGGCAACCGCCCGCCAGATTGCGGGGCACTATGGAAAATGGCTCAACTGGGCAAATGCGCTCGAGCAACCGCCCGCCAGACTGTGGGGCGGGTTGCGCCAAGGTCCGCAAAGATCGGTTTGGAGTTTGACCTCACGCAAAGGCGCAGTCTGACCGCAGTCCCTCACGGAAAGGCGCGCTCTGGCCACACGCCCTCGACGCTGCCCCGCTCGACTGCGCTGGACTCCGGCCTTGCAGCTTCAGATGAACGAGGATGGCGCGCCTCTTGTCATCACATACCCGCATGGCGATTCTCGTCCACAGCCTCAGCTTCCCTTTGAGGACCCTTCGCGCCTCCGTGTAGAACACGCGCTCCTCGACCAGCGGCATCCCGAGTTCGTCCGTGAACGCCCGCGCGTCGTTCACGTAGAAGAGGATCTGCGCGGACGCGTTGCCCGTTCGTTTCACGTACCTGTTGGCGTACCTGACGCCCACCTCGTTGGTGGCGTCAAAGATCAGCTCGCTGCCGGGCAGGCGCTCTGCGAGGTCCCTCAGGAACCCTGTGACCTGCTCCTCTCGGAAGTACTGAAATACGCCCGAGGCGATCAAAAGCGACGGGACCTTTCTGTCCACCCGTCCCGTCCAGCCAAGTTCGAACATGTCGCCCGCGATGATGACCTCGCTCGGGAGCGGGTCGATGAGCGACCGTCTCAGCTCGATCGTCTTTGGTAGGTCGATCTCATAGAACGTGACCGCAGGCAGGCTGAGTCTCTGTGCCATCGTCTCTAGGCCTGCGCCGAGGTTGATGACGTTGCAGCCGCCGGGGTGCCTTGCCGCAAATGAACGCACCAGCTCGTCGAGGACGTGGTAGCGGGCAACCGAAGCGAGCATCGTGTACTCGGAGGAGTGCTCCCGTATCCTCTCGAGGGTCTCGACAGGAATCCGGTCTCGCAGCTTGAGGGCCGTCGCGTCACGAAAGTACTCGGGGAAGCGCTCCGTCGCGTATATCCTTGCCACCATCGGAATGTACGTCGTGTCAGCCACACCCTGCAGCTTGACGTGTCGGGATGTCCGCGTGTCGCTCATGCCCTCTTCCTCCTTAGCTCGTCTGGGGAGATGCGCTCGGGATATCTCCTCTCCTCGAGGATCTCCTTGAGGTAGCGGTTGTCCAGGATCATGTCGTCTCGGATCAGCTGCCAGTTCGCCTTCTTTCTGAAGAAGACATTGAATATGAGGAAGTTGACCACAGGGCTTATGATCGGCGTCCCCACGCCAAAGGACTCGGTGTGCGAGAAGCGACAGCCGGCCTCCGTCCGCTCTCCCTCGAAGGTGATGAAGGCAGTCTTTCTATCGCTCCTAAACACGAAGCGGAAGTGGTCACGATCTCGCACACTCTGTGTGATGGTTCCTGTGACGTCGTAGTCGAGGCCCATCACGATCTCGCGAAACCTCACTTTGCTGCCGACGGTGACGTCTCCGTCGTACAGCTCGCACTCCAGGTGATACGGGCTCCACCTAACGAACTCCTCCTCGAAGTTGTCCGCCCAGTCGCACAGGCGCTCGAAGGGAGCGTCTATATCAATGCGCTCGGTCAAGGTATGCATGAATCACCCCTTTGTATCTCTGCCTCTCGTCCTCGGGGGCGCCAAGGGCGCCTGCACAGAAGTCGACCATGCGGTCCATGAGAGGGGAGGGGTCATCGTTGCCCCCTCGGGCGTAGTTGAGGTCGTAGACCATCTCGCCGATGCCACCCGCGACGAAGACGGCGGCTTGGTGGATGTCCTCCTCGTTGGTTCCGCGCCAGCCCTTCGCTCGTATGAACAGCTCCCACACCTCGACGAAGCGCTGCGTCAAATCCTCTCTCAGCTTAAGAGAGAACAGCAGGTTCTCGGTGGACGAGACGGCCTCGTTCCCGCGTCCGCCACGTGTGAGCGTGGCAAGGAACAAGGGGGCGACGCCCATCATGAGCCTGTCGGGATCGTCCTCCCACCGTGCGACGACCTCATCGATGGCCTGCAGGTACCGCTCGGAATGCTGTCGCAGCACCGCCTGGTAGATCTCCTCCTTCGACTTGAAGTAGTAGTAGAACACGCTCGGGGAGGCGGTCCTGTTGCCCACCTCGTCGAGGATGTTCCTTACGGAGGTTGCGGCATAACCCTTGGAGAGAAACAGCCTGTTCGCTGCGTCGATCAGCTCGCCGCGACGGATCGTGGGGTCCTGTCTTCTCCTGGGCATGGAACTCCCTCTGACGGAAAGTTCATAGAATGATGTTCTACCTACAGATAATAGAGCAGTATTCTACGAATGTCAACGTTCAACGTTGAATGGCTGCGCCCGTGCGTGGTCGCGGTCAGTCTCATACTTGTCAGATGAGGGCGGTGAGTCCGGTGTCTTGTCAAGCGGGTCGCGGCGTCGGCTTCGCGTGGCCGGGCTCAGGCGGCCCGCAGGGATGCGTCGTAGCTGGCTGGCATGTCCTGCCGTTAGCGCCGACAGCCCGCTTCAGCTGAAGGCAGCTTGACTTTCCCCGGGGGGGATAGCATTTATGCACCCTGCCCGCTTTCCTAGTAGGTAGAGCGGTGCCGGGGCGCGCTCAAGTTCTGCTCCTTTCTACATCCCCTCAGCGCCTCTCCTCACCTGGACAATCGCAGCGCCCCCTCACGGAAAAGTACAGTTTGGAGTTGCGTCTTACGGAAAAGCGCATTCTGCAACCCCAACACGCCGACAGTCACCCAGAGTGCGTCTTTTCGTGAGGGTCCGCGTCAGAGTGCGTCTTTCCGTAGAATGCGTCTTTTCTTATCTGGGCAAACGCAGTGTCACCTCACGGAAAGACGCACTCTGCTTCTGCGACCTCACCAAAAAGCGCATTCCGCAACCGCAGCGTTATGACATTCCGCAACCGCAGCGTTATGACATTCCGCAACCGCTGCGTTATGAAAAAGCGCACTTTGACTCACTCGTTCAGGTCACGCATCGCCAAAAGACACATTCTGCGACCCCCGGACCACCTGGACCACGTTTCTCTGTGACGCGCGGGGCGGCGAAGGGAAGGCGGTTGTGCCGCGTTCCCCCTCCAACTGACCCTCGCATATGTGGAGAAGAGATGCAGGGGCGAGGCGGTGAGCGTGCCTCAAATTTCCTTAGTTAATCTAACTAGTGAGCAAGAGAATTCGACCTGTGACGTACGGGAGGGTTGCCATGCAAGCGCAACATGCCAGACAGCCCCTCCGCCGGAGTACCTGCGCGAATGTCGCACCTACCCCTTACGGCGCCACGAAGGATGAGGACGCGTTCGCGAGTGAGGTGAGCAGTCTCTTGTTCAAGGTATACCGTTCTGCGGGTTCCATAGAGGCGAGCGTGCTGAGTCGACAGCACGACACCGACATCTCCCTGAGCGACTCTCGAGTGATCATCACGGTGGGCAGGTTGGCCTTCAGGACGGGATCGCGCATCAACGTGAGCGAGCTGGCCTGCGCCTGTGACGTCACGGTACCTTCAGCCACCTCGTCAGTCAACCGTCTGGTCACAAAGGGGCTGCTGAGAAAGGAGCCCGACGAGCGGGATGGGCGCTGCGTGAACATCATGCTCACGCGTACTGGGGAGAAGATCTATCGCATTCACGTGTTATTTCATTTGAACATGGCGAGCAGGCTAGCCGAAGGTCTGAGTCCGTCGGAGCGCGAGGCGCTCCTTGCGGGCATTCATCGGCTTGCAGACTTCTACCACGATGTCGAGATGGAGCGCGTATGAGCTTTAGAGTGATAGGAACCGGCAGTTCCCTACCCAAGAGAGTCGTTACCAACGATGACCTCTCTCAGTTCCTCGACACGTCGGACGAGTGGATCTACTCGCGCACGGGCATCAAGCAGCGCCATGTGTGCACGACTGAGGGACTCGACGATCTCGCCATAGAGGCCTCGAGAAAGGCCGTCGAGGTAGCGGGCATAGATGGCAGTGAGATCGATCTCGTCGTGGGTTCCACGACCTCTCCCGATCACGTGGTTCCTGCTATCGCCTGCGTCGCTGCCGACGCCATCGGTGCAAAGCACTGTGCGGCTTTCGATCTCTTCATAGGCTGTTCGGGCTTTGTTCAGGGACTTGACGTGGTAGACGGGTTCTTTGCCCGTGGCAGGGCAAAAAAGGCCTTGGTCGTTGCTGCCGAGAAGGTGACGAGCCTTGTCGACTGGTCGGACCGGGCGACCTGCGTCCTGTTTGGTGACGGAGCGGGTGCGGTGGTGCTTGAGGCGACGGACGAGGACCCGCTCCCCATGCATGCGTGGGCGACGCTCGACTTCGCCCTCACCTTGCCCGGTGTCAGGAGTACGAGTCCCTATGACCAACGTATAGGGGCATACGGTAAGGCGCTCACCATGAACGGGCGCGAGGTCTTTCGCTTTGCCGTGAGGGCCATCATCGAGGAGGTAAACAGCCTTGTCGCCGAGGCGGGTATCGACGTCTCTGACATCGATCACTTCGTGTTCCACCAAGCAAACGAGCGCATCTTGGCCTCCGCTATCAAGCACCTCGGGCTCGATGACGCAAAGGTGGTCCGCAGGCTAGAGGACACGGGCAACATCTCGAGCGCGTGCATCCCGTTGGCGCTCGATACCCTGAACAGGAATGGGGGGCTCAAGCGGGGGGAGCTCATCTGCATGATCGGCTTCGGTGCCGGCCTTTCGGTGGGGTCCTGTCTCACCAGGTGGGAGCCGTAGCCACCACAGTTCGTGACAGCGCCGCGCAAGCGGCTGTCAATAGGAGGAGTCGCTAAGGCGACATAAAGCGCCGCTTACGCGGCAGATACACAAGGAGGAGCCATGGCCGAAAGCACGTTCGATAAGATCTGCGAAATCCTCAAGGAGCAGGACGGCGTTACCGAGAAGCTAACCCCCGAGACTACCTTCGAGGAGGCCGGCATCGACTCGCTCGCAACCGTCGAGGTAGTCATGGCCTGTGAGGAGGAGTTCGACATCGAGATCGACGCCGAGGCTAACCCCAAGACCATCGGTGAGTTCGTCGACATGGTCGACAAGCTGATCGCGGAGAAGGCGTAAGTGATGATACAGACCCCCATCTGCGACGCACTGGGCATCGAGAAGCCAGTCTTCCAGGGTGGCATGGCGTGGATAGCCGATGCGAGCCTTGCCTCGGCCGTGTCAGAGGCGGGAGGGCTGGGCATCATCTCGGCCATGAACGCTAACGCCGAGTGGCTACGTGACCAGATTCACGAGCTGCGTGAGCGGACCGACAAACCCTTTGGCGTGAACATCATGCTCATGAGTCCCTTTGTGGACGAGGTTGCGCGCCTTGTCGCCGACGAGAGGGTCCCCGTTGTGGTGACCGGTGCTGGGGACCCGCGCAAGTACATGAGTTCTTGGATTGACGCGGGTATCAAGGTCATTCCCGTTGTGGCGTCGGTCGCGCTGGCCCGCATGGTCGAGCGCGCCGGTGCGACTGCCGTCGTCGCCGAGGGAGGCGAGTCTGGCGGACACGTGGGTGACTCCACTACGATGACCCTCGTCCCCCAGGTCGTCGATGCCATCAGCATTCCCGTCGTGGCCGCAGGCGGCATCGCCGACGGCCGTGGCGTCGCCGCTGCCTTTATGCTCGGGGCGGTGGGAGTGCAGGTGGGTACGCGCTTCCTCGTTGCTGACGAGTGTACGGTGAGCGAAGAGTACAAGGAGCGTGTCCTCAAAGCCGGAGATATCTCCACCATGGTCACGGGCAGGTCGGGAGGACATCCGGTGCGCTGCCTCAAGACCCCCTTCACACGTCGCTTCGCGAAGGCCGAAAGCGCAGGCGCCAGCCAGGATGAGCTCAACGCCATGGGTGCGGGATCACTGCGCAAGGCGGCCCGTGAGGGCGACTACGAGAACGGCAGCTTCATGTGCGGTCAGATCGCTGGTCTCGTGAAGAGGCGCCAGTCTGCCGCAGAGATCGTCGATGACCTGGTCGGCGGTGCCGAGAAGGTGCTTAAGGGGGCGACCACATGGGTAAGATAGCCCTCCTCTTTGCGGGGCAGGGAGCCCAGCACCCCGGCATGGGTAAGGAGCTCGTACATGCGCAGCCTGTTGCCAAGCAGACCTTCGACGAGCTCGAGTCTGCCATGCCGGGTCTCTCCAAGCTTTGCTTCGAGGGCACTAAGGAGGAGCTCACCCGTACCGAGAACACGCAACCTGCGATCTTCGCGACCGATCTTGCGGCCGCACGCTCGCTCGTCGCACGCGGCATCAACCCAGACGGCGTCGCGGGCTTCTCGCTGGGCGAGGTCGCGGCGCTGACCTTTGCCTGCGCCTTTTCTGACATGGACGGCTTTGCGTTGGTGCGCTATCGTGGTGAGCTCATGGCCGAGGCGTGCGCGGCAAAACCCGGCGGCATGCGTGCCGTCGTGAAGCTGACCGCAGCTGAGGTCGAAAGGCTTGCCAAGGAGGCCGGAGCCTGGCCCGTCAACTACAACAGTCCCCAGCAGACCGTTGTCGCGGGGAGTGACGAGGCGCTTGCCAAGCTTGACGTGCTTGTCAAGGAGGCTAAGGGACGCTCCCTCAAGGTCGCTGTCGCCGGCGCCTTCCATAGCCCGTACATGGAGAGCGCCAGTGCGGGCCTTGCGAAGTGGCTCGAGAACAAGCCACCACGTCCCTGCATCGTCGATGTCTGGGCAAATAAGACCGCAGAGCCGTATCCCAAGGATCCCTCCAAGATAGCTGAGGTCTTGGCCGCCCAGCCCTCGAGTCCCGTCCTGTGGACCAAGACCCTAGAGAACATGCAGGCCGCCGGCTTCGATAGCTTCGTCGAGGTAGGTCCGGGCACTACGCTCACGGGCCTCGTCAAGCGCACCCTCAAGGGGGTCACGGCGCTCTCGATCGAGACGCCCGAGCAGCTCGAGGCAGCGCTTGGCGTGCTGAGAAAGGACTGACTATGGCTGAGTTGAAAACCGGCACCCTTGATCGCGACGCGAGTCGTAAGGTCGCCCTTGTGACGGGTGCGTCACGTGGCATAGGTCGCTCGACGGCCCTGCGTCTTGCGACAGATGGCTACGACGTGGCCGTCATCTATGTGGGGAGCGCAGAGCCCTTCGAAGAGGTTGTCGAGGAGCTGCGCTCCGCTGGTGCGTGTGCTAAGGCATACGAGTGCGACGTCTCCTCCTCAAAGGAGGTCGACGCCTGCGTGGGTCAGGTGCTCGATGACTTCGGTCACGTCTGGACGCTCGTTAACAATGCCGGCATCACCCGCGACGGCATTATGGCCCGCATGAAGGATAGCGACTTCGACAGTGTCATAGCCGTCAACCTCAAGGGCGCCTTCAACATGGTTCGCGCCCTCACGCGTACCTTCATGCGTCAGCGCGGGGGCCGTATCATCAACATGAGCTCTGTCGTGGGCATCATGGGAAACGCCGGTCAGGTCAACTACTCGGCCTCCAAGGCCGGTCTCATCGGTCTCACGAAGTCTGTCGCACGTGAGCTCGCGAGCAGGAACGTTACCTGCAATGCCATAGCCCCGGGATTTGTCGAGACGGCCATGACGGCAGGTCTTTCGGACGCGACGCGCAAGTCCTATGAGGGGCAGATCCCTCTGGGGCGCATGTGCGTGCCCGAGGACATCGCGGCCGCGATCTCCTTCTTGGCGAGTGACGAGGCCTCTCTCATCACGGGTGTAGTCTTGCCCGTCGATGGGGGCATGGCCATGTAGGGACCTGTGGCCAGCACGGATGCTTTGCCGTGCTGGCCATGTTGCAAGAGCGGGGCAAGCCTGATAAGGAGCGTGCACATATGGAACGCAGGGTCGCAGTAACGGGGTTGGGTGCCGTATCGCCTGTCGGCAATACGCTCGCTCAAACCTGGGAGGCACTCAAGGCCGGTGTCTCGGGCGTCGGCGAAATCACGAAGTTTGATACGACTGACTATAAGGTCAAGGTGGCTGCCGAGGTCAAGGACTTCGATCCTACGCCGCTTCTGAGTGCGCCCGAGGTCAGACGTAACGACCTCTTCACACAGTATGCCATCGTGGCGGCCCATGAGGCCATGGTCGATTCTGGCCTCGACGTAGAGGAGAGCATCGATCGCGAGCGCCTGGGCGTCTATGTTGGCTCGGGCATCGGGGGCATCAACACGATGCTCGCAAATGCCGACAAGCTCATCGAGGGAGGACCTCGCAAGGTCTCGCCGTTTTTGATTCCCTCGATGATCGCGAACATGGCCGCCGGCCAGATATCCATCCGCAATCGGGCACTCGGTCCCACCCTCCCTGTGGTCACGGCCTGCGCCACATCGAGCAACGCTATCGGCGAGGCATTCCGTGCCATCGGGCATGGCTACGCGGACGCCATCATCGCCGGTGGTGCCGAGGCTGGGATCGCCCCTCTCGCTGTCGCGGGCTTCAGTAGCGCCAAGGCCCTCACCAAGAATCCCGATCCCAAGACAGCGTGCCGTCCCTTCGACGCGATGCGCGACGGCTTCGTGATGGGTGAGGGCGCGGCCATCGTGGTGCTCGAGGAGCTCGAGCATGCCCAGGCGCGAGGCGCCCACATCTTTGCCGAGGTCATGGGCTACGGCAATACCTCGGATGCCTATCACATCACGAGTCCCGACCCAAAGGCCAGTGGCATCACCCGTGCCATCAGGCAGGCCATCGCCGAGGCAGGACTCGACGCCACCGAGGGTCTCTACATCAACGCGCACGGTACCTCGACTAAGCTCAATGACGCGTCCGAGACGCTGAGCTTCAAGCGGGCGCTGGGCGAGGAGGCCGCACGTGCGGCACACATCTCCTCCACGAAGTCGATGACGGGCCACATGCTGGGCGCCGCCGGCGCGATAGAGGCCATCGCATGCATCAAGGCTCTTGAGGAGGGCGTCATCGCCCCCACGATTAACTACGTGCACCCCGATCCCGACTGCGACCTCGACTATACGCCCAATGAGGCGGCCTCCTTCGACGGCCTCTGGGCTCTCTCGACATCACTCGGCTTTGGCGGACACAACGCTGCCCTGGCATTCAGGGCCTACGGAAAGTAGAGGTGAGTCGTTCACATGGAATTCGATAAGGTCAAAGAGTTGGCTACGCTACTTGAGAACAGCTCCCTCACCAAGCTGCGGCTTGAGGAGGATGGTACCGTCCTCGAGCTCGAGGCCGAGCCCCCGCAACAACTGGTGAGTGTGGCGGCCCCAGCTGTCGCCGCCCCCGCCACGGTGGCGCCCGCGCCATCCGCGCCGACTGCCCCCGCCCCAGCTGCGCCTGCGCCGTCGTCGGACGATAGTGATGACGCACCTTACGACATGAGCAAGCTCACGCTCGTGAAGGCTCCTATGGTGGGTGTCTTCTATGCGGCACCGTCCCCGGGCGCCGATCCCTTCGTGCATGTGGGTTCCAAGGTCAAGAAGGGTGACACCCTCTGCGTCATGGAGGCGATGAAGCTCATGAACGAGGTCGTGGCTGAGGTCGACGGGGAGGTGGTTGACGTCTGCGTCGAGGACGGTGACCTTGTGGAGTTTGGTGGTACCCTCATGAAGATCTACTAGGACAAGGGGCCTCACATGAACAGAACCGAGCTTGAGAAGATCCTTCCGCATCGTCCGCCGATGTTGCTCCTCGATGAGTCCGAGGTGGTGGATGGTGAGGCCCACGGCAGGCTGGCCATCCATGGGGACGAGTTCTTCCTCCAAGGCCACTTTCCCAATAACCCCATCGTTCCGGGCGTCATGCAGTGCGAGATGCTCGCCCAGAACTGCTGTGTTCTCATTGCGGGCAAGATGGAAGGCACTGGTAAGACGCCACTCTACACCGGCCTTGACAAGGTGCGCTTCAAGAGTTCCATCCGCCCGGGGGACACCATCGACCTCGTCTGCCGCCTGACACGCGAGCGCGCTCCCTTCTACTTCGCGGAGGGCGAGGCATCTGTCAACGGTCGCCTCTGCTGTAAGGCGAGCATGTCGTTCGCCTTGGTGGACGCCACGGAAACGAAAGGTGGCGAGCGCTAGTGTTTGAGAAGATCCTCGTTGCCAACCGTGGCGAGATCGCCGTGCGCGTCATTCGCGCCTGCAAGGAGATGGGCGTGCAGACCGTCGCGGTCTTTTCTACCGCAGACGCCGGGTCCTATCACGTGCAGATCGCCGACGAGGCCTGGTGTATCGGGGGACCCCGCCCCGCAGACAGCTATCTCAACATGGACGCCATTATCACGGTGGCCGTTGAGTCTGGCGCGACGGCGATACACCCCGGCTACGGATTCCTCTCTGAGTCCGCTGAGTTCGCGCGCAAGTGCAGGGACTGCGGCGTCGTCTTCGTAGGTCCCTCGCCTGAGGTCATCGAATGCATGGGTGATAAGGACGAGGCCCGTCGCACGGCCAAGGCGGCGGGTGTCCCCATCGTGGAAGGTTCCGATCTTCTGAGCGATGCCGACGAGGCCGAGCGTGAGGCTAAGCGCATCGGCTTTCCGTTGCTCATCAAGGCCCGTGCCGGTGGCGGTGGCCGTGGCATCCGAAAGGTAGAGTCCCTAGAGAAGGTGCGCAGCTCCTTCCAGGAGGCTTCGAGCGAGGCCTCTTCCGCCTTCGGTGACGGTGGCTGCTACATGGAGCGTTTCATCTCGCCCGCCCACCACGTTGAGGTACAGATCTTGGGCGACGCCCACGGTAACGTGGTATCACTCGGCGAGCGCGAGTGCTCCGTGCAGCGTCGCAACCAGAAGCTCCTCGAGGAGAGTCCCAGTCCCTCGATCACACAGGCGGTGCGCGAGCATATGCACCGGGCGGCTCGTGACCTCGCACGCTCCGTGAACTACCTGGGCGTGGGCACGATCGAGTACCTCTACTCGGACAGTGACGAGACCTTCGCCTTCATGGAGATGAACACCCGTCTTCAGGTGGAGCATCCGGTGACCGAGTTTGTCTCGGGGCTTGATCTTGTGAAGTGGCAGCTGCGCGTGGCCGCCGAAAACGAGCTTGCCTTCACCCAGGACGATATCCACATACGCGGTCATGCCATCGAGTGCCGCCTCAACGCTGAGACACCCGACTTCTTGCCCTCCTGCGGTACCGTCGAGACCCTGCACATACCCGGTGGACCGTGGGTACGTTTTGACACGGCCCTCTATCAGGGTGTCACCGTACCACCGTACTACGACTCGATGCTCGGTAAGCTCATCGTGTTCGCTCCGACGCGCGAGGAGTGCGTGCGCAAGGCTCGCTCGGCCCTCGGCGAGTTCGTGGTGGAGGGCATCTCGGACAACTCCGAGTTGCAGCTGGACATACTCTCGAACGACGCGTTCATCTCGGGCATGTACCACACCAACCTCATGGAGCATCTGTATGAGTAGCAACAAGAAGAGCAAGAGCGCCAACGCCCTCGAGGGACCGGTCACGGAGGTCGAGGTTGAGGTACCGGTGCGTCAGGTGCTGGTGCGCTGTCCGGGCTGTCGTCATGCGACGAGCCAGGAGTCCATCTCCGAGAACCTCGAGGTCTGCCCGCGCTGTGGCCATCACTTTAGGATAGGCGCCCGCAAGCGCCTCGGCATGACCGTTGACGCCGGGAGCTTCCAAGAGATCGACGCCGCCCTCACGGCCCGGGACTTCCTTGGTTTTCCGGGCTACACAGAGAAGCTCGAGCAGGCGCGCGCCAGGTCATCGGAACCCGAGGGTGTCATTTGCGGTACGGCGACCATCGGCGGCTATCGCTGCGCCATCTTCGTGATGAACGGCGAGTTCATGATGGGTTCTATGGGTAGCGTCGTGGGCGAGAAGATCTGTCGCCTCTTCGAGCTGGCAACCGAGAGGCGCCTGCCCGTCGTGGGCTTCACCGTGTCGGGTGGCGCGCGCATGCAGGAGGGGACGACCTCCCTCATGCAGATGGCCAAGACCACGGGTGCCGTCCGTCGCCATAGTGACGCAGGGTTGCTCTATGTCGCCGTGCTCACCGATCCCACCTCGGGCGGGGTCACGGCAAGCTTTGCCATGGAGGCCGACATCTGCCTGGCCGAGCCCGATGCCCTCGTTGCCTTCGCCGGTCCCCGTGTCATCGAGCAGACCCTGCACAAGCGCCTGCCTGCGGGCTTTCAGCGCTCAGAGTTCCAGCTTGAGCATGGCTTCGTTGACCGCATCGCTCAGCGCAGCGACCTGCCAGCAGAGCTTTCGCTGCTGCTTGCCCTCCACGGCGTCGTGCGGGTCGAGGGGGAGGGACCCTTCCTTCCCGTGATTCGCCTTGAGGGTAAGCGGGACGAGCGCCAGACCTCCTCGAGCTTCCTCGGCAACATTAAGGCCGCCGTGGGCGCCATCTCAGGGAACAAGCAGCTTGATCCCAAAAAGATCAAGGAGGCCGAAAAGGAGAAGGGCGCCTATGAGCTTCTCGGCATCGTCCGTTCAGGTGAGCGCCCCACCGTGTTGCCCATTGCCGAGCAGGTCTTCGATGACTTCGTGGAACTGCACGGCGATCGCTACTTTGGTGATGACGGGGCCGTCGTGGGCGGTATCGCACGCTTGCGCGGACAGGTCGTGACCGTGATCGGTACCGAACGTGGGCGTGACACCAAGGAGCGGGTGCGCCGCAACTTTGGCTCGGCCAACCCAGAGGGCTATCGCAAGGCCCAGCGCCTCATGCACCAGGCCGAGAAGTTCGGCCGTCCTGTCATTTGCCTCGTTGACACCTCCGGGGCATTTTGCGGGATGGGGGCTGAGGAGCGGGGGCAGGGCGAGGCAGTGGCCCAGAGCCTTGTTGTGATGAGTGGCCTCAAGGTTTCCATTATCTCGGTGATCATGGGCGAGGGCGGCTCGGGTGGCGCGCTTGGGCTCGCACTTGCCAATCGCGTGCTCATGCTCTCGGGGGCAGTGTACTCCGTCGTGAGTCCCGAGGGCTGTGCGTCGATACTCTGGAAGACAGCCGATCGCGCGTCCGAGGCGGCCGACGCCCTCAAGATCCGCGCGACGGACCTCTGTGAGCTAGGCGTGGCCGACGGTATCATAGAGGATTATGACATCGGCAGCGAGGCGTTCGCCGATCGCCTCGCGGGGCGTCTCGTCGAGGAGCTGGAGCCACTCGAGAGGATGACCGCCGACGAGCTCGTCGATGCGAGGTACGAAAGGTTCCGTCGCATGGGAAAGGACGCGCTATGCTGACCATCGTTACCGAATCAAGCTCCGGGCTCACGAGGGACGAGGCCGAGGAGCTGGGCGTCACGCTCATCCCCACCTACTACAGCGTGGATGGGGTTACCCACAGGGAGCTCTACACCAACGAGTGCGGGAACTACCGGGAGTTTTTGCGTCCCGAGCTCACGATGCACACGGAGCCCGCCTTCCCGCAGGTCTACGTCGAGGCCTTCTCGAAGGCCTTTGCCCAAGGCAACGACGTGCTCTGCATCACGATATCATCGCGGCTCTCGGCGGGGTATCGCAGTGCGCTCAACGCCGAGAAGTTCTTCTATGGCGAGGAGATCGTCGACGAGGACACGCCGGGCGAGCGCCATGACGAGCTGCGCGTCATCGACTCGTACGCTGCTGGCTCCGCTCTCGAGCTCTTGGTCAGGACGGCCCGCGCTGCGGCGTATCGGGGGCTGAGCTTCGAGGAGATCGTGGCTGCGGTCGAGGCCAGGCGTGACCATATACACACGCTGTTCTCGGTACCCGACATGGCGGTCCTGCGTCGTAGTGGTCGCCTTACCAACACCCGTCGCTCCGTGACGGCAACGCTTGACCGCTTTCCGGTCTTTGAGCTTAAGCGCGGTGCCATCGCGACAGCTTGGGTGGCTCGCGGCACTGCGGGTATGGCAAAGACCATGCTGCTGCGTGTGCCCGCAGACGTAAAGCACCTGATGGTCGCCTATTACGGAGAAGATACCAAGGCCCTGCATCGCCTCGTTGACAGCATACATAGGCAGCGTCCCGATGCGTACGTCACCGTGAAGGATGGGGGTCCCGCACTTACCACGAACCTTGGTATCGGCGCGGTGTCGCTCATCTGGGACGACGGCGAATAGGCGTCTGTGGCGACCCGCTGTCCGCATGCGCTCATCCACCTTGCGAGGGTCGGCTCCACCAACGACTACGCGAAGGAGCGCTACCGTCTCGGCGCGGGGCGCGATGTCCAAGCCGATGATCTGGCAGGTCCCCTGCTCGCGGCAGCGCGCTCTGCCGCAGCGGGGGGCCTGCCGCTTCCCGTTGATGTCGTCGTCGCAGACGAGCAAACGGCGGGGCGCGGACGGCTGGATCGCACGTGGCAGAGCAGGTCAGGCGAGACCCTCGTCGCAAGCCTCGTCGCCGCCGTTCCCGCTCGCATGCTCGTGGAGCTGGGCGGCGGCTGGCTTACGAGCGCCTGTGGGCTTGCCTGTTTGGATGGCCTGCGCGCCGTGCTAAGACAGAGTGGTCTTGATAGCACCGTCGAGCCTCCCGACATCGAGTCGCCCGGGGTGTCCTTGTCGCTCGGACTCAAGTGGCCCAACGACCTCTTCTGCGGGGGCAAGAAGCTCGGAGGCATCCTCTGCGAGCTGGTGCCGGGTGCGCTGGTCCCCAACGGGGAGGACTTTGCCTGTGTCGTTTTGGGCATTGGCATAAACCTGCTTACACCGGCCGAGCGCCTGCCGCTTGCGACGGCGACCTCGCTCGCGGTGGAGTTGGGGCCGGCCGCAGGGGCGCTGCCTGCCTTCGCGTGCCTGCGCGAGGACCTGCTCACCTCCATCGCGCGGGGTCTGGGCCAGCTGTTGGGTGAGCTTGTTGCGCATCCCGCCAAGACGACGGAGGCCCTCCTGCTCCGCCTGCGCGAGGAGAGCTGTACCCTTGGCAAACGCGTCGAGGTCAACTGTGGGGGCGACCGTCGTGTCACGGGGGTCGCGCTCGACATCCTTCCAGACACCGCACTGCTCGTGAAGACCGATGCGGGCGAGGAGCTGCCTATCACCGCCGGGGACGTCGGTGTGCTGCCGATGGGGCCGTGACGTCAGTACGCGTTCTTATGTGGCGAGATCGTCGCTCGTACGCGCCGATCTCTTCCCCATCATCCTTTACATACTACGACAGCCATAGTATGATGAGCTCACGACATACCACGACAGACGTAGCTTAAACGGGAGGCAAAGATGGCGGGTATCAGCAGCGACGTCATCCGTGGGTACATCGACACGATGATACTCTGCCTGCTGTTGAAAGAGCCCTCGTATGGCTACGAGATATCCAAGCTCATCCGGCAGACGTCAGACGAGAAGTACGTCATCAAGGAGACGACGCTGTACTCCGCGTTCGCTCGGATGGAGAGAAACGACCTCGTGGAGTCGTTTTCTCAAGACGCCGCCAACGGGAAACGTCGCACCTACTACCGCATCACCGAGGCAGGCAGGAGCCACTATCGCTCGAAGTGCGAGGAATGGGAGCTCACAAAGGACGTCATAGAGCGATTCACGAAGGGGGAGAGCACCTGATGGATACCATCCTAGGCTACCTGGAGTCCATGTTCGCCACGCTGCCGGACACACCGGAGCTGCTCCGGGCAAAACGCGAGCTGGGACAGATGATGGACGTGAACGTACGTCATGCGGATGTCAGCACGAACATGGGGAACCTGAGTGCCACGAGGCTCGGCTGTGTGTCCTGTTCCCTGCGTAGCAATATAGGTACGGTGAGCGCGAGCGACGTGAGCTTTGGAGATTCAATGGAACTCTCCGCAAACATGGGGAACGTCGAGCTGAGCGGGGTGGAGAACTTGCGTGAACTGAGGCTTGAGCTTTCGACCTCCATGGGTGACATCATGGTCAACGGGCAGAGTTTCCGGGCGGATACGCTCACCCAGGGCACAGGCACAAGGCGGTTGGTGGCCAAGGCGGACATGGGTGATGTCAGGATCAGTGGTCGGGAGGGGGACCTCGACCATGGCTAAGGCGGCGAAAGGCGGCGTTGTGGCAGCTCGGACGAGAGATGGGATCGTGGATGAGCTGTTTTGCCTGCAGGATGAGGCCTATGGGAACTTCCAGGCCCGCCTCATGCCGACGGTCGAGCGAGACCGTGTGATCGGTGTGCGCATGCCCGCGCTTCGCAAGCTGGCGAGGTCCCTCTCGCGTGAGTGCTCAACCAAGGCGTTTCTCAGGGAGCTGCCACATCACTACTTTGAGGAAAACCAGCTCCATGCCCTCATCCTGAATGACGAGACCGACTTTGAGTGCTGCCTTGTGGAGGTTGAGCGCTTCTTGCCTCATATTGACAACTGGGCCACCTGCGACGCTCTCTCGCCCAAGGCCTTCTCCAGGGAGGCAGAGCGGCTCTTGCCATACATTGACAGCTGGATCGATACGGGCGAGACCTACACCCAGCGCTTTGCTTTGGGCCTGCTCATGCGGCATTTCCTGGACGAGCGCTTTGATCCTGTGCAGTTTAGAAGGGTTGCTGACCTGAGGTCCGAGGAGTACTACGTGCGCATGATGGTTGCCTGGTACTTTGCGACGGCGCTTGCCAAGCAGTGGGAGGCTGCGCTACCCTACGTAGAGGCGCATCGGCTTCCGGATTGGGTACACAACAAGACGATCCAGAAGGCGTGCGAGAGTTTTCGCGTGAGTGACGAGCACAAAGCGCGGCTGCGCTCCCTGAGGCTGGGCCGAAAGGTTCGTAACGGCAGCTGATTTGTGCGCCGAGGTGACTCTGGCTGGTGTATACTTACGAACATGCGTACGCTCACGATAAGGGAGGCGCGTGTCTCGGGCAGAGAAGATAATCCGTCAGGTGATCGAGGAGCTGAGCCCCAGGCAGGGGGAGGTTGTCAGCGGTGGCACCTACGAGGACGAGCCCATTCTAAGAACGGGCCGTCAGCTGTTGGAGGCGCAGCTGGCCACAGCTCGACAGACTCAGCGCTTGGATCGGCCCCGTTCGCCACAGCAGGAGAGGGAGGCGTCCTTGTCCTCATCAAAAAGGGTTCCATCGCAGATCAAGGCGATGCGCGCGCTCGCCAAGGGCCGTGGGCGGCAGCGCGGTTACTACCAGGGAGGCGCAGAGCTCTTCTTCAAGCAGGCGGTCCTCATGGAGGACTATACCGATGACTGTCCCTTTACGGGCAATTTCGTGAGCTACTATCCAACCTACGAGAGCATGCCCGACCAGGTGCTGCGCGGTTACTTCTGTTGGCGCACGCGCTTTCGCAAGGGACGGACGCCCCGCGCGCCACTGGCATTTCTCTTCGTCCATATATACGAGCTTCTCTGCGGCGTCGGGGTAACGCCGGGGGAAGACGGCCTACGAGAGCTGACACGGATCTATCACGCCTACCACGAGGATTTGGGGTGTCGTGCCCTTGAGTCCTACCTGCCGCACTGGATGAGGGACTACGCCATCTATCACGGCCTCGACCTTTCGTCCTGCGAGTCGGCAGATCTCATGCCCAGTTCCTGGGGACACGCCCTGCGGGCTGTGAGCGTGCTGCGTCAGGCGCAAGAGGCGCTTCTCTCACAGAAGTCCCCGACGCTATGGGACGATGCGACGCCGGAACTGCCGCCCGTGAGTGAGTTTATATCCGCCCTCGAGGAGGTCTCGGCCTACCACATCGCGAAGTCTCGGGCCATGCGACTCCATGCGAGCGAGCTTGAGGAGATCCTGTGCGCCATCTTCGCTCATCTCGTTGACCACTGCAGGCGCCGCCGCAAGACGAGCTTCGTGGATGGGCTCTTTGGCCTCGAGTATAGCTATCCTTACCTGATGTTCTCGTCTGCCGTATTCTGGGAGCGCGAGCCTCATCCAGACGTGACGGTCAAGTTGCCGACGGGGGAGACCTACCTGTGCAAGGACTCTCGCTGGTGGGTGGCAAGTCCCTGCGACGAGCGGCTGCCGAGCCGTGGGTTAGGGCTCATCCTGCACACGGCAGATCGCCTTCTGCGCGAGCATGCGGGCGACCTGCCCTCGCTCAAACCGCGCAAGGCCCCTAAGTACCTGCTCAAGATCGTAGACGAGGAAGTTACGGCCTGCCTAGAGAGGCGCGAGGCCATCAAAGCCGCGCAGGTGCACATCGACCGCAGCAAGCTGGGCGGCATACGGGTGGCGGCGGGACGCACGCGCGAGGCGCTGCTCGTAGACGAGGAGCGCGAGGAGCTGGCACCACACATGAGGTCGCAACTGGCGGCCACCAATGTCGTGGCGACCGTCGGGGAGGGGCAGAAGTCGCCTTCGCCAGAGCTAGGCCTCACGCCGGGGTCAAGCGACGGCGCCTCTTGCCCAGGGGCCGTTGTCCTTACCACCGTACAGAGGCAGATTCTACGCGGGCTTCTTGACGGTAGCCTGGACGTGGGCGCCCTCGAGCAGACGGGAATCATGGTGTCCCTCGAGACTGATATGATAAACGAGCGGTTCCTCGACCTGGTGGGTGATACCGTGATCGAGGTAGACGAAGACGCTCCGCACCTCGTTGAGGATTACGTCGAGGACGTGAGGGAGGTCCTTCTGTGAGCAAGGCAAAAAGAAGCGGGGCCTCGCCTCGCGCGGGCGCAACAAAGGCTGCCCCCGACGCGTCACCGGCCACCGCAGCGGTTCGTCCACGCGTGCCCAAGCGCATCGCGACCGTGATCGTGAACTCGCTCAAGGGTGGGGTCGTGCCGCGCGTGGGTCTGCCCTACATAACGGTGGGTCGTGAGGCCGAGATCGCGGCCCTCCTTCGCGACCTCGAGATCGTGGCAGATGGTGGTGCGTCCTGCCGTTTTGTGGTGGGGCGCTACGGGAGTGGCAAGAGCTTCCTTCTGCAGACGATACGCAACCACGCGATGGGCAGAAACTTCGTGGTCGCAGATGCCGACCTCTCGCCGGAGCGACGCCTGCAGGGCTCGAAGGGACAGGGCCTCGCCACCTATCGCGAGCTCATCGGCAATCTCTCCACAAAGACACGGCCCGAGGGCGGGGCGCTCTCGCTGGTGCTGGACCGCTGGATCTCGGGCGTGCAGTCTGAGGTCGCGGCGGCAGGTACGTCACCGGCCGACGCATCCTTTGCCGACGAGGTCGAGCGGCGCATCCATGCGGTGATCCTCGAGCTGCAGGAGATGGTCCACGGCTTCGACTTCGCCAAGCTCCTCTCGGCGTACTTTCGCGCCCATATAGAGGCGGACGACGAGACCAAGGCGTCCGTCATCAAGTGGTTTCGCGCGGAGTACCGCACCAAGGCCGAGGCCCGAAGCGAGCTAGGTGTGAGCGTCATCATCACCGATGCCGACTGGTACGACTACCTCAAGCTCTTCGCGCGCTTCCTGCGTGGCGCGGGCTACGAGGGTCTGGTCGTGCTCGTGGACGAGCTCGTGAACCTGTACAAGATCCCCAACGCGATCAGCCGCCAGTACAACTATGAGAAGATACTGACAATGTACAATGACACGCTCCAGGGCAAGGCCTCCTACCTGGGCATCATCATGAGTGGTACGCCGCAGTGCGTCGAGGACCGCAGGCGTGGGCTCTATTCGTACGAGGCGCTGCGAAGCCGCCTCACGCAGGGGCGCTTTGGGCGCGAGGGTATGGTGGACCTCCTCGCTCCCGTGATTCGCCTGACCCCCCTCACACCCGAGGAGTTGCTGATCCTCGTCGAGAAGCTCGCGGACATCCATGCGGGACTCTTTGGCTATGAGCGCAGGCTTATGGAGGATGACCTCGCACGCTTCTTGGAGATCGAGCTCTCGCGCGTGGGAGCAGACACGCTCGTGACGCCGCGAGAGGTGATCCGCGACTTCATCGAGATGCTCGATATCATGCTGCAGGATCCCGGCGTGACGGTCGAGGGGCTTTTGGGCTCGGACAGCTTCGTGCACGCGACGGCGAGTGAGGGTGCGGGTGAGGTCGCGGCAGGCGGCTCGGGTGGCGGTCCCACCGACGCTTCCGACGTCGCGCCTGGCTATGCCGAGTTCACGATCTAGCGCAAGACGGGCAGTGACATGGCCAACCCCCGCGTCTTCGACAGGTATGCGCCGTTCGTGCGCGACTTCGTGTACGAGCACGACTGGGAGTCATTGCGAGCTATTCAGGTCGCGGCAGCAGACGCGATCTTCAACACCGATGCCAACGTGCTCCTTAGCTCCTCGACCGCCTCGGGCAAGACCGAGGCCGCGTTCTTTCCCATCCTCACGAGTCTCTGGGAGGATCCGCCGGCCACGGTGGGCTGCATCTATGTGGGACCTCTGAAAGCCCTGATAAACGACCAGTTCTACCGCCTTGTGGACCTCTGTGAGGAGGGGGGTATCGCCGTTTGGCACTGGCATGGCGACGTCTCGGCTTCGCACAAGGCGCGCCTCATGAAGCGTCCCTCTGGCATCCTGCAGATCACGCCCGAGTCCCTTGAGGCTATGCTACTTCACCGCCACGCGGCCATTCCCAAGCTCTTTGGGGACCTGCGCTTCGTCGTGGTGGACGAGGTGCACTCGCTGCTGCGCGGCGATCGTGGGGCGCAGACGCTCTGTTTGATCGAGCGGCTCTCTCGCATGGCCGGCGTGCGGCCCAGACGCATCGGCCTCTCCGCGACGATTGGCGACACCGAGGCGACAGCGCGCATCCTCGGTGCGGGCTCGATGCGCGACACTGTGGTGCCGCAGGTCAAGGAGGCAGGTCAGACCTGGCGCCTTTCGATGGAGCACTTCTATAGCTACGGTCCTCAGGCAGCCGAGCGGGTTACGGAGAAGCGCTCGCACGGGATGGGCGCGACGGGTGCGTCCATACACGTTGACGCCATCGTCGAGCGCATCGATGGGGACGGCGAGCCGCCTCTTGCCGATATCGCGAGGCGTCCGGCTGTGGTGTCGACCACGCTCGTCTCACCCTCGCAGGGGGAGCTTGCCGCAGACATCACGGACAGCGCGCCCCAGGACGCAGACCCTGGTCTCGCCTACGTCTTCGAACATACGCGTGGCCGTAAGTGCCTGGTCTTCTCTAACTCGCGCGAGGAGTGCGAGGAGGTCACGTCCACCCTGCGCTCCTACTGCGAAAGGAGCGGTGAGCCAGACCGCTTCCTTGTCCACCACGGCAACCTGTCATCGAGCCTTCGCAAGTCTGCCGAGGAGCTGATGCGCAATGAGGAGGTGGCGCTCACCACCTGCACGACGGCGACCCTCGAGCTTGGCATCGACATCGGGCGGCTCGAACGTGCCTTCCAGATGGACGCGCCCTTTACCGTCTCGGCCTTCCTGCAGCGCATGGGTCGTACGGGCCGACGTGGCCAGCCTCCCGAGATGTGGTTCGTGATGCGCGAGGATCCCAGCGAGCCCCGCGCGCTCCTGCCCGAGACCCTTCCCTGGAAGCTGCTCCAGGGCATCGCGCTCATCCAACTCTATCGAGAGGAGCGCTGGGTTGAGCCGCCGCGCGAGGGGCGCAGGCATTACAGCCTGCTCTATCACCAGACCATGGCTACGCTGGCCTCCTGCGGAGAGCAGAGTCCTGCGGTGCTGGCGGGGCGCGTTCTCTCGCTTGCGCCCTTTGCCAACGTGAGCCAGGATGACTACCGGGTATTGCTTCGCCACCTCATCGATACCGAGCAGATCGAGAGGACCGAGACCGGTGGCCTCATCGTCGGACTCGCGGGCGAGCGCGTGTGCAACAACTTCCGCTTCTACGGCGTCTTTGTCGAGAGCGAGGAGTACCGGGTGCGCTGCGAGAGCCAGGAGCTGGGCACGGTGGTGCAACCGCCGCCCGCAGGCGAGAAGCTCGCCATCGCCGGTCACGTCTGGATCGTCGAGGAGGTCGACCACCGTCACCGCTTGGTCTATGTGACACAGGTCAAGGGCAAGGTGCCCGCGTACTTTGGCGAGTGTCCTGGCGACATACACACGAGGATTCTCGAGCGCATGCGTGGCGTGCTCGCAGAGCAGCGCGATTACCCCTACCTCGGGCCAAATGCGCGCGCAAGGCTCGCCGCCGCCCGCTCCCAGGCCGTGGCCGCAAACATCACGCAAGAGACCCTCGTCAATGTGGGCGGAGATACCTGGGCACTCTTCCCGTGGCTTGGGACGTACGCGTTTCTCGCCCTGGAGCGCGTGATAAAGCTCAAGCTGGCATCGCGCCTGGGTATCAAGGGCGTCGACGTGAGCCGTCCTTACTTCATCCAGTTCAGGATGGCCGCGACACCCAAGGAGTTCCTCTCTGCGCTCGAGGGCGTCTTCCTGGCAGAGCTGGACCCCATGAGCCTGCTCTTTCCCGGTGAGCTTCCCACCTTTGACAAGTACGACGAGTTCCTGCCTCCCGAGCTCGTGCGAAAGGGCTTTGCCGAGGGTACGCTCGATATCGAGTGCGCCCGCGAGCGAGTGCTCGGCTGGAGTGGGGATGCGAGTTTCGGCAGGCTCAGCTCCTCGTGAGCACAAGATAGGAGTTGAGGTCACCCGCCTTGCCGTCTGCGCAAAATCGTGCGGTGAGCTCTGCTGTGCCTTGGGCAGCTCGCACCAGCCAGTCAATCTCTTCCTCGTCGAAGTGGTGGCAGTAGCGCCAGGTGTCGGGCCTGCCCTGCCAACCAAGCAGGTAGTCACCCTTGTCAAGCTCTTTCTCGCTCAGGCCGAGCGACCTAAGCCCTGCGCGGGTCGACTCACGGGCACGTCTGGCGATCCGTCTGTCGGACATGGGGCGCCAGAGCGAGACGCAGCACAAGCCGCCAGTCCGGGTGTAAGAGAGCAGCTCCTGCAGGAGCCTTCGGCGTGCCTCGGTAGTGGGCACATGGTGGAAAAAGCCAAAGCAGGCAACGAGGTCCGCCGCACCCCCTTCGAGCCGCACCCCAAGGTCTCCATCAAGCACTCCGAGGTCTCCCCTGGGCGCCCCGAGGTCTTCCCCAGGCACCCCGAGGTCTCCCTCAAGCTTTTTGTCAAGAAGTGCGCCCACGACATCGAGGTCCTGGAGCGTCACGTCCCAGCCCTCGGGCAGCCGCACGCCTCTTGCAAGCATGGGGCAGCTGTCGATGCCGTGGTAGGAGACTCTCACGCCCGGTAACCTCTCGGCTAGGTAACGCACGAGGCGCAAATTGCCAGAGGCCACGTCCAAGACGCGCGCGCCTCCGTATCGCGGGAGCGCGCCCGTCGTATGCCCAATGCAAAGACAGCGCTCCCAGCCAGGCCAGGCTGTCTGCCTCGTCTGGTCGAAGGAGCGGGCGTTATCGCGATAGAAGTCCTCGTTCAGGCGGTTCATACGACGCGCGACCTCAGGCGTCATGGTTCGTACGTCCTTCTCCTGCCGTTCCCGTATCCCATCTCTGTCCCATTCTGTCCGTCATGACGCCACCGTAGCCCGCCCCCACCGTAGCCCGTGCGCGTGACGGGGCGGCTGGTACGGATGTCGCTTTGACGTGCGTGGCGATAAGACCCGTCACGATCGTAGCGCTGATCACTCGTCCATCGCCCGGACCGTGCCGCTATCGCCCAGACCGTGCCGCTATCGCCCAGACCGCGCCACTCGGCGCCACCGAGTGTACGATAAACATGCCACTCGCCGTCATCGAGTGGCACCAGATCTTCCAGCAACTGCGCATATGCCGATCCACGTGCCACTCGACGCCACTGAGTGCGCGATGCGCGTGCCACTCGATGGTACCGAGTGCGACACTGTGGATATGCGGAGGCAGGGCAGCCGTCCTATTCCACGCGGATGCGGCATCCTCGTGCGCAGTTGTCACTCAAATTATACAGAATAATCTCAGGATGCTGCTCTATAGGCTCGACAAGCTCCAAAACCTGCCGTCCCCTGGTCGGCAGCTCTAAGCTCTATAATGGCAGACCATGGAAGAGCTACTCTTGGACATAGTGACGCACCTGCGCGAGCTGCCCGAGGGCGTTGACCCAAAGGCTGCGGTTAAGCTTGAGGGCATCGTGCGCGAGCACAACCGTGGCATCCTTGGCAACGCCCACCACCTCTCGAAGCGCCGTCTGCTGCCCTTCTACCTGCACGTCAAGCAGGAGGATCCCGAGCGCTGGCGAGCCTGGGGCATCGACGCCGCGCTCGAGCGGCGCCTGCTGGGTGTCCTTCGCGTGAAGCCGCGCCGCACGGCGTCGGGTGTCGCGACCATCACGGTCATCACGCGTCCCCATCCCTGCTCGGGCGACTGCGTGTACTGTCCTTGTGACCTGCGCATGCCTAAGAGCTACCTTTGGAGCGAGCCTGCCTGCCGACGTGCCGAGAAGAACTACTTTGACCCCTATCTCCAGGTCTCGACGCGCCTGCGCGCACTCGACCAGATGGGTCACGCCACGGACAAGGTCGAGCTCATCGTGTTGGGCGGCACATGGACCGACTACTCCCACCCGTACCAGATATGGTTCGTGCGAGAGCTCTTTCGTGCGCTCAACGAGTGGCCCGCACCCTGGGACAGGCTCCGCGAGCGGTATGCGTTCTATCGCGATCTGGGCATCTCGAACTCGGCCGACGAGATCGCGCGCCTCGTGGCTGCAGAGCAAGCGAGGGTCGAGGCGGGCGAGGAGAGTTACAACGAGGGCTTCGCGCGTCTCTATGGTGGGGGCGAGGCGTGTGCTGCGGCCGGTGAGTCTGGCGCCATGTCTGGCACGGGAGCTCGCTCGCCTTTCTGGGAGGCGTCTCGTCACATGGCGGCGAGCCTGGGCGAGCTTGCGGTCGAGCAGCGGCGCAACGAGACGGCGGCCCATCGTGTGGTGGGTCTTGTGATCGAGACGAGACCTGATACGATAGACCCCGCCAAGCTCAGGCTCATGCGAAGGCTCGGCTGTACGAAGATCCAGCTTGGCATCCAGTCTACGCGCCAGGAGCTGCTTGACGCCAACCGTCGTCTCATGGACGTCTCTCAGATCAGACGTGCGTTCTCGCTCATCAGGCTCTTTGGCTTCAAGATCCACGCACACTTCATGGTGAACCTCCTCGGTTCGACGCCCGAGGACGACAAGGCTGACTTTCGAGCCTTCGTTAGCGACCCAGGCTTTTTGCCCGATGAGGTAAAGCTCTATCCCTGCTCGCTCGTCGCGGGCACGCGGCTCGTCAGCGAGTATGAGCGAGGGCGCTGGCGTCCCTACACCGAGGGCGAGCTTCTGGACGTGCTCGTGGCCGACACGCTGGCGACGCCCCCTTACGTCCGCATCTCCCGCATGATCCGTGACATCAGTGCCGAGGACATCCTCGTGGGTAACAAGAAGGCGAACCTGCGACAGATGGTCGAGGGAGAAATCGCCCGTCTGGGCCTTGCGGGGAACGTCCGTGACATACGCTTTCGCGAGATCGCGCATACGTCGCTTGATCTAGAGGCCCTGCACATCCACGACTATGGCTATCGTACGGCCACCACGCACGAGCATTTCCTCGAGTGGGTCACACCGAAAGACCGCATAGCGGGCTTTTTGCGCCTCTCGCTTCCGTGTTGGGACGAGCTCGCCTCGGGTGCGCTCGATGTTCACGCAGACGAGCTTCCCGTGCGTCCAAACGAGGCGATGATCCGAGAGGTTCACGTCTACGGCCAGGTCGCTCACCTGGGCAGGGCGGACTCGTCCTCGCAGCACAGGGGTCTTGGTCGCGAGCTCGTGGAACGCGCCTGCAACGTCGCGCGCGCCGCAGGCTACGGCTGCGTCAACGTGATCAGCTCTGTGGGCACGCGTGAGTACTACCGTCGCCTGGGCTTTGCGGACGTAGGCCTCTACCAGCGTCGGGAGCTTTGAGCTTTCCAGGGGGGCGCAGGGTCGCGGCCAGCTGCGGGCGGCGAGCCTAAAGGGACTCGGTCCCCTCTGCTACACTGGTGTCCGAGCCCCGGCCACAAGGGGGCTCGCTCGCTAGCAGAGAGGGCGGAGGGGGAAGGCATGTCAGACATACGTATCGCCACCATAGGGTCCAGCGCCATTACCGAGCGCTTTATCGATGCGCTTGCAAAGGTTGACGGCGTCAGCTATGTTGCCGCCTACTCGCGTGACCTTACCAGGGCGCGGGCTTTTGGCGAGCCACGCGGTGCCACGTGCTTCTTTGACAGCCTAGAAGAGCTTGTCTCGAGCGACGCCGTCGATGCCGTCTACGTTGCCTCTCCCAACGGCCTTCACGCTGCACAGGCCCTGCGCTGCGTTAAGGCAGGCAAGCACGTGTTGGTCGAGAAGGCCTTCGCCGCCAACGAACGGCTTGCCCGCGAGCTGTTTGACGCGGCGCATGCCTCGGGCGTCGTCGCCCTCGAGGCCATGCGCAACCTCCATACCGAGGGCTTCGCGGCGATCGAGCGCAATCTCGGGCGCTTGGGTGCGCTCAGGCAGGCCACACTGCGCTTTGGCAAGGTGACCTCCCGCATCAAGCGTCTCAATGCGGGCGAGTACGTGAGCCAGTTCGATCCCGCGTTGGCTTCTGGGGCACTCGTGGACATTGGCGTCTATGTGGTCGAGCCGGCGATTGCCCTCTTTGGGAGGCCCGATCGCGTGAGGGCGTCACTTGTGACAATACCGGTTCCCTGGGGCGGAGACGAACCGTATGTGACTGTTGACCTTGCAGGCTGTATCGTCTTGGAGTATGCGGATAAGATCGTGGAGCTTTCCTATAGCAAGGTGGGCGACGACCTGCTTGCGTCCCAGGCCATGGGGGATGCGGGCACGCTTATCTGGGATGCCACCAACTGCCCGCGCAAGGTCACGTTTATCACCCACGAAGACGTGGGCATGGCGTACGCGACGGTGGGCGGCGCAAAGGAGGAGATTCCCGTTAGCGTCCCCGAAAACGACATGGTCTGCGAGATCGAGCTCTTCCGCGACGCGGTTGGGGGAGTTGCCGGCGCGCTTGAGCGCGTCGGGCGCTTCGAGCAGGTCACCATCGACTCCCTGGCCGTTATGGACGAGGCCCGCGCCCAGGCGGGCGTGCGCTACCCCCATGACGAGGAGGGCTCGGCTGCGGGTGTGCTCGCGCCCATGTGAGGACAGGGCGCTCGGGCGAGGATGGGGTGCCCGGTCGAGGACAGGGCGCTCGGCGGGTGCGGGCGTCGACTCAATGAGCTGAGAGGCACCCTAACCCCGTTACGCCTCGGCGCCCGGTAGGTGTGGGGCAACCCCCCGCCAGGCTGCGGGGCACTATGGAGAATGGCTCAACTGGGCAAATGCGCTCGAGCAACCCCCCGCCAGCCTGCGGGGCGGCTTGCGCGAGGGTCTGCAAATCTCGGTTTGGAGTTTGGCCTCACGAAAAGGCGCACTCTGCCCAACCGGTGGGTTTCAGAATGCGCTTTTCCGTCACGACGCGACCGCAGAATGCGTCTTTCCGTTACGTCACTCATCCAGAATGCGCTTTTCCGTAGAATGCGCCTTTCCTCACCTGGGCAAACGTGGCGCCGCCTCACGGAAAGGCGCACTTTGCCACCTGCGCCTCACGGAAAAGCGCATTCTGCGGGCGCCAGGACAGGGCCAAGGAGGTCGAAATTCTTGAGTTCGGATAGACGAGCGGCTATTCTAAGGTTGCTTTGCGTGACTGCTCTCTGGTTGCACAAACTAATGTCGTGGTAACGAAAGCTTAAAGCTCGATCCTGGGAGCGGATCCCATCAGGCCGCCGTATGTCGAGCCCTTGCGCGCAGTGTCAACGAAACCTACAATATATACAGTTTCAGTTAAATATTTAAGCAGGGAGGCTGCGTGATGGGGTGCGTGGGAGGGGCTCGGTTGGTGTCCCTGTCAGCTACGGTTGTTGTGGTGGTTGGTACGGTCTTCGATCGTGCTCGTGCTAGGATCACCGCCCGGATTCCAACGCTTCTGCTGGCCTCCTCTGCCCTTTGCTCCCTCGCCGACGTGGGGAGGCTTACCTCATGAGGGGTCTGTCTATGGTGAACTCCTACTCCATTATTTTCATGGGGTGGTGCTACGTGCGGTATGGTCTTCCCAAGTCTTGGCTGTTCTTTATCCTCCTAGCTAACGTGGTGATCTCCCTCATACTCGCCGCGCACATCAACAGTCGCAGAAAGCACTGTACCGTGCCGGTCGAGGCCGAACTTGTCCGGAGCGAGCACCGTGGGGCACTGCGGCGTCATCGTCTCTATAGCCCTGGCTGGCGACGTGGCTGGCTCGTTCACTGGACGCATGATGTCTGGCGTTACCGTTGGGGCGACGATGTCTGCTTCGCGGAGGACACTATCCCTCCTCTCATGTGCTTGTTCGGGCCGCTCGTGGGCATCAGACGCTCGGGCACCATTTGGGTGGACCCGTCCCGTTCGCCGTACGCATCGTACGGGGGAGTCCTATCTCCGGACTGGAGGTACCACCTGCGCTTCTACTTTGGCATGGCTGCCTTCTGCCTGTTGGCTGCAGTCGCGCTGGCTGGCAGCGCACTCAGGTGAGCTCATGTAGCCGCGCAGGGTGGTACGAGTAGGGTCTCGGTGAGGTCAGTTCCGTGCCCCGCAGGCACGGGGGAGCCGAGTGCCGGACTTCCTACACCTCTTGACAATGAGCGGGTACGACATGCGCCTTATGCCGGGCCCTTGCGTGCTCTGTGGGCGAGGTCTACAATACCTATAGCTTCAGTCAAGCATTCAAGCAAGGAGGCAGTGCGGTGAGGCGTGCGGGAGGGGCTCTGTTGACGTCCCTGTCGGTTGTGGTTGTTGTGGTGCTTGGCATGGTCTTGAGCCGTGTTCGTGTCAAGGTCGCAGGCCAGACGTTGTTCCCTGGCGTGCTACAAGGCAACGCAGGTGACAAGCCTAGCGTCGTCTTGCGTGAAGATGATACCAAGAGGTCTACCAACAACCTGAATGGTCTGGGTACTGCTGTAGCATCCCCCTCTGATCTGGGGTGGAACCTTGTAATGAGTGGTCCCACGCCAGTGTCCCAGTGGGTCTCCCCTGTCGTTGGCACTTTCTCCGACTTGGGGTGGGCCGTCTCATGAGGTGCTTGTCCATGGTGCACTCCTATTCCACCCTGATCTTGGTGTACTGGTGTGTGCGGTATAATTTCTCAGTGCCTGGGCTGATCCCCATCCTTGTGGTCAATGCGGTGTTGTCTTTCGTGCTCGCCGCGCACATCAACAGTCGCAGGAAGCACTGTACCGTGCCGGTTGAGGGTGAACTCGTTCTTAGCGAGTACCACGAGGCATTCAGATCTCCCATGGATCCCCCCACGCGTTCTCGCGCGAAGATTGTGTGGTTGCGTGATGTCTGGCGGTACCGCTGGGGTGATGATGTCCGCTTCGTTGAGGACACCATCCCCCCTATCATGTTTTGGTTCGGGCCACTCATAGGCATCAGTCGCTCGGGTACTGTCTGGGTGGACCCGTCCCGTTCTCCGTACACGTTACATAGGGGTGCCTTAACTCCGGACTGGAGATATCACCTGCGCTTCTACTATGCTACGGCCGCCCTCTGCCTGCTGTGTGCAGCCATCATGGCTATTACGCACGTGGACTGGTTCATGTAAGGACCCGTTGATGCAAGGCCTGTATCCTGCGGCCCCAGAGAGCTGGGCGCACCGCAGGACCAGTCGTGACCGGCGACTGCAGAAGAGTTATGATGAGCTTACTCAACCGATGCCCATGGATGTCGATGTCCTTGGCCGTCGCTGCCCATGGCTGTCAGCTCCGACCCAACTTCCTGGAGGACACCGTGTTCAACAAGCGTCTCCTAGCTCTTGTTCCCACTGCGACAAGGAGGTCCATTGTCGCGGCTATCCTTCGCCTGTTCTCGCTTGGCTGTCAGGTGGCGGTGCTTGTGTGGCTTGCCGATATCCTCATGGACGTGCGGGCGAGTCTGAGCGCGGACATTGCGGTACCCGCCGCCTGCATCGTCCTGCAGCTCGCCTTTGGCGCATGTGCCGAGGCAGCGGGAAGACGCGCTGGTGCCGCCGCCGTTACGACGCTCACCAAGGAGGTCTTCGAGAAGCTTATCGGATCGGGGACCACCCTTCCCTCTCGGATGAGTGAGGGAGAGGCGAGCCAGCTTGTGGGTGAGGGTGCGCAGCGCCTGCGCCCCTATTTCCAGGACTACCTTCCACAACTCGTCTTTGCCCTGCTTGCTCCCCTTGGCCTGCTTGTGCTGCTCCTTACGGTCAGTCCTCTCGCAGGTGTGCTCATGCTTGCGTTCGTCGTGCTCATGCCTGCCTCGATCATGATGCTTATGGGTAGAGCGAAGCGCTTCATGGGTGCCTACTGGGACGATTATGTTGATCTTTCCAGCGCGTTTCTCGATGCCATCCGGGGACTCGTAACGCTCAAGGGCTTTAGGGCAGATGCGAGCTGGCAGGGACGTCTTGCCCGGTTGGCAAAGGAGTTTCGCCAAGCAACGATGAGGCTGCTCAGGGTGCAGATGGGAAATGTCCTGCTCATGGACCTCTTCACCTATGGCGGCATCGCCACAGGCGTCGTCGTGGCGACGCTGCAGTGTGCGGCTGGGGGTATATCACCATCGGCTGCCCTCACGGTCGTGTTCATCTCGAGCTTCTTCTTTCTGCCGATGCGCCGCCTTGGCTCGCTCTTCCACACGGGCATGAACGCCAACGCTGTCTGCGAGCGGATCTTTGCGCTTCTCGATGCCGAGGACCAATTTGCCACAGACGAGCAGGTTGATCTTGGAGGTCCAGGCGTCGCGTGCTCCAACCTGAGCTTCTCGTACGATGGCAAGGCGAAAGCCCTTGACGGTGTGGACTTTGACGTGCCGGCCCATACCCTCATCGGCGTGACCGGCCCAAGTGGTTCGGGTAAGTCCACCCTCATTCGTGCCATTGCGGGCGGGTGCATGGGCTATGAGGGCAGCATCCGCGTCTGCGGCGTCGAGCTCTCGAGGCTTTCCTGCGAGTCGCTCTTCTCCGTCGTGAGCGTCGTCTCGCAGCAAAGTCACGTCTTCAAGGGAAGCTTTCGGTCGAACCTGCTGCTCGGTAAGGAGGATGCCGAGGACTCGGAGCTCTGGGGTGCGCTGCGAAACGCCCAGCTCGATGCCTTCGTGCTCTCGTCCGGCGGCCTCGACGCACAGGTCGCGGAGGGGGGAGCCAACCTCTCGGGTGGCCAGCGGCAGCGCCTGTGCTTTGCCCGCGCCCTCTTACGAGACACGCCCATCTACGTCTTCGACGAGGTTACATCCAACATTGACGCCTCGAGCGAGCGCAAGCTCTTGGATGGGATATCCCTGCTCTCGGTGACTCACACTGTGATCATGGTTACCCATCGCCTGAGCGCACTTGCCCTTGCGGACGAGATCTACGTTATGGACGAGGGACGCGTCGCCGAGAGGGGCACCCACCCGGCGCTCATGGCCCGAGGTGGCCTGTATCGACGACTCTGGGATCGGCTTGCCGACCTCGAGACATTTGCAGCGCAGGCGGGCGTCGAGTACGACGAGGATCGCTACGTGCCGACCGACGCGGAGCTGCGTGTCGCGAAGGTCGTGGCTACGCACTCCATACCCCTCATGGGAGCCCAGGCCATGCAGGCCGCCCTCGAGGCACTGAGCTATCGTGCCTACTCAAGCGCGCCCGTGGCTGGTCTGCCCAAGGGGCATCCTGTGTGGATTCCCCTGCCTGACTTTGGGGAGCCGAAGTCTCCTGAGGATCAGGTGGCCGTGGGGGCAGGGGGAAGCGATGGGTCGGAAGAGGACCACAGACAGGACTTTGGGCTGTCTGAGGAGAAGGACGACAATCCGCCGCGTCGCAGCCGACTCAAGACCATCCTGTCCATGCTTCGCCTCACGCGGGGCATGGGCAAGGAAGTCTTGCTTGCAGCCCTGCTGGGCACCTTGGGTGACCTCTGCGTCGTCGCTCAGCTCGCGCTCGCAGGCTGGGCCGTCTGGGTGCTGGCTCCCGCTTCGGCAGGGCCAGGCGCGATGTCCTGCCTTGTGGCCATCTGCACGCTCGCCCTTGTCCGGGCGGCCCTGCACTACGGGGAGCGGCTCCTTACCCACGACCAGACCTTCCGGACGCTTGCTCTCGTGAGGGACAGGGTCTTCGGTGCGCTCAGGCGCCTCGCCCCGGCGCGCCTCGTCGCCCGGGATGCGGGCGACCTCGTCTTACTGCTTACCTCCGACGTCGAGTCGCTCGAGGGCCTCTACTCCCGCACGCTCGCGCCGACCGTCTCTGCCATCCTCTGTTCGGCGCTCACCATCGCGTCCGTGGGCAGCTGTGCATGGCAGCTGGGACTTGTGGCGCTTGTGGGGGTCGTCTCGCTGGGTATCGCCCTGCCCCTTGTTGCCAGCTCCCTCACGCGTAGGCGCGCAGAGAAGCTCAACGCGTACTCGGTGCTCATGAGCTCGTTTGTGCTCGATAGCCTAGACGGCATCTTCGACCTCGTCCAGTGCGGTCGGGCGCGCGTCTATGCTAAGGAGCTGGAGACCCACGCGGGCTCTCTCGAGGCAGGGGAGAGACCCCTTGGTCGTGCGGTCGCGCTCCTCGCTGCTCTCGCCGGGATTCTCGTGACGCTCGTGAGCTGCGCCATGACGGTGGCTGCTGTGGTGCTCATCTCAAAGGGCGCCATGAGCCCGGGCGTAGGCGCGGCCTGCGTGCTTGCGGTCATGGCCGACGCCCTGATCGTTGCGGACGTCAGTCGCCTTGGCTTCTCGCTCCAACGGACGCTCGAGTCCGCCAACCGCATCATCGACGTGATGGAGGAGGAGCCTGCGGTCGAGGAGGTCCCGCCAGGCCCTGGTCCGCATGGGAGCCTGGGTCTAGGTGCTGTGCCTGTCGAGGCGAGGGACGTCTCCTTCTCCTATGGGAAGAGGGAGGTGCTCCACGGCCTGTCCCTCCGGGTTAGGACCAATGCCCTGTTCAGGCTCACGGGTCCCTCAGGTGCTGGCAAGTCGACCTTGCTCAGGCTTATCATGCGCTACTGGGACGTGGGTGTGGGGTCCATCACCGTCGGCGGCAGGGACGTGCGCTCGATCGCCTCGGATGAGCTGCGTACAAGCGTCTGTCAGATGACCCAGGACAGCTACCTGCTGGATGCGACCCTGCGTGAGAACCTCCTCATCGCCCGTCTTCGGGCGAGCGACGAGGAGCTTGGGCGTGCCATCGACGCCTCCGCGCTTCGAGAGGTTGTCGATCGTTTGCCTCAGGGACTCGACACGCCCGTCGGCATGCACGGGACGGCGCTTTCCGATGGGGAGCGGCAACGTGTGGGGCTTTGTCGCGCGCTCGTCTCGGGTGCCCCCCTCATGCTGCTCGACGAGCCTACGAGCAGGCTCGATAGTCTGAACGAGGCTGCAGTCCTCTCTGCCCTGAGTGCGGCGGCAGGGGGCAGGACCATCGTCTTGGTGAGCCATCGCCGTGTCGCCGCAGCCATCGCGGACGAGACGTTCGTGCTTCAGGCGAAAGGACGATAGGGCTTTCAACGACAGTGAGCGTGGCATGTCAGCATGACACGCCTCTCACGAATGCCCCAGCAAGTTTACTCTTGCAAACGCATCCGAAAAGGGCTATAAAGTTACCCACACCTAAGCAGAATCGGATAGTTATATGTGACAATTTTAATAGCAATTAAGTTCGTGTAGCGCACGTACGAAGGGTCGTGTTCCGTGGAGATATTTGTCGCAAACTTCTTGATTGCCCTGAGGGAGGGCGTCGAGGCCGCTCTGGTGGTAGGCATCCTCATCGCCTATATCTACAAGGTTGGTCGCAAGGACATCATGCCTAAGCTCTGGCTGGGTGTCGCGCTCGCCGCTGTAATTCCTTTGGGTCTTGGCGTCTGGTGGACCTGGGGACCCTACACCATTACCTTCCAGACCCAGGAGATCCTGGGAGGGTCGCTCTCCATCGTGGCCATGGCCTTCGTCACCTGGATGATCTTCTGGATGGGAAAGAACTCACGCAAGCTTGCGCAGAGCGTGCGGACCCAGGCCGAGGAGGCGCTCGACGCGGGCAATGTCATGGGTCTCGTCTGGCTCGCCATCATATCGGTGGGTCGCGAGGGGGCCGAGACTGCCGTCTTTGTCTGGGCGACGGTCAAGTCCTCGGGCGAGCAAGGCGTCGTGGGGCCGGCAGCCGGTGTGCTGCTCGGTCTAGTCGCTGCCATCGTCGTGGGCTACCTCATATACAAGGGCTCCGTCCTCATAGACATCCACAAGTTCTTTGCTGTGACCGGCTACCTACTCATTTTGGTCGCTGCTGGCATCGTGATGTATGGCGTCAAGGATCTCCAGGAGGCCGGCGTGATCCCGGGATATGGCGTTAGTCTCTATGACTGCTCTGGCGTGATCCAAGGTGTCGCGCATACGTGGTGGTTCGTGCTCCTGCGGGCCTTCTTCAACCTCGACATCCTCTTCGCGCCCACCATCGCGCAACTTGGAGCGTGGGTCGCCTACCTCGCGGTGGTGCCTCTCCTCTTCACGCTGCAGCTGCACGGTGTGATCTTTACAGATAAGAGTGCCTCGCACGAAAAGCAGGGCGACACGCCCCAGGTTGCCGAGACGAGCGCGGTGTCGCAGGAAGAGGACAGGTCGACCTAGCCAGCCGATGGCTCAGGGTTTTCGACATGCAGGCAATGGACGTGGGAAGAAAGGATAACTTCTATGATCAAACTGAACTCAGGTTCCTGGTGGAGGAAGGCCACGGCAGTCGCGCTTGCCGGCGCCCTGGTCGCGATGCCTCTTGCCGGTTGCCAGTCCAACTCGCCGAGTGGCTCAGGTGGCGCCGGTACCTCCCAGACAGCGAGTGACAAGTCCTCCAACAACATCGACGTCACGATCACCGATGACTCCTGCAAACTCACGGCCAACTCCGCCCAGTCCGGCACCGTGACCTTCACCGTCACGAACAAGGGGACTGCCGTCAACGAGTTCGAGATCCTCGCCGAGGACAAGCTGCAGATCAAGACCGAGCGCGAGAACATCACCCCTGGCACCACCGTCACCGTGACCGCCCAGCTCGAGCCTGGTACCTACTACACCGCGTCCAAGACCAACATGGTCGGCGCGCTCGTCGATGCCACGAAGTTCGAGGTCACCGACTCTGGCAAGGAGGTCAAGGTCTCTGACGATGAGCAGCAACTGCGCGAGGCCGCCCAGACCAACTACACCTCCTACGTCAAGGACCAGTCTGGTCAGCTCCTCGAGGCAACCAAGGCCTTCGCCGAGGCGTACAAGAAGGGCGACTACGATACCTGCCGCAATACCTATGCGATCGCGCGCATGCACTACGAGCGCATCGAGCCCACGGCCGAGGCCTTCGGTGACATCGACCCCTACCTCGACGAGCGTCGCGCCGATGCGGGCGACGACGGTTACGTGACCGACTTCTCCAGCTACAAGCCAGGGACCAACCTCCACGAGGCAAAGTACTGGACCGGCTGGCACGCCATCGAGCTTGACCTGTGGACCAAGGACTCGGGCTACACGAACGAGTTCCGCGCGGCTCTGGCCGACACGCTCGTAAGTGACACCCAGAGCCTCTACGACCTCGTGTACTCCAATGACTTCAGGGTCTCGCTCGATGAGATCTCCAACGGCGCCATCTCGCTTCTGGAGGAGGTCGCGACCACCAAGATCACCGGCGAGGAGGAGGCCTTCTCCCATACCGACCTCTATGACTTCCAGGCCAACATCGAGGGTGCCAAGGTCGCCTATGGGGATGTCCGCGACCTCGTCAAGATGAAGAGCCCCGACACGGCTGATGCGATCGACAAGGCGTTCCAGCAGATGGAGTCCGAGCTCGCCAAGTACAACACCGGCACGGCCGAGAAGCCCGTCTATCCCTCCTACACCGAGATCGACGCAAACGCCGGCGAGAACCAGACGGATGACAAGCTCTCGAGCGGCGCCCGTTCCCTGTCCAACCAGATCAACGCCCTGCGCGAGTCCGTCGCGCAGCTGACGTCCATCGTACTAAAGGAGTCATAAGCGTCACGGCGCCTAGACTCATCTTAGTGCGGGCAAACTCCCTCGGGCTGGCGGCCATACGGCCGTCGGCCTGAGGGTCACAGCATACGTTCGAGCGCACGGAGGCGTCATGAGTCGCCTCCTCGTGTGTCAAAAAGAGAGGAATGCCCATGTCTGATAGTCTGGAGGAGGGACGCGAGCGGGACGAGGACGGCATCACCAGGCGTGGTGCCCTCAAGGGACTCGGGGCGTTCGCGGCCGGAGCGGTTGCCACGGTGGCACTCTCGGGCTGTAGCGGCTCGAGCGCGAGCGGTGGCGCGACGGTCGAGGGAACGACGTCAAACCTCATCGAGACAGACGTTTCCGTCGCCGCCAACGACTGGACCGACAATGGAGCCTATGTGCGCAACGTCCAGCGCATGAGCCAAAAGATGCGTGGCGTCGACCATCAGCCCGGCGTGACGTCGGCCCAGCAGAACCTGCAGGCCGTCGCCTTCGACATGACGAATACCGCTACCCGTGATGACTTGATCAAGCTCCTCAAGACCTGGACCACCTATGCCGAGAACCTCTGTGGCGGCTATCCTGTCAACGGACCCAACTCCGACAAGAACGCCTCGCCGCTCGACTCCGGGGAGGTGTACGACCTCGGCGCCAGCAACCTCACCATCACCTTCGGCTTTGGGGCGTCGCTGTTCCAGACCGCCGACGGAAAGGACCGTTATGGTCTTGCCTCCATCAAGCCCCAGAAGCTCGACCTGACTATGCCGCATTTCTCGGGCGACCAGTTGCAGAGCGACGAGTGTGGGGGAGACCTCTTCCTGCTCATTGGCTCCGAGGATCCCAAGGTCGCCTTCCATGCCGCGCGAAACCTCATCCGCGCCGCCTACGGCACGGCCACCATACGCTGGAACAAGGTGGGCTACTATCACACGATCTCGCCCGAGGGCTACGCGCATGCGGACCGCGACCTCTTTGGCTTCAGGGATGGGACAACCGCCCCGAGTGCGGAGGATGAGGACTACATGAACCGGGACGTCTGGATCCAGGATGGCGACGATCCCAACAGCGCTCTCTATAAGGGCGGCACCTACATGATGTGGCGCTCCTTCGACATGAAGATCGAGGCGTGGGACCAGCAGACCTTGGCCGAGCAGGAGCGCATCATCGGTCGCACCAAGCTCGAGGGCATACCGCTTTCGGGTGGCGAGGACGAGACGGCCGAACCCGATCCCAGCGCCACGGATGAGGATGGCAACCCGCTCATCGATCCCAAGAGCCATGTGGGGCTCTTCTCGTCCTTACGGCACTCGTCTGGTCACACGATGTTTCGCTGGGGCTGGAACTTCTCGAATGGCTTCAACGCCGTTGGGCAGCTCAAGGCGGGCATGCACACCGGCGGCATGGTGAGGGACCCCGAGGAGGACTTCTACGCGTTCATGCGACTCTGGCGTGACTGCGACCTCACCGAGTACATGTCGTTTACGAGTTCGGCTATCTGGCTTATGCTTCCGGGCCTCCAGAAGGACCAGACCTACATTGGCCAGCAGATCTTCGAGGCCGTCTAGGGGTGGCAGGGATAGGTGCGGGTACCATGCCCTCGGGCACGGTACCTGCTGCGATCCGCAAACCACAGAGCAGGCGGGACCCTGCATCGTGAGGGCGTCCAAGAGGGCTGCCCTGCGCAAGCGAGGCGTTCCGTCGTCCTTGTACGTGTTGAAGGAGCGTGTCCATGGAACATGGGCCTAACAAAAACCTGCTGGTTCGATCGGCTGTCGTGGCGGGGACGACCCTTGCGCTCGCGGGGTTCAGCACCTACACGGCCCTCTCTGCCGCACGGGCACAGGAGGCGGCTCAGAGCCAGCGCAACTCGGGCGAGCGAGGAGCGCTGCTCAAGGACGGTACGTTCACGGGCGCTGCTCGTTCGTTTGGAGGCGTCATGCACGTCTCGGTCGTCGTCTCGAACGGCTACATCACAAGCATCGAGGTGACTGGTACGGGAGACAACAGCCCCTACTTCGATCGCGCAAAGGAGAAGGTCATCCCTGCGATCGTCGACCGGCAGAGCGTGAGCGTGGATACCGTGAGCGGTGCCACGTTCTCGAGCAAGGGGATCATGAACGCAATCAACAATGCCCTCGTGTCGGCGGGGGCCATGGAGGGGCAGACTGCGAGGACCAACTTGACGACCTCAAGCTCGTCGAAGCCCCACTCGACCGCTGAGCTCAAGAAGCTTGCGCAGCAACGGGCTCCAGAGGCACCTCCCTGGTGGGAGGTCACCGTCGATGATCTGCTGGGTACCAACGATGACGGTACGGGTGGATATAACTACACGATTCGTCAGGGTTCGGGCGGTACCAACTAGGGGGCCATCGCATGAGCGATATCGCAGACGCCACGACGCCCGCGCAGCGCGATGCCAGGCCTGTGGCAGGCGACGCGGGAGATGTCAAGGCAAACAGGGCCGAAGATGGGTCCGCCCGCAGGTCAAGATCAGGGCAGCAGGTAAGTCCCCGCAAGCGCCGCCATAGCTTCGTGAGGTGGACACGCCTCGGTGTTCAGCTGGTTTTTCTCCTCCTCTCGCCGCAGGCGTTCTCGACTGCCTTCTCGGCAGCGCGCTCCATCATGGTGAGCCTGGGCAAGGGCGAGGCCATTGAGATGACGGGCTTTACGATTACGCTCGTGGCCCTCCTCGTCCACACGATTGTGTTCGGTCGTTTCTTCTGCGGCTATGCCTGTGCCTTCGGTACCTTGGGAGATGTGCTCTTTCAGCTTGGAGATGCTATCCGGCGCAAGCTGCGCCTGAGGTCACTCAGGGTCCCCGACAAGGTGGAGGATGTCCTGCGACTCCTCAAGTACCTTGTCCTTGCGGCCCTGCTCGCAGGGTCCTTTCTTGGTGCGGGTTCGATCATCAGCTCCGCCTCCCCCTGGACTGCCTTCGGGCACCTTACGAGCCTCTCGCTCGGGAGTATGGGGATCGCGGGCGGTATCATCCTTCTCGTGCTGATGGTGCCCATGCTTCTCAAAGAGCGCGTGTTTTGCGAGTTTCTTTGTCCGCTTGGCGCACTCTTCTCGCTCATGCCCATCATCCCCAGGTCAAATCGCCATCGCAATCCCCATGACCTCGCTGGCAGCGCCGGCTGCAAGCGTGCCTGCCCCGTGCGCATCTATCCGCCCGGCGAGGGTCGGTGGATGGGGGAGTGCATCCAGTGCGATCGCTGCGAGTGCGTGGCCAGACCCGGGTGCGTGACGCTTGGTCCCGCCCTGCAGCGTGCCGAGGAGGCCCTGCGCCACCAAGGATTCGCATGTGAGACCAGAGCCGCGTGCGCGAGCGGGTCCCAGCGGCCGACCGCGCCTCGGCCCTCCTCCTACCTCTTTTGGCACGACTATCGCACGCTGAGGGTCGCCGCCCTCGCCCTGGTGCTGCTCGGCCTCCTGTGGCTTGGGGGCACCCTCAACTACCTGCCCGCATCGCCTCTCGTCTCCTGACGACTGATGGCTGGCGCCCGCCCACCGCTCATAGAGGGTGCGGGGGAGTTCTTTGACACCCTCGTGCGCATCAGGGCTGACTGCGACCAGCGTCTCATCGATGCCTGCCTGACGCGCTGCGCCTTCTTTCACAGCACGCTCTCGCGCTTCGACGACACGAGCGATGTCGGACGCATCAACGCCGCAGCCGGCAGGCGCGTGCGCGTTGCTCCCACGACGGCACGGCTTGTCTCTCTTGCGCTGGAGTACTCCCGTCTCACGGGGGGTCTCTTTGACATCACGTTGGGCGTGGTGCTCGAGCTCTGGGACTTCAAGGAGGGTCGGATCCCCACGAGCTCGTCGCTCGAGGAGGCCCTTCGTCACGTGGGCAGCGAGCACGTCCATGTTGTGGGAGCCCAGGTCTGGCTCGACGACCCCCTTGCCAAGATCGACCTTGGCGGGATCGCGAAGGGTTACGTCGCCGATGACCTTGCTGTGGGTCTGAGGGCTGCCGGCTGCGAGCATGCCGTCCTCAACTTGGGAGGAAACGTCCTGTGCGTGGGGTCGCGTCCTGACGGCAGTGCCTGGCGGGCTGGTGTCGCGCGCCCCGGTGAGCCCTTTGGGGACCCCATGGCCCTCTGCCGGCTCAAGGACCAGAGCCTCGTCACGAGCAGTCTCTGTGAGCGGGCGTTCTCTTGCGCAGGGAGACGCTACGGCCACATCCTTGATCCGCGCTCAGGACACCCCGTCGCAACCGATGTCGCAAGCGTGACCCTGCGGACCGAGCATTCGGTGGACGGGGAGGCCTTGGGCAAGAAGCCCTTCTTCTTGGGCATGGCCGAGGCGCTTTCGTACCTTGACTCGCTGGAGGGCGTGGATGCTCTCCTCGTTGGCATGGACGGTAGCGTAGCGCAGACTTCGGCGGGCGCCTTCGAGCTGCTCTGACGCCCGTGAGGCTCTTGCTGCTGGCGAGGCGCTAGCTGTGGGCGAGGCGCCCCAGCGCCCCGTCTATGGCCGACTTCACGATGGCCGCGTGCTCGTCCGTGGCGTTCAGACACCCCACCCAGATGAGCCTGCCGCTGGAGTTCATGCCGCGCTCGACCGAGCCGCCCGTGCGCTCTACCACGGGCTTTGAGCCCTCACCTTCAAGTGCGGGTACGATCTCGTAGGCGATGTCATAGATGGTCTCGAGGCAGTCAACGGCAAAGCCCGGACAGCAAAAGTAGACGCGCGAGCTTTCGTCTCGCCAGCCAGCGAGCACGTCTTTTGCGAGAGGAGACGCCCAGGACTTCTCATGCGGCCCGAAGACGCTCTGATAGCAGACGTGTATGCTCGCAGGATCGATGCCAAGCTCCCGTGCCACGAGGTCGGCTGTGGCTCTCGTCTGGGACCGGTAGCTGTCACCCGCCCGCTCGTCCTTGAGGGGAATGGCGTGAAACGAGAGCACCAGGTGCTCGTCGCTGGCGTTCGTGAAGCCGGCCTCCGTGATGTGCCGTGCGACCTCGCGAATGTAGAGCGGGTTGTCAAAGTAGTGGTCTATCACCTGGTAGGGAACGTTCCAATCGAGTTCGCGCAGGGCGCGACTAAAGGAGTCCACGACCGACTGGGTGATGCAGTAGGCGCTCTGTGGGTAGAGTGGCAGGAGTATGAGCTGGTCGCAGCCCTTCTCATGGAGCTGCCAGAGCCTAGAGGCGATGGAGGGCTCGCCGTAGCTCATGGCGCTCATCACGCTGACGCTGGGCAACTCGCCTGCGCGATCACCATCGAACAAGGCCTGCACCTTGCGACAGAGCAGCTCCTGGTTGGTGACGAGAGGGGAGCCCTTCTCTGTCCAGACGAACTGGTAGCGCCTCGAGGACGTGAACTTGCGCTTCGGGAGTATGAGCTTGAACACCAAAAGGTGCCAGAGGAAGAAGGGAAGCTGCCGTATGCGCGGATCCATGAGGTAGGCACCAAGGTATGCCTCGATGTCATCGGGAGCAGGTGAGGCGGGGGATCCGGTGTTGGCGATGATGACGCCTATGCTTCGCGTCGTGCTATGGGGTGCCGTGTCGTGGGCCATGGTCGTGTCTCTCACGTGTCGGGGTTGGCGCGCTGCCAGACAAGGATAGCCTCTTGGGGCTCCAGGGGTGTTCTGAGTCCAACCTACCTCACGATCTCGTCACGGCCGCTCGTAACTTCTCACGAGCAGGACAGATGCCCAAGGAGACACGGAACAAATCAGCCTGACTCCCCGGCACTTCCTGAGCCCGCTGGACACAGGCCCGAGCCGTCGCCTGCCCTGAGGACCTGCGCCCGGCTGCGGGGGAGGGCCGTGCGCGCGGCCTCGCGGAGGGACGCATCCCGGCCCAACGCCTCACGGAGAGGCGTGGCCTGCGGCTCCCACGTCGCGCAGACTGCGCCTTTCCGTGAGGGGCGGGGGCCAGAATGCGCTTTTCCGTAGAATGTGCTTTTCCTCACCTGCGCAAACGTGGCGCTGCCTCACGGAAAAGCGCACTCTGCAACCTGCGCCTCACGGAAAAGCGCATTCTGCCCAAGCTTCTCACCAAAAGGCGCATTCTGGCCGCGCCCCCGGGGCGCACCTCACCAAAAGACGCATTCTGGCTGGGGCGTCACCCCCAGAATGCGTCTTTACGTGAGGCGTCTTACGAGAAGACGCACTCTGGCGGTTCTGGAGCTCGCAAAATGCGCTTTTCCGTGACGTCAAACTCCAGAATGCGCTTTTCCGTAGAATGTGCTTTTCCTCATCTGGGCAAACGCGGCGCCGGCTCACGGAAAAGCACACTCTGCAACCTGCGCCTCACGGAAAAGCGCACTCTGCCCAAGCTTCTCACCAAAAGGCGCATTCTGGCCTGATCGACTCACGCAAAGCCGCACTCTGCGATTCTCAGATCGCACAGACTGCGCCTTTCCGTCACATCGCGGCGCCCGGGAAGTGTGGGGCAACCCTTCGCCAGGCTGCGGGGCACTATGGAAAATGGCCCAACTGGGCAAACGCGCTCGAGCAACCCCCCGCCAGCCTGCGGGGGGGTTGCGCCGGGACCCGTAGGCCCCGGCCTGGGGCCTGGCTGCACGGAAGGGCGCAGTCTGGGCAGAGGGCCTCGCTGATGGCGCACCCCGGCCAAGTCGGGACACCATCAAGCTGCCAGTTGTGGGCTAAGGAGGTGCCGGGAACTCAGGATCAGCCCGACCAGTCGAGAAACCGTCCTGTCCGTAAAGAGACTCCCGCGAAGGGTCGTCTCCGGGTAAGGGTAAGGTCCAGGTCACACCCCGGCCGGGGTGTCTTGACGTCGGCGCAACGGCTGCGGGTTCGGAGTCCGTCCCGGCCAGCACTGCCACTCGCCCCTGAACGTGCCGCCCAGTACGTTCACCACCGAGTGGCAGTGTGAGACGCACTATCCAGCACGCTCACCGCCGAGTGGCAGTGTGAGTCGCACTGCCACTCGCCCCTGAGCGTACCGGTCGCACTGCCACTCGGCCCTGATCGTACCGATACGGTACGCTCGATGCCGTCTGGCAGTGAGAAACGCACTGCCACTCGCCCCTGAACGTGCCGCCCAGTACGCTCACCACCGAGTGGCAGTGTACGGAGCGCTGTCCCGTACGTTCACCGCCGAGTGGCAGTGTGAGACGCACTATCCAGCACGCTCACCGCCGAGTGGCAGTGTACGGCGCACTGCCACTCGCCCCTGAGTGTACCGGTCGCACTGCCACTCGGCCCTGATCGTACCGATACGGTACGCTCGATGCCGTCTGGCAGTGAGAAACGCACTGCCACTCGCCCCTGAACGCGCCGCCTCGCACGTTCATCACCGCCCGGCAGTGTACGGCGCGCTACCTCATGCCGGCCTCTCTCCTGAGGAGCTCCAGGAGCTGCCCCCTGCCGTGCAGGCCCAGCTTCCCGAGACCCCGCGCCCTATAGGAGTAGACGGTGGGGAGGGCAACGTGAAGGTGGGACGCTATGCCCGGCGCGGGGACCCCCTCCGCCGTCAGGACACTGACGCTCGCCTCCAGCTGCGTGAGGCCGCGTCCCAGCAGGTAGAACCTGGGGCGCTCGTCACAGGCGAGCATCGCGCCGGACAGCGTCGCGTCGCGTCCGCCGCGCGCCGCAAGAGGCACGAGGACACCTACCGTCCCGAGGACCAGGTAGCCTGCAAGGGCGCTCGCAGGGCCAGTTGGGCTGTTGCCCAGGGCGCGCGTGCCCGCGAGGGTACAGAGGGATCCGAGCGCTATGGCCGCCTCCGCACCGCGAGCCTCCGCACCGCGAGCCCCCGCGCCGTGGGCGTCTCGCCCGGCCGTCCCGAGCGCCCGATGGAGCGAGAAGACCCCGGCCGCCATCATGGCGCATGTGACCAGTGAAAAGACGGTCACCCCACGATTCCCAGGACAGAGGGAGACGACGAGGGTGGCACACGGCACGAGCGCGAGGGCCGCGACGCGGCGTATGCCAGATGCTAGCGGTCGCCCTAAGCTGGCAATTGGCGCGACTCGGCGCAAGGGGCGCACCCGAGCGACGAGCTCGGGCAGTGACTTGACCTTGAGCTTTCGGTAAGCCCTGCCGCGATAGGAGCTGACGGTGGGCTCTGACACGTGGAGCGTACCGGCAATGGCGCTTGCAGGCCAGCCCGAGAGCGTCATGAGAATGACCTGCCTCTCACGGCCACTGAGACTATCCGCCCCCGCAAGCCCGACAAGCATCTTCTCATAGACATGGGGTGCGAACGGAAGCTGGGGTCTTGCTGCCTCCCTGTCCGTACGTGGCTGCGCACTGTGCCGCGATGCTCGTCTGCCCACCACAAGTGCGATGACAAGCAAAGCAAGCGATGTTGCGAGCAGCGTCAGATGGTAGGCTGGGCCCACGTAGATAAACCCCGCCTGAGTACCCTCGGTCAGCATTCGCACGATAGCGCCGAGCGCATGTCCCGCTAGCAGACTCCCCCATGGAAGCCAGCGACCCTCCAGGGACTCCGATAATGGCGAGGGCACGAGTAAGGTCGCCAGTATCATCCACAGAAAGCGACACAGCATGACAGCTACCACGATGACGACACGAGCATCCTTTGGAATGGTACCCCCCGTGGTAGCGTCCATCGATGAGAGGGCCAAGGCAAAGCCCGAGGCAAGACCTAGCACGAGTACCGAAGTGGAAATCTGGCAGGAATGGGCCACAAGGTGGCGTGACGTCCCGCTCGAAGGCGACAGCAGAACAGCCAACATGAGGAGCAACAGGCACAGCGTACCCCATCCCAGCTCAAGACAGCGCATCCACGGCGTCACGGAGACATAGTTCCACTCTGACAGCACGCCACGCAGGTACAGGCAGGCCAATTCGAACGCGATGAACGCGACGGAAAAGACGAGACACAGCAGGTGAGCCACCAAGGCGTTGCGGCCTCTTGCCGCCCATCCACCCGTGCGGTCCCAAGCCACGAGGAGGATGCCGATGGCAAGCACAAGCGTCGGCGCAAAGAATCCCGTAACGCCCATGGGGGGTATCGCGACGTACACCGTCGTCGTAGCGAGGCGGGGAAACGCGCCGGCGAGCGCTCCTGTTGCGATGGCGCATGGGCAGAGGAGGGTCGTCCAAGGGTGGGAGCCCTCGCGAGGCCTGTGCGAATCATCGCTGCCGCCCGATCGACCTTGAGACATCATTTTCCCTGACATATCTCCTCCCTACCTGCCGATTACAGGGTTCCTTATACGCATAGCATAGGGTGGGGGCGGGCGTCGGTCTGCCATCAAGACCTATGCAATCGGCAGACGATGGTTCCTACCAGCACAAACAGAGCCCGATGCTTCTGTGGCACCTCGTGAGGCATCCTGCCTGCCGCCGTCGTGCGACACGTGCGCAAACAGACAGGCAGGTGGTGTGACGCACGGTTTTTGCGTACGCGTGCAGGTTGGTACACGCGAGCCGTCGTGCGCGGCTATGCCGACACTCCTCACTCCTCAGACTCCGCTCAGGCGGGTCCCGATGTTCGGCTGGTCGCCGTGGATAATCGTCAATTGGTCCTTCGTAGACTCACGCCATCTGCCAGGAGTCGTGAAGAGCCAAAAATGTCCACTAAGTTCGCTAAAACTACCATTGGTCTTGCGCGCTATCAGAAGTCAGCCGTATACTACTACTCACCAAAATACACGATTGGTTCGGCCTTCCGTAGAGCTGGGCCTCTCGGAGAGTACCTACTGGGCACCTGAATCGATGGGAGAAGGAGAGACTGGTATGGAAGCTGTCATTGACGATCGAGCTTACGTGGCCACAGAGGATGAGGGTACAGCCCCGGTGAGGGGCGCGCAGTTGCCGCTTGCAATGGTGAGCGAGGGACAGACCGCAACCGTCCTCAAGGTGCGTGGTAGTCAGGACCTACGCCAGCACCTCTCCGAGATGGGCTTTGTCCCTGGAGCCGAGATTGAGGTCGTGTCGCGCGTGGACGGGGACGTCCTCGTGAGCGTCAAGGGCGCGACCTTTGGCATTGGACGCGAGATGGCGATGCGCGTCGTGACCGCCTAGCCTCGTGACCACCTCATATCGCACCTTGCCACGCCCCAGTAAAAGACTGGCGGCATGACACCGCCCTTGCGTTGCGTGTGGGCTATCCTGCGCTGCGCAGGGATGTCATGGCAATAGGAGGTGCAGTCCTGTTTCGTCGCTGCGGCGGCATGGAGAAGGAAGGCATGGATGGCAACCCTGAAGGATGTGAAGGTCGGACAGAGCGCCACGGTGGCGCGGCTCAGCGGTACCGGCGCAATCAAGCGCAGGATCATGGACATGGGTCTCACCAAGGGCACTCAGGTGCTCGTGCACAAGGTCGCCCCGCTCGGCGACCCCATAGAGGTCACGGTGCGTGGCTATGAGTTGTCGCTGCGCAAGGACGAGGCCGAGTGTATCGAGGTCACGGATGTTGCGAGGGCCTAGGCCCCTGCGCGAAAGGGTATCCCATGACAACTGAGAAACAGAAGCTGAACATAGCCCTTGCCGGCAATCCTAACTGCGGCAAGACGACGCTGTTCAATGAGCTCACTGGCTCGAACGGCTATGTGGGCAATTGGCCGGGCGTCACGGTCGAGAAGAAGATGGCAACCTGGAAGGCTGACAAGAATGTCACGTTTGTTGACCTGCCGGGCATCTATTCGCTCTCGCCCTACTCGCCAGAGGAGGTCGTCTCGCGCGACTACGTGGTGAACGACCGCCCCGACGCCGTGATCAACCTCATCGACGTCACAAATCTTGAGCGGAGCCTCTACCTTACGACCCAGATCCTGGAGGCGGGCTGTCCCGTGGTCGTGGGGCTCAATATGTGCGATCTCCTCAAGGAGCGCGGTGACGTTGTAGACACAAAGAAGCTGTCCCAGATGTTGGGCGTGCCCGTGCTCGAGGTCTCGGCACTGCGCAACACCAACCTCGACGAGCTCGTTAAGTCGGGCATCGAGGCAGCCAAAAAGGGCGATGTCCCCGGCGGCGTGAGCTGCTTCTCATCTGCGGTCGAGGCTGCCCTCGATGCCATCTCCGCCGCGATCAAGGACAAGTGCAAGCCCGAGCTTGTGCGCTGGTACTCCATCAAGCTGTTCGAGCGCGATGCGGACGCCATCAAGGCCCTGGGGCTCTCGTCTGACGAGCTTGCCTCACTCGAGGGCCATATCGCCTCAGTCGAGAAAGAGCGCGACGACGACTCTGAATCCATCATCACCTCCGATCGCTATGACTGGATCGCCACGGTTATGGACGCCTGCGTGCAGAAGGCCCCCAAGACGCTCACGCGCTCGCAGCAGATAGACCGTGTGGTCACCAATCGCGTGCTGGGGCTTCCCATCTTCGTGGGCGTCATGATCCTTGTGTACTGGGTGGCCTTGGTGCTGGTAGGCAAACCGGCAACCGACTGGGTCACCGACAACCTCTTTGGCGACGGCTTCTTCGTGAACGCCCAGTCAGCCCAGCAGTTTGAGGAGGCCGATGACGCCTGGAAGGACAATCACTACAAAGACCAGATCAGCGGCTACATTGCAGCTGCGGAAGACGCAGGCGTAAGTGTCGATGGCGTCCAGGATGCCGTTGACGCGAAGGAACCAACCGACGAGGACAAGGAGACGATCTCCACCTTCGAAGATGCCGCCGGCCAGGCGGGTGTCGTCGCGACTGACGTCCCTGCCACGGACGAGGATGGCAACTTCCTCGATACCGATGGCAACGTCATCTCTCAGGTGGATGCAGACGGCAACCCCGTGCTTGAGGGCGGCCAGCAGCTCCAGGTCGTTGACAAGGTAACGATCGATGACTTCAAGACTGCGCTTGACAGCCCCGAGCCTGACCAGCACGACTACGATGGCTTCGTGGACTCCATCCCGCACGTCGTCTCAGGCTGGCTCACAGGCGCGGGTGCCTCTGACATGGTGCAGTCGCTCGTGGGCGATGGCATCATCAATGGCGTGGGAGCCGTACTGAGCTTCATCCCACAGATCTTCTGTCTCTTCGTTGCCCTCTGCTTCCTTGAGGATTGTGGCTACATGAGCCGCGTTGCCTTTGTCATGGATCGCGTCTTTCGTCGCTTCGGTCTCTCGGGCAAGTCGTTCATCCCCATGATTATCTCATCGGGTTGCGGCGTGCCCGGCGTGCTCGCGACCAAGACCATCGAGAACGAGCGCGATCGCCGCATGACGGCCATGCTCACTACCATGATTCCCTGTTCGGCCAAGTTGCCGATCATCGCGCTTGTGATGGGCGTGCTCGTGGGCGCCGACAACAGTGCCTGGTGGGTGGCTCCCCTGTTCTACTTCATGGGTATCGTCGCCATCATCGTCTCGGCTGTCATGCTCAAGAAGACCAGGCCCTTCGCGGGCGCCCCGGTACCCTTCGTGATGGAGCTGCCCGACTATCACCTTCCCTCCCTCCGCTCCTGGCTCCTGCACGTGTGGGAACGCGTCAGTTCCTACGCCAAGAAGGCTGGCACGATCATCTTCGCGGCTGCCGTGGGCATCTGGTTTCTCTCCAACTTTGGCATCGCCGGCTGGGAGGGCGGATCGGGCGCCTTTGGCTTCTTGCAGGGTATGGAGGGCGTGCCTGACGGCTACATGGACTACTCCATCCTCGCGGGCATAGGCGGAGCGCTCAGCTGGATCTTCATGCCACTCGGCTTTGGGAACTGGCAGGCCACGTCCTCGTCGATCTCGGCCCTGATAGCCAAAGAGAACCTGGTTTCGACCTTTGGTGTGCTCTACGGCCTGGGTGACGCGACCGAGAAGTCCGTCAGCATGTGGCGGGGCTTTGCCGGCATGTTCACTGTGGCGGGTACGCTCCATGTCGGTGCGATGTGCGCCTTTGTGGCCTTCAACATGCTCTGCGCCCCGTGCTTCGCCGCCATGGGCACCATCCGTCGACAGATGGAGTCCGCCAGGTGGACGGCCTTCGCCATCGGTTACGAATGTGTCTTTGGTTGGGTTGTGGGACTGCTCATCAACCAGTTCTACGAGCTGATCGTCTTTGGCAGCTTTGGCTTCTGGACCGTGGTGGCCTTCGTGCTTGGCGCAGCGATGCTTTTCCAGCTCTTCCGTCCCACTCCCAAGTGGAAGGAGAAGGATGACAAGATCCTGGACAGCCTAGCCGGTGCTGGAGATACGGTGTGAGTGCGCCGCACTATCCGTGTGTCGGTCTTGGCCTGCGCTAGCCTGCTAGGTGTCGCCCCGTGCGGGCGGCACCTATCGCAGGTGTGACAAAACTGAGGGGTGCGGGGGTACCTCTCACAAGAGAAAGAGGTTCTGACATGGGCTTTCATCATCAGGCCTGTATTGCCGCCGCAGGGGCGGCAGCCACTGCGGCCGTCGTGAGGCTTGCGCAAAGGGGCGTGCTCCATAGAGGCGCCGTCTCTGTGGCTGCCTGTGGCATCAAGCTTGCCGATGTCGTACGTGCCGAGACGCAGTCCATCATCGATGACGCCAGTGACGTCACTGCCGAGGCCCGCCGCAGGGTGAGGATCGATGCGGCGGTCAAGGAGCGTCTCGCCAAGGAGGAAGGTCGCATCCGCGAAGAGGTGACGGCCGAAATCGACAAGGCTGGTGCTGACGCTTAGGGAGTGGCTCTGCCATGCTGTATGCCATAGTCTCTGACATACCGGGGCGTCTGCGCCTTCGCTGTTCTACGGGAACGCTCGATGACAAGGAGGCATACGGCATCTCGCATGCGCTGTTGCGCCTTGATGGCGTCAGCCATGCGGAGGTGCATGTTGCTAACGCATCCGTACTTGTCGTCTTCGAGCCGAGCTGCCGCCAACGGGTGCTCGATGCGATCGGCATGCTCGATGTGCTTGCCCTTCCACGCGAAGATGGGAGCATTGAGCCCTTCGCTGGCCAGGTAGAGCTTGCCGCCGAGAAGAACCGCTTCATCCTACGGGTCGTGAGACACGTCGTCTCTCGTTATGCCCGCAAGTGGCTGCTGCCGATGCCCCTGCGCGTCGCTTGGACCGTTCTTATGGGGCTGAGCTACATCGTCAATGGGTTCGGGTATCTGACAAAGGGCAGGCTTACGGTAGAGGTGCTCGATGCCATGGCCATCGGAGCGTCTCTCGCACGAGGGCGCTATTGGGATGCGGATGCCGTGATGTTTTTGCTGGGGCTCTCCAACATCCTCGAGGATCACGTTCAGAGTCGTGCTCATCTCGCCCTCAAGGAGGGCCTGATCACGCGGCCGCAGACGGCCTGGGCTGTCATCGATGGCCAGGACACGCAGGTGTCGATGTCTGAGGTGCGCGAGGGGATGCTACTGCGCATGGGCATGGGCTCGGTCCTTCCGGTGGACGCGACCGTCATCGCCGGTGAGGGGAGCCTCGACGAGGCGTCGCTGACGGGTGAGGCGCGTCTTGTGCACAAGGGCGTGGGCTCGACGGTCTATGCCGGGACGGCGCTCGAGGAAGGCGAGCTCACTGTTCGTGTGACCGCAGCTCCGGGAGAAGCTCGCATCGACAGCATTGCCACTCTCGTCGAGCAGTCAGCGAGTCTCAAGGCCAGTGTGCAGGGCAAGGCAGAGAGTCTCGCGGATTCGCTCGTGCCCCTCAACCTGCTCGCGTTCTTTGCCATCATGGCTATCACGCGCAACGTCGAGAAGGCCATGATCGTCCTCATGGTTGACTACTCCTGTGCGATCAAGCTCTCTACCCCGGTGGCCGTGATGAGCGCGATGGGGGAGGCCTCCGACCTGAGCGTCATCGTGAAGGGCGGCAAGTACCTGGAGGCACTTGCCGCTGCCGACACAGTCGTCTTCGACAAGACGGGAACGCTCACCCATGCGTCTCCCCAGGTCGAGAAGGTGCTTGCCTTCGGTGAGATGGACGAGGCCAGCGTCTTGCGCTATGCCGCTTGCATCGAGGAACACTTCCCGCACAGCATGGCACGCGCCATCGTGCGAGAGGCGCGCCGCCGCCACCTCTCGCATGAGCGTGAGCTGCATGCCAAGGTGCACTACGTGGTCGCCCACGGCATATCGACCCATGTGGGTGGCGACAGGATGATCATTGGGAGCGCCCACTTTGTCTTCGAGGACGAGGGTGTGGAAAAGCCTGACGACTTGGATGAGCGCATCGCACGGGAGGCTCCCAGCTCCTCCGTCGTATATCTTGCGCGTGAGCGGCAGCTCGTCGGAGCTATCTGCATTGCTGACCCGCTGCGCGACGAGGCGAGGGAGGTCATCTCGCGCCTGCGAAGCCTTGGCGTGAGGCGAGTCATCATGCTTACGGGAGACTCCAAGGCCGCCGCTGCCCATGTGGCGGGCGAGCTGGAGCTTGATGACTACCACGCGCAGGTCCTGCCCGAGGACAAGAGCTCCCATATCGATGCGCTCAAGGCCCACGGGCATACCGTCATCATGGTGGGAGATGGCATCAACGACTCGCCCGCCCTCGCCTCGGCCGATGTGTCGGTGGCACTCTCAGATGCGAGCGATATTGCCCGGGCGGTGGCGGACGTTGCCGTGATGGATAACTCGCTTGAGTCCCTGGTCACGATGAGGGTCCTGTCACAACGGCTTATGCGGCGCATCGGCTGGGACTACCGCTTTATCGTAGGCTTCAACTCCCTCCTCATCGTGGGCGGCGTGATGGGCCTCGTGCCTGTGACCACAGCCGCTTATCTGCATAACGGAACGACGCTTGCGGTCGTGGCGCTCAACACGAGAAGACTGCTCAGGAAAAGCGAGACCTAAGACAGGGTGTGTCTTGTGGAGGATTGGCGAGGCGTCTGACCTGGCTCGAGGATCCGGCGTGCTGTGTTTTTACGGAGGGCACTGTACTAGCGCAGATCCAACGAATAGTACGTTGACACTTGACCTTAAAATATATTTATATTACTATAGATCGCAGGGTGGGTTCGCTCGTGTGATGTGCCGCAAATGAACGCAGAACAAATGCAGACCAAACGTAGCCCAAAGGAGTTCACATGAAGCAGAAACTGGGTGTTGCTCTAAGCGTTCTGTTCATCTCAAGCGCATGCTTTGCGATGGGCATGATGGGTGCTTGGGTCGATCCAATCCTAATGCGACAAGACGTGACAAGGGTAGGATCACAGGGCGCCTCGAGGCTCGCAGGTACTCCTGCGGAGGTGGCGAGCGGATATTCCACGGTGCAGATGGGCACGCACGACGCGAGTCGTGCAGCTGATGTCTCCTCGATCGAAAATGGCCTTGACCCATGGTTGCCCATCGTCGTGGCGCTGTCTGCAGGCGTCATCGTCATCCGGTTATCCTGCCTGCGTCAGGATGCGAGCTAGCATCACGCGAGAAGATAGTAGTCAAAGGACGACCAAAGGGCGAGCGCGTCCATGGCCGGCACCTGGACGCTCGCGGTCGCGCCGCGCACATGCCACCCTATGCCTCAGATAGCAGCATGCGGTCGTTCGTAAGCTCGCCGCCCGACACCTCCTCGAACTTCTGGAGCAGGTCGGCAACGGTGAGCCTCTGCTTCTCCTCATGAGCGACGTCGTATATGATCTGTCCCTCATGCATCATGATCAGCCGGCTGCCGAGCCGGATGGCGTCATTCATGTTGTGTGTGACCATGAGTGTGGTGAGGTGGTGCTCATCCACCACCTGTTGTGTGAGCGAGAGGACCTTCTTGGCCGTCTTGGGATCGAGCGCCGCCGTGTGCTCGTCAAGTAGGAGCAGCTTGGGCTTCTGAAGCGTTGCCATGAGCAGGGTGAGTGCCTGGCGCTGCCCGCCAGAGAGCAGGCCCACCTTTGACTCAAGACGATCCTCAAGACCCAGGTCAAGGGAGGCGAGCCTCTTGGCGTACCCTGCGCGCTCCTCTTTTCCTATGCCCCAGGAGAGTCCCCGGTGCTCGCCCCGGCGCTTGGCAAGGGCGAGGTTCTCGTCGATCTGCATGTCGGCGGCTGTGCCGCGCATGGGATCCTGGAAGACGCGGCCCAGGTAGCGTGAGCGCCTGTGCTCTGGAAGTTGGCTGATGTCGATGCCGTCGAGCTCTATCGTGCCGGCGTCAAGCGGGTAGACGCCGGCGATCATATTGAGCATCGTGGACTTTCCCGCACCGTTGCCACCGATGATGGTCACGAACTCACCGTCCTCAAGAGTGAGGTTGACAGTGGTGAGTGCGGGCTTCTCGCTCGCGGTTCCCCTGTTGAAGGTCTTAGAGACCCTGCTCAGCGTGAGCATCAGTGCTCGCCTCCCTTCGCGGTATCGTCAGGCAGGGCGCTCGCGGCGTTGTCCCTCTTGTAGGAGCGCCTGAGCTGGTGGCGCTCAAGCACCACGGGCGTGGCCAACGCCAGCGCGACGATGGCGGCCGAGAGCAGCTTCATGTCGTTGGCGTCAAGGCCCATCTGCAAGACGACGGCGCGGACGATAAAGTAAACCACCGATCCCACGACGACCGAGACGAGGCGGCTGCCAAAGGCCGTGAGCTTGCCAGGGGTGAGCCTGCCGAGCACCTCCCCGATAACGATGGCGGCGAGGCCGATGACGATGGCGCCCGTGCCCATGCCGATATCGGCGTACTTCTGGCTCTGGCAGATGAGGGCGCCCGACATGCCGACGAGGCCATTGGAGAGCGCCAGCGCGATCACCTTGGTCACGCGAACGTCTATGCCCAAGGCACGGCACATGTCCTCGTTGTTGCCCGTCGCACGCAGCGCGCTTCCGATCTCGGTACCAAAGAACCAGTACATGGCGACGATGATCACGAGTGCGAGAACGATGCCGATGGCGAGCGTCGCGATGGTCTGCGTGAGGTTGAGAAGCGAGGCGACGCGCGTGAAGATGGTGTCCGCGTTCAGAAGCGGTGTGTTCGACTTGCCCATGATACGCAAGTTGACGGACCAGAGCGATATCTGGGTGAGGATTCCCGCAAGGATGGCGGGGATGTCAAACAGCACATGGAGCAGTCCCGTCACGAGCCCCGCGACGATCCCCGCAAGGGTTCCGAGCAGGATGGCGACGATGGGGTCAAGACCTAAGCCAACAGAAGCCACAGCCGCGACGCTACCTCCCAAGGCGAAGCTGCCGTCGACGGTCAGATCTGCGATATCGAGCATCCTGAAGGTGACGAAGACCCCAAGTACCATGATGCCCCAGAGAATTCCCTGGGAGGCGGCTCCCAAGAGGGCAAGCTGCATGAGATTCCTCCAATGAACGGCAGACTCTACGAACGTGCGGTAGGCGGTGTGCGGCGTGTGCCCAAATGCCCCCGGCACACGCTACACAAAAGGCCCCCTGCACGTCAAGGCACGGGGCTCAGGGTGACTAGCTGTTGAGGACCGAGAGGTCGATGCCAAGCTTTTTTGCCGTCTCCTCGTTGGTCTTGAGCGTGCACTTGCTGGCGTCAAGATGCTCGATGGCCATGTCAGCGGGCTTGGACTCGCCCCTGAGGATCTTTACGGCCATCTGACCCGCTAGCTTGCCGAGCTCCTCGTAGTTTATGCCATAGGTGGCCAGGCCCCCGTTGTCGACCATGCCCTCCTCGCCACAGATGGTGGGAAGCTTGTTATCGTTGGCGATCATGGTGACGGTGGTCATGCCTGCAGCGATGGTGTTGTCAGTAGGAGTGTAGACGACATCCACCTTGCCGACCATGGACTCGACGACCTGCTGGATCTCGTTTGAGCTCGAGACTGAGTAGCGGACGAGCTTCAAGCCGTGGTTGGCGGCCGCCTGATCGGCAAGCTTGACCTGTACGTCCGAGTTGGACTCGGCGGTGCAATAGAGCACGCCCACGGTCTTGGCCTGGGGAAGGAGCTTTACGAGCAGGTCGAACTGGTCCGCGACGGGGGTGAGATCAGAGGAGCCGGTGACGTTCTTGCCGGGCTTGTCGTTGCTCTGGACAAGGCCAGCCGATGCGAAGTCGGTGATGGCGGTGCCGATGATGGGGATCTCGTCGGTGGCGCCGGCGACGGCCTGGGCGGCGGGTGTCGAGATCGCAAGGATGAGGTCATTACCATCGTTCACGAGCTTGTGGGCGATCGTCTGACAGGCGGACTGATCGTTCTGGGCGTTCTGCTGATCGATGTTGTAGGTGATGCCGGCTTCGTCGAGCGCATCGACAAAGCCCTTGTTGGAGGCGTCGAGCGCGGGGTGCTCGGTGAGCTGCAGCACGCCTATCTTGCGGGAGCCTCCCCCCTGCCCCTGTGAGCCGGAGCCGCCGCCGGTGCAGGCGGAAAGGCCTGCGGGGACGATGCTGAGGGCCGACAGGCCACCCAAAAGCTTGAGGACGGCGCGGCGAGTGAGCGTAGCGTTCATGGCGTGGACTCCTTGTGCTATACGAGGCTGCAAGACGAATTTCCTGATTGTAGTACCATATAGTTCCACCATATAGTTTCGCCGGCTTGTGAGGGGGGAGGGCCTCCAACTGCTTACAGAATTGTAACTACGGTTCAGGATGATGCCCGTCTAACGTGTGCCGGCCAGGACAGATGCGGGACCGCAGGGCAAGAGGGGCTCCCGCCATATTTGCGGCAGCTCGTCAAAGCAGAGGTCGTGCCGGTAGGGGACCTGTCGCGAAATACGACCGTCGGCACACAAATGTGCTACCGGCTACCGGTTATCTCAAGAGGGGAGGTTTGTTACGAGTAGATTGCGCTATACTTACCATGTAGGGAGTGCGTCGAGGACGTGCTGGCCGTAGGGGGAATGGACCTGCACTGGATTGCCCATCAAGTGGTTCCATCAGATCGGCTGGCGGACTGCGCCACGTTTCAAAGGAGAGGAAAAATGAAGAGAAAATTCAAGTCGATGGATGGCAACGAGGCCGCCGCGTGGGTCTCGTATGCCTACACCGAGGTAGCGGGAATCTACCCGATCACGCCATCAAGCCCGATGGCCGATCACGTGGATCAGTGGGCGGCGCATGGGCTCAAGAACATCTTCGGCACGCCCGTCAAGGTCGTCGAGATGCAGTCTGAGGGTGGTGCCTCCGGGACCGTCCATGGCTCGTTGGGCTCTGGTGCCCTCACGTCGACCTACACGGCCTCGCAGGGGCTGCTGCTCATGATTCCCAACATGTACAAGATAGCCGCCGAGGGTCTTCCCGGTGTCTTCCACGTGTCCGCGCGTACGGTGGCGACCCAGGCCCTCAACATCTTTGGCGATCACTCCGACGTCATGGCTTGCCGCCAGACCGGCTTCGCCATGTTGGCGGAGGGCAACGTCCAGGAGGTCATGGATCTCTCGCCTGTCGCACACCTCTCGGCCATCAGCGGTGGCGTGCCCTTCATCAACTTCTTCGATGGCTTTCGGACTTCCCACGAGATCCAGAAGGTTGCCGCCTGGGACTTCGACGATCTCGGCGACATGTGCGATATGGACGCCGTGCAGGCGTTCCGTGACCACGCGCTCAACCCCGAGCACCCCCACGCCCGTGGCTCACACGAGAATGGCGACATCTTCTTCCAGCACCGCGAGGCCTGCAACTCGATGTACGACAAGCTTCCCGCCATCGTCGAGGGCTACATGGACAAGATCAACGCCAAGTTGGGCAGTAGCTACCACCTGTTCGACTACTATGGGGCCAAGGACGCCGATCGCGTCGTCATCTGCATGGGTTCCTTCTGCGATACGCTTGAGGAGGCCATCGACTACCTGAACGCCCATGGCGAGAAGGTCGGTTTGGTGAAGGTGCGCCTATACCGTCCCTTCTCCGTTGAGCATTTCGTGAAGGCACTTCCCCAGACGGTCAAGAAGATCGCCGTCCTCGACCGCACCAAGGAGCCCGGCTCCATCGGCGAGCCGCTGTACCAGGATGTCGTGAACGCCCTCTTCGAGGCCGGACGCCCGGACATCAAGGTTGTCGGCGGCCGCTACGGTCTCGGTTCCAAGGACACCACGCCCGCTGATGCCTTCGCAGTCTATACCGAGCTCAAGAAGGACAATCCCAAGCGCGAGTTCACCATCGGCATCGTGGACGACGTCACGAACCTCTCGCTCCCGCGCGACGAGAACGCTCCCAACACCTCCGCCTCCGGCACCATCGAGTGCAAGTTCTGGGGCCTTGGTGGCGACGGCACCGTGGGTGCGAACAAGAACTCCATCAAGATCATCGGCGACCACACCGACAAGTACGTGCAGGCGTACTTCCAGTATGACTCCAAGAAGACCGGTGGCGTCACAGTCAGTCACCTGCGCTTTGGTGACTCGCCCATCCGCTCCCCCTACTACGTCACGCGGGCGGATTTCGTGGCCTGCCACAATCCGTCCTACATAACCAAGGGCTTCAAGATGGTACGCGATGTCAAGCCCGGTGGCTCCTTCCTCGTGAACTGCCAGTGGAGTGACGAGGAGTTCGCCAACCACTTCCCTGCGGTCGCCAAGCGCTATGTCGCCCAGAACAACATCAACGTCTACCTCATCGATGCCATTGACCTCGCCGAGAAGGTCGGCATGGGCAAGCGTACGAACACGGTGCTCCAGTCCGCGTTCTTCGCCCTGGCCAAGGTACTTCCCGCCGAGGAGGCCCTCTCGTACATGAAGAAGGCGGCCGAGAAGTCCTACGCCAAGAAGGGTCAGGCCGTCGTCGAGTCCAACTGGAAGGCCATCGATACGGGTGCAACCGCCTTCCACAAGCTCGAGATTCCTGCCGACTGGGCCAACGCCACCGATGACACCAAGCCTGTCGTGCTCGAGGGTCGCGAGGCGCTCGTTAAGCAGGTCAGGGAGCTGCTTGGTCCCATCAATCTGATGGATGGCGACAGCCTGCCGGTCTCGGCCTTCAAGAACAACCCCGATGGCCAGTGGGAGCTCGGTGCCTCTGCCTACGAGAAGCGCGGCATTGCCGTCATCGTTCCGCATTGGGACGAGACCAAGTGCATCCAGTGCAACCAGTGCAGCTATGTGTGCCCGCACGCCACGATTCGCCCGATTGCGATGGACGCCAAGGAGGCTGCTGCTGCCCCTGAGAACATGCGCATGGTGGACCTCAAGCTTCCCAAGAACAGCGGATACAAGTTTACCATCGCCGTGTCCCCGCTCGACTGCATGGGCTGCACCAACTGCGCCTACATCTGCCCCGTTGACGCTTTGACCATGGTACCGCAGGCCGAGGAGGCCGATCAGGCCGAGGTCTGGGACTACGCCGTCAACAAGGTCGGAGAGAAGAAGGAGCTGCAGTCCGATAAGACGGTCAAGGGCTCGCAGTTCTATAAGCCGCTGCTCGAGTTCTCGGGCTCCTGCGCCGGTTGCGCCGAGACGAGCTATGCGCGCCTCGTGACCCAGCTCTTTGGCAACCGTATGTACATCTCCAACGCTACCGGCTGCTCCTCCATCTGGGGTAACCCCGCTGTGACCGCGCCGTACACCTGCAACGCAGAGGGCCACGGTCCTGCGTGGAACAACTCCCTGTTCGAGGACAACGCCGAGCATGGTTATGGCCTTGCCGTTGGCTATGAGGCCGTTCAGAACAAGCTTGTCGCCGAGACCGAGGCGCTCATGGCCTCCGATGGCGTGAGCGAGGACTTCAAGGCGGCTGCGCAAGCCTGGATAGACTCCAGGGGCAAGGCGGGCGACTCCGAGGTTACCGCCGAGGCATACTCTCGCCAGCTTGAGCAGCTTGGAACGCCCGAGGCCAAGAGGATCCTGGCTGACAAGCCCTACATGAGCAAGAAGTCCTTCTGGATCTTTGGAGGCGACGGCTGGGCCTACGACATCGGTTTCGGTGGCCTGGATCACGTCCTCGCCTCTGGCGATGACGTCAACGTCTTCGTCTTTGACACCGAGGTCTACTCCAATACGGGAGGCCAGGCATCCAAGGCCTCTCGTCTGGGACAGGTCGCGCAGTTTGCCGCCGCAGGCAAGAAGGTCAAGCAGAAGTCCCTGGGCGAGATCGCGATGTCCTACGGTTACGTGTACGTGGCGCAGGTTGCCATGGGTGCCAACCCCATGCAGACGCTTAAGGCCATCGCCGAGGCAGAGGCCTATCCCGGACCGTCGCTGATCATTGGCTACAGCCCCTGCGAGATGCACTCCATTAAGAAGGGCGGCATGCAGCACTGCCAGCTCGAGATGAAGCGAGCTGTTGACTGCGGCTACTGGAACCTCTACCGCTTTAACCCTGCTGCGCCCAAGGGCAAGAGGTTCATACTTGACTCGAAGGCGCCAAAGGGCGGCTACCAGGAGTTCCTGATGAACGAGGCTCGCTACGCCAGTCTGAAGAGTGCCTTCCCCGATCGCGCGGATGTGCTCTTTGCCGAGAACGAGCAGGCTGCTATGGAGCGCTACGAGCATCTTCTCAAGCTCAAGGAGCTTTACTCCGAGGCAGCGCCGCTCGGCAGCAAGGTGGGTACTGCTCCTGCGGCATAGGGGTAGTACTGTCTGGCAGCGTCAGGCGCAACGGCGCCTAACGGGCACATGGTAACGATGCCTGACGGGTGTTTGTATGGTCCAAGGGAGGCAGGTCTCGCAGAACGCGGGGCCTGCCTTTGTCGTTAGCCTGAAGCTGAGAACCTCTCCGGGAGCCTTCCTGAGAGCCTCTCCGGGAGCCTCTAAGATTGAGGGTCGCACTGCCACTCGCCCCTGATCGTACCGTCTCGGTACGCTCGACATCGAGTGGCAGTGAGGACGCACTGCCACTCGCCCCCGATCGTACCGTCTCGGTACGCTCGATGCCGAGTGGCAGTGAACGACGCACTGCCACTCGCACTTGAACGTACCATCCCGTACGTTCACCGCCGAGTGGCAGTGAGGACGCACTGCCACTCGCCCCTGATCGTGCCGTCTCGGTACGCTCGATGCCGAGTGGCAGTGTGGGATGCGCCGCCCGGTACGCTCGATGCCGAGTGGCAGTGTGGGATGTACTGCCACTCGCCCCCGAGCGTACCGATCGCACTGCCACTCGCCCCTGGGCGTACCAATACGGTACGCTCGATGCCGAGTGGCAGTGAACGACGCACTGCCACTCGCACTTGAACGTACCATCCCGTACGTTCACCGCCGAGTGGCAGTGAGGACCGCCTCCCGCCTCGCGCCTTTTGCCTCTTGCCTCGCGCCTCTTGCGTCGATCCGCCGAAGTTACTGTCGGCGCTCTAGGCCCGTACGAGATTCGTGGGTTCGCGTCCCTCTATGAGTAGCTCTATCACGGCGTCGAGCCCAAGGCGGATAAGTGCGCTGTTGGCCTCGCGCGAGACGTAGGCCGCGTGTGGGGTGACCAGGCAGTGTGGGTGACCCGTCAGGCGGGTATCTGGCTCTCTCTCGTTTGCGAGCACGTCGAGAGCTGCCGCGCGTATCGTGCCTGCGTCTAAGGCGTCTATCAGCGCAGCTTCGTCCACCACGGGGCCGCGCGAGGTGTTGACGAGAAACGCGGTCGGCTTCATGAGCGCGAGCTCGTCCGCGCCGATGAGGCCTCGCGTCTCGGGAAGGAGCGGGCAGTGCAGGCTCACCACGTCGGAGGTTCCAAGTAGCTCGGCGAGAGTCGCGGCCTTCTCGCAGCCTACTGCGGCCAACTCCTCTGCACTCTTGGTAGGAGCCCAGACGAGAACGCGCATGCCCAGGGCGCGTGCGAGTGGCACCACCCTCCTCGCGATGTTACCAAAGAACACGAGCCCCATGGTCTGGCCCTGTGGGCGACGCATCTCGTAGCCAAGGTGGGGGTTCCACGTGCCCGCCAGTACAGTACGGTTGGAGAAGGTCGTCTGGCGCATGAGGTCAAGGGTCAGAGCCATCGTGTGAAGGGCGACATCCTCGGCGCAGTAGCCCGGACAGTTGCTCACGAGCACGCCTCGCTTTGCGAGGCCTTTGACGTCCACGTGGTTGAGCCCTATGGAGAGGCTCGCGACAAGCCTCGTACCGGCGTTTGCGATGATATCAACTTCGTCCTTGAGCACAGGCATGAGCTCACCTAAGATAGCCTCATAGCCCACGATCTCATCTGCTCGTGGGCTGGTCAGGGGCTCGTGTGCGATACCGGTGAGCAAGAGCGTATCCAAGAGACCCCTCTGCGCGAGGTAGTCTCTCGCGATCTCTGTCGAGCCGTCAATCGTGTAGAGCAAGACCCTGTGTGCCATGGCCTGCCTCCTCTCGTCTGCCCCTGCGCCCCCATGATACGCCGCTTGGGCGCTGCACGGATCCTCGCTGAGCGGAGCTTCTAATCATCGTGCGGAGTTGCGCCCCTCCATCGACCACTGTTGTGCCCACGGTCTACACTCGACAGGACAGATCGCGTACGCAAGGAGTCGCATGCCCAGCTACAATGAGTTCGTATCCAACTTGTTTACCATGGAGCCGATCGCTCCTGCCGCCACCCCGGCGTCACGGCCCGTGACGCACCATGGGGCACAGCAGCCCTTGGCAGGGGAGCAGCCTGATGAGCGGTCCGCCTCGGCAGGGGCTACGATCGACCTCGACAGCCTGAATCCTGCCCAGCGCGAGGCGGTGCAGACGACCTCTGGTCCGCTTCTGGTGCTCGCCGGGGCCGGTTCGGGCAAGACCCGCGTGCTGACCTATCGCATCGCACACATGATCGCAGACGAGGGCGTGCATCCCTGGCAGGTGCTTGCCATCACCTTTACCAACAAGGCGGCAGCCGAGATGCGCGAGCGCTTGGGCGCGCTGCTTCCTGGCGGTACGCGTGGCATGTGGGTCTGCACCTTCCATGCCATGTGCGTGAGGATGCTGCGTGAGGACGGCGAGCGCGTGGGCTATCCCCCAAACTTCACGATCTATGATGATGATGACTCAAGGCGCTTGGTCAAGACCATCATGGGCGATCTTGACATCGATCCTAAGCAGAGCCCGCTGCCAGCCATCCGCTCCATGATCAGCCAGGCCAAAAACGCGCTCGTGTTCCCAGACGAGTTCGACGCCCAAGCTTCGTCTGCCCAGCAGCATGCCGCCGCCCGGGTCTACCGCGTGCTGCAGCGTCGCCTTGAGCGTGCCAACGCCATGGACTTCGATGACCTACTCACCAAACTGTTCGAGCTCCTCTCCAAGTACCCGGAGGTGCTCGATCGCTACCAGGAGCGCTTTCGCCAGATAAGCGTCGACGAGTACCAGGATACCAATGCCGTTCAGTACGCGATCGCCAACCTGCTTGCGCGCAAGCATCGCAACCTCATGGTCGTGGGTGACGATGACCAGTCCATCTACAGTTGGCGTGGCGCCGACATCAAGAACATCCTGAGCTTTCGCAAGGACTACCCAGACGCCACGGTCGTGAAGCTTGAGCAGAACTATCGCTCGTTTGGCCACATCCTCAATGCCGCGAACGCCGTGGTGCGGCACAACTCGCGCCGCGAGAGAAAGCGCCTGTTTACCGACCGTGGAGATGGCGAGCAGATCAAGCTCTTCCAGGCGGCAGACGAGCGCGACGAGGGGCGCTGGATCGGCGCCGAGATCGAGAAGCTGCATGATGCAGGCACGAGTTACGACGATGTCGCCGTGTTCTATCGTACGAATGCCCAGTCCCGTACGCTTGAGGACATGTTCCTGCGTGCGGGTGTGCCCTACAGAATAGTCGGTGGCACGCGCTTCTTTGATCGTGCGGAGATACGCGATGTGGTCGCCTACCTCAAGCTGGTCGTGAACCCAGGCGACGACGTGAGTGCCCTGCGCGTGGTCAACACGCCCAGACGCGGTGTCGGCACGACGAGTGTGCGTGCCGTCCAGGCCTACGCGGCCGAGATGGGTCTGTCCTTCCTCGAGGCGGCGGCGTCCTGTGCGCGCGAGCCAGGGATCGTTGGCCCAAAGGCACGACGCGGTCTTGCTGAGTTCACGGACGTCATCGAGTCGGCGCGGCGCTATGCAGGAGAGCTCTCCCGTGTGATCGAGGCCATCGTGGACAAGGCCGGCATCATCCGCGTCTACGAGGCGGAGCAGAGCGTCGAGGCAGACGGCCGCATCGAGAACGTGCGTGAGTTCTTCTCCGTGGCGCAGGAGTTCGACGAGACTCACGACGACGCAACCGAGACCCTTGAGAGCCTCAGGCAGCTTCGCGCTGCCGGCATGCTGGGCGCGGGGGGAGGTGGCGATGGGGCTACAGATGTGGCTGTGCTCGAGGTGGCTGGTGAGCGGGTGGACGAGGCGGGCGCTGAGCCTTCCGGGGGCTCTGAGGTCGCAGCTGAAACCGTTGCCGCAACCGCAGCTGAAACCGTGGTCGCAGCTGGGGCCGTTGCCGCAACCGCAGCCGGAGCTCCTGACGTGGCCGCAGAGAAGCTGCCCGCCTTCCTTGAGTGGCTTGCCCTGCGCTCCGACCTCGACTCCCTGGACGGCCAGACGAGCGCCGTCACGATGATGACCGTGCACTCCGCCAAGGGCCTGGAGTTTCCCGTCGTCTTCGTCTCGGGTATGGAGGAGGGCATCTTTCCGCATCGCGGGACTGAGCAGGAGGATCCCGCACGCATCGAGGAGGAGCGCAGGCTCGCCTATGTGGCTATCACGCGGGCACGGGAGAGGCTCTACCTCACCTATGCTTCGACGCGTCACCTCTTTGGCACGGTGCAGAACAACCCGCGCAGCCGCTTTTTGGACGAGATACCCGAGAAGGACGTGCATGCCATCGGTGTCGGCTCGTCCGACTTCTCGGGCGTGGGGTGGGAAAAGCGGGGAGACCGCCATGGCACCTACGGCTCGGGCCGTGGCTCGGAGGTCTACGGTGGCAGGGTGTTTGGCTCGCATACGCGTTCCACGGGCGTACGGAGCGCTCACTCTCGCCCGTCTCCTGTCAAGAGGGACGAGAGTGGGACAAAGGAGAACTTCGCGGTGGGAGACAGGGTGTCACACAAGACCTTCGGCCCAGGGGTCGTGAGAGCCGCATCGGGCGACACAATAGAGGTCCTCTTCTCGCGCACGGGCAAGGTGAAGAGGCTCCTAAAGAGCTTTGCGCCCATCGTCAAGATCGAGGGGTAGGGAGAAGTATGGATAGGAGATCATCGCACTCGACATTCGGGTTTCCGAGGGGAAGGGCAGCGCACGCCGTCGTGACGACTGCCTTCGTACTCGTCTGGACCATCGTGATGGGCGCGCTCGGCAAGGACGATCCGCTCATGCAGCCGCCGCAACGGGAGGGGGTGGGTCCCCAGCTGATCCCGGTCGATCTCAGGGTGAGCGTAGTCTCCCTGCTGCTCTGGGTTATCGCGCTGCTTGCGCTGTCGTATGTGGTGGGTAAGCGACCTCGGCTGCTCATCTTGAGTTGGCAGGCGCTCGCCGTCCCCGTCATCTGCGCGCTCGTGCTCACCTTGGAGCCTTGGGAGTCGCTGAGATGGCAAGCTGTCGAGCTCTTCTTGGGTCCCAACGGACGTCCGGCTCCGGCGCTGGTCTCTCTGCTGATCATGCTGTTGTATGACATTGCCCGGTTCCTGCTCAAGCCACTCTGCGTGATGGTCGGGCTCTGGCTCACCACCTGCATCGGAGACGGTGAGCGTCCCCGTCCGGCGTCCCTTGCCTGGGGCAGGCTGCTCGGCGTCAGCATCGGTTGCGGAATCCTGTCGTTCGTGCTCACCGGCCTGCTCGAGATGGTCATCCCTATCTCCCTAGAATCTGTTAAGTCCATGATCGTGCAGGCCATGTCCAACGGCAGTGACATTCCCGTGCGCCTTGCTGTCTGGCAGGACATGCTGGTACAGCTCGTGTCCGTGCTCGCTGTCGTGCCCGCCCTCTGTGTCTCGCCGCTCAAGGCAAAGACAGAGGAGGCAGAGGGGGTTGAGGAGGCGTACTTGGAGTAGCGCGCCTCGGTGCCTCGGTACCTCAGGTCCTCAAGAGCGTGGAGTACCAAGACCCTGAGGGGCCGGGCGCAGGCGGCACGTCGCGCCAGCTGCGCCCGGCCCTGTGACTCAGTTGGCGTGTTTATCTCCCTGCTTGGGAGATGTTCTCTCGTGCCGTTTGGACAGACGTCCAGCCCTGCGTAGGGCGTCTCGTAGGATGAACTCCACCTGGGCGTTGGCGCTGCGCATCTCATCCTTGGCCCAAAGCTCGACGGCCTCCCAGATCGCGGGGTCTATGCGCAGCGGGTACTGCTTTCGTGCGGCCATGTCCGCCCACCCCCGTCATCGGGACTTCTTATTGATAGAGCGAGCTGGTATTGAGGACGGGCTGCGCCTCTGACTCGCCGCAGAGCACCACCATGAGGTTTGAGGCCATCACGGCCTTACGATCTTCGTCAAACTCTACGATGCCGTCGTCGGAGAGCTGCGAGAGGGCCATGTCTACCATGCTCACGGCGCCCTCGACTATCTTCTTGCGTGCCGCGATAACGGCGTCGGCCTGCTGGCGGCGCAGCATCACCTGGGCGATCTCGGGCGCGTAGGCCAGGTGGGTGAGACGGGCGTCCTCGATGGCAACACCAGCGACCGAGAGCTTGCGCGTGAGCTCGAGCTTCAGCGCCTCCGAGATCTCCTCGATGTTGGAGCGTAGCGTGATCGTGGTCGATGAGTCGTCGTCATCCTCCAGGTGGTCGTAGGCGTAGATGCTTGCCACGTGGCGCAGCGCGGTCTCCACCTGCATGGACACGTAGCCCTCGTAGTCGTCAACGTCAAAGATGGCTTTAGCGGTGTCTGCGACGCGCCACACGACGACGGTCGCTATCTCTATGGGGTTGCCCATCTTGTCGTTGACCTTGATGCGCTCGCCCTCGTGTGTGCGGGCGCGCAGCGAGATCTTGGACACATGCGAGCGTCCGCGTGTGGTCGGCAGCCCCGTGAGCGCCGACTTCGTCAGTAGTGCGCCTGCGGGATCGTCCGGAGCGCTCGTCCTGCCAAGGGAGCGGGCGTAGAAGGGGTTCGCCCAGTGAAGCCCATCATCGCGTACCGTCCCCACGTACTTGCCAAAGAGCACGCAGACGCGTGCCTGGCCCGGTTGCAGGGTGAAGAAGCCGTTACTGACAATAATAGCGACAACGAGGAGCAACACACTTCCAAAAAGGGTCAAAAGGGATACCGCAAACAGGCCCACCTCTGCCTCGTTTGACAGGCTTATGGTCGAGCTGACCATGAGCTCTATGGACACTGCGTAGAGCAGTACGTCCACGATGATCATCATCCATCCGGACTTGGCGTGTGCCTTCTTTTCGGTGCAGCTCGTCTGTGTGCTCATCTTGATCTCCTTCTTTGCGAGGGGCTGCCTCCCCTGTGGAGCGCTGCCCTCATGAGCGGCGCGTCTCTTGCGTCACTAGAATCATTATGATATCAAAATGATTTGCGGTCAAGAGTCTGTCGAAGACGTGATGGGCGACTTTCTGCGCTATGCTGACACGGGAGGGGGACTGGTAGACGCATGGAAGAGCTTTCCGACATAACAGTTATGGGACTGGGGCTTCCCGACTTCGTTGCTAAGTCGATCTTCGTTGCGGTAGTCATCATAGCCACACTGCTCGTCCAGTACGTGCTTGTGCGAGCCATGCGAAAGGCGCTCGACAACTCGAACATCCCCTCGGCGTCCATCTTCATCAACATCGTGCGTGCCATCTTGTGGCTTGTTGCCCTGCTCTCGCTCATGCAGCCCATCTTTGGTATCAACCCCACGGGCCTCGTCGCGGCCCTGGGCGTTGGCTCCGTCATCATCTCCCTCGGCCTGCAAGCGACGGTCGCAAACATCATGTCGGGCCTTGGTCTCATGCTAGGCAAGGTCGTCGAGCCCGGCGATGAGGTCTCAATCAGCGGCTTCTCGGGTGTGGTCACCGACGTCACCTGGCGCCATACCATCGTTCGCGCACGTGACGGCACAGAGCAAGTCATCCCTAACTCGGTGCTCAACACCTCGGCGCTTACCCAGCGTACGCGCTGGGACGTGGGGGACTGCGAGGTCAGCTTTGTGGTGCAAACCGGCGCCGACCTCGATGAGGTCGAGCGCGAGGTCATCGGACGTGGGGAGGCCGTGCTTGGCGACAGGCTCGACAAGAGCATTAAGAGCAGCGTCACGTTTGGCGGGATGGACGCGGCGGGCATCACAGGGCATGCACACTTTCATCTCAAGGACGGCTGTGCCATGGGTGAGGCTAGAGACAGGGTCGTTCGCTCGATCGCAGCGAGTCCTTGGCTGGCCGGTGCGACGCCTGCAGAACCCTAGCTCCTGCCGTCGCATTGCCGGTGGCTCTCGCCTTGGTCTATTCCAGACACCACCGCCGGCAGCCCGCTGCGTTGGGTGGCCTGTCGTGCCGAGCCGCGTGGCAGCGGATCAGTCCCACGAAGAGGAGGCCCCATGGAGAAGATAGCGAGCTTTACGGTCGATCACCTGCTGTTGGAGCCAGGCGTGTACGTGAGCCGCGTCGACTCCTGGCAGGGGATCGACGTCACTACCCTTGACCTGCGGATGGTCGCTCCAAACCGCGAGCCACCGATGGACACCGCTGCCGTCCACGCCATCGAGCATCTGGGGGCGACCTTCCTGCGCAACGATGCCAGTTGGAAGGAGCGCATCGTCTACTTTGGTCCCATGGGTTGCCGTACGGGCTTCTACCTCGTGCTCTTCGGCCTCGTGACACCTAGGGAGGCCCTCCCCTTGATCGTGCGCCTCTTTGAGCTCATCGCGTCCTTCGAGGGCGAGGTCCCGGGTGCCCAGCCCAAGGAGTGCGGCAACTGGCATGACAGTGACCTTGCGCAGGCCAGATGGTGGGCTAAGCGCTACCTAAAGAACACCCTTCGCGGTATCGACGACGCGCACCTGAGCTATCCAGGGCAGCAGGCATGAGGCTGGGTATCGTCGGCGCGATGGACAGCGAGCTGGCCCATCTGAAAGGCAAGCTCACTGACGTGCAGGTCAGCCGTTGGACGAACATGGACTTCTTTGCCGGGACGCTCGGCAGGACCTGCGCAGTCATCGTCAGGTGTGGTGTGGGCAAGGTCAACGCCGCACTCTGCGTGCAGGCACTCGCCGATCACTTCGCTGTGACCCACGTAATCAACACAGGCGTCGCTGGCTCGCTCGACGGTGCCATCGACATCGCCGACATCGTGGTCTCGACCGATGCGGTCCAGCATGACATGGACGTCACGTCCTTGGGCTACGCGCCAGGACAGATACCGGACCTTGACGTGCTGGCGTTTCCTGCCGACCCCGCACTTCGGGCGCTTGCGCTCGAGGCCGTCAAGGCTTCCGCGCCCGGTGTGCGCGCCTTCGAGGGACGTATCGCCTCAGGAGACCAGTTCGTGCACTCCCCAAGCCAAAGGGAGCGCATCGCCTCGCTCTTCAAGGCCAGCTGCGCCGAGATGGAAGGTGCCGCCTTCGCCCAAGCCAGCTACCTCAACAGCTTGCCCTTCGTGATCATTCGAGCCATCAGCGATAAGGCTGATGGTTCCTCGAACATTGATTATCCGAGCTTCGAGAAGACTGCCGCCGAGCGCTGTGCTCGCATCGTCGAGCAGATGGCAGTCCTGCTGGGGAATGCCACCCACAGAAGACGGGACGGCTGAGGTTAGCCGCCCAGTTGAGGTTAGCCGCCCTTGGTTTTGCCTCGGCCTGGGTCCTCGCCCTCACGCTCCCTGCACGCCCATGCCTACGAGCTCGGGGCCCGTGTGCACGATGAGGTCGGGTGGCAGGCTAGACGAGAGGAACTCGAGTATCTCTGCCCTCACCTGACTGCGCAGCCTCGTCTCGAGCAGGCTGCGGACCTTGGACGTCGCCTTGGTGCAGCAAAGGGCAAGGCGCACGCGGTCGAAACCGTTGGCCTTCTCGGCCACGACCCCCACGATCGTGTCGAGGGCCTTCCCCCAGCCCCGCACCTTCTTGGCTATGGTGTAGTAGCCCTCCTTGCTGCAGGTCAGGATGGGCTTGATGTTGAGGATGCTCCCGAGTCGGTAGATGGCGCTGTTGATGCGTCCGCCCTTGTAGAGGTACTCGAGCGACTTCACGGCAAAGAAGACGTCGGTTCTCTCGACGCTCTGTGCCAAGCGCTCCTCAAGCTGTTCGAAGGGTACACCCGCCTCCACGTACTCGACTGCGCGCCTCACGACCATGCCGGCTGCTATGCCTATCGACTTGGAGTCCACGACCAGCACAGGGAAGCCCTCCATCTCGTCGGCGACCATGCGTGCGGTCTGGTTGGTTGCCGAGAGTGCGCTCGCTATCGTGACAACGACGGCCTTCGTGTAGCCGTCGTCCCTAGCTTGCTCCAAGACCTTGCGCATCTCGTGGGGGGATGGGAGCGACGTCGTGGGGATCTCTTCGCTAAAGCGACGCACGACCTCATCCGAACTGATGTCGATGCCGCTCGAGAACGTTGAGCCATCGGAGTAGATGATGCGCAGGGGCATGATGCGTATGTCGTGCTCCTTACGGAAGTCCTCGTCGGTGTCTGTGCCCGAGTCGGTGATGATGGCGATGCGCTGCTTGTTCATAAGTCCCTCCGCAATGCCTCGATGGTGTACGCATCGACCAGTGTATGCCTGAGATGGTGAGGACGCTACCCCATCCTACCCCCGTTTACACAAGCCTAATGTGTTCAAGCTGGATTTGGGCGGCGCTGCTCAAAAGTCCAAGGCGGTGTCACGTATGCTGAGATACGGGGACGAGGTGGGCGGTGGTTTCGGTAGGGTGCGCCCTCGGCGCGCGGTGACGTGAGGTGACGAGCATGTCAGGCAAGGGCTCCATGAGGGAGAAGCTGGCACTGGGGCTAAGGAAGGCGCAGGCGCTTGGCTCGGGCGCGACCGGTGGTGCCGAGGCGAGTGCCAAGACCAAGCGGGGGAAGAAGGCCAAGAAGAAGGCCAAGGCTGCCAAGTCCAAAGGCCAGGTCGAGGAGCTCGCTGGGACCAAGGACCGCGATGATGGCAAGGATCAGTCCGGAACAACGGAGGACCAGGGTGGGCTCGAGGCACGCGGTGGCCCTGGTGTTCCTCAGGCTACCCTCGAGCGTAGCGAGGACCAAGATAGTCCTGAAAGGTCATCCGAGAGGCCGCAGCGCCCCAACATCATCCGTGAGCCTAAGGTCCTGCGCCGCTTGGCCCGACGCTCGGCTCTCGAGAGTGTGACCTCCAACGGCACGGTCGCCGCCGCAGCCATGGTCGTGGCGGCGCTCCTGGCCGTGGTTGTTGCCAACTCCGCCGCCTATGAGCCGCTTCACGAGTTTCTCGAGCTGCCGCTGACGCTGGGAGCGGGCTCTCTCTTTGCGTCCATCACGGTCGAGGGCTTCGTGAACGACTTCCTCATGGCCATCTTTTTTCTGCTTGTCGGCATAGAGCTCAAGTACGAGATGACCGTGGGGCAGCTTAGGAAGCCGAGGCAGGCGGCCCTGCCCATGCTGGCAGCTGTGGGGGGTGTCTGTGTGCCTGCCCTCATCTACTTGGCCCTCAATTATGGGGGCGCCGTGCACGGTTGGGCCACGCCCATCGCGACCGACATCGCCTTCGCCCTGGGCGTGATGTCGCTCCTTGGCGATCGCGTCGCGCCCGCGACCAAGGTCTTCTTCCAGACCCTCGCCATCGCCGACGACCTCGTGGCCATCGTGGTGCTCGCCCTGTTCTACGGGCAGACGCCCGACATTGCCTGGGTGGCCGCATCGCTGATAGTGGTCACGGTGCTCGCGGGCATGGCGCGTGCGCGGGTCTATGCTGCGAGGCCCTACCTGGCCGTGGGGATCGTGTTGTGGCTGTGCATGTATAACTCGGGTGTCCATGCGACGCTTGCAGGCGTCATTCTCGCCTTCTGCCTGCCCGCCCGCTCTGACGTACGCCTTGGGGGGCTGCGTGGGTGGCTGGGCGACCAGGCACGCATCCTCGATGACCGTTACAGCGACAAGCACCATGTCCTGGGCCAGCACGACTTCATGGCCTCCGCGACCTACATCGAGCGGATCATGCATCATGTGACGCCGCCGTTGCAGCGCGTTGAGCGCAGCATCTCGGTCTCAGTGAACTACCTGATACTTCCGATCTTCGCCTTTGTGAACGCCCAGGTGCGCCTCGTTGGAATGGACCTGTCGGCACTCTTGGCCGACAGGGTCGCCCTTGGCGTGTTCTTTGGGGCCGTTCTCGGCAAGCCTGTCGGCATCATCCTCACGACCTGGGTGCTCGTCAGGGTGGGTTTCGCGAGGCTCCCGAAGCGCGTGACCTGGAACCAGGTCGTTGCCGTCGGCATTATGGGCGGCATGGGCTTTACGATGTCCATCCTCATCGCAGGTCTCGCCTTCCCCAGTCCGACCGAGGTCATGGCGGCAAAGTGCGCGATCCTCTCGGCGTCGTTCATGGCGGGGTTGTTGGGCATCTTCCACATGCGGGTGGCATACCCGCTCGTCAGGTCCCTCCGCAGGCGGCGGCGAAGGATGACAGACCAACGAACGGGGCACGTGACGTAGGGTGCCTGTTGTGCCCCACGCACGTGCGTCTGCGGAAGCCTGGACATGGGGGTCGCTGGAGCGTGTGCTCGTCGCACGTGTGCGCTCGTTGCCGGGTTGGGATAGGGTCTCGTACGCCGGTTGATCGCCAGGCCAAGGGTCCTCAGGCCAATCTGGAGAAGCGGGGGCTCTGGTCCCGCTGTGTCGACGTTGTCCGGCCGTGCCAGCATTTTCTCGTGCGTGCCACTCGACGCCACCGAGTGGCACGCGCGTCGCGCACTCGACGCCACCGAGTGGCGCAGAGATTGGAGAATGCCCAGTTGTCGGAGAATTTCGTGCCACTCGACGCCACCGAGTGGCACGCGCGTCGCGCACTCGACGCCACCGAGTGGCGCAGAGATTGGAGAATGCCCAGTTGTCGGAGAATTTCGTGCCACTCGACGCCACCGAGTGGCACGCGCGTCGTGCACTCGACGCCACCGAGTGGCGCGGTGAGGCTGCATTCAGCTGAGGTTGCATCCAGGTGAAACTGCGTCCAGTTCCCTGTCATACCGAGCGGGTTCGCCGGATTACTGCGTGTCGTCGGGCCTAGTACACGGTACCGTAGCTGTAGCCCCAACCGTGCGCCGTGATGATCGAGTTCATCTGGTCGCAGAGGCGGCGCCTGGTGTAGCGACCTCCCGGCAGCAGATCGACGACCTCACGTAGGTCGCCACAGATGCCCTCGATGTCGGCGCGTACGAGGATGTCGATCTTCGATACGAGGCGCTTCGGGTCATCCTCAAAGAGTCCGTCTACCAAGTGTTGCAACTCACCGTACTCGGGTGCGCCCGTGTCACCTGGCAGGACTGTCTGGTATTGGGAATGTTCGTTGTCTCTCATAGGCATCATGCGAGAGATGGTAGCGTATGTCAGGACAGCGTGGAGGACTTCACGCAAACCCCCGCCAAGGGACGCGCTCTTGGCAAATGCCCCCGGCGAGCACCTGGCGAGCACTCCCGGCACGTGGCTCTCACGAAAGTGCCCCGCAGATTCTGGGGCACTTTGATCCGAACGCCAACTGGGCAAACGTCCTTGACAAGTGCCCCGCAGATTCTGGGGCACGTTGCGCGGGGCTCCTCTGGGGCACGTTGCGCGGGACTCCTCTGGGATCACCTGCGTTGGCCTGGCTCACCAAAGCCTCCAAATTACCTCACACCGCAGATCTGTGTCGCGGCTATGCCTCGCACAGGGAGTATACTGCCTTATGGCTCTCAGCTGCAGGAGCGTGTTGAGCCATGGACGGGTCAGGGGTAAAGCAGCGGTAGTCGAGGACCGCGGGTGACACGAGTGTAGCCTATCGCTGGGTATATGAAAGGAAGCCAATATGTCAAAGACGATGAGGCGCAACGCGTATGAGCTGATGTCGGACGAGGAGCTGGAGCGCGCGATCGCAACGTTGGAGCGTCAGGTGGATGACATCCGCGCCGAGCAACTCTCGCTCGACATGGCCCGAGGCAAGCCCAGCCCCGCTCAGACCGCCCTCTCCAGACCCATGCTCGACCTCGTGAACTCTACGGCGTCGCTCAGCGACGGAGATGCGATAGTGGACAACTACGGTACACCGGAGGGCCTGCCTTCCGCTCGCGCCCTCGCGGCCGAGATCCTGGGCGTCAAGGCCGAGAACGTCGTGGTCTCTGGCTCCTCGAGCCTAAATCTCATGCATGATCTTGTGGCTCACGCATTCACGAACGGTGTCGCGGGCGCAGAGCCCTTCTACCGGCAGGGTGATGTCATATGGCTCTGCCCGTCTCCGGGCTATGATCGCCACTTCAAGATAACCGAGGACCTCGGCATCAAGAACGTCGTCGTCCCAATGCGCGAGGACGGCCCCGACATGGACCTGGTGCAGCGTCTCGTTGAGGACGATCCCAAGGTCAAGGGCATCTGGTGTGTTCCCAAGTATGCCAACCCCACGGGTGTCACCTACTCTGACGAGGTAGTTCGTCGCTTTGCTGCCCTAAGGCCGGCGGCTTGCGACTTTCGTATCTACTGGGACAACGCCTACGCCGTGCATTGCTTTGGCGAGAAGGACGACGTGCTCCTTAACGTCTTTGACGCTCTTGCGGAGGCGGATGCCGACAACCTGGTGTACGAGTTTGGCTCCACGGCCAAGATGACCTTCCCGAGTTCGGGCATCGCGTTTGTCGCGGCGGGCGACGAGGACATCAAGAGGGTCCGCGCCGCATTCGCCGTCGAGCGTGTGAGCTCCGAGAAGTTCTCTCAGCTCGCTCACCCGCGCTTTCTCAAGAATCTCGCGGGCGTCAAGGCTCACATGGCCAAGCATGCCAAGATCGTGGGGCCGCGCTTCGCCCTCGTGGAGCAGAAGCTCACGGATGGCCTTGCACAGTTGGGCGTCGCGCACTGGTCGCACCCGCATGGCGGCTACTTCGTCTCGTTCGAGGGGCAGGAGGGCTCGGCTAAGCGAACCGTCGCTCTGATGGCGGAGCTTGGCGTCAAGCTCACGTCGGCAGGCGCCACCTATCCGTATGGCAAGGATCCCGCCGACTCCAACATCCGCATCGCGCCAACCTACCCCTCCCTCGACGACCTCCGTAAGGCCCTTGACGTCTTTGTGGTCGCGGTCAAGCTCGTTTCGGCCCAGCTTGCCCGGGAGAACCGCGCCTGAACAGGGTATCCGCGAGTCCAGCCATGCTGACTGGCGATGCGGCTGTGAGGAGCATTTGCGCACATTGCCTCTTGTTGACGTGTATTCTGTAGAATCAGCATCCTGTGTACCGGTATACTGGTACGCACGGATAGGCAGGCGTTGGGACTCTCGTCGCAATTGACACGTGAGCACGCCAGGAGGGTTTGATTGATGGCTAGCAGGAGGAACAGGCGCGCGGGTGGAGCGGCCAAGGCCAAGCGGACTGCGGGTAGTGAGGCTGTCGACAAGAGGACGGACAACAGTTCCGATCTCTCGGGCAATCCTAATCGCAAGCGTCTTGCCAGGGCAAAGGTAGTCAAAGGTGGCAAAGACGGCAAGAAGCGATCTGTCTTCAAGCCGACCATCGTTGACAGGATGGGCGGTAAGAAGCGCACGAAAGAGATAGCCGTTGCCGTCTTCGCCGTCATCATCGGTGTCTCGATGATGCTGCCGTCTCTCGCATACATCTTTACCGGTCACGGCCCATCGGGTCAAGGCTCGAACTCCTCTCAGTCGAGCGACTCTACCAACTCGTCCGAGAGTGCCGGTGACGACGGAGGTTCGACGGACAGTGGCAACACTGACTCTTCGAACGAGGGGGCAAAAAACGACATAGCCAGCATTGATGACAGGTACCAAAAGCCCATCTCCTCGCTGGAGGACAAGCTCGCGAGCGCGACCGATGACACCAGCAAGCTTCCCACACTCCTGGGTTTGGGTGATGACTACCTGCAGTGGGCCCTCGCAGCAAGTAGGCAGGCTAGTGACGATGCCGGTAAGGCCCACGTCAGTGAGCTTTACGGTAAGGCCATCGACTACTACAAACAGTATCTTGCCATCAACGACTCGGGTGCGGTCAAGGTGAAAATCTCCCAATGTCAGCTCTACAGCGGCGATACCGATGCGGCCGTACAGACGCTTGAGGCGCTCACGCAGGCCTCGCCCGACTACGGTCCCGCCTGGGTGTATCTTGGTGTTACCTATGTCCAGAAGGGTGATAACACCAAGGCGATCAACGCCTTGAAGCGGGCGGAGGCGGCAGATCCCAATGACGAGTACGGGGCCAAGACGCTTGCGCAGAAATACGAGGAGTATCTCGCCTCACGATCAAATCCCTCGGGCTCGACGACGGGTGCCACAGGTTCGGGTTCTTCGGGAGGAATGTCTCTCGTGGACAGACTCAACTCGGGAATGAAGCTCTAGGGGTGCGGTAGCCAGGGGCGCGGTGGTGTCCAGCTGGGGTGGTGACCTCACGGACGGTGTCGGCGAGCGTCGCATCTCACGGAAACGGAGTGAACATGAGCATTGCAATCACAACGAGCGAGGGCGTCGGTGCCACGCGTGTTGCCTGTGCTGGTGAGGTGGACGTGTCTAACGCCTCCGAGCTCAGGGATGCCCTCAATCAGGCGCTCGAAGGGGCGCCTCAGACCCTTGAGGTCGATCTGTCTGCGGTTTCCTACATCGACTCCACGGGCATCGGCGTCCTTGTGGGTGTCGCGCATCACGCGAAGGATGAGTCCGTCGTCTTCAAGGTGCTGCGCCCGCAGAGGAACGTCGAGCGCATCATGGGCATCCTGGGCGTGGACGCAGAGCTTGGGGTTGAGCGGTAGGAGACGTGACTTGTGTGCGGCCGTCACCGTGCAGCCGCTATGACATACGACAAGGACGAGCCGTCGTGACGCAATGCTGGAGACACAGCCAGCTTTCGCCGGCGGCAGGAGAGGTGTTCACGTGTTTGGCATCGGGGAGACGGAGCTGGTCATCATCGTCACCTTCGCGTTTTTGCTCTTTGGTCCGGACAAGCTTCCGGGTATGGGCAGGACGATCGGTCGTGTGCTCAGGCAGTTCCGTGACGCTCAGGAGGGCTTTACGAAGGTTGTTCAGAGTGAGGTCCTAGATCCCTTGAACGAGGCGATGGGCGATGCGGGTGCACAGAACGGCACCAAGCGTACCGCAGCCCTTGAGGAGGATGCGGACCGCAAGAGCAAGAGTACGGGCAAGAGCGCGCCCACAAAGGGTGGGGGCAAAACGTTTGCCGAGCGCAAGGCACAGGCAAAGACGAAGGACAGGAAGGCTGTCGGGACGGGGGGCGAGCAAAAGGGAGGCGTTGATGCGAGTGCGCTTTACCAGAATACGAAGGAGAAGCATCCCTCCTCACGGAAGGGGTCTAAGGAGTCTGGGGGCAGCGCGCCTATGACTGTCGGTGACGTCGGCGCGCCAGCGTCTGTCGCTGTCCGGCCGACCACGACGGTCTCGACCTCCAAGCGTCTGTGTCTGCTTATGGGGACGTTCGGGCGTCCGCAGGCAGTCTCTGTGCCAAAGCGCCCTTTGGCGGCGTCAACGCTCACGTCAGCGCGCCTTTGTCTGCTGACGGTCGCGATGCCACCGCACCATCTGACAACGACGCCGCCCAGTCAGCTGGCGCTAGCGTCCACGCGTCGTCGCCCGCAGGTGGCGTCCACGTGTCTGACGCTCCCAACGTCCAGGCGCCTGCGCCTGCTGGCGGCCATGGCGCCGGCCCGCTGTCTGGCGGTGGCTTCACCGGAGCGCCTGCACCCGCCAACAATCCCGATGTCGTCCACGACGGGTGAGGGAGAGTAGCCATGCCCATTGGACCAGCACGCATGCCCCTGATGGATCACCTTGGCGAGCTGAGGCGCCGTCTTGCGATCGTTGCCGTGTCGCTCCTCGTCACGTCTGTCGTGGTCTATGTCGCCACACCCACCCTCATAGATATCATGCTCGACCCTATCAGGGATGTGTTCGAGTCAAACGAGCTGACGGTCCTCAGCGTGCTCGGCGGCTTCACGATTCGCTTCAAGGTGGCCTTCTTCTTCAGTCTCATCATTTGCACACCAGTCATCGTCTGGGAGGTCATGGGCTTCTTTCTGCCCGCCCTCAAGCCCAGCGAGCGCAGGTGGGTGATACCTACGGTGGCCGCGATGATCCTACTCTTCTTTTTGGGCATGGGTTTTTGCTATCTGGTGATCCAGAAGCCTACCATTGGATGGATGGTAGCCCAGAGCCGTGCCATCGCAGATGTCATTCCAGAAGCCGAGGACTTCCTCAACATCATGATGCTCCTGGAGATTGGCTTCGGCTTTGCCTTCCAGCTGCCGCTCATCGTCTTCTACCTCTCCATCCTGCACTTGGTCCCCTACAAGACCTTCCGCTCGCAGTGGCGCTACGTCTACATCGTGCTGCTCGTGATCTCGAGCGTTGTCACGCCCGACGCCTCGCCGGTGACCATGATCCTGATGTTCGCCGCGCTCATCGCCCTCTATGAGATCGCGCTCTTGATCGCGCGCTTTGTGCTCATTGCGCGTGACGGCAAGGAGTCACTCAAGTGGAGCCGGGAGGAGTACCAGGAATATGGGGACTCGACCCGACCCCATGAGGGAGATAAAGGAGGGACCGTAGACGCACGCGCAGCTCGAGACTCTGGCGCCCGGAGAGGCCGGGGGATCGCTTTGGGTCATCCAGGCCTTACGGTCCTGCGCCTGGTGGCCCTCGCCGCCTGCCTGGTGTTCGCGATCATGCTGGCCACGGCGCCGCCCCGTGAGACGTCAAGGGTCGGTACCATCGGCACCGGCTGCTCCTACGAACTCGACACATGGTCTGGCACACTCACCATCTACCCCACGGACGGTGTGTCGGGGGAGATGGCTCGCATCCGTGACGTGCTGTCTGACGATGGCGACCTCTTAGACGCCATCAGATCGGTAACCGTCAAGGAGGGCGTCGTGGCGCCCGCAGACTCAAGTTACCTCTTCGGGAGCCTGCGCGCGATGGAGTCTCTTGACCTCTCGGGTCTCGACACCTCGCGGGCCACCGACATGAGAGGTATGTTCCAGAGCTGCGGGTCTCTCCGATCCTTGGACCTTTCGGGCCTCGACACCTCGCGGGTCACCGACATGGAGGATATGTTCTCCATCTGTTTGTCGCTCTCCTCCCTCGACCTCTCGCCGCTCAAAACCTCGCGAGTCACCGACATGGGAGGTATGTTCTGGGGCTGCTCGTCACTCTCGTCCCTCGACCTCTCGCCGCTCGACACCTCGCAGGTTACAGATATGAAAAGCATGTTCTCCAACTGCTCGTCGCTTCGATCCCTCGACCTCTCGCCGCTCAAAACCTCGCGAGTCACCGACATGGGAGGTATGTTCTGGGGCTGCTCGTCGCTCTCATCCCTCGACCTCTCGCCGCTCGATACCTCGAGGGTTACGAACATGAGCAGCCCTATCGGGTTCGGCATGTTTGAGGACTGCTCGTCGCTCTCCTCCCTCGACCTCTCGTCGCTCGACACCTCGCAGGTCACAAAAATGAGAGGTATGTTCAAGGGTTGCTCGTCGCTCTCGTCCCTCGACCTCTCGCCGCTCAAAACCTCGCAGGTCACGGATATGAGTGGCATGTTCCAGGGCTGCTCGTCGCTCTCGTCCCTCGACCTCTCGCCGCTCGACACCTCGCAGGTCACGGACATGTGGGGCATGTTCTCCGGCTGCTCGTCGCTCCGATCCCTCGACCTCTCGCCGCTCGACACCTCGCAGGTCACAAACATGAGAGACATGTTCTCCGGCTGCGCATCACTCCGATCCCTCGACCTCTCGTCGCTCAAAACCTCGCGGGTCATGGACATGAGTGACATGTTTGATGGCTGCTCGTCGCTCCGATCCCTCGACCTCTCCCGCCTTGACACCTCGCAGGCTACACGCATGGACTTCATGTTCTCCGGCTGCTCGTCGCTCGAGTCCCTCGACCTCTCCCGCCTTGACACCTCGAAGGTCACACGCATGGGTTGCATGTTCTCCGGCTGCTCCTCGCTCCCCTCCCTCGACATCTCGGGCTGGGACACCTCGCAGGCCGAGGGCATGTGGGGGATGTTCTTTGGCTGCTCCTCGCTCTCCTCCCTGGCGGTCGGGGAGGGGTGCGGGGGCGTCCTCTCGGCCGACAGGCACACGGCGCTCCCCGCGGGCGTGGGCGGCTGGGGGTGGCACTCCGAGAGGGACAAGAGGTGGCTCACACTGGGCGAGCTCTCGTCCTTTCGCCAAGGGGTGGCTGACACCTACACGGCCCCCGAGGCCTGGAGGTCGCTGGTGTCGCCGCAGGCGGCCCAAACGTCGCCGTAGGGACAGTTGGGTCGGGGTCACCCCGGCCAGCGAGGTGATGCCACTCGTGGGTGAGGCGCGCGAGGGTCTCGACCACGTCGGGTTCCCCGGGGTCCTCGGCGGCAGGCGTCCGTCAGGCGGCGGTCCGCACGAGGGTGCAGGCAGGTCACGTGTCGCTCGCTGGCGACAGCACATGTGTGGACAGCTGGCGGCAAGCTACGTGCAGTCAGCTAGCGACCAGAGGGGGTCTCGGGCCGCAGGTCCGGCGCAATCTGCTATAGTCTCCAACCCATGGGTGGGACCTCATGCCGCGCCCACCCGACCAAGAGGCACGAAGGGAGCGTGAGCCTTGAAGCTCGTTGTCACAGAGAAGAATGACGCCGCACAGCAGATCGCCCGGCTCCTCTCGAGCGTTGGCAAGCCCAAGGCCGAGAAGGTCTATGACACGCCCATCTACCGCTTCACGCACGATGGGGAAGAGTGGGTCACCATAGGGCTTCGTGGACACATCATGGCACCGGACTTCCCGCGCGAGCTGCGCTACAGCAGGGCCGAGGGCTGGTTTGCCGTGAGCGAGGATGGTGAGCTGCTCTCTGCCGCCGTGCCCGACGCCCTAGCGAAGCCCCCCTATGACAGCAAGCGCAAGCCCTTTCTCGCCGACGGCATCGACATCAAGGGCTGGAAGGTCCCAAGTCTTCCCTACCTGGTCTGGGCCCCCATCGAGAAGCTCCCCGCCGAGAAGGGCATCATCCGTGCCCTCAAGAACCTGGCCAAGAAGGCTGACTCCATCGTCATCGGCACGGACTTCGATCGTGAGGGCGAGCTCATCGGCTCGGACGCCCTGCGCCAGATGCTCGAGGTCGCGCCCGATGCCCCCGTCTCTCGTGCGCGCTACTCGGCCTTTACGAAGGCCGAGATAGACCATGCCTTTGCGAACCTCGTCGAGCTTGACCAGGATCTTGCCGACGCGGGAGAAAGCCGCCAGTACATTGACCTCATCTGGGGCGCCGTGCTCACGCGCTACCTCACGATGGCCCGCTTCGGCGGCTTTGGCAACGTCCGCTCGGCAGGCCGCGTGCAGACGCCCACGCTGGCCCTCGTCGTCGAGCGCGAGCGTGAGCGCGAGGCGTTCGTGCCCGAGGACTACTGGGTACTCTCGGGCATGCTGGCTCCCAAGGGGGTGCAGGACGAGGAGCAGCGCTTCAGAGCCACACACGCGACGGCCCGCTTCAAGGACAAGGCAGTGGCAGACGCCGCGTACGCCCGCGTCAAGGATGCCCGCACGGCCACAGTCAGCGACATCGAGAGGAGGCGCTTCACGACCAAGCCTCCTGCACCCTTCAACACGACCTCGCTCCAGGCTGCCTCCTCCTCTGTCGGCCTCACGCCGGCGCGCACGATGCGCGTTGCCGAGTCCCTGTACATGGACGGCCTTATCTCGTACCCACGCGTGGATAACACGGTGTATCCCCCCTCGCTCGACCTGCGCGCCTGCGTGCAGAGCCTTACAGGCGTGCCGCAGTACGCCCCCTACTGCAGGGAGCTCCTGTCCGCAGGCAAGCTCGTTGCCACGCGCGGCAAGCAGGAGACGACCGACCACCCCCCCATCTATCCCACGGCTGCGGCCGACCCCGACAAGCTCGACGCGGCCGCGTGGAAGCTTTACAACCTGGTCGCCCGCCGCTTTCTTGCGACGCTCTCGAAGGCGTCGGTGAGCGAGTCTACGAAGCTCTCCCTCGACGTGGCCGGCGAGCCCTTCAACGCGTCAGGCGTCGTTGTCGTGGAGGAGGGCTTCAGGGCCATCTATCCCTTTGGCCAGAAGAAGGACAAGGTCCTGCCAGCGCTCGCTGTGGGGGATGACTGTGACGTCCACTCGATGGAGCTCGACGCCAAGCAGACCGAGCCGCCCGCCCGCTACAGCCAGGGGCGGCTCATCCAAGAGATGGAGAAGCACGGCCTCGGGACCAAGTCGACTCGCGCCTCCATCATCCAGCGCCTCTTTGACGTCAAGTACCTCAAGGGCGATCCCGTGGAGCCAAGCCAGCTCGGCATGGCCGTCATCAAGGCGCTCACTGCCTACGCGCCGCACGTCACGAGCCCCGACATGACCTCGGAGCTCGAGGCTGACATGACCAAGGTTGCCGAGGGGACAGACAGCCAGGAGCAGGTCGTCATGCACTCTCGCGCGCTTCTTTCGGGCATGGTCGATGCCCTGATCGAGCACAAGGACGACCTAGGCGAGGCCATCGCCGACGCGGTCACGGCAGATGCCAAGGTAGGAAGCTGTCCTAGCTGCGGCAAGGACCTCGTGATGAAGCGCTCTGCCAAGACGCGCGGCAGCTTTATCGGCTGCATGGGCTGGCCCGACTGCGACGTCACCTACCCCGTGCCGTCCAACGTGAAGGTGGAGCCAATCGAGGGAGAGGCGGGCGTGTGCCCTACGTGTGGGGCGCCTCGCATCAAGTGCAAGCCGTTTCGCTCCAAGGCCTACGAGCTGTGCGTGAACCCCATGTGCGAGACCAACCGTGAGCCAGACGTGATCGTGGGGGAGTGCTCGAAGTGCAAGGGAGAGGGCCGCCATGGTGATCTTGTCGCCCACAAGAGTGAAAAAACGGCCAAGCGCTTCATTCGCTGCACCAACTACGACGAGTGTAAGGTGAGCTATCCTCTGCCACAGCGCGGTGAGATCCACGCCACGGGCGAGACCTGCCCCGACTGCGGGGCTCCCATCGTCGAGATCGTGACGCCCCGTGGCCCGTGGCGCATCTGCGTCAATATGGACTGTCCCGGCAAAGAGAAGAAGACCGCATCGGGCCGGAAGGCCGCGTCGGGGCGCACGGGTACGTCGAGCCGGAAGGCCACGTCGGCTAAAACGGGCACATCAGGCCGCAGCTCTCGCGCTACCGCAAACAGGCGCAAGACGGGTACGGGCGCGCACAAACCTGGCACAAAGAGGGCAGCCAAGCGCTCCGGCTCTGCAGAGGACTCAAAGTCATGAGCAAGCGTCGTGGCAGCTTCATCACCTTCGAGGGCATCGATGGCTCCGGCAAGACGACGCAGGCCAGGCGGGTGGCTGACCTGCTTGGGGCGGCGGGTCTTGACGTCGTGCTGCTCCGTGACCCGGGAGGGACCGTCGTCGGCGAGCAGATACGCGCCATCCTCCTCGATTCCACTTATGCGACGATGTCCGATGCCTGCGAGCTTCTCCTCTATGAGGCATCTCGCGCCCAGCTCGTGAGCGAGGCCATACGTCCGGCCCTCGAGAGGGCCTCCGTCGTCGTCTGCGACCGCTACTTCGATTCGACCTATGCCTACCAGCATGGTGGGCGTGGCCTCGACGAGGATCTCGTGAGACGCTGCAACGAGCTTGGAAGCTGCGGTGTCGTTCCCGATCTGACGCTCGTGCTCGACCTTGATGTCTCGACCGCGCTCATGCGCACGGAAGGGCGCGACCCAGATCGTCTCGAGGCCGAGGGCCTGCACTTTCAGGAGCGTATTCGCGAGAGCTACCTCAGGCTTGCCAAATGTGAGCCTGCCCGCGTGCGCGTCGTGGATGGTGACGCGGGTGAGGACGAGGTGTTCTCGCGTGTGGTGACTCAGCTCGTTGAGGCCTGTCCTCAGTTTTGTTCTGCTTTGGGCGAGGATGCGAGGCCATCCTCATGAGGAGGACGGGGAGGGGGTGTGCGCGAGATGTGTGCAACAGCGGCTGATTGCGTGGCCTCGACCGTATCTCCGCAGGCACTCCAGGTCCTTGATCAGCAACCCCGCGTGAGGGATTATCTTGCCAAGGCGTATGGGGAGGGCAGGATCAGCCATGCCTACCTCTTCGTGGGAGCCCCCGGCTCTGGCATGCACGACGCTGCCCGTGCCTTGGCGCAGCTCATCGTCTGTCCCCACGGTGGTGATGCGAGCTGCGACGAGTGCATACGCGTGGCGCACCGGACTCATCCCGACGTCCGCTACCTCAAGCCCGAGAGCGCCACCGGCTATCTCGTGTCGCAAGTGCGCGAGCTCATCGATGACGCCCCGCTTGCCCCCGTGCGCGCCAAGGGCAAGCTGTACATCTTAGACGACGCGGGGCTCTTGCGTGACGCCTCAGCAAATGCCCTGCTCAAGACCATAGAGGAGCCGCCTCGGGGAGTCCACTTCGTCCTCATGGCGCGCTCTGCGGCAGCCGTTCTGCCTACGATCGTCTCGCGTTGTCAGCAGCTGCCGTTTCGTGTCGTCTCGCCCGGCGTCGCCGAGAGGGCCGTCGAGCTCGCCTCGGGCTCCTGCGGAGGGGACGCCCGCATTGCGCTTGCGGTGACAGGCTCGCCGGGACGTGCTGCGGAGTTTCTGGCCTCCCCCGACAGGCAGCAGGCGCGTCGAGAAGTCGTTCGCGCCCTCGATGAGCTTGCGCGTGACGACATGTGGGATGTCCTCATCTCCGCGCGTCGGATAGTCGATGCCGTGCGGGTTCCGCTTGACGAGTACAAGCTCTCCCAGCAGGCCTCGCTCAAGGAGCGCGCAGACTATCTCGCCCCACCGGCGATGAGGCGGATCGAGGTTGCCAACAAGCGCGAGCTCACGGCACGACAGCGTTCGGGTATGATGGAGGCGCTTGCTGCCGCAGAGTCGCTCCTGCGTGACGTGCTCATTCGTCGCGAGGGGGTGGATGAGTCCCTCGTGAACGAGGACGCGGCGGACGTCGTGGACCGCATGGCGCAGGCATCGACAAGCGAGGCCGTGATCAGGGCCCTTGGCTGCGTCTCTGGGGCGGCCTGCGACCTCGCCCACAACGTAACACCTCAGCTGGTCATGGAGACCATGCTCCTCTCTGTCAAGGAGGCTCTTGCATGCCCACCGTCATACCGGTGAAGTTCAAATACGTGGCACACGACCTGTGGTTCGATCCTGCAGATACGGGCGCTGGGGAGGGAGACTACGCCATCTGCGCGACCGAACGCGGACAGGAGATAGGCCTTTGCACCATGGATGCCATGGAGGTGGACGAGGAGCGCCTCAGGCAGCGGATAGATAAGGCGAGCCTGAGTAGCGTGGTGCGCATCGCATCGGAGTCCGACCTCGATCGTGCCGACAAGCTCGCCCGGCAGGGTGAGGATGCGCTTCCGACCTTTCGTGATTCTGTGTACAAGCTGAATCTTGACATGAAGCCCATAGGCGTCGAGTACCTCTTCGACGGTGGTCGCGTCGTGTGTTACTTCTCGGCGGAGGATCGTGTTGACTTTCGCCAGCTTGTGCGTGTGCTCAGCCGTGAGCTGCGCAAGCGCATCGACATGCGTCAGATCGGGGTGCGCGAGGAGGCCGCCCTTGTGGGTGGTTTCGCACACTGTGGGCAGGAGCTCTGCTGCGCGCGGTTAGGTTGCAGGCTGGAGCCCGTCTCCATTCGAATGGCCAAGGAGCAGGACCTGCCGCTCAACACATCCAAGATCTCGGGTGCCTGCGGGCGACTCATGTGCTGTTTGCGCTACGAGTTCGACGCGTACAAGGACTTCAAGCAGCGCGCGCCCAAGCGCAACGCCGTGATAGAGACGCCGCTCGGCAAGGCGAAGATCGTCGAGTATGACACGCCCAAGGAGCAGATATGCCTGCGTCTTGAGAATGGAAAGCAGGTGCGTATCCCCCTCGCGGAGATGCAGACCTCCGAAGCGGCGGTCAAGAAGAGCGAGGAGCTGCACTGCCCCTGCCGCCCGGACATGGTGCCGCGCTCGGCGCTCGAGAGGCTCCAGTCGCCCGAGGTGCAGATGGCACTCGCAGAGCTCGATCGGGTCCATGGTGTGGTTCCCAAGGCTGCCTTCGATTCGGCCGACATATTCGTGGAGAGCAAGCCACGTCGTCGTAGCCGGAGGAGCCGCAGGCAAGATGGCAGCATGAGTGGCGCCCAAGGTGCCGACGGCGCCCGCTCAACCTTCCATCCACGGGGTGCAAAATCCGTGCCCACCCCACGCGAGGGTGACGAACCGTCCGCGCGGACCCAAAATCGCTCGAAGCGTCGGCGCAAGAAAGGTGGCGTCGGTGGAGTTTCTGGCGGCAGTCCAACCAAGGAGCGGGTGCAGGAGACGCCGGTTAAGTCCGACGCAAGGCACCGTCGCCGCCACCATGAGGATGGTGATGTCAGCGACGGAGCAGTATGGCCGGCTACGACCTTGGTGAGGTCTGATGGCGCAGGCGTGCCGCAGGACCGTCCCGTCCGTCGTCGCCCAGGAGATCGTGGGGGACAGCAGGCAAAGGTCCAGACTCGAGGCCAAGACGGACAGCGCACACAGGCTCAGGGCACGGGAACGCACGAGGGCACCAGTAAGCCCAAGAGGCGTCGTCGCAGTGGTCGAGGGCGTGGCAGTGGCGGTGGTAGTCTTGGTACCCAAGGCCCAGGCTCAGATCCCAGTTCCGCCACATGAGCGAGTTCGTGTCGCCTTGCGGATCCTTGGCCCTACGGGGTGCTGCAGAGAGGACAGATCAATGTACGAGCTTTCCACCGAGCATTGCTTTGATAGCGCCCACTTCCTGACCGACTATCACGGCGCGTGCGAGAACCTGCATGGGCACCGGTGGCGTGTGACGGCATATGTTGCGTCAGACGAGCTGGCCACAAGTGGTACCGAGAGGGGCATGGTCATGGACTTCGCCCGGTTCAAGCGCATCGTTCGCGAGGAGTGCGATGCGCTCGACCATAGCTTTCTCGTCGAGGAGGGGTCGCTCAGGCCCGAGACGATCGCTGCACTCGAAGGTGAGGGGTTTGTGCTCACGTTGCTGCCCTTCAGGACGACGGCCGAGAACCTCGCTCGTTACCTGGCCGAGCGTCTTATCGCACGGGGCCTGCCCATACGTCGCGTCGATTGCGACGAGACCCCCAACAACCGCGCGAGCTATGTGCCGCCCAGCTGTGCCTTCGAGTGAGCAACCCTCTTAGGTTTCCATGGCGTGCGGCAATGTTGCCGCTGCACGTAACGCCCTGCTTCTTCAGTTGGACCATCCCTGCTCCAGTCTTCTTGCTTTTGCGAGGCATCCGTCCTGCCCCATGCGTTAGTATGTACATACATACGCGTCTCTTTTGACCGACGGTCGAACGTACGGAAGGGGATCTGCACAGGCGAGTGAACCCACAGGCATGCCTGCAGGTGTGATATGTACGAGCAGTGCCTGCCATCAGTCCGTCCCTTGTCTGGGCCCGTCGTCTGTCGGCTAGGTTGCGCAGGTCTGTCGGATCAGGGGACGCGTCATGTAAGGGGTTGGGCACTTTGGAAGAGGAAGAGGCACACATGGCGGCACGCGTACTTCATGGCGTGAATCTCGCTGGCTGGCTGACGCTCGAGCCGTGGGTTACCCCCCGGCTCTTCGCGGACTCCGGAGCGCTCGACGAGGACGCCCTCATCGCCTCTATCGGCACCAAGCGCTATCGCGAGCTTATCAGCGAGCATCGCAGAACCTTTCTCTCCCAGAAGGACTTCACCTCTATAGCGTCTCGTGGCTTCAACGCCGTGCGTCTCGCCGTTCCTTGGTACGTCTTTGGTGATGCGGGGCCTGACAGCGGTCCCTTTGTGGGCTGTCTCGAGTACGTAGACGAGGCCTTCTTGTGGGCAGAGGACATCGACCTCAAGATCGTGCTCGCGCTTGCCGTCATTCCTGGGTCGAAGGCCGCCGGCACGGACTTCGCGCATGACCGCGAGGATTTCTCGCGCCGCCGCGAGGCCATGCTTGTCGTTCTGGGCGCACTCGCAAAGCGCTATTCTTCACGCATGGCCCTTGCGGGCATAGAGGTCGCCGATGGCGTCGTCGCCCAGACGCGCCGGGGGTTCACGCTTAGTGATGGTGTGCCCCTGCATCAGGTGCGCAACTACTACCGCGAGGCGTACGAGAGCATTCGCACCAATGCGCCGGACGTCACGGTCATCCTGCCTGACGCGGGCATGCCTGGTTCTTGGCGCAGGTTCATGCCACCAAGGCGCTATGAGAACGTCTGGCTCGACAGTCACCTCTACCACTACCGCGACCATATTGACTCCGTTGGTCCCACGGGTATTCGCATGTTGTCGAACGCGTCTCGCGAGTCGATGAGGCTTGCGAGGAAAAGCGGCCTTCCCGTGATGGTGGGCAAGTGGTCGGCATCGCTTCCGTTTCCGGACTCCGTCACGACGCCCGAGGGCAGGATCGCGCTCGAGCGCGTCTACATCTCAGAGCAGCTCGCGATCTTCAAGAGCTGCCCTGCCTGGTTCTTTAACACATGGAAGACGGACAAGCATCTCGACGGCTGGGACGCCCGTGTCGCGCTCTCATCCTTCGAGCGGGCGATGCTCACGTGAGCCAAGGGGTAGTCGAGGGCGAACCCGTCACCTTCGTGCGTCAGTCGCAGGGAGAAGGGACCCTCTTCGTCGTGGGGACGCCCATCGGCAACCTCGATGACATCTCGGTGCGCGCCCTACATACACTTCGTGAGGTTGATCTCATCCTATGCGAGGACACGCGGGTGACGGGCAGGCTGCTGTCCCATTTTGGCATCCGCGCGGCGCTCAGGCGGGCGGACGAGCACAGTTTGGCGGAGCGCATCGCGCCCGCGCTTAGCCGCATCGAGCGGGGGGAGAAGGTGGCGTTTGTCTCTGATGCGGGTATGCCGGGTGTGTCCGATCCCGGCCAGCGCCTGGTGGATGCCGTCCTCGATGCGGGGCTTGCCGTCGAGGTCATTCCCGGTCCCTCTGCCGTCACCTGCGCACTTGTGGCCTCGGGGCTTCCCATGGAGCACTTCTTCTTTGAGGGCTTCCTTCCGCGCAAGAGAGGTGCGCTGCTCACTCGGCTCGAGGAGCTCGCGGCGGTGCCTGGTGCGCTCGTCATCTATGAGTCACCACATCGCGTGCCCGCGACGCTCGCGGCTATCGCCGACGTGCTCCCAGAGCGCCAGGTCGCCCTTGCGCGAGAGCTCACCAAGCTCCACGAGGAGGTCGTGCGAGGTCCCGTACGCGAGGTGGCAGACGAACTTATCGCTCGGGAGGACCTCAAGGGCGAGTGCGTCATCGTGATCGCGGCGCCGAGCGCGGATGAGCTCACGTCCCTGCGCCGGAAGCGACAGGCCGACGTTCCCCTTAACGAGGCCGTGCGCGAGGGGCTTTGTAGCAGGCGAGCCCAAGAGCGCGCTTGCCAAGCGCCTCTCCAAGGCCTATGGTGTGTCCCACGCCAAGGTATGCGGTCTGGCTCTCCGCACGAGCGGAGGGTGCTGCGGCCAGGAAAAGTCCGCCGCGTCGACGGGAACCTGACGGGTCCACAAGAAAGGGAGGACGCATGGACAACGATGCCGATATCGCAAAGATGAGCTCTACCTTCACGAGGATAGGCACCAGTAGCCTTCTGCTGGCGCAATTCACTCGCGTTGCGGGGCCGCTCGGATTCCTACGGACAGCTCTCCTCGTTGTAAGCGGGGTCTTTCTCATCGCGGCTGCTGTTCTGTTTTTCAGGTTTCCTAACCAAGCTACGTATGGGGACATGAATCCATCCTCCGGCTCTGGTGGTGTCTACGACTTACAGAATCCTCAATATAACCCGTACACTCAGCGTTCCCTCTATCCCTCCACTCACCTTGACGAGAGATGCGACGCTATGGGGTGGATGCAACGCATCAGCCTCGTCATCATGGTGGGGTCGCTCATCGTGGTATCCCTGGTGATGCAGGTCCTGCCGACGTCGCCTGAGGAGCAGTACCCGATAATGAAGGCTGCGATGGCCATCGCAGCGATCGGTAGCCTGCTCATGGCTCCGTGCGCGTTTCGTCGAGTCCTCCATGCGCGACGCCTGGGTCTGCAGCCGGCGGTAACCGAATACTTGTCCTCGCTGATCGGCATGCTGGGCCTGCTCGTCGCCGGGATCGCTTTTCTCTCCTTCTCCATCTACCTGTGACCGTAAGCTAAGCCCCACCGCAGGAAGTACTGGCACTGGTGTAGGATCCTGACTTCCGCAGCAAATTCCAAACCATATGATTTGACAAGAGGATGGGTCCTCGAGCAGGGACAATGAAAGAAAGCCCGATCTCTATACTGCGGAACTACAGGGATGATACTGCGGAACTACGAAGATGAGCTCACGCCCCTGCGCCGGAAGCGACAGGCCGACGTTCCCCTTAACGAGGCCGTGCGCGAGGGGCTTTGTAGCAGGCGAGCCCAAGAGCGCGCTTGCCAAGCGCCTCTCCAAGGCCTATGGTGTGTCCCACGCCAAGGTATGCGGTCTGGCTCTCCGCACGAGCGGAGGGTGCTGCGGCCAGGAAAAGTCCGCCGCGTCGACGGGAACCTGACGGGTCCACAAGAAGGGGAGGGCGCATGGACAACGATGCCGATATCGCAAAGTTGAGTCTTATCTTTGCGAGGATAGGTGTCGGTAGCATTCTGGTGGCACAATACAGCCACATGACCGAGCCATCCGGGCCCCTATGGCTGCTTTTCTTCACTGTGAGCATGAGCTCCTTCCTCGCGTCCGTTATCCTCTTTTTCAGGTCTCGCAGCCAGGGCACGTATGGGAATGTGAACCCAGTCCCCAGCGTTAGTGGCAGCTACGATTTCCAAGAGACGCGACGTCGCCTGCATACTCAGCGACTCCTCCATCCCTCTACGTACCTTGACGAGGGATGCAACGCTATGGGGTGGGTGCAACGCATCTGCCTCGTCATCATGGTGGGGTCGCTCATCGTGGTATTCTTGGTGGTGCGGATCCTGCCGACGTCGCCTGAGGAGCAGTACCCGATAATGAAGGCTGCGATGGCCATCGCAGCGATCGGTAGCCTGCTCATGGCGCCGTGTTCGTTGCGCCAAATCTTCCAGGCGCGACGTGTGGGCCAGCAGCTGGCGGTAACCGAATACCTGTCCTCGCTGCTCGGCATGCTGTGCCTGCTCACCATCGGGATCTTTTTTCTCTTCTGCTCCATCTACCTGTGAGCGTAAGCTAAGCCCCGCCGTAGGAAGTACTGGCACTGGTGTAGAATCGAACGCTGCACCCTGCAATCAATTCCGTTATCAGGAGAGCGGCACATGGCAGACATTACCTTGACTGGCCCGGGCGGCTGCAACGGCAGGCCCAGCTTCTACATCACCACACCCATCTACTACGTCAACGCAAGGCCACACCTGGGGACCGCGTACACCACAGTTCTCTGTGACGTGCAGGCGCGCTACCGTCGCGCCAAGGGTTTCGACGTCAAGTTTCTCACGGGTATGGACGAGCATGGCCAGAAGGTCGAGGAGGCTGCGCGCGAGCACGGCATGGGGCCAAAGGAGTGGTGCGACAGTCAGGTGCCGGCCTTCGAGGAGCTCTGGCGGACGCTCGAGATATCCAACGATGACTTTATCCGCACCACCGAACCTCGCCAGCTGCGTGCCGTCAGCTACCTCTGGGAGCGCATGAGGGAGTCTGGCTATATCTACAAGGGCTCCTATGACGGCTGGTACTGCGTCCCCGACGAGACCTACTTCACCGAGAATCAGGTGCACAAGGCCGACGAGGAACGCCACAGCGAGGGCCAGCACCTCTGCCCCGACTGTGGCCGACCCCTTACGCGCGTGCAGGAGGAGTCCTGGTTTTTCAGACTCTCTGCCTTCCAGGACCGGCTGCTTGGACTCTACGAGGAGCACCCCGACTTCGTGATGCCCAGCTTTAGGATGCACGAGGTCAAGAGCTTCGTGGAAGGGGGCCTTCAGGACCTCTCCGTGAGCCGCACGAGCTTTGACTGGGGCATACGCCTGCCCTTTGATGAGGACCACGTGACCTACGTGTGGTTCGACGCGCTGCTCAACTACATGACGGCCGTGGGCTATGGCCAGCCGGGAGAGGATGCCGCAGCTGAGCTCGCGCGGCGCTGGCCTGCCCAGTACCACGTCGTGGGCAAGGACATCATCCGCTTCCACTGCGTCATCTGGCCCGCCATGCTCATGGCCATGGGCGAGGCCCTGCCGGAGCACGTCTTTGCCCACGGCTTCCTGATGGTTAGGAACGATGAGACCGGTCAGGGCGAGAAGATGAGCAAGTCGCGTGGGAATACCATCGCCCCCCAGGAGGTCATCGACCTTCTGGGCGTGGAGGGCTACCGCTACTACTTCATGTGTGACGTCATACCCGGCGAGGACGGTGCCATCAGCCTCTCCCGTATGGAGCAGGTCTATAACGCGGACCTCGCCAACAGCTGGGGTAACCTCGTGAGTCGTGCCCTTAACATGAGCTCCAAGTACTTTGGTGGCACGACGCCTGCGGATGACCCCACCTGGGCGTCCCGCCAGAGTCCGTTGCGCGATATCGCCTGCGGCATAGAGGCCCGCTATAGCGAGCACATGGAGAGCTTCGAGTATGTGGCTGCCAAGGACGTGATCATGGAGCTCGTGCATGCGGCGAACCATTACGTCGAGGACTCGGCTCCTTGGACGCTGGCCAAGGACCCCTCGCGCTCAGGCGAGCTTGCCGACGTTATACGCAACCTGCTTGAGTCGATACGCATCTCGGCGCATCTGCTTGCACCCTTCATGCCACAGACGTCTGTCGAGGTTCTGCGCCGCATGGGCGCTACAGGCGAGCTGGACTGTGACGATCTTGCCGTCGCCTGCGAATGGGGCCAGCTTGCCGGTGGCGTCGAGGTCACCAAGGGAGACGCTCTCTTCCCGCGCCTCGCTGCCAAGGGGTAGGGGAGCGTGCCTGGGGCAGGGGAGGCTCCGTACTCCTATTTGGCGAACGTCCGTAAGACACGGGCGACGCTTGCGCGCTTCGGGCTTGTCACCAAGCATCGGCTGGGACAGAACTTCCTGGTAAGCGATGCGGTGGTGGGGAAAATCCTGGGCCTGGCCGAACTGGTGGGGGATGATGTCGTCCTCGAGGTGGGCCCAGGCATCGGCACGCTTACGGTCGCACTGCTCGCTCGTGCTCGTGAGGTCATTGCCATCGAGACCGATCGCGCGCTCGAGCCGGTGCTTGCCACGACCTGTGCGCAGGACGCCGAGCGACTCACCCTGTTGTGGGGAGATGCGCTCAGGCTCGTCCCTCTCGTCCCTTCGGCCGTCGCGGCACCCATCGGCTCCCCGTCCCCCCCTTCGTCCCTTTCGGGAGTGGGTTTCGTGCCCAACAAGCTTGTCTCGAACTTGCCCTACCAGGTGGCGGCAACCCTCATCCTCAAGCTGCTTCAGGAGCTTCCGAGCGTGGGGCGGCTTGTGGTCATGGTTCAGGCGGAGGTAGCCGATCGCATCTGTGCGGGTCCCGGGTCACGGGTCTATGGTGCCTATACGGCAAAACTTGCGCTCTGGGGCCAGGTCACGGGTCACTTCGAGGTCGGACGGGGCAGCTTCTTGCCGCCCCCGCACGTGGACTCCACTGTCGTGCGCATAGACCGCGCGCCCATGGCGGACCCCAAGACGGGGCTGAACCTCACGCCCTCGCAGCTCGACTGGGTCGCTCATGTCATCGACGCGTCCTTTGCCCAGCGCAGGAAGACGATTCGCAACTCCTTGTCGGCGGCTGGCTTCGAGCGGTCCCGGCTCGACGAGGCTTTTGCGCGCTCTGACATCGCGCCAACCGCTCGCGCGGAGTCCCTCTCGCCCTCGGACTTTGTGCGCCTCGCAGACGCGTTGTGACGCCACCCGTGAGCCCAACCTTCCAGAGTGCGCTTTTCCGTGAGGGGGCCACACGCAGAATGCGCTTTTCCGTAGAATGCGTCTTTCCTCACCTGCGCAAACGTCGAGACACCTCACGGAAAACCGCATTCTGAGTTCGCACCCTCACGGAAAAACGCATTCTGCACGTTGGGCCTCACGGAAAGGCGCACTCTATGGTCGGCGTGGGTTGCAGAATGCGACTTTGGTGACAACGCTTGGGCAAACTGCGCTTTTCCGTGAGCCCAACCTCCCAGAATGCGCTTTTCCGTGACCCCAACCTCCCAGAATGCGCTTTTCCGTGAGCCCAACCTCCCAGAATGCGCTTTTCCGTAGAGTGCGCTTTTCCTCACCTGCGCAAACGCTGTGACGATTTACCGAAAACCGCATTTTGTCTCAGCGCCCTCACGGAAAAGCGCACTATGGACAAATGGGCGGGTAGCCGTGCGGTCGCTGGACCGCCCCTCGCTAACGTTATCTTCTTACATCGCGGCTGGTGTGAGAGGTGGAGAGGTGTTGTTCGATGGCAGGTTTCGTGTTTCGCTCCAAAAAGGGCAAGGATATCGAAGTTCCCGTACCGCCAACACCGCTTGCGGACACTCACGGACATCTGACCTGCTTTCGTACGCTTGATGTCGCAGACGCGCTCGCTCATGCCGCCCTCGCAGGCCTGCGCCTCCTTGTGGTGCCCATTGACATCGTTGATGACTTTGGCGAGAGGTGGAGGACTGCAGGGGATCTGCTCGCATGGCTGGACACGCAGGTTGAGCGCGCGCATACGTCGCTTGACGATACAGCTGGGGAGGGCCTGGAGCCTCCGACCTTCAATGGTTGGGGAGTCCCGGAACTTCTCGACAACGTGCACATCGTGGCGGGGGCGCATCCCTACGGTGCGGACTGCTTGGACGAGGCAGCACTCACTCGCCTTAGCGACCTCCTTGCCAGCCCGCGTTGTGTGGGGGTGGGCGAGATCGGACTCGACTTCGGTCCCCACAACAAGCTTGGTGCCGATGTTCAGGAGAGGGCCTTTCGTCGCCAGCTTCGGTTTGCCCATGAGCGGCAGCTCCCCGTTGAGCTGCATCTTCGCGATGGCGAGGACGATACGGCGGCGCACGATCTCGCGATTCGCGTGCTCAGAGAGGAGGGAGTGCCCGAGCGAGGCTGTGACTTGCATTGCTTCACCCAGTCTCTTGAGGTCATGGCACCGTTTGTGGAGCTTGGCTGTCACATCGCCTTTGGCGGTGCCGTTACCTTCAGGCGCTCGGACGATATCAGGTCCGCAGCTTGCGCATGTCCGAAGAACCTACTGCTCTCTGAGACGGACTCTCCCTACATGGCGCCGGTGCCCCTGCGTGGCTGGGAATGCGAGCCGGCGATGGTCGCCTTCTCCGCAGCGCTTCTTGCCGACGTGCGCAAGGCTACACTGGACGCACCGCGCGAGGAGACCTACCGCGCCCTCTGGGAGAACGCCTGCACGCTCTTTGGGCTTTCTCCCATGTGCGCAGCAGGGTAGCGTCGCTGCGCTGGGTACTGCTGCGCGGGGTAGCGCAGCTCACGCCGCTGTGCACTCGTACGGCGTCCTGTGAGTCAGTGGGCCTCGCGCCCATTTGAAGGACTGGACGAGATCACCAAAGGCGTGCTTGTTCGACCTTAGTTGCCGTTGGTGGCCCGCGCGGTGCAACGCCTCCTGATTGTGCGCCACTCGACGTCACCGAATGGCACGCAGGTCGCGCACTCGGCGCCACCGAGTGGCACAGAGGCCGAAGAATGCCCAGTTGTCAGGAGATTTCGTGCCACTCGACGTCACCGAATGGCACGCAGGACGCGCACTCGGCGCCACCGAGTGGCAACAGCCTGACAGCTACCACCACCCATGCCACAGTGTCCTGCTGTGGTGCTATGCTATAGACGATGCTTCGAGCTACGGGAGAGCGCTCAGGGGAAACTCATGTCACAGGTGGACGCGCACATCGAGGATGTCACCCATGACCCTCGTGACCGGATGGCGGGTGCGTTCGAGGGCATGGAACAATGTGTTGCCGAACTGCTTTGGCCGACCCGCTGTATTGGGTGTGACAGGCCGGGAGAGCTTCTTTGTGCCGAGTGCCGATCGCGGCTCCCTTGGATCGAGCAACGCTGGGCCTGTCCGGACTGTGGGGCACCCTTTGGGAGTCTCGCCTGCACGGAGTGTGAACATGACTGGGAATCGCGCACGATCGTTTGCGCGCTTCCCTTTGGTGGAACGACTTCCCGTCTCATCACGATCTTCAAGGATCATCACGAGCGACGCCTTGCTTCGGTGTTGGCTGCGGCGATGGCAACCTCACTCGACGAGGCTGCCGCCTGGCCTGCCCAAGATGGCCGTCCACGCTTTGAGCCCGAGGAGCTCGACGCGATCTGCTTCGTTCCGGCAACCGCTGGGGCCTACGCCCGACGGGGCTTCGACCACATGGAGCTTGTGTCCCAAGAGCTTGCGGCGCTCACGGGCATCCCCCTCGCGGACGTCTTGGCGCGAGCCTCGGCCCGTGACCAGCGTCAGCTTGACAGATGGGAGCGCAGGGAGAACATCAGGGGTACTATCGGTCCCGTCACAGACGTCTCTGGACTCAGGTTCCTTCTGGTCGATGACGTCATCACCACGGGCGCAAGCATGCGAGAAGCCACGCGTGCACTTCTGGATAGTGGGGCTGCCGAGGTGAGCTGTTGTGCCTTCGCACGTGTCTGGTAGTGTTCCCTCTCCCTCGCTTTGTCCTTGTCATCACGATTACCCGGGCAGCACTCTCGGCCGGCGTTCGTTCGGTGCCTATCTGGCGCAGCTTCACCCGGGTGTTGCCCCGTCCGATGCGCACCCACTCCAAGAGGCAGCCAAACGACTGGCCAACCACGATCTCTTGGTGTCCTTACCGATGTAACCACTCCGCTCGCAGGGCGTGACGCTCGCACTAAGTGATGTGCGAGGTATGGTGTGGCGTATCACAGATAGTCCATAAAAGAAGGCTGGTATAATCTCAGGCGTTTTACCCAGGTCTGTGGTTGCGGGATTCGGCCTCTGCCTTTTCTAGGCGGTCGGTTGATACCCTAGTCCATGACAGACGAGGTCAAAGGGATCCACGTAAGCCGGACGTGAGCGTGCCGGCGAGCATGGCTCGTCCTAGGAGTAAGTCGCACCGCCCGACGATAGGCAAGGACGTGGGGTCCTGCGGGCGAGAGAGCCCACGGTGGGGGGCCGTAGCCCCGAAGCCAAAGCCCCGGTGCGCGAGTGTGGGGGAAAATACCAGGTCAGCTGGGTAAGACATGAGTTGCACAACCATGGGGAGAGAAGATGATTACGAGCAGGAAGAAGATACTTGCGCTTGCCAGCATGTTGACGCTCACGGCAGCACTGTTCCTCAGCGGATGTAACCTTCCGGCCTCCCTTAGGGGCGAACCCTCGAACGACACATCATCCCGGACTCAGGTCCAGCAGACGGTGCAGGACAGCGCCCTCGTTAACGCTGGTACGCTTACCGTAGGCGTTAACCTCGATGCCGCTATGGCGCCGCTGTGCTACGAGCAGGATGGGGATGCCCGTGGCCTCGACGCAGACCTTGCGTCCGCACTCGCAGGCCAGATGGGGCTTAAGGTCAAGTTTGTGAACGTCTCGAGTCCGGCAAGCTCGCTTGGTACCGTCTGTGATGTCGTTATGGGCCAACGGGCAAGCACCGAGGGTGTCTACACGTTGGCCGGCACATACGCAGAGTCTGCGTCGGCCTTCTTCCACAAGGGTGATACCGGCATCGCCAAGGTTGACGACCTGTCCTCAAAGCGTCTTGGCCTTCAGGGTGGATCGGTGTCTGAGGCTGCGCTCGACCGCACGGGCCTCACGGTCGAGAAGAAGGGTTACGGAAAGGTCAACGATGCCTTTGCAGCCCTTGAGAGTGGAGACGTCGACTACGTGCTCTGCGAGGCCTATGCAGGGGCCTACCTCGCCCACTCCGCCTACGAGGACGTACGCTTCGTGGGCACGCTGAATCGTCCCGAGGCTGAGGGCATCGCCTGCTCGAACTCAAACACAGAGCTGTCCTCGGCCGTATCGAGCGCCCTCGATACCCTCAAGGGTAACGGTGTCTATAGCCTGATCCGAAGCCGTTGGCTGGGAGACTTCGACTCGATCGAGGCAGAGACCGACCAGGTCAAGAACATTCCCACAAAGCAAGAGGGGACAGCGGGCGCCACGACAACGGGTTCCAGCGCCGCTGGCACGACCACTGGCTCCAACGCGGCGGGCTCCAATGCCGCAGGCGCCGCGACGACAAACAGCACGACCGCAGGTTCCAACGCCGCTGGTACCACGACAACGGGTTCCAGTGCCGCAGGTACCTAGTGTTTTGCAGCGAGCGTAGGGCCTGCGGTCCACTCGGGGCGAGAGGCGCGTGCGTGTGGCTACGTAGCTACAGAAGCCCGACCTCCCGAGTGGTTCGGCAGTGCCCTTTTGGCGATTGGGGAAACCAGCCGTGAGTGTTTGGGTAAGAGATGGATACGAGATGCCCGTATGGGGCCTCACATCTGACACAGGAGGAATCGATGGTTGACATCAAGATCTCGGGACGCAAGGTCTCGGTCTCAGACGGCATGCGCGATCGTGTGACCGAGAAGATAGGAGATGCGCTCAAGGTCTTTGACATCCAGCCCATGAACTGTGATGTCGTCCTGCGCATGGGGAGGAACCGCACTAAACCCGAGCGCACGACCTGCGAGGTGACCGTGTTCGTGCGCCACAACGTGGTGCGTGTCGAGGCGAACGCAGAGGACATGTACACCGCGATCGACGAGGCGGCATCCAAGGTTTCGAGGCAGCTACGCAAGTACAAGACGCGCGTTGTCGACAGAAGGCAACGCAGCGTCCGCTCCATTCGCACGAACGGAGCGACCGAGACGCCCAAGGACCTCAGCTCCCTCATCGAGTCTCCGGAGGACGATGACAACCAGCTCGTACGAGAGAAGGTCATCGAACTCACGCCCATGACCGAGGAGGAGGCACTGATTCAGACGGATCTGCTTGGCCATGACTTCTACGTCTTCATGAACTCGACGACGGGTCTCATCAATGTCATCTACCATCGAAACAACGGTGGCTATGGCATCATCAAGCCCAAGGACGAGACCAAGGGCAGGGCCTAAGCGGGAGACGGGCATATGTCCAATGACTTCAGTAAGACCGTCGGCGGCCTTGATGGCGTGATCGGAGTGCAGGGCGACGGTCGAGACCTTCATCAGAAGCGCGGCGTGCGCATCATCGTAGACTCCACGGCTGACTATGCCCCCGAGGTCGCCGAGCGGCTGGGGGTCGAGGTGATCCCCTTCACCTACGTCACGCCCGAGGGCGAGCAGGTCGATGACCTCTGGAAGACGAGCGATTCTCACGCGTTCTACGAGCGGATGCGGCAGAATCCGGACATGCGTCTCACGACCTGTGCCGTCACGCCGGGTCGCTACTTCGAGGTGTTCGAACAGGCCGCCAAGGCTGGCCTACCTACCATCTACATGGGTCTTCCTGCGGGTCTCTCGTCGTCCATCGACTCGGCGCGCCAGGCGGCGGACATGATCCGGGAGCGCTACCCCGGCTTTGAGCTTTACGTCCTCGATAATCGCTGTGATTCGGCCGCAGGTGAGCTGCTTGCCATCGAGGCCGTGCATCAGGCATCCATGGGACTCTCGGCCAAGGAGCTCTATGCCTGGGCGAGGGATGCGCGCTACTTCGTCCACGGCTACTTTACGCTGGAGAGCTTTGACGCCCTTGCTGCCGGTGGGCGTATCCCGCCGGCTGCCGCGAGCGTGGGCAGCAAACTCGACATCAAGCCCGAGCTGTCCTACGACCTCAACGGTGCTCTGACGCTCCGGGGTATGTGCCGAGGGCGCAAGAAGGCGCTTCGGGCCATCATGCAGGATTTTCGCGAGAACTACGCCCACGACACGTCGCTGCCGCTGAGCATCGTCTCATCCGATGCCGAGAAGGACGCAGACTGGCTCGAGAAGGAGGTTCGCAAGGAGAAGGGATGTGAGGACGTGACCATCATCAGGAGTCAGGTCTCTCCCATCTTGGGCTGCCACGTGGGTCCTGGCATGGTCGCGCTCTGCTTCTGGGGTACCGACCGTCGCGAGAAGCTCTCTCTTACCGATCGCATCACGCGCAGGGTCAAGCGGGCGGGGGCCAGTGGTGCGCGGTAGTGCTCGACATGTGGTCTCAACAAGAAGTGCTCAGGTCGCTGTGACGTGGGTACCAGAAAGGCTATAAGAAAGGCTATAGTGACGCGTATGGCAAGCATCGCGATTCGTAAGGTCTCCTTCATCGGCACTGGTATTATGGGTGCCCCCATCGCAGGGCATCTCATGGATGCTGGCTATGAGCTGACGGTTTACACCCGCAGCGGTGAGAAGGCCAAGGGCCTCATTGACAGAGGCGCTCGCTGGGCCCCCGATGTCGAGTCTGCCGCTCTCGGGGCTGACGTGGTCTTCACCATGCTGGGCTATCCGGAGGACGTCGAGGACGTCTACCTTGCCACGGATGGCCTCATACGCAGTACGAAAAAGGGTGCTTGGATGGTCGATCTCACCACCAGTTCGCCCGGACTTGCCCGTGACATCCACGATGCCGCCGAGGTCGAGGACAAGCATGCCTTCGACTGTCCCGTTACAGGTGGCGAGCAGGGAGCGATCGACGGCACGCTGACGCTCATGGCAGGTGTCCGTAAGGATGACGCCACGGTGCTCCAACCCCTGCTCGAGAGCTTCTCGTCTAAGATCTACTATTTGGGTGGCGCGGGTAGGGGACAGATCGCCAAGCTCTGCAACCAGGTGTCTCTTGGTGCCGCGATGATGGGCTATGCCGATGCCCTTGCGCTTGCTGGTAGGGCGGGTATGGACAAGGCGCAGGTACTCGACATTATCTCGCATGGCCTCGGGGGATCGGTTGCGCTCTCGCAGTTGGGGCCCAAGTCCGTGGCAGGAGACTACAAGCCTGGTTTTCTTGCGGAGCACCTGCGCAAGGACCTCGGGCTCGCAATCTTCGAGGCAGACGACCTCGACATCGCCCTGCCGAGCGCCGAGGCGGCCTATGGGCTCTACGATATCCTCTGCCAGGTCGGTGGCTCGAGGCTGGGCACGCAGGCCGTCACGCTGCTCTATGCAGATGATGACACCGGTACCGCTGCCGGACTCGACTGGTCGAAGCTCGATGTGCCTGACTACGACCACGATGAGTACGACCATGGAGGTCACGAACATCACCATCACCACCATCGCTAGACGACGCGCGGACAGCGTGGCCTCGCAGGCCCTGTACCTCGGGCCCAAGGAGGTTTGCGCCGCGAAAGGAACCCATGTACCATGAACGAGAACACCCAGAGTTCGCTCGCAGTCCTCATTGACTACGAGAACCTTGCGCTAGGAACGGGCAAGAGAAAGCGCAACGGCCATCAGGAGGCGGGACCCAGGCCGGACGTCAAGCGCATCTTGGAGCGGCTCGTCGACAAGGGTAGGATTGCCGCCAAGCGCGCCTACTGCGACTGGCAGCGCTTCGATAATGCCATAACCCCCCTACACGAGCTGGGCATCGAGCTTATCGAGATACCAGACCGCGCCTTTACGGGCAAGAATTCAGCCGACATTCGCCTAGCGGTCGACGCGGTGGAGATGTGCCTCACAAAGGAGCATATCGATACCTTCGCGATCCTCTCTGGTGACTCAGACTTCTCACCGCTTGTTGCCAAGCTCAAGGAGTTTGGCAAGATGGTCATCGGCGTTGGCATGAAGGAGTCAACGAGCAGCCTGCTCACCGAGGTCTGCGACGAGTTTCTCTTCTACGAGGACATCGCAAGTTCAGGCGGCGTGCCTGATTTCGCGGCTAAGGTGAGCAAGGACAAGCACGACTGCTATCAGTTGCTTTTCGAGACGATCGACGCACTTCAGGGCGAGAGTGACAGCGCCATCCTCGCCTCGCGCCTCAAGGACACCATGAAGCGCAAGCGACCGCAGTTCACCGAGCGCGGCTACGGCTACCGCTCGTTCTCGAACCTGCTGCGAGAGGCGGCCAAGCTCGGTTTCATAGAGATCCACCAGGACTCGCGCAGCGGTACGGTCATGGTGGACGGCTTTAGCGAATAGGGGAGATCATGGCGGATAGCGATGCGGAGGCTGTACGCCTCAAGGAGCTGGTTGGCGAGCTGGGCGGAGCAAACCGTCGGCGGCGCCAGGATGCTGCGCACGAGATCGCCCGGCTGGCAAAGAAGGACGTTGATCAGCTCTTTGACTATGCCGGAGACATCATCGACGGGCTCGATCGTCCCGAGGCCCAGACGCGCTGGGAGCTGCTCGACGCTCTCTCAGAGATGGCGCGGGTTGATCCGGGCTGCGTCGAGGAGGCCTTCGGCGGTGCCGAGGCGTCCCTCTTCGACGAGGACTCATCGATCGCGCGACTCGCCGCCTTCCGCTTCCTGACCAGCTATGGAGCAACGTCTGGCAAGCGCTCGGATCAGGTCTGGAAGATCCTCGAGGAGGCGATCCAGTGCTACCACGGCGATCCCGAGTACCGTGACATGCTCGGCTGCCTGCTCGAGATGGCCAAGGGCACAATCTCAGACCAAACGGCTCAGGTCATGCGCTCTAGAGTCGACTTCGACGCCAGGCACGGGAGAGGCTACATCAAGGCCTTCTCGGCCGAGATCGTCGAGGCGATAGACAACCGCTTGTTAGGTGCTGGATAAGTGCTGAGGATACGGCGTTTTCATGCGCGATCGCCGAAGTGCCCTTTATGCTCCGGTGGCTGAACTACCATTTAGCACGTTTTACATGATCGGGCATGCTGTCACGTGAGTGCGTGTGCATGGAGCGTGTCCGCAGGATGATATGCCCCGGATATGGGCAGGGCAGCACGGGAGGTTATATCGTGGCAGACAAGAAGAACGATAAAAAGCAGGACGATAAGAAGCGTGACGATGAGGTCAAGGCGACCGATGAGGCGGACGTGACCGACAAGAGCGAGACGTCAAAGGACGAGTCGGCAGACAAGGGTAAGACGGACACGTCCGCGGACAAAACCGAGGAGATCAAGAGCGACTCCAAAGACGAGTCGGCGAACAAGGTCAAGGACTTTGGGACGTCCGCGCGCTCTGGCTCGAGGAGCTGGAAGGAGGAGCACGATTCCAGACGGGCGGCTCGGTCCTCGCGACGGGGCCTCTCCACGCCGGTTTGGATCGCTATCACCGTGGCGGCCCTTGTCGTGGGCGTCGCCTGCGGCCACTTCCTGCTTGCGGGCGTCGCAGGTGGAACCGTCTTGGGAGATTCCGTAGCTGGCAAGACCTCCCTCACCGAGGCTGACCTCGACAAGCCGATGGGTAGCTACAACTATGCCGGATCGAGTTATTCCATAACGGCCCGCCAGGTCATCGAGTCCTCCTCCTCTCTTGATGCTGCGAAGAAGGATGACCAGACGTACAAGGTTCCTTCGGCGGACAGTGTTATCTCCGTCGCGCGCAACCAGATCTTTTCGAAGATCTGCGATGCCAAGAACATTACCGTGAGTGACGAGGAGGTCAGTGAGTTTGCTCAGAAGATGGTGGGTACCTCCGACTTCTCGACCATCGCCTCCAAGTACGGTATAGGGGAGGATTCAATCAAGACTCAGGTCACTGCTGCGGCGAGGCTCTCAAAGCTTCGCAGCGAGACCGTGAAGGCCAAGCTCCCCGTCCAGCCGACCGCGCCGACTGCTCCGTCTGACGGCAACAATAACGCCGAGAATGGAGACTACGCCACCTATATCATCGGACTTGCGGGTGATGAGTGGGATAGCTCGACCGGTTCTTGGAAGAGCAGCGACAGCGCCTACGCCACCGCGCTGGCAGATTACAAGATCACGAACGAGTCCGCATCCTATGCGGCAGCCCAGGCGGCTTACTACGTGGCAACCCAGCAATATCAGGCTGAGGCCAATGCGTATAGCAGCGAGTGGAACGGCTACCTAAACGAGGAGCTCTGCAAGGCTAACCTCACCCTATCCACCTTGGTTTCCTAGAACTAGGGCGGAGCGCAGACGATGCGCGTGCTGGTGAGCGACTGCCTGCGCGGAGTCGCCTGTCGCTTTGACGGGAGTTCTAAGTCGTCTCGCTCTGTCAAAAGGCTCTGCGAGAAGGTCGAGGTCGTGGGCGTCTGCCCAGAGATCGCTGCCGGACTGAGTGTGCCGCGTCCCCCTGCGGAGCAGGTGGGTGACCGTGTGAGACTCATCGATGGCAGCGATGTGACTGAGGACTTCAGGCGCGGGGCACAGCTCTCGCTCGATCGGGCACGCTCGAGGGGCGCCCTCAAGAAGGGGGCGCCCCTCGCCGTCCTCAAGGGAAAAAGCCCATCGTGCGGGGTTGGTCTCGTCTACGATGGGAGTCATTCGGGAAGGCTCATCAAGGGAGACGGCGTGTTCGTGCGCCTTCTCAAGAAGGAGGGGGTTTGTGTGGTGAGCGAGGATGTCGTCAAGGCCTGTGAGCCGTCGGTGGAGCATCCCGTTGCCTTGGTCCTGGGATCGGGGCTTGGGCACCTGGCAAAGCTCGTGAGGCCCGTACGCCGCATCGACTACCATGACATCGATGGCTTTCCCGCAGATGCGACACCCGTGCGCGACCACCGCTTCGAGCTGACCATTGGCACCATCGACGAGGTGCCTGTGGCGGTCTATCCGGGACGTATCCATCTCTACCAGGGCTACAGTGCGGCCGAGGTGACATCCCTCGTGCGTCATGCCAGGCATCTGGGCTGTCGTGACATCGTCTTTGCCTGTGCAACGGGTGCAGTAACGGGAAATGCCCATGTCGGTCTTGGCATCCTGACCGATCAGATCAACCTCACCGGACGAAATCCGCTCATCGAGTGGGACGGCATCCGTGACGTCGAGACGCCGTTCGTGGGCATGGTGGACGCCTATACGCCCTACCTGCGCACGCTTGCGCGTGGCGTTGCCGATGACTTGGGTATCGCGGTGGACGAGGGCGTCTACGCAGGAGTCCTGGGGCCCTGCTTCGAGACGCCGGCCGAGATCGGGATGATGCGGGCGCTGGGTGTCTCATACGTGGGCATGTCCACTGTGAACGAGGTCATCATGGCCCATGCCCTGGGGATGAACGTGTTGGGACTCACGCTCGCGACCAATGAGTCGGGGGATCCCGATACCTCTCACGAGTCTGTGCTCGAAGTTGCCGGACGCTATGCGAGTGACTTTGAGCGTCTGGTGCGTGGCGTGCTGCACCTGCTCTAGGAAGGGCAAAGCCAAAGAGAGATACCCCGTCGCTCGCAAGCAGGACCGTTCCAGCGTCCCGGCCGCACTGCCACTCGCCCCCGAGCGTTCCAACACGGTACGCTCGACATCGAGTGGCAGTGTACGGAGCGCTGCCCGGTACGCTCACCCCCGAGTGGCAGTGTGAGGCGCACTGCCACTCGCCCCCGAGCGTTCCGGTCGCACTGCCACTCGGCCCCGAGCGTTCCAACATGGTACGCTCGACATCGAGTGGCAGTGTGAGACGCACTGCCACTCGCCCCTGAACGTTCCATCCTGTACGTTCATCTCCGACTGGCAGTGTACGGCGCACTGTCGAGCACCCTTGGAGATCCTTTTGGTCTGTTCCGCGCGCCTCCCGGGTCCACATTAGGATTGGCCCGCCAGTTCCTTGCCCCTTGCTATACTGAGAGAGATTATGTGAGGCACGTTACGGGTGGGAGGTCCCCATGCCTAGGTGCGACGGCATCGTAGCGCACGTGCGCCTGGCCTGTGCCCTTGGCGTCGCTGCGCTTTGCGCGGCCATCCTTTGCGTTGGCTGTGGCTGGCGCGAGAGTGCGGGCAGTGGCGTCGAGGAGGGTTCGCCAAAGTCGACGGTCGGGACTGCGCCAGTCGCCGACGGGGATGGTAGTTCGGCAGACGACAGCTCGGCCGAAGATGGATCGACCGATGACCCCACCGCCTATGAGCCACAGGGTTTTTTACTGCAGGAGGACTGGAGCGACAGACACGGCTATAGCCACACCAGGCACCGCTACACCCATGATGGGGCCGAGCAGGTGGATGCCTACGGTCTCAGGCTCTGGACTCAATTCTGGGTGGAGTATCCACAGCTTTCGGGGGACTTCGAGCATCTGGACGAGATCAATCGCACCATCAAGGACTGCGCGATGGAGACGGCGCGCGATCTGTACCTCAACCCGACGCCTGCCATGATCGAGGCCGTCAGGTTGGCTGCGGCAGAGCTCAAGGATGGAAGCCGTGCGTCTGCGCATGCAGCCATGCCCGACAGCGAGTGTACTGCCATGATAGGGAGCGTCGTCTCATATGCGATCACCTACAACAACGATACCTTCATCAGCATCTGCTTTGCCGACAACTACACTGTGGGCATCCCCACCAACTTGTGCTGCCGTCTTCGTACGGTTAACATAAACCTTCAGACAGGGGAGAGTTACTCGCTGGGTGACATCTTGACGCCCAACCAGGATATCGCAGATAGCTTTGTCGACGGTTATACCAAACATATCAATCGCTTGTATGAGGAAACGGAAGCATACGGGGAGATTAGAGGCAAAGACAAGCGACCAGCGCCTGAGGATGCGATCGGTGACCTGAGTCGTGAGGAGTTTAAGAGGGCGCTTTTGGGGCAGGGCGATGGTGCGGGACGTCTCTCGGTGGTCTTCTTTGTGACAAAGATGGGCAGGGTGCATTTGGGCTTCAATTTCCAAGGGAACATGAATGAGTATTCCTACGGCAAATGGTGGGAGATGATGCTCACGAGTAAGCAGGTTGCCGCCACTAAGAAGGACTCAAGCCTCTGGGACCTCTTGCCAGCGCGCACGACAAGCTAGCGCGGAGCTTTCGCAGTCAAGCTAGCGCGGAGCTTTCGCAGTACGAGGCCATCCTGAGCGACCGGATACCCCTGAGCGAGAGTCCCTCAGCTTCCGTGGTACTCAGCGACAGGTTCTTGACAACGTCGCCTGACAGATTTGCCCTTGAAATTGCCCCATGGGTTCGTATACAATCTATGGCTGCGCCTGCGGTGTTTGCATGCCGCTGGGGCGCACAGCCTAGAGGCCAGCTTAGCTCAGTCGGTAGAGCACCGCTCTCGTAAAGCGGGGGTCATCAGTTCGAGTCTGATAGCTGGCTCCACGAAAAAGCACAGGTCATCCAGGGTGTTTGGGTGATCTGTTTTCCTTTCTTGATAGGCCGCCGAGAAGCCCTAGAACACAATGCGAAATGGGACGCAACAGCGCCTTCTCAGGCGTTGATTCGTGCTGGCGGCCCTTCGTTTGTCTCGCTCGGGTTGTGAGGCATGGCCTTCACGTCCAGTCTGTAGCCCAGGGCCCTTACCACCTCCTGCACTGCTGCGAAGGACGGGTTGCCCGTGGGGGAGAGCGCCTTGTAAAGCCCGTCGCGCGTGATTCCCGTCTTGCGCGCGAGTTGGGTACTCTACTTCTGGAGAGTCTTGGTCGCTGGTAGTTGCCGCCGTCAGATATGCCGACAGCGACCGTCTTGTCGAACGCGCTGATCATGTTGTATTCGTCGCAACGCTCTCTAAGAGCGCACGTACCCACGTTTTCGCGATGTGAGTGATCCACTCACTTCCCTTTCGCGATGTGAGTGATTTTCTCGCCAAAATCGGCAGACGTCGAGAGGACAAAATTATATACATGCAGGTAGAAGCCCTATTGAAGGAAAACTAGAAGTGAGTGATTCACTCACTTCGCGGCACGCCCGGGCGGGCGGGACAAGATGGTGCAGGCGGGCGGGACAAGATAAAGCGCTCAAGATCGCCCCTCTCGTCATGTACGTCACATATGATAAAACCTCATGCCACCTCTTGGCCTGTATGACGGCATGTGGGACCAGGACCTGAGGCACGAGCCTGCGGGTCGTCACCTCGCCATGCGCATCACTATGGCACCTATCCTACCTAGAAAAACGCGGACACCGCGGCAGTCTGGCCGCTGTCCGTCCGACGTGCGCGGCCAAGACCGCCATTAAAGTCATCCATCTTGCGTCTGTCACGTACGTAGTGTCACGAGTTTACGGTAAGCGTATCGGGGTGGATCTGAGCAAGCGCAATACTATATGATGGGGCAAGAAAGAGTACGCCGTGCATCGGATAAAAAGTCACCGGAGACCCAGGTCAGGAAGCGTGGGGAGACAAGGGGTCTCTGCTAAGCTCCCTGTCAAGGATGGCGTCTCGACCATGACGATCAAGGACACGCGGGTCGCTTCGCTTCCGAGCACGGCGGGCACAGGCATAACGCTCATTCTGTTTGTCGGGTTTGCCTTGGTTCTCGTCGGAGGCGGCTCGATCCTTCATGTTGTCAGGCGCAGGAGGTATCTGTAGGGAGGCGAGAGTCCCTCACCTGAGGTCACCAAATCGCGCGAGATCTTGCTGCGCAACGCGAGGTGGCCATGCGCGTTGATCGCCTACTCACCATCGTTCCCTCATCAGGTATAATCAGCCCGTGATCCGCAGAGAGGACCATGTGTGGCAGCCTGCGGGGGTCGGTGCCGCGCGCGTCAGCGAGGTCTTGTGAGGCTTCGCACAGCGGGCGTTCGCGTCGCCCTAAGGACGGGTGTGCTCGCGTGCCCACGATGGGTTCCAGAGCGGCTCGTCCGAGCGTCCGCATGCGAAGGGAGTGGGGAATGGGATTTCGATTCTTCAAGTCAAAGAGCATCGCCAAGGGCCTGCGCATCGGCATATCGAAGAGGGGACTCAGCGCAAATATAGGGGGTAGGGGTCACTCAATCTCACTTGGCTCCCAGGGTGTCTATCTGAACCTATCGATCCCAGGAACCGGCATCTCCTACAGGACAAAGCTCAAAGGCCCGGGTTCGGGCGCGTCAAGCAAGTCAGGCGGGGCCGCGCGTGAGATGCCCAAAGGAGTGCAGGTCATCCTCAGGGAAGACGGGACGTACGAGTACAGCGACCAGTCTGGCGAGTCCATACGTGACCAGGCCCTCGTTCGCAGGATCAGCGCCCTGCCTGAGGTCAAGGCCAAGAAGGAGGAACTCTCCGCTCGGTACAGGCAGGACCAGCAGGATAAGGCCAAGCAGCTGAACTCGCAGATGGACTCGTTCGTCAACATCGCCTCCCTCTCCCCCAAAGTGCGCCGGAGCCTGTCGCAAGACACGAGCTCCAAAGATGACCCAGAGACGATCATGAGAGGCATCGACGAGTGCATAGATGCCATGACGCTTCCTGTCGAGATTGCCGTGAGCTACGAGCTCAGGGGCAGCGAACTGTGGGTTGACCTCGATCTGCCCGAGCTGGAGGATCTTCCCGACAAGGAATACGTGACGCTTGCGAGTGGCGCCCTCAAGCAGAGGAGTCGGACACAAGAAGCGCTGAGGGGCGACTACGCGAAATGCGTCTATGGGGTGAGCATCTTCGTCGCGGCGTCGCTCTTCGATGCCTCACCTGGAATCGAGCGGATCGTGGTCTCGGGTCGTACGCAGCGACGTGACAGGGAGGGCAGGATGTGCGACGAGTACATCATCTCGGTGAAGTACACGCGTCCGGCCTTCGAGGCCACCGACCTTGCGTCGATAGATCCAGAAGCCTTCTTCCTCAGCTTCGAGAATCGCTGCCTGACGACGAAGACGAAGCTTTTCAAGGCGATACGGCCCTTCGACCCACATGAGGGATAGCGAGTCCAATCGGCCGATGAGGTCCAGCACTTTGCCGGATTTTGTCAGATTTTTTTGGATAGTCTGATCGGTGAGCGGTAGGTCAGAGGTGCCTCAAGATGGCGTTCGTGTGTGGAGAAACCCATCCATTTTCGGTGAACCACTCTAGAATCTTACCCCTAGAGGCTGTCAATGATAAGGCCATCGCCCATGCAGCGATGGCCTTCGATCTTCGTGGAGCGGCGGACGGGACTCGAACCCGCAACAGGCAGCTTGGAAGGCTGCTGCTCTACCAGTTGAACTACCGCCGCAGATGCAAAGACAACTTTTACCAGTCTGAAGGTCCTTTTCGGAACTGCCCTACACCCGTACGTTCACGTATCCGGACCATGCCACAGACTGTCTAAGTTGTCGACTAAACCATCTATTTATGATATCAATGCTCATCTGACCTGTCAAGCGTTATCCGGCGCTCGCGGTGAACGTCTCGGGGTAGCTCATGCAGGCAATTTAGTATATGATACATGTTAACAGGCTTTCGCAGTTGCAGCACGCGCACCTGACTGTGGTACAGTCGGATACGCTTTGTCGTAGAGTGGCAGGTCTGTTGTGTAGTCAACAGGTGGGTGGGTCGCTTTGCCAGGAGAGCTCTTGAGGAAGGCGTAAGGATGAGTCAGCTCTCCGATGCATAGGGGCACCCCTTGTGATGCAGTCGGTGTTTTGGTATGAGAACGTGAAAGGAACGATCGTGGCCGCAATGTTGAAGCGACTCCCCAGATGTCCAAGCAAACATGTCCTGCTCAGCTTCCTGCTTATTGTTGGGGCGCTTGTCTGTTGCCTCATACCAGGCGTGGCGCGTGCCGACACGGTGACAAAGGTCGATAACCTACTTGACCACATTGGCGGTGATGTCTATATCACAAAGGAGCCAAGCGCCAAGCCAGGTGCCGAGCAGGGCCAGTACTGGTCGGAGGGTCAATGGAAGAACGTTAGCGATGTCCCGAAGGACGGTAATTCGCGTGCTATGGAGAATGGATGGCAAATATACTGGTGGAAAGGCAAGTGGGGTGGATGCTACGCAGTCTGGCGCTATACGACCGGACCGGACACCCTGTCGGAGAACGCCAAAGCATTTCCTGGCTTTAAATTTAGATTCAATGACATAGGCTACACGAGCACGGGGGAACGAATTGACTGGATTATTGAGTTTACGCAGGTAAATGCATGGAAATGGAACAGGCATCATGCGGGTTGGTTTACCCCGTTTGAGATAACGACTAATTTTGGCATCCAGTTGGCTGCTGAGGCTTATGAAGGAGATCTAAAGGCAAAACCGCAGATACCACCAGACCGTGTTGGGGTTGAGAGTACATATAGGACTCGTGTCGTGAAGCACGGCACAGAAGATCTCATTGATCCAAACAGTGAGGTTGACACGCTGTACTGGGACATCGATCAGCCGGCTGACTGGAACGAAGTAACCAACGCTACAAATTACACAAGTGATTGGCGCGAGAGCATATGGAAGGTGAGCGGCTACAAGGACGAGGCGCTCATACGTAAGGATGCAATCCCAAACTGGCTTGAGGTCAAGCCGGACGGGAGGGGCTTTCTCTCGAAGCAGAATGATGGTACGCAAAACGCACAGGCTAGTCGTAGCGAAGTCGTCATGAAGTCAGCTCCGGAGTTTATGACCAAATGGCGTGGGTGGTCCTGCTCAACAGCTATGGGCTTTGACACGGTCGTACGGGCCTACCCAAAGTGGTCCGATCCGGTGAAGGATCCCCCGACGCAGGTCAAGAACCGCGGTGAGGTCGCGGAGTTCAACGTCAAGCAGACCTTCCCCTTTGTGGTGGAGGCCAACAAGGCGAAGTCCATTGTGATGACCGACACGCTCGACCCGGCCCTTGACGCCTCGAAGGCAGAGGTCAAGGTTTACAAGGGGACCGATGACGTCACGAACAACTGGACGATCAGCGTCTCTGGCCAGACCGTGACCGCGACGGCAAAGAACACGGGGCACGGTTATGTTGAGGGCGAGCACACGTTCAAGATTCGCGTGCCGGTCTCAGAGACCGCCGACCTCTCCTCCTACGAGCAGCAGGACGACCAGGGCAACAAGTTCTGGAAGGTCCCGAACCAGGCGTCCATCGCTATAAACGAAGAGTCCAAGCCAACCAACACGGTGCACGTCCTTGTGCCCTATGAGGCAACGGGTTCTGCCCAGCTCAAGGCCACGAAGCGGCTTGATGGAGGCCAGCTCAAGGACGGGCAGTTCACGTTCCGCCTGAAGGACGAGCAGGGCAGCGAGCTCGACGTTAAGACGAACGACGCCGACGGCAACGTCACGTTCAAGGCGCTCGACTACACGCTGGCCGACGTCGGAAAGACCTTCACCTACACCATCACCGAGGACGGTGGCACAGAGTCGGGCTATACCTATGACACGCATTCCGAGACCGTGACCGTCAAGGTGGAGGACGCGGGCCAGGGCAAGCTTAACGTGGTCGTGACCTATGATGCGGACGGCGCGGCGTTCGTGAATAGCTATGCCCCAAAGGTTCCGCTTGCCGTCCTCAAACAGAACAGCGACTCTCATGCTCCCTTGGGGGGTGCTCAGTTCACCCTCTACCTAGATGACGGCGACGGGTCCTTTACGAGTGCGGACCAACCTGCCGTGACCTACAGCGACGAGGCTCTGCAACATCCCATCGCAGGCTCGGTGGTGACCACGGGTCTCTTGGATGGAAAGGCCATCTACTACGGACTCGAGAGGGAAAAGACGTACTGGCTCAAGGAGACGGGCGCGCCGCTCGGCTTCAACCTCGATTCGCAGGCCCATGAGATCATCGTCGGGTCGGATGGGGTCATCAGCACCCGCGACAGCAACGGGGTTGTTGCGCCGCTCTCGACTCCCGACGGCGTCTCGACCATAACAATCGTGGACGTCCCCATTCCCATCCTCCCCGGTACGGCAGGCGCGGGTATTACGGGTATTCTGCTCGTGGGTGCGATCTTGGCTCTTGGGGGAGGTGGTCGTGCTCTCTATATCAAGAAACGCAATGGATACATGTATAGGCATAATGGATACTATAGGTAGTCGGGCATTGCCCCGGCGTCACGTAAGGAGGTGGTGCCATAGGACGCAGAGTCCGTAACAGGGGACTTACCCTGGTCGGTTCGCCGAGACAGGCACGTGCGGGCTGTTCAGGTAAGTGCAGTGCGACAACAATAACAGAGCGAAAGGAATCACACATGAACGGAAAACCGATGGCAATACGCAGCAGGTTGGGTACCCTGCTTGCGTCCATTGCCCTGGCGGCGTCTTTGGCGCCCACGGTGGCTCTCGCTGACCCGACTAGCCCCACGGATGTCGCGGACAGCAAGGTGACCATCACCGACCTAGTAGACGGTGATGTGGTCAGTGCGTACCAGATAGCTGATGCCGATATTGATGCAACAGGCAACCTGACATACAATATGGCCAACAATTTGCCTGCAGACTACAACGAGATTGGCAAGTTCGGGACGATCGCATCGGACGGCACCACTTTCGTGCAGAATTCCGCGATACAGAAGGCGGCATCGGCGGTAGCTAAGTCGTTCGCCGACGCGAACGTTGCTGCGAAGGCGACCGCGACCGCAGCCAATAAGTCAGCTGATCTCACCCTTGGCAGTGGCTACTACCTGATTCGTGTCACGAGCACGAGCGGCACGGCGCGGGTCTACCAGAACATGATCATCGACGTGAGTCCCGTGGTTGGCGCCAACGGAAAGTATGTGTCTCATGCTGAGCAGTCCCTTGCGGTCAAGAAGACCGATGTGGGTATCACGAAGACGGTTGTGAACGAGCAAGACAAGAAGACTGATGGATATAGTGTTGGCGACTCTGTGCCCTTCACGGTAAAGACCGCCATCCCCAGCTACCCGGCGGACTCCAAGAGTGCCACGTTCGTGATCACGGATACGCCCACGAAGGGCCTTGAGATTGATACGTCGACCATCATGATCAATGGGGTGACTGCGGCAAGCGGTGCCGATTACTCGATTACGGCCGATAAAAACGGCTACACCATCACCTATAAGAAGGACTATGTCCTTGGGCATCCTGGTGAGGTCACCGTGGTGACTTATCAGGCGAAGGTTACCTCAGATGCGTTCTCTAAGGCCGGAAGCGTGACGGGCAATACCGCAAAGGTTACATTCAACCCGAACCCCTATACGGAGGGTACTGCCGAGCCGAGCGATACGACTGAGGTCCAGACCTATGGCTTTGTGTTCAAGAAGGTCGATGGATCGAACAACCCCTTGCCGGGTGCCGTCTTTGAGCTCACGCTCGCGAATGGCCAGAAGCTCACCTCGACGTCTGACGCGAACGGCTACGTGTACTTTGAGGACCTTGCAGCTGGTAAGTATAAGGTCTCCGAGACTACCGTTCCTGCAGGATATCAGAAGGCTCCCGATCAGGAATTTGAGCTCAGCGCAGCCGTCTGCACGGGGGATAACCCCGCGACGCCGGACGCAGAGAACAACTACCTCGTCTCCACCACTGATGTCGTGGATCCCTCCCAGGCTGCGTTGCCCGCCGCAGGTGGTCCCGGCACCTTGATCATCACCGCCGCCGGTGTCATCCTGCTTGCGGTAGGTGGCTTCGTGCTCGTCCGCACCCAGGGCAAGAAGAGCGCCGAGTAGACGTAACGGTTCTTTTGGACTTCGGAAGCGAGGATAGGCGCATTCGCGCCATGTTGGTGGGAGGGGGCCTGTACCCTCCCACCTCCTTCTATCACAGGGAGAGGAAGAGGCGTTCCCGCATCCAGGTGGCGATCGCCGTTTTCGCTTTACTTGTGGGCGTTTTTCTCATTTGCTATCCGTTTATAAGTAACGTTCTGAATCAGCTCGAGCAGGACAAGGTCAGCGTCAATCAGCAGCAGGTGGTAGAGCAGCTGGAGCCAGAGGATCTATCCGCCCAGAAGCAGGCTGCCCTCGATTACAATGCGCGTCTCTTTGCAGGCAGTGTCAGGGTGGTTGACCCGTTTGACACGGGAGATTATGTGCCGGGCAACACCGAGTACGAGCAGATGCTCAACTTGGCGGGAGACGGCGTAATGGGGCGGTTGGTGATCCCCAAGATAGAGGTTGACCTCCCCATCTACCATTACACGAACGATGAGGTGCTGGGCCATGGCGTCGGCCATGTCGTGCAGACCTCCCTGCCCATAGGGGGAGCGTCGTCGCATTGCGTCCTTGCCGGGCACACCGGTCTTCCGGCTGCACGAATCTTTGAGCAGCTTGACAGACTCACCGTTGGCGACTGGTTTGTCATACAGGTCCTTGGCGAAAACCACGCCTATAGGGTGACCAAGACGGAGGTCGTCCTGCCCGAGGAAGTGGCCAGCCTTGCCATCGAGCCTGATAAGGACCTCGTCACACTGGTTACCTGCACTCCCTATGGAGTGAACTCGCATCGTTTGCTTGTGCATGCGGAGCGCTGCGAGGTTCCGAGCGAGTGGGATAATGGGAGCGAGACCGTCATGCGCTCGGTGAGTCCCCTTGCTACTCCTGGGCTGCCCATTTGGGTCTGGTCGCTTGCCGGCGCTGGGATCGCCCTCGTGATAGTGGTTGTGGCCCTCATTGTTCAGTGGAGGAGACGACGTGGTTATGGGCGCTAATGCGAGGCGAAGTGCGGCGACGGGCGTTCATGCGAGACGCAGTGTGGTGCGCGTCATCGTAGGAGCTCTCATGTTTCTGGTCGGTGCGCTCATCTTCATTTTGCCCGGGCTTACGACCCTGCAATCTCAAGAGAAATACGATCGCGAGCTGACGCGCTTCTATGCCGATGTCTCCGCTGATACCAAAGCTCCCGCCGACGCCAGTGCCCCCGCGACCGGCGGCACTCCTCCTGCTGATACCAGTGCCCCCGCTGCGACCGACGGCACTCACCCCGCAGATACCAATACCCCCGCGACCGGCGGCACTCCTCCTGCCGATGGGGGGACATCCTTTGATGCGGCCTACCAGTTCCTGTTGGCCTACAACGAGAGGGTCGTCGCTGGGACTGCTGGTGCCGTGAATGATCCGTGGGGTATCGGGAGCAATGAGGATGCGTTCAGAGGTGTGGGTCTCGATAATGCTGTTGTGGGTGTACTGCGCGTGCCGCGCTTGAACGTCGAGGCTCCCCTGCTTCTCGGGGCGTCAAACGACCATTTGGCTCGCGGGGCATGCATCATCTCTGGAACCTCTGCCCCTTTGGGGCAGGAGAGCTCGAACGTCGCGATAGCGGGACATCGGGGAGATATCTTCAGAGATATTGAGGACATACAGTTGGGAGACACTCTCACCATCGAGACGAGGTGGGGCACCCTAGAGTATCGAGCGGTGGAGTTTCGCGCCATCGCTCCGGATGACACCGCCGCCGTGGGAGTACAGCCACATCGCGACCTGGTGACGCTCCTCTCTTGTCATCCCTACGGCATCAGTGACCAGCGCTACCTTGCAATTTTCGAGCGCTCTTACGCCGATGAGGGGACGACGACGCCCTCTAACTTTAATTTTAACGCCGTCGACACCTTCAGTCCCATGGCGGCGCTTTCCAAGGCACTCATGCACTGCGACTCGCCCCAGCTGTATGTGGAGCGTTGGCTTAGGGTGGTAGGTTCCGTTCTTCTCGTGCTTGTCCCCCTTGGCTCTTGCGTGCATTTGGTGCTGCCCATGTTCCAAGAGGGTGGAGTCTTTCGAGGCCGGGGGAGGCATATGAGAAATCGCACGTATGGCAAAGGGCGAGGTTGAGCCTGCATAGTGCAGTAGCTGCGATGGAATGCAAAGTTGTGTCCCTCTCCGCTGCTTCGTCTTTTGGGAGTGCGGTAGGAATCCTAGACCCGAGACCTGCTTAGCCATCTTACGGAAATGCACATTCCATAACCCATCGGTTGGACAGACTGCGCTTTTCCGTGAGGGGTCACACGCAGAATGCGCTTTTCCGTGACCCCAACCTCCCAGAATGTGCTTTTCCGTGAGGTGGCTCGACGTTTGCCCAGGTAAAGAAAAGTGCATTCTACGAAAAAGCGCATTCTGGCTACAGTCCTTCACCAAAAAGCGCACTTTGTGATTGTGACATCACGCAAAAGTGCACTCTGGCTACGTCCCTTACGAAAAAGTGCGCTCTGTATGTGCGCTGGGGCATAGAATGCGTCTTTACGTAAGTGGTAGGTCACAGAATGCGCTTTTCCGTGACCCCAAACTCCCAGAATGCGCTTTTCCGTGAGGAGGCTCGACGTTTGCCCAGGTAAAGAAAAGCGCATTCTACGAAAAAGCGCATTCTACGATTGTTGTGACACCAAAAAGCGCATTCTGTGCGTTTCTTACGGAAAGTCGCACGTTTTACAATTATTCCGCTGTCAAACTTACTGCCATGCCTTCATACGTGCAGCTTGGCAGGCATGACTTCCTAGAATCGTATGTCCCACGCTTCTCGCCCACGGTCGTGAAGATGGATGCGCGCAGGGAGAGCCTGGGATGCTGGGACAGTACCACACTGGTTTCTCCCTATGATCAAGGCGTAGTCGTGAGGCCTTTCGTAGCGTGCCATAGGTGGTGTACCGTCAGGTCATTGGCCCAACTGACGTGTCTGTAGGCACTTTGTTTGATTAAAGGTTTGGAGAGTGACTTCACACGTTCGAGTTTGTAAGAACATAAGTTCTTATGCTGTACTATAATAAAGAGCAAGACACGGCGGGGGACGAGTGGAGGGGCGGTGACCGGATGGCACAGGCGAGGCGAGACATGGGCGAGCTGAGGCCCATAGACGACCTGATGTTTCGGGTGATGGCGAGGGACAAGGCCTTC
>ERZ773049.8-NODE-8-length-113739-cov-8.672346_pt1 | contig 113739 bp, 100 predicted proteins | sample MGYA00580633_ERZ773049 | MGnify/ENA primary metagenome ERZ773049 (study PRJEB29015, sample SAMEA2737991) | human oral metagenome | biome: human oral; feature: human-associated habitat; material: dental | place: China | collected 2066 ...
GGCCTGGGTGCGGCACATTCATGCCAGCGAGAAGGACCTGGTGCCGCTGGGGCAGCCTGCCGGCGCGCGGCAGCCGGGAGTGCCGCCGGGACATGTTCCGGAGGCGGTCGACCATGCCACCATGGCGGCGGCGATCCGTCGCTGGGTGCCGGACCGGGTGGTGTGCGTGGAGATTCTTGCAAGAGAGAATGATTTGCATTTTGCAAATATCGAGCAGTCGCTGGCATTTGTGCGGCGACATTACTGATCGGTAGTGCTAGTTAATAAGATTGATTATTGTTATTTAATGCGATATGGGTATTTGGAAGCCGCCAAGTCATTGATTTCTGACGCTTCTCTGAAAGAATGGTGAAACGGACGTGCTTATGGGTTAATATGCCCCCGTTCCTCTTTGGGGAGTAGCCTGCTTCCGCAATGGAAGTGCTTCCGTCAACAGACTCGGCTGTCGGCTATAGGACGTGTTTTACAAGGCACGTCATTGCATCGACGCTGTGGCGGAAGCGGCCCGGGATGTTTCCGGACAGGGGCGCTGACGCCATGCGTGGCGTTTTGGCAGCCCGTTCCGCACTTCCCGGCAGCCGGTCCACCTGGGCCGGGCCTGGCGAGACCGACGAGCGACACGCCGCGCAGGCATCGGTCGGGTGCGTGGTGTGTTGTGTCGTGCCGGCCGCAGGTAATCCCTTTTCCCCATGAGTGCCCTTTCCATTGTTGCGCTTGGCATGGCCATGTCCACCGACGCTTTTGCGGCGGCGCTGGCCAGAGGCGCCTGCATGTCACGACCCCGCCTGTCTCAGGCGCTGGGCATCGGCATCCTTTTTGGCGTTGTCGAGGCCACCACGCCGCTGCTGGGTTGGCTGCTGGGCTCAGCGGCCTCGCGCTTCGTGGCCAGCATCGACCACTGGGTAGCTTTCGTGCTGCTGGCAGGGCTGGGCATTCACATGGTCTGGAAGTCGTTCCAGCCTTTGGAGCCTGAGTGCGGTGATCAGGCCGATGCACCGTACGATGCGGCGGTGCAGCTGGGGGCAGATGGCAGCGCCCTTCGGGCGGGGCGTCTGCTGCCGGCCGGCCTGCTGTCGATGCTGCTGACCAGTGTGGCCACCAGCATCGATGCGATGGCGGTGGGCGTGACGCTGGCCTTCGTGGACGTGCCCATTGGCCAGGTGGCGCTGGTGATCGGCCTGTGCACCACGATGATGGTGACGCTCGGCGTGATGCTGGGCCGGCTGCTGGGCACGCTGGTGGGCCGGCGCGCCGAGATGCTGGGCGGCATCGTGCTGATCGTGATCGGGACGGTGATCCTGTACGAGCACCTGGCCGAAGGGCCCGCGCTGGCGTTGCTGCGCAGCGGGGCCCTGGGCTGAGGGAGCAGGGGCGTCACCACTTCAGGTCGAGGCGTACCCAGGCGGCGCGGCCGGGCTCGTTGATGCGGGTGCTGGAGCCGGAATTGGGGTTGACGCCCAATGCCTGGTAGAACTCGGGAGTCTGCACGGCCTTGGTGAGGTGTTCGGCGTAGAGGCGGTCGAACAGGTTGTCGATGCCGAAGCTGACGCGCAGCTGGCGCGAGAACTGCCAGTGCCCGTCGATGCCGAAGACGGCGAAGCCCGGGGTGGGACCGATGTCCACGCCATTGACGTTGCCTTGGCCGAAGGCAACCCGGTTCTGTCGGGTGGCGGCGCGCAGGGTGCCCATCAGCGCGAAGACCTCGCTGTCATAGCCTGCGCGCAGACGCCCTTCCAGAGGCGGGATCTGGCCCAGCGGGCGTGATTCGGTCTGGTTGCGTCCCCAGGTGTAGGCGAGGCTGGCGCTGCTCTTCCAGTTGCCGGCCAGTGCATATTCGGCACCCAGCTCGAAACCGTAGCGCACGGCATCGACGTTGCGGGCAGTGGATTCTGCCGCCAGGTCGTTCAGCAGCGGGTTGTCCTTCTCGATGAGGATGTAGTCGTTGATGCGGTTGGCGAAGGCTGTGCCGTGCAGATGCAGATCGCCGGTGTGCCAGCCGGCGCCCACGTCCAGCTGCAGGCTGCGTTCGGGCTGAATGGCGCGGTTGCGGTTGCGTTCCCAGAAGTCGGGGCCGCGCTCGGTGTAGCCCAGACCAGCCTGGTACTGCACGCCGGCGTGACTGTATTCATAGCGGGCAAAGCCGGCGTTCAGTTCGTAGCGGGTGCGGGGATGAGCCTCGTCGTTCCAGAAGCCCTGGTAGGCAGTGGCGTGCATCCGGTCGTGGCGGGCGCCGGCCACCACGCTGTGGCCTTCGGACAGTCGGCTAGTGTTCTCGATGAAGAAGCCCAGGTCATTGGACTTTTCGCTGAGCGAACGGGGCATGTCGGTGTAGGCACGGCGGGCGCGGTGCTGGTCGTCGAACCAGTCCATACCGATGGTGGCCAGCTGACCATCGGCCCAGGCCAGCCCACCACTGAATCGGGCGTTGCGGGTGATGCGATCGGGGTTGCCCCCGGCCTGCCGGCCCCGGAACTGGCGGCCCATGATGATGTCCTGGTGGCTGCGGCCGGCGTCCAGGCTGATCTTGCGCACGAGAGAGGAGATATCCCGGACCTCGGCGCGGGCGCCGAACGCATCGCGGTCGGTCTTGCCGGCATCAAGCTGCAGGCTGGCGAACTTGGCCTGACTGCGGGTGGCATCGCCGAACAGTTCGATGCGCGTGTCCTGCGTGGGGGTGAGGGCCAGATTCACCGATGCGCTGCGACGCTTGTACCAGGAGCGCACGCGCTCGCCGGCGCCATCCTTGTAGTCGTCACTGCGACTGTGGGTAAGGATGGTGCGCAGCGACACCAGCGGGTTGCCGGCGCTGAGGTCGGCATAGCCGTCGTAGTAATTGAAGCTGCCGGCAGTGATGGCGCCTTCGGCCTCGAAGGAGGGCCGGTCGTAGGTGCGGGGATGGCGCACGAACTCCACCGAACCTGCCACCAGACCGGGGCCTTTAAGCACGGTCTGCGGTCCCTTGATCACCTGCAGCTCGTCATACGCCTCGGGATTGATGTAGGTGGTGGGGGTGTCCATGCGGATGCCGCAGCCACCGTAGAGAAACTGGTCGTTGGTGGTGATGGCCAGGCGTGAGCCGCCCAGGCCGCGGAACACGGGGTCACCACCTTGCTGGCCCTTGCGCACCACGCCCATGTTGGGAATTTCCTTCAGCAGCGATGCTCCGTCGCTCACCCGCGCGGGCTGCACTTTCAGCCGGGGATCGAGGCTCATCTGGACGGGCGACGGCCGCTGCCCGGTGACGTTGACTTTGGGCAGGCGGTAGGGGGAAGACCCGGATGCGACCGTATCCGTGGTCAGAGGTGCTTCAGTACGGGTGTCAGTATCGGCGGTAGTCTGGGCATGGGCAGGGGTACCTGCAGCCGATAGCGTGCCAGCCACCAACAGGGTGACAGTACGGTGAGATATCGTTCCGTTATGCATGATATTGCCTCGGAAAATCGCGGGGTACGCGCTCCCCGCAGCGTGGTCATGAAGGAGGGACCCTTCCGGAAGTGGCATCGGCTTTCGGGATGGCCGCCGTGTCTCCTTTTCTAATAAGCAAGATAACTCTTAATGAGAAGCATTGCTATTGATGGATGTCAATTGCGGAATGGCAAGAGGCTGCTGTAAAGGGCGGCACTGAGGATGGCCGCCCGGGCAGCGACTGGAACGTGGGTGCGACTGGAACGTGGGTGTGAAGGGGGGCGCCTTACACCCAGAAATAGCGCACCACGTGGAAGAAGATGGGCGCGGAGAAGCACAGCGAATCCAGACGGTCGAGCATGCCGCCGTGGCCTTCGATCATGGCACCCCAGTCCTTGACGCCGCGGTCACGCTTGATGGCGGACATCACCAGGCCACCTGCAAAGCCCATGAGGTTGACGAGGATGGCGATGAGTGCGGCCTGCCACCAGGCAAAGGGTGTGATCCAGAAGAGCGCTGCGCCCAGCAACGAAGCCAGCAGCACGCCGCCCACGAAGCCTTCAACCGTCTTGGAGGGCGAGAGCACCGGCGCAATCTTGCGCTTGCCGAAGAGCTTGCCGCAGACGTACTGCAGCACGTCGGAACTCTGCACGACCAGAATGAGCCAGTTGATGAGCAGCAGGTTGTTGTTCTGATAGCCGGGGATGTCCAGCACCATCAGCGCCGGAATGCACGAGATGCAGTAGACGGCGATCATCAGGCCCCACTGTACCGAGGAGGCGCGGGTGAGGAACTGCTGGGTGTCGTTGCCCAGCGTGGCCAGAATGGGGAGCAGCAGGAAGCCGTAGACCGGAATGAAGACCGAGAAGAGCCCGTACCAGCCCACACTGATGAAGTAATACTGCAGCGGCAGGATGAGATAGAACGCCGCCAACAGCGCGTAATGGTCGGCGGTGCGCGTGGGGGCCAGCGTGAGGAACTCGCGCAGCGCAAAGAAGGAAATACCCAGGAACAGCAGGATGACCGCACCATGGCCGATGGCGAGCGATCCGCCCATGACGATGGCCATGACCCACCAGGCCTTGATGCGGGCATTGAGGTTATCGATGACCCCATGGGGCGTGCTGAACCCCACTCGCCACTTCAGCACGAAGCCGATGAGTGAGGCGACAAGCAGCATGCCCAGAATGAGGCCATTGAGCATCAGGGTATGGTTGCTCATGATTCAGTCTCGAACGGGTTTGAGGGCCTGCAATGCGTCACGGCAGCGTTGCAGGTAGAGCGTCTTGGGATCCGGGGCATCGTTGGGCTGCAGCGGCACGGGTGCCCCGAAGTTGACGGTACAGAGCAGCGGCAGCGGAATGACATGCCCCTTGGGCATGACCCGATGCAGGTTCTCCAGCCAGACCGGCACGAACTCCACCTGGGGCCACTCCCGGGCCAGGTGGTAGATGCCGGACTTGAACGGCAGCAGCTCATCGCCAAGGTTGCGCGTGCCTTCGGGAAAGATGATCAGCGAATGCCCCTGCGCGAGCGCGTCGTGAAGCGGCTGCAGGGCCGTGCTGCATGTTCGGGGGCTGGACGTGGGGTCTGTGGCCGGCTGGCTGAGTGGCGGTTCGTCCTGATGACAGGCCGACAGTGGGCCATGGGGAGCCGAATCTTGCGAACCGGTCTGAAGCTCGCGTAGCGGGTCGCAGGAATGATCTTGGACCGTTTCGTCGTGTTGCTGTTGGTCGGAGCAGTGGCCTTGCTGCAGGCTGGGTAGTTGCTTGCTCTGTGAGGAAGCGTGGGGCTTGCGCTCCACCAGCACGCCGTTGAACACATCATTAATGATGAAGCGGCGCAGCGGGGAGGCCAGCCAGTAATCGGCGCCGGCCACGGGGCGGGTAACGGCCCGAAGCGCGGGTGGCAGGGAGGCCCAGAGCAGCAGGAAGTCGGTATGGCTGGTGTGGTTGGCAAAGTAGACGCGCTGGCGCGGCTCAGGCGCGCAACCGGTCCAGAGGCTGCGCACGCCCGTCAGGGCGCGGGCCAGCGTCGTCAGACCGAAACCGGCCAGGCGTGCAGCCGGGCGGCGCTTCGGGGTAGGAAGACTTTGAGGTGACGGATGGTCGGTGGTGCCCATGGGTGTCTCCGGGGGCGGCGGGGCAAGATGGCTCTAAAGGGCCGTGGAGGGATGGTGCATGGGGGAGTGGCCGGTGTCCTGGCGTAGAGGACAGGTGGTTGGCCGCTCAGGATGTCCGGGCTTCGGCCAGTCCCTGGCGCACCCGCTGGATGCAGGTGAGTGCCAAGGCCAGCGCCAGCAGCAGCATGATGAGGTTCAGCCAGGTGGGCGGCAGCCAGCCCAGGGAGATGAGCAGGCCCAGCAGGCCGAAGATGAAAGCGCGGTCGCTCTTGCCGCAGGGGCCATCGTAGCGGCGCGAGGCGCCGACCATCAGGCCAAGGACACCGCAGAATTCGGTGAGGGCTGCCAGGAAGATCACCGTCGCCACGGAAAGTGGCTGGACACCGGGCAGGAAGGCAAAGGGGATATAGAGCGCCGCATCGGCCACCACATCGGTGAGCTCGTTGAGGTACGCACCCAGCGGGGTCTTCTGGTCGTGTTCGCGGGCCAGCATGCCGTCAATGGCGTTCAGCCCCATGCGCAGCAGCATCCAGATGGGCAGCAACAGGAAGAGCCCCGGGTGGCTGGCACCCCAAGTGCTGAGGATGATGCCCACCAGCAGGGAGAGGCCGCAAGCCAGCAGGGTGACCTGGTTGGCGGTGGTGCCGCGACGGGCCAGGGTCTGAACGCCAGGCCGCAGCAGGCTCTGGAAGCGGGGTTTGAGCTGGTAGATGGTGATCATGACGCGCCGGCCGTGTGCCACGTGGGAAGAAGGCTGGGCCGGAGTGTGACCGATGAGGGGGAGAGTGTCTGTGATGGATGGCCGGGGTGGGCTTGATTGTGTCCGAGTTGGCAGGGACTAATTCAGGTGTTGGCTTGCATGTCTTCGTGACGCATGACTACCCGGTTGGCGCCACGGCCCGCTACTGCTTGGGAGAAAAACTGTCCGATGAAACCTGGCCCGGGTTTCTCGAGTGCGTGGTTCTTTGGCAGGAAAACGATGGCGTCTGTTTCCGGTATCAGGGACGGCAAGGACATCTTCCCGGGCTGGGGCTGCAGAACGCTCAGTGATAGTCCTCTTCCCGCTGGTGCCGGACGGCCAGGATAGTGACGATATTGTTGGGCTCGATCCGGTACAGCGCCACGTAACCGCTTGAGCCGAAGGGAATGATCAGCTCTCTCAGGTAGGGATCGTGGGCCGTGGCCTTGCGGCAGTTCCACGGGAAGGTCCGCAACATGTCGATGGCGCGGATGATGGCGTCCAGGGCACGCTCGGCGATTTGCAGGTTGTCCGGGCAGCGGTTGCAGAGCCAGCCGTAGAGTTCCTGGAGGTCCTGCTCGGCTTCTTCCGTGAAGCGGACTGTGTGGCGCTTCATCGCGGTCAGGTGTTGCGTCGCTGCCTGGCGCTTTCCAGGGTCTGGCGCAGGCCGTCGATGACGTCATCAGCGGATCGATAACGGCCGCTGGTCTGGGCCCTTTCTTCAGCAGCGAGGCCGCGCGCGAGGAAGTCTGCCTGTGCCTGGCGAAGCGCCACCTGGCTGCGCACGGCGTGTTCGATGAACTGGGAGAGCGTCTCGTCAGGCCGCAGGACGCTTTCGGCAGCCTGACGGAACTGGGGATCCACTCTCAAGGGGGGGAGGGTGGCGGATTTCATGGCGGTCTCATTGTGCATTGCTATTGCAATGCGAATGATAGTGGGTTGAGAGGATTGGGGCAATGGGGGGCAGGGGCTTGAGTGTTCCCAATTTGGGAAGTAATGTGAGCAGACCCAATCACAGCAAGGAGCTTGGCGATGCCGTCTGGTGGTGCAGGTTGTCTATGTTGGCGGGGACGTGATCATCGAATGGGTAGGTACGCATGCCGAATACACGAAGCGGAGGTTCTGACATGCAGGTGAGGCTGATCAAGAACGACCAGGATTGCGCGGTTGCCCTGGCCCGTATCGCGGAACTGGCATCCGGTAACCTGGTGCCGGATTCCCCGGAGCATGATGAATATCGGCTGCTGTCACTTGTCATCAAGGACTACGAGTCCAGGACGGTACCGCAGGAGCAGGCTGATCCCATCGATACGATCCTGTTCTACATGGATCAGATGGGGTTGAGCCGCAAGGACATGGTGGCCTATCTGGGGTCGCTACCCCGTGTCTCGGAGGTCCTGTCGCGGCGGCGGCGACTGACGTTGGCGATGATGCGTCGGTTGAATGAGGGGCTGGGTATCCCGCTGGACATTCTGGTGCGACCGTATGAGCTGGAGCGGGGGGCGGGTAGTGCGACACACGCCGATGGTTGAATGGGCATTGCTGTGGTCTGAGCAGGCCCCGCGAATGGACTGGCGACAGGGCGCTCAGATCGTGCTCAAACTGCTTGATTGCCAAGGATCGTGGGCTATTTTCATTCTTGCTGTAAGTCCTGAAGAAATTCAGATTCAGGTTTTACGGCTGAAATATGAAGCTGGTCTCGTGCGCGGGTGCAGGCTACATACAACAGATGGCGCTCGGTATTGTAGATCTCTTTCAGCTCAGAGTCATCTGCAGCGGTATCAATGCGCTCCTGGGACGGAATGACTTCATCATCACAGGCCATGACCGCTACAACTCGAAACTCCATACCCTTGGCCAGGTGCATGGTGGTGATGTTGACGAAGCCGTCGTCTGTCAGCATGTCTTTACCGAGGACTCTATATTTCAAGCCTGAAGCATTGACGGCTGCCTGTGCACGCGCGAGTTGTGGCTCAGATCTCACGAATACGCCCATTTCCTGAGGGGGGACGCCATCAGCGTGACATTTTTTCAACCATTTACCAACGGATTGGATCTCTGCATCAGCACTATCATAGCTGCATATAATCGGGTCGGGGCCGTTGAAGACGGAAATGGTGTTGCTGCGGTTTTCTGTGTTTCCATCTACATCAGATATTTCTGCGTCAAGTAGGCGATCAGCCTGGAAGCGAATTTGATGTGAAGTACGGTAATTGATGTTGAGAGTGCGTGAGCGACCTCTAACATCTATGCCTAAAGCCTTCCATGAGAATGGCGTCTGGAAAATGCGTTGACCCAGGTCGCCTGTAAAGAATAACGCATTGGGGCGGTTTCTGGAAATTGCAGCCAAGAATCGTAGCTGTTGAACGCCAATGTCCTGCGCTTCATCCACGACAATGTAGTCGAATACTGGATTTCTGCGTTTTTCCATGGCGTCAACCAAGCGGGAGAAGATCATGGGTTCCGTGATCTTCCCAGCGAGTTGAAGTTGGTCTATGACGTTGGAAAATATCTTCCAGTACATCGCGCGATGCGACTCGGGTAGACGTGTCTTTCGGCCAAGCCGTCTGGCGTCACGATAACCTTCCCAGTCCTTTATCTGCCAAGTGTCGACAACATCAATCCATTCCGTGAGCAAGAATGAGAGCTTGTTATATGGACTTCCGGTGCTCGCGACTGCGTTCTTGAGCATGGAGGTTATGTCCTCGCGCTTTGCAAGGACGGGTTTTTCAACGAATTCAGCGGAATATAGGCGGTTACCTATACCATCCATCGACGCTACCTCAATGCGTTCTCCCAACTTTGGCGTATTCCAGATCAGTCGGTAAAGGCTGCCTCTTAGAGCATTGGCCAGCGTTTCCGAAAATGTGACGAGAAGAACTCTTGCATCCTCGTCCTGGTGAGCCAAGTGAACAGCTCGATGGAGCGCGACCACGGTTTTTCCGGTTCCGGCAGAGCCAGATACGCGTGCGGGCCCGCTATAATTACGTTCTACCAGCTGCCTTTGGGCAGGATGTAGGAATACGGTCCACTTGTCCCAAGGAAACTCCAAGGCGCGAGCCAGTTCCTCTTTGTCGGACATGATACGAAAGCGCCGTTGCGCATCCGGATGCAGGAACGGATCGTGGCCTTGATCGAGCGCTTGGGGTACGGGAGGTTTGCCTCCTGTCGCCAGTTCAAGTAGTGCCTCTGCTGCTTCCGCGGGTAGATGACCGACAAGCTCCAGAAGAGTGTCTTCATCAGCTACCTTTACATCGTGCAGCCACCCCTGTGGAACTCCGTAGGCCAAGAGTTGAGCATCGCTGTATTGCTCAAACAGCTTGGGTGTTGATGCGGCGATGCGCGACTCATTTTCAGTATGCTTGGAGACGATGACTTCGCGGACAAGCTCCCGAATCTCCACAAGTTGTGCTGAACCCGTGGTTGGATGGACTTCCAGCTTTCGGCGCTCAGCCCACTGATAGGCATTATCGTGGTGTCCCACATAACATAGAAGCAGGCTTCCTGTGCTTCGGTGAACAATCAGCCGAATATCTCGATTGACACGAACCGACCAAAAACATGGATCCTTGGCTTTGTCAAGCTTGTGAAAACTCAGGCCCTTGCCAGTGGGGTCCATCTGAAGATCGAAGGCTGTGGTCTTGCTGGCCTTTTGCTCGTCAGCTGTCAGGCGCGCCAAGCTGGTCGTAAACGTGTCGGCAATCCGGAATTCCACGCTCAATCTCCATCCATACGTGTGATATTGACTTGCCACTCCTTGCAAAGTTTTCTGAATGAGCGGCTGTTGTCAAAAGCTAGTTGCAAATCGAACCTGGCCGAGAAGGCGGATTGATCCAGGACTTCACCGTAGCTCCTGCTCGTCATGTGTGTGCTGATCCAGCCTTTTGCGTCCCGTTTTGATTCAGGGTCCGTGCTCAGCTCGTTGGGGCAATGGAATCCGCGAATGCCATCAAGTGATCTCGCAGCGGCAATGAACCAAGCTTCATATTCACGTTTGGCTAGCACAACAGAGATTCGCACATGTGGTATGTACTCTTTTGCTCGTTTGGCTATGTCCGCCGCAAGAGAAACGGGGCAGTCGTCATCTGCATCCAGCAATATCAATAACCAACCATTCTCGCCGCATTGTTTCTCCGCCAGCAAGAGCATGCGGCGAAACTCATCTTCATGATTGAGAAAACGGTTGCGCTTCACCCGAATAGGACGAAGAGGGTTAGGGTAGGCGGGGCCGGGGCGCCATTCGTGCAGTCGACGCAGAAGAACAGGCAGCGCTCCTACCTCTCCTTCACCCTCGACAATACTGGCTATGGAGATCATGCCGGCTCCTCTTCGCCGAACAGTTCACGCTGAACAACCTTTGCCTGCTGTTCGACGCTCCCTTGGTCCGCTTCCAGCTGGTTCATGCGCAACAACTCTCCGGCAGAGAAGAGTTGCTCTTCTATGGCCTCACGAGATGTATGTTTCAAAGGAACGATCTGAGTTTCGCCTGCATTGGACACAACCGTCAAGATGGCATTCAGGTCGATGCCAAAATCGTCCAGTAGATCTGGGCTATGACTGGTGACAAGAACCTGGGTCGTTTTGGAAGCTTGGGTCAGCGCTTCCCGAAGTGCTGCGCTGGCGGCAGGATGCAATGCGGTTTCAGGTTCTTCTATTCCTATCAATGTTGGGGCGTAGTCCACATTGCCCTGCAACAATGCAGCCAGTACGCCCAAGGCACGCAATGTTCCGTCAGACATGTTCTGCGCCAAAAAGCGCCATGGGTGCTTGGCGCCCGCCATGTCCTGCCGAAACTCCAGTGTTTCCATCGGGCCAATGGACTTGCGCTCCACTCCATAGACCGTGGGAACAACTGAGTGAAGGTACTCCTGAATGAGATTCAACTTGGATGGCGCCGCCTTCTCGAGATGCCCAATGACGCTGGCGATATTCTCGCCTGCAGGACGTAGAAGTCGGCCATCCTGTGGCTTCTGAAGTTCGCGCATGAGCTTGGGGTTCAGGTTATAGAATCCCATGGCTGTAAGAGCGTCGAACACGGGCCGAAAGGCTGTAAGGCCTGAAGCCGCAACCAGTGCCAACCTGTCCGAAGTAACGGAAGGAAAGGTGGGCTCGCTGCTGCCAACAAGCTTGCCTTTCTCTATGATGAACGAGGGGCCTTGGCCAACCCCTTTGATGACGCATTTTTCTTTCTGTACCTCATACCCGCCATTCTTCAAGGCACCAATGCCAAAGGCATAGTAACCGTCATCTCCGCCTGGAAGAACAAAATCAATACGCAACGCGAAGTGAGTGGGATGACCTCCGCTTCGCCGTCGCACCTCGTTGATGCCGCCTCGTTCGTTCAGTGCACTATCCAGGGAATTTGCCAGGGCATCACGCACGAAATGAAGTGCGTCCATGAAATTGCTTTTCCCTGCACCATTGGGGCCGACCAGGTAGGTCAGGGGGCTCAGATCCACGCTGCAAGACCCAATACTCTTGTAGTTTCGCAGAATAACGCGAGTAATGAAGGGATGCGTTGGCATGATTCCTCCGTGTCAGACCTTGAACACCTTCATGACTTCGTCACCCAGGTGGTTGATGACTTTGACTGCAAAGCGGCCTGTGCTTGGCTTGGGGAAGGGGCGAGAAGTGTCGCTGTTGAGCGTTGCCCAGGCTTCGTGGTCGATCTCCGCCTTGAGTGTGGTTTTGAGTGCCTTGTAAGGGTCGTTTGCTCCCAGGAAATATGCATGGCGAACGAAGAAGGACTCTTCGTTGTAGTCAGTGTCCAGGAACCAGCAAGCAATGCCCTCTGCGCCATCACTACGCACCTCGCCTGTACTGGGATGAAATACGTCGACACCTCTGATACGAACGACCAACTGCCCGTCGGCTGGAACCTCGATGATATCGCGTTTACCGTTGTACTTGAGAATGCTGTGACCTTGTGTGTCCAGTACGTCAACATCGGGCTCGCCGAAGATGACGAACAGATTACCCTTGCCTGTGCTCTTCAGGTCTTCTGCCATATGGAGATCTGCGTTCATTCGTGCCTTGAGAACCGGCATATGACCCAGCTTCTTGAGCTCGCTGGCTGGTGCATCATAGTTGAAAGCGCACGCTATGAGCACGTCAAAATCGGCATCGCCTGCTTCACGTGCGGCATCAATCAGGTCTACACGGCTGACTGTTCCGAACTCGGGGCCTATGAAGATTGCTGCACGTTTTGGATTATGGTGCTCATCCAGATAGATGCCCTGGGCACATACAAAATCGCCTGGCCATGGTTTCAATGAAGTAAACTCGATTCGGTCGCTCTTATGTGCCTGCTGGACGCCCGCGGCTCTCAGATTCTCCAGAATCAAACTGGTGAAGTCCTGTCCGTATGCTGCTTGAGTTTCTGCTACCGTGTCGATCAGGTTGTCTTCTTCGTCCACGCCCAGCATTCTATGGGGTGAAAGAGACTCGACCGTAAACGGGCCAGCAACGCGTACACGCTTTCTGTCTTCGTAGGGCTTGTCGTAGAGGTACTCGAAATCTGCCTTGGCGGCAATAGACGCATCAATTTCTTTCTGGCGATCGATACGCAGTTTCCACCATGCGGCATGAAGTTCCCTGGCCTTCGTGCTCCAGTTGGCGTCGAAGTCGCGCGGGATCTCCCAGTCCTCCCAGTTCTTGGATAGTGATTCATTCAATGCTGTACGCAGGGGCTCCAATTTCAATTGAAACTCATCCCAAATCACATCAATTTCTGCGTTGTTTGCAATAGACTTCAAGGTAATGTGAGGCACGCGCTCATAGACAAAGCCGTGAGCAATGTTTTCATAGGTGGGTCGGTTGGAGGGAGAGGTGCGCGTGATCTCAGCCTCTTTGAGTTGGCCTTCGGGTGAGTCTGCAAGCAAATAGTATGGATAGCGGGCACCCATGATCCGGGATCGTGCCAACGCCAGCGCTACACGCGAAGTGTCAATGGTTATCCAGCGGCGGCCCCATTGCTCGGCTATGTACGCGGTTGTTCCTGAACCGCATGTTGGGTCTAGCACCAAGTCTCCGGGGTCGGTTGCCATCAAAATGCAGCGCTCGATGACCTTAGGATTTGTTTGTACTACATATAGCTTGTCCGATGCAAAACCCGCAGTTACGGTATCATCCCATGAATTGTTTAGTGGATATGCAGGAAAATCCAAAATGTATCGAATATAACTGAGGGTCTTTCCAGCTAATCCGATTCGGGCTGCTTTTTTCAATCTCTCCATTCCATGTTTTGTTGTTTTCCAGCCGCTTTTCCCGCTGGATATGCTGCTGCCATTTATGGTCACGTTAAAATACTGAGGAGCCCCTGAACTTTGGCTCGTCAAATTATCCCAGCGGAAAAGACGTGCGCCTTCGGGGGGGGAGTTTCGTTCTTCTTCTGTCGCAGATCGACGGTTTTTCTTGTCGAAAAAATCTAGCTTGTTGTAGGCGGTCATTCCTCCGGCTGAGGTTGTTTTTGTTCGATATACTTGTCTGTACTTTATAGCGTTGCAATTTTTTGCATACCAAACTATGAAATTATTAACTGATGCGAGAGTGGTTGTTCCACCTGATGGAGATCCTGCTCCGCCAGTTGTCCTGAAGCTAATTTGACTTATAAAGTTGCTTCTGCCGAATATTTCGTCGAGAATGGAACGTATTAGGTGAACGTTTTCCTCGCCGATTTGCACGAACATTGAACCGCTTTCCGTGAGCAAGTCCCGCGCGGTGGTTAGTCTGTCTCTTAGGTATGTCAAGTATGAATTAACCCCGTCGCGCCAAGTATCCCGAAATGCCTTGACCTGCTCTGGTTCACGAGTAATATGCGCTGCATTCCCGTCCTTGACATCGCGGCTGGTGGTCGACCACTGGAAGTTGCTGTTGAACTTGATGCCATAGGGGGGATCGAAGTAGATACATTGCACCTTTCCGCGCAGTCCTTCGCGTTCGGCCAGGCTTGCCATGACTTGCAGGCTGTCTCCCAGAATCATTCGATTCTGCCAATGTCCTTCGTGTTGGTAGAACTCGGTTCGATCTGCCCCTTCTGGCAGACCGTTGAAGTCTCCAAACAAATCCAGGGTGTCTGAACGGTCGGTTCCGGTCGCACTGATTCTGAGGAGATCGTCGATCAGTACTTTGGGCTTTACCTTTTCTTGGATGTACAGCGGCGGTGCGTTCACGATCAGGTCCGACCAGTCCTGTTGATCCTTGCCGCGCCAGACGAGTTGGGGGTCGAGGTCACGATCCCGGTGCTTCTTCTCTTCCTCCAGTCCTTTTGATGCGCGTGAGTATTCGACCTGTACTGGAGCGTGCTCATGCTGAAGCATCACGGACTGATGTTCAACCGTGGGAATATTCTTGCGCCTGGCTTCGGTGTGGGTGATCTGATCGACACGCTGGGCAGATTTCACAGTCTTTGTGGTTGCCATGTCAGTATTCCTTGGTTGCCGCCTTGGCTGTCACTGCATTGACCATCATGTTGAAGTGGGTTTCCACCCTTTTTGAGAAGTCATCCTGCATTTCGTATACATCGCAGAACTCTGAAAAGGCCCAACGCCCCCATGTGCCAAGATGATTGATGCCGGGAATCCAGTAGGTGTCCATGGTCAGTTTCTTCTCTTTTGCATCTTCTCGGCGATAGCCCTTGATTTCTACAATCAGGTTCAGGGGGTTGTCTTTTCCATGGCCGTCGTCTATCTGAAGGATGAAGTCTGGCAGATATGTGCGGTCGGAGGATCCTAGTCGATAGGGAATCTCAAAACCCAGGTTATGATTCTTTGTATAGGACAGAACCTTGGGGTGAGATTCTGCTACACGGCAGAATTCACTCTCCCAATTGCTGTCCAGTATGACCCAGTTGACATGGTTCTTTGGAGTGTTATTGATGCCGCTGGTTTCCCAGCGCTGGTTGCTTGGGCGGGACGTGTTGAATCGTACGTGTGCAGTACTGCCGGTGGGGTTGAAGGGATCCAGAATGGCCTTGATCTGACGCCCTTTTCCAAGTTCCTTGGCGGTAATGCCCTTGGTTATGCGTTCGCAAGCCATGTTTGCCAGTTCGCGATACATCAGCTGTGCGGGGTAAGTGCCTCCCTTACACTCCAGGTAATTTTCAAGCCATTGCCGAACGATGCGCTTCATTTGGCCAAACAAGCCGCAAGGAGCGTGACTGCCCTGCTCGCGCCAGTGATGATGGATGAGATGACTGGTGAGGCCCATTATCAGAGTTGAATGGCGCGCCTTGTTCAGGTGCTGAACGTTGAGTTCTACGCCTTCTCCGATGATGCCGGCGTTATGCGTTCTTGTTGCTCCAACCATTTCTGGGGTAAGTACAAGCCGATGATCGTCATTGAACTCTGCCTCCAGTTCTTCTTCTGGAAGTTCGACACGATAGCCTTGTACTTTGGGGAAGCGAATTTCCAGATGGTCTCGCTCGGGACGCACTGCCTTGACTATGATGGTTTCGCGGGGTGGGGCAGGGGTGGCAATTGTTGGCTTGGCTGTGAAGTCGAAGGGAATGCCGAAGATGTCAGCATATTCCACGTCGAACAGCCCATTTTCGTTGAGCTCATAGGACTGGCGGCGCAGGGCCCTGCCGATTACTTGTTCGCACAGCAGTTGTGTTCCGAAGGCACGAACACCCAGAATATGTGTTACCGTATTGGCATCCCATCCTTCTGTCAACATGGAAACCGATACGACGCAACGTACCTGCTCTCCCAGTCGTCCTTGCTTCCCAACGGTATTCATGACTTCACGCAGAAGTTCGCTATCGCTGAGGTTCTCAGCCTGGTGACGGTCTCTGGTTCGTTCTATGATTTCTCGCTTGAATCGTTCGATTTCATCGGCTGCCATGCCTCTGAAGTTATCGTCCAGTATCTCGCCCGACTCCAGTTGCTCGCTGTCGATCAATAGTGTATTGGGTCGTGCTAACGGCTCGCCATGCTCGTCGTAGTTGCGGAATAGCTCCAGACGTCCAGCCTCAAAGGTGCTTGATCCGTCTTCTTGTACACGATTGAAGCCGGAAATGTAGTCGTATACCAGCTTGGAAGTTGCTGTATTGTTGCATACCACGATGAAACAAGGAGGGACCGCTATTCCTGCTTTTTTCCATGCATCATAGGTTGTGACATAATGACCGTACAACGCTTCCAGCGCTGTTTGAAGCTCCAGCGGGATCGAGTGCGGGTCCAGCTGGTTGTTCTTGCCTCGCCCTTTTCTGGGCATTTTCTTTCCGATGTGTTTCCATAGCTCACGATAGATGGGAACGGCTGCGCCAGGGATATTGTCTGCCACAGGGACCCGCGGAAGCTTGACGATGCCGCATTCGATGGCGTCCATCAGCGAGAAGTCGCTCATGGTCCAGGGAAACAATGTGCCCTCGACATAGCCAGACCCAGCCAGAAAGAATGGGGTAGCTGACAGATCGATGACTTGTTGGAGGCCTAGCTTGCGATGTACGGCTTCCAGACCTGAGATCCAAAGTCTGGCTGCCTTGTTGTTCTCTTCGGCTTCTGTCTTCTGGTCTTTGTCCAGCGTGCTTTCATCTTCTTCTGAAGTGGGCTTCTGGCGGTAGCAATGGTGTGCTTCGTCGTTCAGAACAAGGATGTTTTTCAGGCCCATCAGTTCAGGCATCACCCGTTGAAGCATCTGACCTTCTGTTTCCAGTGTGTTCAGCTCTTCTCCCAAACGCCCCTGCAAAAGGCGGCGACCACCTTTTGAGATTTCCACACGCTCACGCAATTTGAAGGCGTGATAGTTGGTGATGACAATTTTGGCCTTGTCTAACGCTGTCATCATGTCATATGGCACGATCTCGCGGCTGGCGTAATAGCTGTCCGCGTCATTGGGTAGAAGCACGCGGAGGCGGTCCTTGATGGTCAGTCCAGGGGCAACCAAGAGGAAGCCACGTGTGAACTTCTTGTTCTGCGGGCTACGCACTGCGTTGACGGTCTGCCATGCAATGATCATGGCCATGACCGTCGTTTTCCCTGCACCTGTGGCCAGTTTCAGTGCCAGGCGCATCAGGCCCGGGTTGGCGTCGTGACTTGCTTTTTTCAGGTGTTCGAGAAAGCGTCTTCCTTTTGTGCCGAGTTGTGGAGCAACCTCAGTTAGCCAGATGGCGGTTTCTGCTGCCTCGACCTGGCAGAAGAACGGGCGAATGCCATTGAACTGGTGCGTTCGCCAATGCTGGAGCAACCGGGTTGTTTCTGGGGTGACTCGCCATTGTTCTGGTGGCAGTTTGCGCCACTCATCCACTTCACGCCGTACGGCGTTGATTAGTTCCGAGTGATGATAGCGCTGCCCGTCTTTGGCAAGGTTATCGATCTCGTCCAGTGCCAGCGTACTCTGCTGGCTACTTTGCTGCCGCGGTTTTGGGATCGGTGTAATGAAGCTGGATGCCCGGCGTGTTTCGATGATTTTCTGCGTGGGCTGACCGCTGTCATCTAGCTCCCAATGCCTGGAAGGATAGTCATAGGGTGAGTTGAGGATAGGTTGTGTGAAAAACTGATCGGTCATTTAACCTATCCTCCGGTCCTTTTAGGTTTGAAAAAACCTATTGTTCTTCATGAAATTTGCCTGTCGGTTGATGGTATCAGGCAGGAGGCGATAAGCCTTGGTTGTGGGGGCGCTGGGTCTCCTGTCAGCAACGGTCAGACATTGAACAGGAAGTTCAGCACGTCCCCGTCCTGGACGACATAGTCCTTGCCTTCGGCGCGCATCTTGCCGGCTTCCTTGGCACCCTGTTCGCCCTTGTACTGGATGAAGTCGTCGAAGGCGATGGTCTGGGCGCGGATGAAGCCGCGTTCGAAGTCGGTGTGGATGACGCCGGCGGCTTTGGGGGCGGTGTCGCCTTTGTGGATGGTCCAGGCGCGGACTTCCTTGACGCCGGCGGTGAAGTAGGTCTGCAGGCCCAGGAGGTCGTAGCCGGCGCGGATGAGGCGGTTGAGGCCGGGTTCTTCAAGGCCGAGGTCGGCGAGGAAGGCGAGTTTGTCTTCGTCGTCGAGGTCGGCCAGTTCGGCTTCGATCTGGGCGCAGAGGGCGACGACGGGGGCGCCTTCCTTGGCAGCGTGTTCACGCAGTCTGTCCAGGTACGGGTTGTTCTGGAAGCCGTCCTCGGAGACGTTGGCGACGTACATGGCGGGCTTGAGGGTCATGAGGCCGTAGGGCTTGAGGAGGGCCTTGTCTTCGGCGCTCAGGTCCAGCGAGCGGGCGGGTTTGCCTTCGTTGAGGTGGGGCTGGAGTTTTTCGAGCAGGGTGGTGAGGCGCAGGGCTTCCTTGTCGCCGGCGCGGGCTTTCTTGATTTCGCGGGCGTGGACGCGCTCGATGGTGGCGAGGTCGGCCAGGGCGAGTTCGGTGACGATGGTCTCGATGTCGGCGATGGGGTCGACGCGGCCGTTGACGTGGACGACGTTGGGGTCGTCGAAGCAGCGGACGACGTTGACGATGGCGTCGGTTTCGCGGATGTTGGCGAGGAACTGGTTGCCGAGGCCTTCGCCTTTGCTGGCGCCAGCGACGAGGCCGGCGATGTCGACGAATTCGACGATGGCGGGCTGGATCTTCTGGGGCTGGACGATTTCAGCGAGCTTGGCGAGGCGGGGGTCAGGGACTTCGACGATGCCGACGTTGGGCTCGATGGTGCAGAAGGGGTAGTTGGCAGCTTCGATGCCGGCTTTGGTCAGCGCGTTGAAGAGGGTGGATTTGCCGACGTTGGGCAGGCCGACGATGCCGCATTGGAGTGCCATGGGGTGTCCTTCTTGCTGGGCGATGTAGGGGGGGTTGTTCCGGCAGGGCAGGGGTGCCAGCTCAGGGAGACCTGTGCCGTGGATGCCCTGGGTGTGCCGGATCGGGATGCTGGGATTCTAGAGCGAGTCGGTGGGTTTGGCTTCGGGGCTGCCTTTGCGGGCGGCCTTGGCCTGCTGCATGGCGGGGTCGGCGCTGTGCAGTTGCTGGGTGGCGATTTCCCAGCCGTCACGCATGAGGATGGGCAGGTGGTCGACGCTGCGGTCGATGGCCTGGTCGATGAGCTGCTGGTCGCTCTGGCTGGGTTTGCCCAGGACGAAGTCGACGACGGATTTGTTGAGGTTGAGGCTGCGGGGATGGCCGATGCCCAGGCGCAGGCGCCAGTAGCGAGGGGTGCCGAGGTGGGCGGTGATGTCGCGCAGGCCGTTGTGGGTGCTGGAGCCGCCCAGCTTGAGGCGGGCGGAGCCGGGCATGAGGTCGAGTTCGTCGTAGGCGATAAGGATGTCGGCAGGCTCCAGGCGGTAGAAGCGCGCCAGCGCACCGACGGACTGGCCGGAGCGGTTCATGTAGGTCATGGGCTTGAGCAGCCGCACGACCTGGGTGCCGATGCGGACTTCGCCGACATCGCCCAGGAATTTGGCGTCGGGGCGCATCTGGCCGGGGTAGTGGCGCAGCAGGGCGTCGATGAACCAGAAGCCGGCGTTGTGCCGGTCGTGGGCGTGCTGGTCGGTGGGGTTGCCCAGGCCGACGATGAGGCGGGGGGCGTTCATGCGGGCGTGGCTTGTATGTGCGGGATGTCAGGCAGCTGATGCGCCGAAGGAGGGGGCTGGGGCTGCCGTGAGGGCCTTCGGGGCATGCTTGATGGCCATGAGCCCGATCCTTATGAAAAACGGGCCGACTGGCGGCCCGTTGGGGTGGACATCCTGTCGCTGTCGGGGCCCGCATCGGGGGAGGTCCGGCAGCGACGGATGTCCGTGCTTGGCCGTGAGGGCCTTATTTCTTGTCGGCTTCGCCAGCGGCCGGGGCTGTAGCGGCTGCGGCGGCTGCATCGGCCACCGCGCTTTCGGCCTCACCATCTATGTCGGAGCCGCCGACCAGCGAGGCGGAAGCCAGGACGGGATCGGTTCCCGGGGTGATGACAGCGGTAACGCCCTTGGGCAGCTTGATGCTGCTGAGGTGGATGGAGTGCTCCATGGCCAGTTCGGCTAGGTCGACTTCGATGAACTCGGGCAGATCCTTGGGCAGAACCTGGACTTCGATCTCGGTCATGACGTGGTTGACGACAGCCTTGGTCTGCTTGACGGCCGGCGAGTTCTCACCGTTGACGAAGTGCAGCGGCACTTTGACGGTGATCTTCTGGTTGGCAGCCACGCGCTGGAAGTCGACGTGCAGGACCTGCTGCTTGTACGGGTGCCATTGCACGTTGCGCAGCAGCACGCGCTGCTTCTTGCCGTCGATGTCCATGTCCAGGATGGACGAGTGGAAGGCTTCGACGCGCAGGGCGTGATAGAGCGTGTTGTGGTCGAGGGCGACCTGGATGGGGGCGGCTTCGCCACCGTAGACGATACCGGGTACCTGATCGGCGCGACGGAGGCGGCGGCTCGCACTCGTCCCCACGTCCTTGCGTTCTTGGGCACTGATCTGCATTGGGCAGTTCCTTGGATATGTCTGCCGGTCCGCGACCAGATCCGGCAGGGGTTGAGAAAGCGGAAGATGATAACCGATGTCGGCGCCGACGGGCCAGGGAGGCGGGCATCCGGCATTCGGTGCAGGCCTGTGGCCGATTCAGTGTCGGCTGATGGCTGCAGAAGCCGCTGAGGAGAGGGGGCTGAGGCCGTTGGCTCCTCAGCGGCTGTACGGCCAGCGGTGGTGCGCTGGCCGGGGAGGGTACGCGGGAAGCGCGTCTGACTGAGCTGCGCTCACTCCATAAAGAGCATGGAGACGGAGTCGGAGCGGTTGATGCGCAGGATGGTTTCACCGATGAGCTGGCCGCAACCCAGAACACGGATCTTGCCGCAGGCGCGGCCTTCGTCCGTGAGCGGGATGGTGTCGGTGACGACCAGTTCGTCCAGCGGGGATTCGGTGATGCGCTCGATGGCCTTGCCGGAGAGCACGGGGTGGGTGCAGTAGGCAGAGACGCGCACGGCACCGTGTTTCTTCAGTGCTTCGGCAGCGCGGCACAGGGTGCCGGCGGTGTCGACCATGTCGTCCATCAGCAGGCAGCTGCGGCCGGAGACTTCACCGATGATGTTCATCACCTCGGAGACGTTGGCCTTCTGGCGGCGCTTGTCGATGATGGCCAGTTCGCAGTCCAGCCGTTTGGCCAGGGCGCGGGCACGCACGACGCCACCAACGTCCGGGGACACCACCATGGTGTTTTCCAGCTTGCGCTTGGTGATGTCGGACAGCAGAATGGGGGCAGCGTAGATGTTGTCGACGGGGATGTCGAAGAAGCCTTGAATCTGGTCGGCGTGCAGGTCCATGGTGAGGACGCGGTCGACACCGGCGACCTGCAGCATGTTGGCCACGACCTTGGCGCTGATGGCCACGCGCGAGGAGCGCACGCGACGGTCCTGACGGGCATAGCCGAAGTAGGGGACGACGGCGGTGATGCGGCCTGCCGATGCGCGACGCAGGGCGTCGACGAGGATCAGCAGCTCCATCAGGTGGTCGTTGGTGGGCGCGCAGGTGGACTGGATGACGAAGGCATCCTTGCCGCGGACGTTTTCCAGGATCTCGACGTTGACTTCGCCGTCGGAGAAACGACCGACGATGGCCTTGCCCAGGGGGATACCCAGGTGGGCGGCGACGTCTGAAGCGAGAGCGGGGTTGGCATTGCCCGTGAAGAGCACCGGTCCTTCGGACCAGAGGGCGGGCATGGTGACAGGGCTGGGGCGGTAGGAGCTGCGATGCACGAGAGTCTGACCTGTCTGGGCGCTGGTCCTGAAACCGTATGGCTGCTGCCGAAAGAATCAGGCCGGCGATGCCGACCTGATGAAAGAGTGGCTGGGGAGGAAGGATTCGAACCCTCGAATGCCGGAATCAAAATCCGGTGCCTTAACCAACTTGGCGACTCCCCAACGGGTGACTGGCAAGCCCTCTGACCAGGTAGAGGGTGCCGGCTTCGGTACGCATTGTAATACGTTCAGAACCCGACGTTTGCCTAGCGACAACAATTTTTTTGCTGGCCCGCTGAACTTCCTGGAGCAGAGCCAGGGCAGCGACATGACTTTGTGTGGCAGCAAACACGCAGGCACCGGAACCCGTCATGCGGACGGTGATGGCGTTTTCTGCCTCACGGCCATTGCCTGACACAACCTGATCTGCTGCCTGCTGAAGAAGTTGAACGGCCTGCCTGACGGCGGGCTGCCTGGCTTCCACAACCGGTTGCAGGTCGTTGCGTCCTGCCATTGCTGTGAAGCCATGAATTCTGATGGGTTTCGTGTCGCGTGTCAATTCGGGGGCCGAAAAAATTCCGGCAGTGGCCACATGAACGTTGGGCATGAGCAACACGAACCAGCGATCGGGCAGGGAAATGGGCTCAAAGATGTCGCCGATGCCGGTCGCGTAGGCGTTCTGGCCGTAGACGAAGATGGGGACATCGGCGCCCAGCGGACGGGCGATGTCGATGAGGCGTTCACGCGACAGGCCAAGCTGCCAGAGCTGGTTGAGACCCAGCAGCACGGTGGCGGCGTCGGAGCTTCCGCCGCCCAGGCCGGCGCCCATGGGGATCTGCTTGTCGAGGGTGACGCGCACGCCCAGCGGGCAGCCGGTGGCTTCCTTCAGGGCGCGGGCAGCACGCAGGGTGAGGTCGTCGTCGGCAGAGAAGCCTTCGGGGTCATGCGTGCGGCCGATGTGGCCGGAAGGATCCAGTTCCAGGGTGACGTGGTCTTCCAGGTCGATGAACTGGAAGACGGTTTCCAGCAGATGCAGGCCGTCGGCGCGGCGGCCGGTGACGTGCAGGAAGAGGTTGAGCTTGGCCGGGGCCGGCAAGTGCAGGCGGGTGGGGCTGTTCATGGCTGTTCTGCGGGCTGGGCCGTCGGGTCGACGATGAGCCGGATCTCGATGCGCTGGGGATTCTGGTGCCAGGTGAGGAACCAGCGGCTGTCGTTGCGTTCGATCTGCCAGCCGGCATCGCGGGCACGGATGCTGTGGCCGTCGGCCGAGCGTTGCTCGACGTTCTGGAAGCGGTCGGTGAGCCAGTCGGGCAGACGGCTGACGGGTACGGGGATGCCGATGGCGTCCTGCAGGACAGCTTCCAGCGTGGGGCCGGTGTAGCGCTGGTGCTGGGCGGTTTCCAGCCAGGCCGCTTCACCCTGGCGCTGGGCAGCGCGCACGAGGGTCTGGCCGAAGGGCGAGGACAGTTCGATGGAGAGGTTTTCGCCTTCCCGGTCCAGCTGGAAGCGGCCGCCGCTGTGCTGAGGACGGCTTTGCGGCAGGTTGCTGGTGCTGGTGAACGAGAAGCGGCCGGTCAGGTGCAGGGGCTCGGCGGGGTTGTGGGCCGAAGGCGGCGGGCTGGGCGGGGTGGTGGCGCAGCCGGCGATGAATGCGATGCCCAGCAGGCCGGCCAGCAGCGGCGCGTGCAACAGGTGGCGCCGCCGGAGGCTGTGAGGAAGGGAGTTATGGCGCGGTGCGCCGCTTTGCCGGGGGGTACGTCGCAGGATCAGGGGCATGGGCACGGCGGACAGGGCCTGCCCTGTCCGCGAGGGAGTTCGTGGTGGGATGAGCGCGTCAGGGCTGCAGCGTCACGCCCAGGCGCTTGAGGGTGTCGCGCAGCAGCTCGTTGTTGGGGTCTTGCTGCCGGCACTGGCGCCAGATGTCGCGGGCGGCATCCTGCTGGCCAGCGTGCCAGAGGACTTCGCCGTAGTGGGTGCCGACCTCGGTATCCGGGGATTTCTGCCAGAGCGTGCGGAACACGTCGAGCGCGTCCTGGGTGCGCCCCAGGCGGAAGTAGACCCAGCCCAGGCTGTCCTGGATGTGCGGGTCGCCGGGGTTGAGCTGGTTGGCCTTCTCGATGAGGGTGAGGGCTTCGGGCAGGCGCTGGTTGTGATCGGCCAGGGTGTAGCCCAGGGCGTTGTAGGCGTTGCCGTCATCGGGGCGCAGCTTGATGAGGCGGCGAAGGTCCTTTTCCAGGACATCCAGGCGGCCCACCTTCTCGGCGGCGATGGCGCGGTCGTAGAGCAGGTCGATGGTGTCCTTGTCGTCCTTGCGCTGCCGGATGGCACGATCGAGCACGTCGAAGGCGGCCTGGTAGCGGCCCGCTTCGCGCAGGATCTGGGCGCGGGTGACGGTCTGCAGCTGGGTCTCGCGCAGGTTGCGGGGCTTGAGCGTGGACAGGGCGGCCAGGCCGGCTTCAGGGCGGCTCTGACGGGCCAGCAGGCTGGCACGGGTCAGCTGGGCCTCGAAGTGGACGCGGCTGTTGGTGGGCACGCGCTCCAGCCACTGGATGGCGCCGGCTTGGTCGTTCTGCTTCTGGGCGATCTCGGACAGGAACAGGAAGGCGTTGCCGTTGTCGCGCTCGATGTCTTCCGGCAGGGCGACGTAGCGCTGCAGGGCTTCGGTGGCGCGGGCGTAGTCGCGTTTCTGGTGATGGAGCTGGGCCAGGGTGTAGAGGGTGGCGGGGTTATCCGGCTCCAGCGACTGCACGCGCGAGAGCGTGGCGATGGCGGCGTCGTTCTGTTCGCTGGCGATCTGCAGCAGGCCCTGGGCCTTGAGAGCACGCAGGTCGTCGGGGTGTTTCTGCAGGTAGTTGCCCAGCAGGGCGGCGGCACGCTGGCGGCCGCCGGGCTGCGATTGCAGCAGCTGGACGCTGGCCAGGACGGCCTCGATGTTGTCGGGTGCCAGCTGCTGGGCAGCCAGGGCCTCGTCGGCGGCCGCCTGTTGCTGGCCGGCTTCATGGGCCAGGCGGGCGCGCATCAGGCGTGCCTGGACGTTGTTGAGGTCGGAGGCGCTGAGCCGTTGCGCCAGCGCCCAGGCGGCACGGCGGTCGGGCAGGTTCAGGAGCTTTTCCTGCAGCTGCGGGTAGGCGATGTTGAGTGTACCGGCCTTGCGGGCCTCGGTAAGCTGGCGGGTGAGGGCGGGTTCGACCTCGGTCACGCGGCCGTTGGCCAGCAGCAGGGTATCCAGCGCCTTGCGGGCATTGGGGTAGGTGGGGTCAAGGCGTACCCACAGGCGGGCGCTGTCCAGTGCGTCAGCCAGTGAGCCGGCAACGATGGCGATCTCGGTGGCGCGACGGGCCAGGCGGGCGTCGCCGGTCTGGGCAGCCAGCGAGTGGTAGGTGGCGTAGGCGGCACCGGGCTGATCACGCTGCAGGGCGACCTCGGCGGCCAGGATCTCGTAGACCAGGGGCGGGGTGAGGGTCAGTTCGGGCAGGTTGGCTGGGCGGTAGGTGCCGGAGAGCGCGCTGCCCGTGTCACTTTCAGCGTCAGGGGCGACGATGGTGTTGGTGTCGTCGCTGGGCTGGGCACCGCCGGTGGCCTGCTCCTGGGTTGCAAGGTTGCGAGGGGGCGGCGTGTTGTTGTCTGTAGCCTGGTTGCCCTGGTTGGCGGACCTGTTTGGCGCCTGGGAATCCGGGCCGGCCTTGGCCGTGACGTGGGGAGCGTTGACCGCCGCGCTGGCTGGCGGCTGGAAGGCGCTGCATCCGCCCAGTGCCAGCAGGCCCAGGGCGAGGGCGAGCCGGTTGCTGAGGGGGCGGCGTGCCAGGGTGGGCACGGCAGGGGTAGGGGCGGACAGGCGGGATGAATTCATCGGGGCATGGTAGAACGAGCGGGGCGCTTTGTCAGCAGCCGCGGCGATGGCCGGACGGTGGCGGGTGGTGGTGGGATTGATGGGCCTTCGGGGCGTGCGATCTTCGGGTTGCCGGACGGGGGCGGATGGGGGCGGCAGAAGAGGGGCTCAAGGGACGCGGATGGGGTCCCGGTCGCTGCCGTGGTGGTGGGCGAGGTTCGTCCGTCAGGTGCTGCCGGATGCAATTGCGGCAGGTGGTAGTTCTTTGAAGGATTTTGTAGACAGTACAGGGAAGGTGGTTACTGACCGTTGCAGCATCGGGCCTTCGGTCATGCGACCCTTCCCTGTTTTTGTTTTGAAGGAATCCCATCGAACAGTTGCGGCAGCAGGGCAGGAGTTCCTTCTTCTGTCCACGGTGTCAACCACTGATCGGGTAGCACTACCCGGTTGCTGGCTGGGCAAGGGGAAGCGGATGGCATGGGCAACGGGCTTGTGTACACTGCCGACATGGCAAAGAAAGGCATCAGCGAGCAAATCGAGGCGTATGGCCGGTGGCGGTCCGATCTCCAGTCGGCGATCGAGCGCTACCGTGACTGGTTGGCGCAGTCGGATGCGGCTGATGCCAGCCTGAACGTCAAGCTTTCGCAGATCATCGAACGGCTTCACGACACCCTGCTGAAGGTGGCATTCGTGGCCGAGTTCTCCCGTGGCAAGTCGGAGCTGATCAACGCGATCTTCTTCGCACAGTATGGCCAGCGGGTGGTTCCGTCGTCGGCCGGGCGCACCACGATGTGCCCGACCGAGCTGTTGTACGACGCCTCGATGCCGGTGGGCATCCGGCTGCTTCCCATCGACACGCGGCTGATGCCGGTGCCGCTGGCCGAGCTGCGCAATCAGGACGAGCATTGGCGCTTCATTCCGGTGGACATGACGGATGTGAAGTCGCTGCGCCAGGCCTTCGACTCGGTGCGCGAGACGCTGCTGGTGCCGACCGAGCAGGCGCGCGAGATGGGGCTGTATGACGGCGACCAGCCGGTGGGCCGCTCGGTGACGCCGGGGCAGGTGGAGATCCCCGCCTGGCGGCACGCCATCGTCAACATTCCGCACCCGCTCCTGGAGCTGGGGCTAGTGATCATCGACACCCCGGGTCTGAACGCCATCGGCGCCGAGCCGGAGCTGACGCTGAACGTGATTCCGAATGCCCACGCGGTGCTGTTCGTGCTGGCGGCCGATGCCGGGGTGACGCGCAGCGACATCGACGTGTGGCAGACCAACATCAGCAAGGCGCACCGCACCGGGCGCTTCGTGGTGCTGAACAAGATCGACGGGCTGTGGGACGAGCTGCGGTCCGATGCCGAGAACGACCTGGAGATTGCACGCCAGGTGGTGTCGGTGAGCAATTTCCTGGACCTGCCCACGGCGCGGGTCTATCCGGTGTCGGCGCAGAAGGGGCTGGTGGCCAAGATCCAGGGCAATCAGGCGCTGCTGCGGCGCAGCCGGCTCAAGGAGCTGGAGCATGCGCTGTCGGAAGAGATGATTCCGCAGCAGCAGGTGATCATCAGCGAGCAGGTGCGGCGCGAGTTCGAGGAAGCCTCGGCGGTGACGTTGAACCTGCTGACGGTGCGCCGGCGCAACCAGGTCGAGCAGGCCTTCGAGCTGAACGGGCTGCGCGGCAAGAACCAGGCGATGATCCGGCAGATGTCGCGCCGGGTGCGTGACGAGCGCACGGAGTTCGATGACAGCCTGCGGCATCTGGCGGCACTGCGCTCGGTGTTCACCAAGCATTCGCAGACGATGTTCACGCATCTGAGCCAGGACAGCCTGCGCCGGCACGTGGACCGTACCCGCCAGATGATGATGGCCAGCCAGCTGTCGTCGCAGCTCAAGGATGGCATGAACGCGCTGCTGACGGCGGTGCGGCTGGACTTCGAGGAAGCCGACCGGCTGGTGGGCGAGATCTCGCAGATGATGACGGCGATGTATCAGCGCTTCTCGCGCGATTACGGGCTGTCGCTGGGCATGCCGCTGCGCTTTTCCACGAAGCGCTATTTCACCGAGATCGAGCAGGTGGCGCAGACGCACCAGCGTCAGTTCAGCCTGCTGAAGCTGCTGACGGTGAACAAGGCGGTGCTGACGCAGCGCTTCTTCGATTCGGCCGCGGTCAGCCTGAAGAAGATCTACACGGTGGCCATCCGCGAGCTGGAAGGCTGGCTGCGGTCGCTGATGACGCCGCTGGAGAGTCAGGTGCGCGAGCACCAGGCGCAGCTGCGGCGGCGCATGGAGTCGGTGCAGCGGGTGATGGATGCCGGCGATTCGCTGGAAGAGCGCCTGCAGGAGATCGACGAGGCCCGTGCGCGCATCGAGCGCCAGCTGGCGCAGATGAAGACGCTGGTGGAAGGGGTGCAGGCAGCGATCGACCGGCGGCCGGTGCGCCCGGTGGTGCGCCAGGAGCTGGAGGCAGCGCCGGATCTGCGCGGCGAACCGGCGGGTGCGGGCGATGCTTCGATGGGCACGTCTGTGTCAGGCGAGCCTGTCACATCGGCGGTATCGGAGAATGCGCCTGCCGAGACCGGCGAACAGGTGCCTGCGGCGCAGTCGGCTGAGCGCCAGGCAGGGAGTGCGGATGCCGTATGATTCGGCATCCATGGAAAACGACAACACCCTGAACCTTGCGCCAGCGCTGATCCGCTGGCAGCGCCGGCATGGCCGGCACCATCTCCCCTGGCAGAAGACTCGCGTCGAGCTGGGCACACCGGCGGGCGGCGCAGCCGTGCTGCGCGATCCCTATCGCGTCTGGCTATCGGAAGTGATGCTGCAGCAGACGCAGGTGGCCACCGTCATTCCCTATTTCGAGGCCTTCCTGCGCGCCTTCCCCACAGTGAACGACCTGGCGGCAGCCGATGCCGAGCAGGTGATGGGCCTGTGGGCGGGGCTGGGCTACTACAGTCGGGCGCGCAATCTGCACGCGGCAGCGCGCCAGGTGGCGGAGGCGGGCGGCGCCTTTCCGCAGACGGCCCAGGAGCTGGAGGCCCTGCCTGGCGTGGGGCGCTCGACGGCAGCGGCCATTGCGGTGTTCGCCTTTGGCGAGCGGGCTGCCATTCTGGATGGCAACGTGAAGCGCGTGCTGAGCCGGGTGTTTGCCGTGGAGGGCGACCCCGCCGGCAGCGCAACGCTGGCGCGGCTGTGGGCGCATGCTGAAGCCGCGCTGCCGCCCGAGGGCGCACCGGCGGCGGACCTGATTGACTACACGCAGGGACTGATGGACCTGGGGGCGATGGTCTGCACCCGAAGCCGGCCGGACTGTGGGCGTTGTCCGCTGGCGACGCTTTGCCAGGCCCGGCAGCAGGGCGAGCCCGAGCGGTATCCACAGGCGCGCCGGAAAAAGACGGTGCCGGTGCGGGCCGTGAACCTGCTGTGGGTGGAGGATGGCCAGCGTCAGGTACTGCTGCAGGCACGGCCCGACAGCGGGTTGTGGGGCGGGCTCTGGAGTCTGCCGGAATGGCCGGGCGAGGTACCCGAGGGCTGGCAGGCCGTGGGCAGCTTCAGCCATGTCTTCACGCATTTCCGGATGGAGGCCATGGTGTGGGCGCCGCCACTGGACGTGGTGCGACGGGCCATGGCCGATCAGGTGCGGGCGAACGGGGCGGAAGGCGGCATCAAGGCCGTGCCGGATGCGCTGGCCGAGGCCTTGCCGCTGCCCGAGCAGCAGCGCTGGCTGGCACCGTCGGCACTGGAGGGGGCGCCGTTGCCCAGTCCGATCCAGCGCTGGCTGCAGGCACAGGTCCTGCAGCCGGAGCTGATCAGCGCGTCTGCGTGACGGTGATGCCGGTGCCGCCGGGGCGGCTGTCCAGGGCGCGGTGGCGCACCAGCACGCGTTCGGCACGAGCGAAGTGCTCGGCCAGCGTCTGGGCGACATAGACAGAGCGGTGCTGGCCGCCCGTACAGCCGATGGCGATGGTGAGGTAGTGGCGGTTGTCCTGCACGTAGCTGGGCAGCCACTCGGTGATGAAGCGCGTGATGTCGCCGATCATCTTCTGCACGGGGGGCAGGTCCACCAGGAAGTCCTTGACCGGCTGGTCCAGTCCGGTGAGGGTGCGCAGCTCCACGTCGTAGTAGGGGTTGGGCAGGCAGCGCACGTCGAACACCAGGTCGGCATCCAGCGGAACGCCCTGCTTGAAGGCGAAGGACTCGAAGAGCAGCGTCATCGAGGCGCGGTCGGTGCGCACCAGGTCGCGCACCCACTGACGCAGGGTGTTGGGGTGCAGGTCGCTGGTGTCGATGGAGGTGCCGATGTCCTCGATCTCGGCCATCAGCTCGCGCTCGCGTTCGATGGATTCTTCCAGCGTGGGCGCCAGCTTGGGATCGGCGCCGTGGCTGGTGTTGTTGCTGCGCCCGGGCAGGGTGAGCGGGTGGCGGCGGCGGGTCTCGGAATAGCGCTGCACCAGGGAATCAGTGCGGGCGTTGAGAAAGAGCACCTTCACGTCGTGGCCCTGGGCGCGCAGCTGGCGCACGGCATCGCGCAGGCCCGTGAGGCGCGTGCCCACGCGCACGTCGATGGACATGGCAACCTTGGTGTGGCCTTCCTGTTCCAGGGACAGGGCGACTTCGAGGACGTAGCGTACCGGCAGGTTGTCGATGCAGAAGTAGCCGGCGTCTTCCAGCACATGAATGGCCAGCGATTTGCCGGAGCCGGAGATGCCGGTGACGATGATCAGTTGCATGGTGGGGCAGAAGGCAGGATAGGCGAAAGGGAGGGCGTATCGGTCGTGTCGGGGCCGGCCGGAGCCTGTGGCGCCGTGGCCAGGCCGGTGACAGGGCGCGTGCACGACGGCGTCTCGACAGGGGACAGGGGGGATTCCTCGGCGGTGTCGTTGGGCATCATCGTGAGCGTGAAGCTCTCGGGGGCCCAGTCGGGATAGGCGGCATCGCCGGGGCTGGGGTCGGCCAGGTGGGTGTCCATCTGGCCGATGGGCAGCGAGGAGGCGTTCCCGGCGGGCCCCAAGGCGTCCGGTGCGTGGCTGGACGGGTGATGGGGCGTTTCGCTCTGGTCGAGGATCAGGGCCTGCTGGCGCCGGGCGAATTCGCGCGTGGTGTCGATGCCGCGCAGCAGCAGCACCGTGGTGCGCACGGCGGTCTCGGTGAGCACGGCGATGTTGCGGCCGGCCGCCACCGGGATGGCAACCTTGCGCACCGGGATGCCCAGGATGGTCTCGGTGAGTGCCTGCAGCGGCAGGCGCTCGTAGCTGTCTTCCATCGTGCGGCGGCCCACCAGGTGGACGATGAGCTTGATGGGCATGCGGCGGCGCACGGCGCTTTCACCGAAGATGGTGCGGATGTCGATGAGACCCAGGCCGCGGACTTCCAGCAGGCCCTGCAGCAGCGCCGGGCAGCGACCGACGATGGCATGTTGGCTGACGCGCTCGATGTCGACCACGTCATCGGCCACCAGACCATGCCCGCGGCTGATGAGCTCCAGGGCCAGCTCGCTCTTGCCCAGGCCCGAGTCGCCGGTGATGAGCACGCCCATGCCCAGCACGTCCATCAGCACGCCGTGCATGGAGGTGTGGTCCTTGTGGGCCAGCGCCTGTTCCAGGGTCTCGATGAGCGGGCCGGCGGCCAGTCGGCAGCCCAGCAGCGGCAGGTGGTTCCGGTTGCAGAAATCCACCAGGGCGCTGGGCGCTTCCTGACCGTCGGAGATGATCAGTGCCGGGGGACGGGCAGCAAGAAGGGTCTGATGCAGCCTGTCGCGCCGATGACGATCCAGCTTGCGGTAGTAGTCCAGCTCGCGCAGACCGAGCACGGCGATGCGCTCGGCGTGCATCAGGTTCAGGTAGCCGATCTGGTCGACGGCGTGGACGCCGGTGCCGTGCAGAGGGCGGTCACCGCCGGACTGGCCGGCCAGCCATCGCAGGTTGGAGCGTGCCTGTTGCGAGGTGACCAGGTTCTGGACCGTCATGGCCATGGGCGGTGTCTCCGGAGGGAAGGGGCGCTGCCGGTGGCCGTGGGCGGGCCGTCAGGCAGCGGGGCGGACCGGCTCCCAGGTTGCCAGCGTGCGGTAGACCTGGGCAGGGTCGGTGGCGGTGAGCAGGGTTTCGCGCAGGGTGTCGTCCGACAGCAGCTCGGCCAGTTCGGACAGGATTTCGAGGTGTTCCTCGGTGGCGTGCTCGGGGACCAGCAGCACGACCAGCAGCCGGACAGGTTCGCCGTCGGGGGCGTCGAAGGGAATGCCGTTCTCGCCGCGCAGCACCGCCACCAGCGGTGTCTTGAGGTTGCGGATACGGCCGTGCGGGATGGCCACGGCCTTGCCCAGGCCGGTGGAACCCAGCCGCTCACGGGCGAACAGTGAATCGAAGACCTTCTGCCGCTCCAGGCGATGCTCGTTCTCGAACAGCAGGGCGGCGTGCTCGAACAGCCGCTTCTTGCTGGTGGCAGGGACGTCGAGCAGGATGTCGCGTGCTGTGAGCAGCTTCGAGATGCGGTTCATCCGAAATTACCTGTATCTGGTGCAGCGGGACTGTGATAGAACTTTGCAGCGGTTGGCACAGGGGCGAACCGGCGGGAGTCTGTCCCGCGATGCTGTCATTATAGGCGGCTTCGCCGGGCGGGGGCAGCCTGGGCGAGTGCGGCTCAGGGGCGTGCGCAGGCCGCGATGCTGCGGGAAAGGATGGGCATGCAAGCGGTTTCCGTTTGGATTCAGTGGCTTGCGTGCTTTCCGGGAGGGGTGGGCGATAGATGCCGGGACGGCTGCATGCCGTGCAGCCAGGGCGCGCCAGAGGCGCGCCGGGGTGAAAAAGCGGCATGCATCGATCGGAGCCGACCCATGCCGCAGCGCCTGTCAGGCGGGTTCGGGCATGCGCTTCAGCGCGCTGCCACTGTAGTTCTGCCGTTTCTGCTTGTGCTTGATGACCTGCCGGTCGAGCTTGTCGATGAGGGTGTCGACGGCAGCGTAGAGGTCGGTGTGGGTGGCTTCGGCAAAGATCTCGCGCCCGGCTACAAGCAGCTTCATTTCGGCGCGCTGCACCAGCTTCTCGACCGAGAGGATGACGTTGACGTCGATGACGTGGTCGAAGTGGTGGCGGATCCGGCGCAGCTTGCTGGTGACGTACTCGCGCAGGGCGGGGGTGACTTCCAGATGGTGTCCACTGATGGAGAGGTTCATGCCTGGTACTCCTTGGGAGAGGGTTCCACACACGGCCAGTGGGGCAGTCATCGGCTTCGTCGTTGCGCGGCAGGAAGTATCTTGAGGGATTCCCGGTATTTGGCAACGGTTCGGCGCGCGACCTGGATGCCTTTCTGGCCAAGCAGTTCAGTGAGTTGGCTGTCTGACAAGGGCTGGTTGGTATCCTCCTGCTCGATGAGCTTCTGGATGAGTGCACAGACGGCGGTGCTGGATGCGGCGCCGCCGCTGTCGGTAGCCACCTGGCTGCCGAAGAAATACTTCAGCTCGAAGGTGCCGAACGGTGTCCGGATGTACTTCTGGCTGGTGGCGCGGGAAATGGTGGATTCGTGGCGTCCGACGACTTCGGCGATGTCGCGCAGGACCAGGGGGCGAAGTGCCTCGGGGCCGTGATTGAAGAATGCCTTCTGGCGATCGACGATGGCCTGGGCCACGAGCACGATGGTGTCGCCGCGCTGCTGGACGTTGCGTGCCAGCGTGCGGGCTTCCTGCAGCTGGTGCAGCAGGTTGTGTTCGGGAGCGGAAGGTGACTCGGCATGGCTGTCTTCCGTGACCTGTTGCTCCCATTCTGCCCCAGATCTGCCGGTTTGTGCGGGCGATGGCGCGGCCTTTCGGTGGTTTTTCAACAGCGCCTCGTACTCGTCGTGCACGCGCAGCGAAAGCCGGGTGGCGGGGTTGGGTTCGGCACGCCAGCCGTGCGCTGTCCGGCGCACGATGATGTCGGGAATGATGTAGCGGGACGGCTCGGCATCGAAGCGGTTGCCGGGGTGCGGATCCAGCGACTGGATGAGGGTCCGGGCAGCCCGAAGCTCGGCCGGCGGGCAGGACAGGCGCTTGCAGAGCAGGGCGTCCTCGTGTTTTGCCAGCAGCGGCAGGCAGTCGTCGCTCACCAGTTGCAGGGCCAGGGCGATGAGGTCGGTGGACTCGGGTGATGGCTCGGTGGCAGGGCTTCCGGATGGGGAGCCGTGGGCTGATGCCGTCCGGTGGGAGGCATCGGCGCGGTCCTGCTGCAGGTGCAGCAGCTGCAGCCGCAGGCATTCACCGGGCGTGCGTGCAGCCACGCCGGGCGGATCGAAACCCTGCAAGGTCTGCAGGGCGGCTTCCAGCTCGGCAGAGAGATCGGCGGGGGCGAGCCTGTCGGTGGCGTCGCTGGGGCCGGGGGCGCTGGCGATGAATTCCTCAGCCAGGGCGTCCAGCGAGAATCCGGCAGGCAGGTAGCCGTCGTCGCCCACTTCCCAGATGAGCAGGTGGATGAGCGCACGCTGGCGGGCGTCGCAGTGGATCTCGGCCAGCTGGTCCAGCAGGTGCTCACGCAGCGAGGGGGCTGCCGTCAGCGAGCTGCCGTAGGGTTCGTCGTCGTCTCCCTCGGGGGGTGGTCCGGCGCTGCGCGCGATGCCCCAGGGGTCGTCGCCATCCGGGCCGCTGTCGAGCAGGGTGACGTCGGGCCGCTCGTCGGATGAGGTGGCGGCGGGGTCATGTTCGCCGAAGGTATCGGTGCCATGGCCTGCCAGGTCGCCGTCCTGCCGGGTGGTGCCTGAGCTGTAGGCATCCGCGCCGATGTCCGGTGCGGATGCTGCCGGGCTGCCGGCGGGCGGCCAGGTGTCGGTGCTGGGTCCCCGCTCATGGCGCAGGCTGCCGTCGGCGTGGAGGCTGACGGTGTCGTGGCGAGGGGGCTCCACCCGTTCCAGGAAAGGATTCTGCTCGACGGCGCGTTCGATCTCCTGCTCCAGGTCGGCCGTGGACAGCTGCAGCAGGCGGATGGCCTGTTGCAGTTGTGGGGTCAGCAGGAGTTGCTGGCTCTGGCGTGTCTGAAGCGCGGGCTTCATTGAGGCATCGGGTCCGACGGAAAGGGCAGGGCAAGTGAGGTCCTGCCGTGTTTTTACCATCGGATGCCCGGCTTGCGCGCACCTGGCTGACCAGTGGTTTCCCGGATGCCGGCTGCGTCGGGCCGGCGGCAGGCGCGTGGAGGCGGATGCGACAATGCGCGGAAAGGGCGCGACGCGCCCCGTGCGGCGAGAACGCCGCGGCTTACATCCGGAAGTCTTCGCCCAGGTAGGCCTTGCGCACGCGCTCGTCCTGGATGATCTGGTCGGGGCTGCCCGAGGCCAGCACCACGCCTTCGTTGATGATGTAGGCGCGGTCGCAGATGCCCAGCGTCTCGCGGACGTTGTGGTCGGTGATGAGCACGCCGATGCGCCGGTTCTTCAGCAGGTTGACGATGCGCTGGATCTCGATGACGGCGATGGGGTCGACGCCGGCGAAGGGTTCATCCAGCAGGATGAAGCGGGGCGAGCTGGCCAGTGCACGGGCGATCTCCACCCGCCGCCGCTCGCCACCCGACAGCGAGATGGAGGTGTTGGAGCGGATGTGCTCGATCTGCAGTTCCTTCAGCAGCGATTCCAGTCGTGCCTTCTGCTCGGCACGGCTGATGCCGCGGCCACGCTTGTCCACCTGCAGCTCCAGCACGGCCAGGATGTTCTCCTCGACGCTGAGCTTGCGGAACACCGAGGCTTCCTGCGGCAGGTAGGACAGCCCCAGCCGGGCGCGGCGGTGGATGGGCAGGTGGCTGATGGAGTGCTCGTCCAGGACGATGTTGCCGCCGTCGGTGGCCACCAGGCCGGCGATCATGTAGAAGCAGGTGGTCTTGCCGGCGCCGTTGCGGCCCAGCAGCCCCACCACCTGGCCGCTGGAGACTTCCATGGACACGTCCTTGACCACCACGCGGCCGTTGTAGGCCTTCATCAGGTGCTCGGCCTTCAGGCGGCTGATGGGTTCGTGCTCGTGGTGGAGGATGTCGCTCATCGGTCGAAATGCGGATCAGGGTTTCCGGGAGTTCGGCTGGGCAGGGGTGGGCCTGGACAGGCTGCTTTCAGGCTGAAGCGGCAGGGGGGAGCCGGGCTTGCAGGGCTGACTGGCGGCCTTGCCACCTTCCTGGGTGGTCTGGGGCTGGATGACGATGCGCACGCGCCCCGGGCGTTCGCCGCGCTGCTGGCCGTCCACCGAGAAGGTCTCGGTGCTGGCGCTGTAGACGATGTGGCCGCCGGTGATCTCGTCGACCGGCTGGTTGCAGTTCTGGCGCTGCAGCCGCGCGCGCCCGGTGAGCGTGACCTGGTCGGTGCGGGTGTCGTAGAAGATCTGGTCGGCCACCCCGTGGATGTACTGCTCCATGCCGTCACGTTTCTGGCGGAAGCTGGCCTGGGTGCCGTTGACCCGGGCCGTCTGGGCGTTGCGGCCCACCTGGGTGAGCACCATGCGGTCGCCCGTGATGCGGATGGTGCCCTTGGTGAGCACGACGCTGCCGATGAAGGTGGAGACCTTGGTGGCGTCGTTGTATTCCAGCCGGTTGGATTCGATGTTGATCGGCTTGTCGCGGTCGGCTTTCTCGGCGTGGGCGGCGGGCGCAAGCAGCAGGGCCGACAGGGCCAGCGCCAGGGGCAGAAGGGACGGGTGGCCGGACAGCGGACGGGCGGGGATCATGCGGTTCTCGATCGGAATCCAGAAAGGGCGGGCAGTGGGGCGCAGGCCGGACAGCGGCCGGCGGCATGTGCCGCCAAGGTCGGTTTGCAGCGTGCGGATTGTCTACTGCCCAGGCTCCCAGGGTGATCCTGCAAGTTTAGCGGGTTTTGGTGTCATCGCCGCGTGTGGTGGCGGGGAAATGACCGCGTACCCGGCTCTTCAGCTCAAGCTGGTGATCCTGGTCGCGGATTTCCATGCCCACGCCCTCCAGCCGGTTGTCGCCGGCGTGCATCTGCACCGGGGATGCGGTGGAAATGACGTTGTGCACCATGTCCACGCGGGCGGTCTCGGTGGTCAGCTGCATGGGAGGCTCGTCGGCCGTGGCTGCACGCAACACCTGCACGTCTTCCTGCAGGTCGGCGTAGTCGCCGCTGTCGGGCGCGGAGCCCTTGCGGGAGGTGATGGTGGTGAGCGGCTGGGTCTCATCCAGCGAGATGATGCGGGGTCGGGTGAAGGCCATACGCTGGTCCAGCGGGTAATGCAGCATGTGGTCGGCCTCGACCCGCACCGAGGGGTTGCCGTTGGCGTCGGCGCGCATCAGCGTCATCTGCTCGACGAAGAAGTCGGGGTCGGGCCGTCCTTCGACGGCGGGGGCACCATGGTTCTGCTCGGCCTGCTTGGCGAAGTAGTAGCTGACCATGCCCAGGCCGATGAGGATCAGCACCGAAGCGGTGGCGGCCAGGCGGTCGAAGAGGCGTGGGCTCATGAAGCGGGCAGTGCAGGCGGGATGGTGGGTTCACGGGGACGGCCCGGCGGGCCGTCAGGACAGGCGATGCGGCAGATTCAGGAAAGAGGAAGGATCATGCCGTCGCATCAGGCCGGGCAGGGGCCAGGCGGTAGCGGGCCAGCAGGCCATCCCGCTCGCCACGGCTGGCCAGCAGGAAGTCGGCCAGTTCGCGCAGGGCACCGTTGCCGGCTCTGGACTGGGCCACCCAGCGGGCGGCGGCCAGCACCTCGGGCACGGCGTCGACAGGCGCCGCCGGCAGCACGCAGGCCTGCATGGCGGCCAGGTCGGGCCAGTCGTCGCCGATGAAGGCCGTCTCCTGCAGGCCGATGCCCAGCTGCGCGCCCAGTTCCTTCAGCACGACCAGCTTGTCGGACACGTCCTGGAAGACATGGCGGATGCCCAGTTCCTCGGCGCGCCGGGCCACGATCTCGGAGCGGCGGCCGGTGATGATGGCCAGCTCGATGCCGGCTTTCTGCAGCAGCTTGATGCCGAAGCCGTCGCGCACCGAGAAGCGCTTGGCGCATTCACCCTGCGGGCCGATCCAGATGCTGCCGTCGGTGAGGGTGCCGTCGATGTCCATGGCCAGCAGGCGCACCTGCCGGGCTGCGGCGAGTAGGTCCATAGCGATCTCCTTCAGAGGGGGACGGGCTCACACCACCTTGGCGGCCAGCAGGTCGTGGAAATGCAGCGCGCCCACCAGGTGGCGCTGCCGGTCGGTGACCAGGATCTGGGTGATGCGGCGTGATTCCATGATGCGCACGGCCTCCACGGCCAGCGCCTCGGCCCCGATGGTGATCGGGTTGGGGGTCATGACCTCGCCGATGGTGAGGCGGGACAGATCGGGCTGGCTTCCGCTGAACACCCGGCGCAGGTCACCGTCCGTGAAGATGCCGGCCACACGGTTCTCGTCGTCCAGGATGGCCACCATGCCCATGCGCTTGTGGCTGATCTCCAGCAGCGCGTCGGTGAAGAGCGTCTGCGGCCGGCAGGTGGGCAGATCGTCGCCCTGGCGCATGATGTCCGAGACGTGGGTGAGCAGCCGGCGGCCCAGCGCGCCACCGGGGTGCGAGCGGGCGAAGTCCTCGCTGCCGAAGCCGCGTGCTTCCAGCAGTGCCACGGCCAGCGCGTCGCCCAGGGCCAGTGCGGCGGTGGTGCTGGCGGTGGGGGCCAGATTCAGCGGGCAGGCTTCCTGCCGTGCGCCGGCATACAGGTGGATGTCGGCGTACTGGGCCAGCGGCGATTCGGCATCACCCGTCAGGGCGATGAGGACGGCACCCACGCGCTTGACCTGCGGCACGATGGTCATCAGCTCGTCGGTACGACCGGAGTTGGACAGCGCGATGAACACGTCCTGTGCCGTGACCATGCCCAGATCGCCGTGGCTGGCCTCGGCCGGATGCACGAAGAAGGCCGGCGTGCCGGTGGAGGCCAGCGTGGCGGCGATCTTGCGGGCGATGTGCCCGGATTTGCCCATGCCGCTGACGATGACGCGCCCTTGGCAGGCCAGCACCTGGCGACAGGCACGGCAGAAACCCTCGTCCAGCGTATCGCGCAGGTGCTGCACGGCATCGGCCTCGATGGCCAGCACCTGGCGGGCACGGTCGAGCAGCGCGTTGTCGTCGATCTGGGCGGGAGGCTGGGAGGTCATGCGCGGACAGGGAAATGAAACGGGTGATGGAGCTACCGACAGTTGGCTTTCAGTATAGAGCGAGTGGTGACGTTTGGGGTCTGGCGGCGGCGGTGCGATTCCATGCGCGGCATATGGCAACGTGCAGCGTCAGGGGCGGGCCGCCGATGCCGTGCGGGGCAGGTGCCGCCAAGAGCGCCCCGTGCGGCAGCAACGCCGTGACGTCCTCGCGGGGTGCGTGGCAGGAGCGGGGCACGCGGCAGGAGCGGGGTGCTGGAAGGTGGGGAAGGGTGTCGCAGGGCGTGACATCTGGGTTATACTGACCCGCCGTTCATTAAGAGCGGGGCAGACGCAGGGCGCGGCTCTGTTGCAGCCGGCGCAAATGAGCGCGGGGCGCGTCCCGACAGAGGGGCGATTCAGCATCAATGAATGGCGAATCGGGCGCCCGATTGTGTGTTTTTGCGGTTGGCGGGGTTTTTTCGTGTTAGCTTGCCAGCTGCCTCTTCCCCTGACAGGACTGATTTGGATAAAGATACCCTTCTGTCCATCGAATCGCTGAGCTTTGGCTATACGCGCGATCGACTGATCCTGGATGACATCTCGATGTCATTCAAGCGCGGGTCGGTGGTGGCCCTGATGGGTGGCTCGGGGTCTGGCAAGACCACGGTGCTGCGCCTCATCGGCGCCCAGGAGCGCCCGCAGAAAGGCCGCGTCCTGCTCAATGGCGTGGATGTCCACAGCCTGTCCAAGCGGGAGCTCTACCGGATGCGTCGCAACATGGGCATGCTGTTCCAGTTCGGCGCGCTGTTCACCGATCTCAGCATCTTCGACAACGTGGCCTTCCCGCTGCGCGAGCAGACCGATCTGCCCGAATCGATGATCCGTGACCTGGTGCTGATGAAGCTGCACGCGGTGGGTCTGCGCGGCGCCGCGCACCTGATGCCTTCGGAGATTTCCGGCGGCATGGCGCGCCGGGTGGCGCTGGCCCGCTCGGTGGCGCTGGATCCGCCGCTGCTGATGTACGACGAGCCGTTTGCGGGCCTCGACCCGATCTCGCTGGGCACCATCGCGCACCTGATCCGGACGCTGAACGAGGCGCTCAATGCCACCAGCATCCTGGTCACGCACGACGTGCAGGAAACCTTCGAGATCGTCGACTACGCCTATGTGCTGAGCCGTGGCCGGATCATCGCCCAGGGCACGCCCGACGAGCTGCGCGCCTCCACCGATCCGCAGGTGGTGCAGTTCCTGAACGGTCGTCGGGACGGGCCGGTGGCCTTCCACTATCCGGCCGGCCCCATCGAGAAGGAGCTCGGACTATGATCGGTCTGCTGGCCCGACTGGGGCGCTGGGCACGCCACGTCGTCAACGACCTGGGCTTTGCCGGGCGTTTCCTCATTCAGCTGCTGTGGGCGTCGCTGCTCTCGCTCAGGCGACCTCGCCTCATCAGCGAGCAGGTCTACTTCGTGGGCAACCGCTCGCTGTCCATCATCCTCATCTCGGGCCTGTTCGTGGGCTTCGTGCTGGGGCTGCAGGGCTACTACAACCTGGAGCGCTACGGCGCCGAGTCCTCGCTGGGCCTGCTGGTGGCGCTGTCGCTGCTGCGCGAGCTGGGACCGGTGGTGTCAGCGCTGCTGTTTGCCGGCCGCGCCTGCACGTCCATCACGGCGGGCATCGGCCTCATGAAGAGCGGCGAGCAGCTCATCGCCATGGAGATGATGGGGGTGGACCCGATGCAACGGGTGCTGGCGCCGCGCTTTATGGCCGTGATGATCGCGCTGCCGCTGCTGGCGCTGCTCTTTTCGGCCGTGGGCATCGTGGGCGCCTGGATCGTCGGGGTGCAGATGATCGGAGTCGATCCCGGGTCCTTCTGGTCCCAGATGCAGGGCGGCGTGAGCTTCCGAGCGGATGTGCTGAACGGTGTGATCAAGAGCTTCATGTTCGCGCTGCTCTGCGGTTTCATCGCGCTGGTCGTCGGTCATGAATCCGACGCGACGCCGGAAGGCGTGGCCCGCGCCACCACCACCACCGTGGTGATTTCCTCGCTGGCCGTGCTGGCCAGTGACGTGCTGATGACCGCGCTGATGTTCGGCGGTCTGTGATCCAAGACAGGTTACTTCGATGGCAATGCAACGCAAATCAATGGACGCGCTGGTGGGCTGCTTCGTGCTGGCGGGCATCCTGGCGCTGGCTTTCCTGGCTGTGCGCGCTTCCGACCCCAACTCCACCAACATCCGCGGTGGCTACGAGCTGGAAGCCAACTTCGACAACATCGGCGGCTTGAAGGCCCGCGCTGCCGTGCGCAGCGCCGGCGTGGTGGTGGGGCGCGTGACTGACATCACGCTGGATCCGCAGACCTACCAGGCCAAGGTGATCATGCGCATGGACCCGCGCTATCACTTCCCCAAGGATTCCTCGCTGAAGATCATGACGGCCGGCCTGCTGGGTGAGCAGTACCTGGGCATGGAACCGGGCGCCGATACCGAGGACTTGGAGGATGGCGGCAAGATCGAGATGACCCAGTCGGCCATCGTGCTGGAGAACCTGATCAGCCAGTTCCTGTATGGCCAGGCCGGCAAGGGTCAGGAGAAAGGCCAGGAAGGGGGGGCGCAATGACGGGCGAAACGCGGCCGGACGGCGTGACGGCGCCCGTGCATCTGCGGCTGGCCGGCGTGGCGCTGGCGCTGGGTCTGGCGGGCTGTGCATCGGTGTCGGACACGAACGGTGGCGATGCCGCCGGTACGGGTGCTGCGACCGGCAAGGAGGCGGCTTCTTCGGCTGCCTCGGCGTCTGCTGCCCAATCCGCTTCGGGGGCCACATCGACGTCGGCTCTCACCTCGGCGGCTGACTCGCTGAAGTCGGCCGTGGGTAGTTCAGGAAGCGCGGCGGGTGATTCTTCCGCCGGTGCGGCTACCTCTGCTGCGGGTGACGCAGCGACCTCTGCTGCCAGTGGTGCAGCCACTTCCACAGCCGGTGATGCTGCCACCGACGCAGCGACGTCCGCGGCCGGCGATGCGCTGAAGGCGGCCGGTGTGCCGACCGATCTGTCGGCGGACAACGTGACGGGCGGCGTGAAGCTCTCGCACCTGACCACCTATGATCCGAAGGATCCGCTGCAGGCCTACAACCGGGTGATGTTCGCCTTCAACGAGCGGGCCGACCAGTACGCGCTCAAGCCCGTGGCCAAGGCGTACCGCTTCATCACGCCCAAGCCGGTGCAGTTCGTCGTGGGCAACTTCTTCTCGAACCTGGGCGACCTGTGGACGGGCTTCAACAACCTGTTGCAGGGCAAGGGCAAGGCGGCGGCATCCGATACGGCGCGCTTCTTCGTCAACTCCACGCTGGGCTTCTTGGGGTTTGCCGATGTGGCCACCGAGATGGGGCTGGAGAAGCACAACGAGGACTTTGGCCAGACGCTGGGCTGGTGGGGCGTGCCTTCGGGGCCGTATTTCGTGATCCCACTGCTGGGGCCGTCCACCATTCGTGATGCAGCCAGCCGCCCGGTGGATACCTACGGGCAGCCCTACATGTGGCAGGACGGTCACGATGCGCTGAAGTGGTCGCTGTGGGCGGTGGACAAGGTCCACACCCGTGCCAGCCTGCTGGATGCCGAGGGGGCGCTCAACGACGCGGCGCTGGACAAGTACACGCTGATGCGTGACGGCTGGCTGGCCCGCCGTCGCAACCAGGTGTATGACGGTGATCCGCCGGATGAGGATGATGCGGCCGATCCCTACGATGATGACCCGTATGCGGACGACCCCTATGCCGATGATCCGACGCAGGATGAATCGGACAGCGGCGCTGCCGGTGACGCATCCGCCCAGAGCGCTGCCGACAAGGCGTCCGATGCAGGAGCCAATGTCTCGGACAAAGCTTCCGATGCGGCCGACAAGATGAAGGAAGTCACGAAGAAGAAGGCAGGCAAGGCTGCCGGCAGCGGCTCCTGAGTACACCCGTCAGGGTCGGTGACCGTTGGTGGACACTGGCCCCGGTCTGACCGGACGGCACTTCGCACATTAGGTGGGCAGGTCGTCGGGACGGGGTTTCGATGAACATTGATTGGCGGGGTCATGCCGATGCCCCCGATCTTTCCAAGAAAGGATTTCTCATGAAACTGAAACTGATTTCGCTGGTCTCGGGCCTGTTCCTGGCGGGTGCGGTCTGGGCGCAGACGGTGCCGAACGACTTCGTGGAGAAACTCTCCAACGAGGTGCTGACCGAGGTGCGCAATGACGCGCAGATGAAGCAGGGTGACATCGGCCGCATTTCGCAGCTGGTGGACCAGAAGCTGATGCCGCACGTCAACTTCGAGCGCATGACGGCGCTGACCGTGGGTCGTCCGTGGCGTCAGGCCACACCGGCCCAGAAGGAAGCCATCATGAAGGAGTTCCGCACGCTGCTGATCCGCACGTATGCGAACGCCTTCGCCAATGTGAAGGACCAGAAGATCCAGATGCGCCCGTTCCGTGGCGAGGCCGACCAGAAGGACGTGGTGGTGCGCAGCCAGGTGGTGCAGCCCGGCGGTGACCCCATCCAGCTGGACTACCGTCTGGAGAAGCACGGCGACGACTGGCGCATCTATGACGTGAACGTGCTGGGCGTGTGGCTGGTGCAGACCTACCGCAACCAGTTCGGTCAGGAAATCTCGGCCGGTGGTCTGGACGGGCTGATCAAGAGCCTGGCGGCCAAGAACGCCCAGGCGGCCAAGGGCGCCAAGAGCTGAGCGGACCATGGCTGAAGCAAGCATCGAGGCCGGCAAAGACAAGGTGCCCGATGGGCCGATGATGGCGGATGTCGGTGACGGCACCACCGCCATCACGCTGCCCGAACGGGTGGACAACGGCAACGTGCTGGCCGTGCTGAAGTCGCTGGAAGCCGAATGCAAGGCACGCCGGCTGACCAAGGAAAGCCGCGTGCTGGTCGATCTGGTTCGGCTGAAGGAATTCGATTCCACCGTGCTGTCGGCGCTGCTGGAAATGGGGCGCTACGCCGGCAAGCCGCTGGCGGTGCACAACCCGCCCACGAAGCTCGTGTCGCTGGCCGAGCTGTACGGCGTGGCGGATTTCCTGCTGGACGACCATCCTGAGCTGCGCCGCATGCGCCAGGAAAGGGAAGCGCAGGAGAAGTGACCGCAGCAGGCAGCAGGGCGGTGTCCGGGGCGGAGGACGCAGAAGGCGCGGCCGCCCGGCACGAGATATCGTCCCCATCGGGTGTGGATCCCATCGTCGTCGAGGGCGTGACCAAGCGCTTCGGTGATTTCCGGGCGCTGGACGGCATTGACCTGCGCATCCGCCAGGGTGATTTCTTCGCCCTGCTGGGCCCCAACGGGGCCGGCAAGACCACGCTCATCTCGATCATCGCCGGGCTGGCACATGCCAGCAGCGGTCGCGTGTCGGTGATGGGGCACGACGTGGTGAAGGACTACCGGCGTGCACGCGCCTCGCTGGGCGTGGTGCCGCAGGAACTGGTGTTCGATCCGTTCTTCACCGTGCGCGAGACGCTGAGAATCACGGCGGGCTACTACGGCGTGCGCGGGGCCGATGCCTGGATCGACGAGGTGCTGGAAGGGCTGGGCCTGACCGACAAGGCAGAGTCCAACATGCGGGCGCTGTCGGGCGGCATGAAGCGGCGGGTGATGGTGGCGCAGGCGCTGATCCATCGGCCGCCGGTGATCGTGCTGGACGAGCCCACGGCCGGGGTGGACATCGAGCTGCGCCAGTCGCTGTGGCGTTTCGTGCGCAAGCTCAACCACAATGGCCACACCATCGTGCTGACCACGCATTACCTGGAAGAGGCGCAGGCGCTGTGCAACCGGGTGGCGGTGATGAAGGCCGGGCGCATCGTGGCGATGGACGATACCGAGGCGCTGCTCAAGCGCTTTTCGGCCGGGGCGCTGCTGCTGCGGATCTCGGGCGGAACGTTGCCGGCATCCCTGCAGGCACGTCGGCTGCCGCCGCTGCCGGAGGATGATCGCTACCGGCTGTCGCTGGACGATTACGCCGAGATCGGGCCGATCATGGCGGCCATCCAGGCGGAAGGGGCTACCATCCAGGACATGGAAGTCACCCAGCCCGACCTGGAAGACGTGTTCCTGCGGCTGATGCAGGAGAACTGATGCAAGGCTTCCTGACGCTTTTTCGCAAGGAGCTGATGCGCTTCTGCAAGGTGGGTCTGCAGACCATTGCGGCGCCGATGCTCTCGGCGCTGCTGTATCTGCTGATCTTCTCGCATGCGCTCAGCGGCCATGTGGCCATCTATCCGGGCGTGGCCTACACCAGCTTCCTGGTGCCGGGGCTGGTGATGATGGCGCTGATGCAGAATGCCTTCGGCAATTCCTCGTCCTCGCTCATCCAGAGCAAGGTGAGCGGCAATCTGGTGTTCGTGCTGCTGGCACCGCTCACGCCGCTGGCGATGTATGGCGGCTACGTGCTGTCGGCCATGGTGCGCGGCCTCGTGGTGGGCGCCGGCGTGCTGCTGGTGGCGTGCTGCTTCGTGGATGTGCCGATGCGGCATCCGCTGTGGATGCTGCTCTTTGCGCTGGGGGCCAGCGGCATTCTGGGCACGCTGGGGCTGGTGGCGGCCATCTGGGCCGAGAAGTTCGACCAGATCGCGTCGTTCCAGAACTTCCTGGTGGTACCGCTCACCTTCCTCTCGGGCGTGTTCTATTCGGTGCATTCGCTGCCGCCGTTCTGGCAGGTGGCCTCGCACGCCAATCCGTTCTTCTACATGGTGGACGGCTTCCGCTATGCCTTCTTCGGGCAGGCCGACATCGATCCGTGGCTGTCGCTGGGCATCGTGGCGACGGCATGGCTGCTGCTGGCGCTGCTGGCCATGCGGCTGCTGCATCGCGGGTATCACCTGCGTTACTGAACACTCGGTGAACGGGGCAGGGGTTTTCGTTGCCCCGGTACAATACGATGTCCTGCAGGCGTCCGGCCTGTGATCCGCGCAGACGGGCCTCCTTCGTGAGCAGCCGCGTTTCTGTCCGGGCCGTCCGGCGTGTCGTCAACATCGCTTTCCTGGTGTGTGCAGGCCCCTGACGGGGTGCCTGCCCGATGGACGCCCAGCCTGTCCCCCATCCCCTCTGGAGAACCATCCGTGCAATCACCCGAAGTCGTTCAGTCCTACATTGCCGCAGGCATTGCGTGCAGCTTCCTGCAGGTGGAGGGCGATGGCCGCCATTTCGACGCCATCATCGTTTCGGACGCCTTCGAGGGCAAGCGCCCGGTGCAGCGTCACCAGCTGGTGTATGGCGTGCTGGGCGACCGCATGAAGGAAGAGATCCACGCGCTGTCCATCAAGGCACTGACGCCGGCCGAATGGCAGGCCCTGCAGGAACTGTGAGCGGCCTGTCGTCATGGACAAGCTGAAAATCCTGGGTGGTCTGCCCCTGGTGGGCGAGGTTCAGGCCGCCGGCGCCAAGAATGCGGCGCTGCCCATCCTGTGCGCCAGCCTGCTGACGGCGGATCCGCTGGACCTGTCCAACGTGCCGCAGCTGCAGGACATCGCCACCACCATTCGGCTGCTGAAGCTGCTGGGGGTGAAGACCGAGCGTGACGAGGAGCGTCTGACGCTGCAGGCCGACAGCCTGGTCAGCACCGAGGCGCCCTATGAGCTGGTCAAGACGATGCGCGCGTCCATCCTGGTGCTGGGGCCGCTCTTGGCGCGCTTCGGTGAGGCCCGCGTGTCGCTGCCCGGGGGCTGTGCCATTGGCCAGCGGCCGGTCGATCAGCACATCAAGGGCCTGCAGGCGATGGGCGCGCAGATCGAGATCGAGCAGGGTTTCGTGGTGGCGCGTGCCGCACGGCTGAAGGGCGCTCGCATCGTGACCGACATGGTGACGGTGACGGGCACCGAGAACCTGATGATGGCGGCCTGCCTGGCCGAGGGCGAGACCATCCTGGAGAACGCCGCGCGCGAGCCCGAGGTGGTGGACCTGGCCAAGGTGCTGGTGGCCATGGGCGCGCAGATCGAGGGGGCGGGTACCGACCGTCTGGTGATCCGGGGTGTGGAGCGCCTGCACGGCGCCAGCCACCGCATCATGGCCGATCGCATCGAGACCGGCACCTTCCTGTGCGCGGCAGCCGCCTGCGGCGGCGACGTGACGGTGCGCACCACCGACCCCTGGTCGATGGACGTGACCATCGACCGGTTGCGTGAGACGGGCGCCACGCTGACGTCCGGACCGGACTGGGTGCGGCTGCAGGCAAACGGCCGGCCGCGTGCGGTCAGCGTGCGCACGGCGCCGTATCCGGGCTTTGCCACCGACATGCAGGCGCAGTTCATGGCGCTGGACGCGGTGGCCGAAGGCACGGCCACGGTGGTGGAAACCATCTTCGAGAACCGCTTCATGCACGTGCAGGAGCTGCGACGGCTGGGCGCGAACATCCGCATCGAGGGCAACACCGCCATCGTGCAGGGCGTGCCGGCACTGTCGGGGGCCACGGTCATGGCAACCGACCTGCGGGCCTCGGCCAGCCTGGTGATTGCCGGTCTGGCCGCACGGGGTGAAACCACGGTCGAACGCATCTACCACCTGGACCGGGGCTATGCGCGGATGGAAGCGCGGCTGCAGGCCCTGGGGGCGCGGATCGAGCGCGTGAGTTCGCGGCCGGCAGGCCAGTAGGACGGGCGCAGGGCGTGGGCGGCATGGCGATCCTCTTGTCCTGTCGCTGCCGTTGGCCGTTCCATGCGCTTCGTGCCCTCTGCCTGCCCCTTCCCGGGTATGTCCCGATGGCCAGGGGGCGGGTGGCTTGCCACACTACGACGTTGATCAAACAGGAAGGAAGAAGATGTTGACGCTGGCCCTGTCCAAGGGACGGATCCTGGAAGACACGGCCGGACTGCTGGCGCAGTGCGGCATTCGCTTGGATTCTTCGGCGGTGGACAGCCGCCAGCTCATCCTGCCCACTGACGATCCGGGCCTGCGCCTGCTGATCGTGCGGGCCAGCGACGTGCCCACCTACGTGCAGCATGGTGCGGCCGATCTGGGCATTGCCGGGCGTGACGTGATGCTGGAGCACGGCGGCGAGGGCGTCTTCCAGCCGGTGGACCTGGGCATTGCCTGCTGCCGGCTGGCCGTGGCCACGCGCCAGGGCTTCGACTATCCCCGGGCAGCGGTGCCCGGCAAGCGCCTGCGGGTGGCCACCAAGTACGTCAACACCACCCGCCGTCACTTCGCCCGCAAGGGCGTGCACGTCGACATCATCAAGCTCTACGGCTCGATGGAGCTGGCCCCGCTGGTGGGGCTGGCCGATGCCATCGTGGACGTGGTGTCCACCGGCAGCACGCTGCGCGCCAATGGCCTTGTCGAGGTCGAGAGCATCATGCCCATTTCGGCGCGGCTGATCGTCAACCAGGCGGCGCTGAAGACACAGCAGCGGACGCTGGCACCGCTGGTGGCGGCGCTGGAGCGCGCGGCACGGGCGACATCGGGAGGACAGGCATGAGCTCGCAGAACCTGATCAACCGGCTGGATACGGCCGAAGCGGATTTCGAGGCACGTTTCACGCGGCTGCTGCATTGGAGCCCGGAACAGGACCAAGGCATCGAGCAGGCGGTCTCGGCCATTCTGGCGGACGTGCAGGCGCGTGGCGACGAGGCGCTGATGGACTACACCCGGCGCTTTGACCGGCTGGATGTCCACGAGGCGGCGGGGCTGCGGCTGTCGCGGGCCGAGCTGCAGGCGGCGCTCGACGGGCTGCCGGCTCTTGAGCGTCAGGCGCTGGAGCGGGCAGCCGAGCGCATCCGCCGTTATCACGAGCATCAGCGGACGTCGTCCTGGATGTACACCGAGGCCGATGGCACCCGGCTGGGGCAGCGCGTGCTGCCGCTGGATCGGGTGGGGCTCTATGTGCCCGGCGGCAAGGCGGCCTATCCGTCGTCGGTGCTGATGAATGCCATTCCCGCCCAGGTGGCGGGCGTGAAGGAACTGGTGATGGTGGTGCCCACGCCTGACGGCGTGCGCAACCCGGCCGTGCTGGCCGCGGCCTGTCTGGCCGGCATCCAGGAGGTCTACACCATCGGCGGTGCGCAGGCGGTGGCGGCGCTGGCCTATGGCACCCGTTCCATCCGTCCGGTGGACAAGATCGTCGGCCCCGGCAATGCCTATGTGGCCGAGGCCAAGCGCCGGGTGTTCGGGACCGTGGGCATCGACATGATTGCCGGCCCGTCCGAGATCCTGGTGGTGTCGGATGGTTCGGTGCCGGCCGACTGGGTGGCGGTGGATCTGTTCTCGCAGGCCGAACACGACGAGATGGCACAGGCCATCCTCATTTCTCCGGACGCCGCCTTCCTGGACGCGGTGGCCGAGGCCATTGCCCGCCTGCTGCCCGGCCAGCCACGTCGTGCGGTCATCGGCAAGTCGCTGGCGGATCGGGGCGCGCTCATCCATGTGCGCTCGATGCAGGAGGCGGCCGAGCTGGTGAACCGCGTGGCGCCCGAGCACCTGGAGCTGGCGGTGCGCGATGTGGATGGCTTGCTGGCTGACATCCGTCACGCGGGCGCGATCTTCATGGGCCGCTGGGGCTGCGAGGCGCTGGGTGATTACTGCGCCGGTCCCAGCCATGTGCTGCCCACCATGCGTACGCCGCGCTTCTCGTCGCCGCTGGGTGTCTACGACTTCCAGAAGCGCAGCAGCCTGATCGAGCCATCGGCCACGGGCGCCGACCACCTGGCGAAGGTGGCGGCCACGCTGGCACGCGCCGAAGGGCTGGAGGCCCACGCGCAGAGTGCCGAGTATCGCTTGGCCACGCCGGGTGGGAAGGTGCCCGGGACGCAGCCGGCGCAGGGTGCCGCTGGTGCCGAGGGCGGGGCCTCAACGGCGGCGCAGGTGGCTTCGGGCAGAGGTGCGCATCCGGCAGCGGCCGGTACAGTCTCGCCTGCCCAGATCGCGGCCCGGGTCGAACGTCACGTGCGACCTGACGTGCAGCGCATGGCTGCCTACCACGTGGCTGATGCCACCGACGCCATCAAGCTGGATGCGATGGAGAACCCCTGGCGGCTGCCCGGGGCGCTGCAGGCCGAGCTGGCGCAGCGTCTGGCGGCGCTGGCCATCAACCGCTATCCGTCCGGCAATACCTATACGACGCTGAAGCAGGCCATTGCCCGGCATGACGGGCTGGATGGCATTGACGGGCTGGTGCTGGGCAACGGTTCGGATGAGCTGATCAGCCTGCTGTGCCAGCTGGTGGCCCAGCCCGGGGCCACGATCATGGCGCCTGCGCCCTCGTTCGTGATGTACGAGATGGGGGCACGGCTGGCTGGCGTCGGTTTCGTGCCGGTGCCGCTGCGGCCTGACTTCAGTCTGGACCGCGAGGCGATGCTGCAGGCCATCGAAACGCACCGCCCGGCGCTGGTCTTCCTGGCCTATCCGAACAACCCCACCGGCAACCTGTTCGATGCGGACGACGTGCGCGCCATCCTGCAGGCCACCGACGGTCTGGTGGTGCTGGACGAGGCCTATGCGCCCTTTGCCGGTGGTGCCAGCTGGCTGTCCCAGCTGCCAGCCTGGCCGAACCTGGCGGTGATGCGCACCTGCTCCAAGTGGGGGCTGGCGGGCGCCCGTATCGGCTATCTGGCCAGTGCGCCGGCCTGGGCCGCGCAGCTCGACAAGATCCGCCCGCCCTACAACATCAGCGTGCTGGATGCCGAGACGGCGTGCTTTGCCTTCCAGCATCACGCGGATTTCGACCAGCAGACCCGGGCGCTCTGCACTGAACGCCAGACACTGGTGCAGCGGCTGCAGGCATTGCGGGGTCCGCAGGGGCTGTCGCATGTGTACCCGACCGCGACCAACTTCGTGCTGGTGCGGCTGGCCGGGGGGCAGGGCGATGGTGCCGGGCCTTCGCGCGCCACCCGCGTGGCCGCCGCCATGCGGACTGCCGGTGTGCTGATCAAGGACGCCAGCCGGATGCACCCGGCGCTGGCCGAGTGCCTGCGGCTGACCGTGGGCGCCCCTGAAGAGAACGAAGCGATGCTGCAGGCGCTGGCGGCGGCTCTGGATGCCGTGCCGGCTGCGGCGCCGGCAGCTTCGGCTGGGCAGGTCGACAGGGCAGGCCGGACGGCTGACGCGAACGGTCGGGCCAACGGAGAACGGACATCATCATGAGCGACGCATCTTCCATCCCCGCCGCGGGTGCAGCCCGAAGGGCTGAAGTCACCCGCAACACGCTGGAGACCCGCATTCGCGTCCGGGTGGACCTGGACGGTACCGGCAAGGCCCGGCTGAAGACGGGCGTGCCCTTCTTCGAGCACATGCTGGACCAGATTGCCCGCCACGGACTGGTGGATCTGGACATCGAGGCCGAGGGCGATACCCACATCGACGATCACCACACGGTGGAGGACGTGGGCATCGCGCTGGGCCAGGCGCTGGCGCAGGCGCTGGGCGACAAGCGCGGCATCCGCCGCTACGGTCATGCCTACGTGCCACTGGACGAGGCACTGTCGCGCGTGGTGATCGATTTCTCGGGCCGCCCCGGTCTGTTCTGGGAGGTGCCGTTCACCCGGGCGCTGATCGGGCGCTTCGACGTGGACCTGGCCCGCGAGTTCTTCCAGGGGCTGGTCAACCACGCCCAGATGACGCTGCATGTCGACAACCTGCGCGGCATCAACGCCCATCACCAGTGCGAGACGGTCTTCAAGGCCTTCGGTCGGGCGCTGCGCATGGCGGCGGAACCCGATCCGCGCACGGCGGGTCAGGTGCCTTCCACCAAGGGGAGCCTGGTCGGCTGATGAACACGCAGTCCACGGCGAGCATCGCCATCGTCGATTTCGGCATGGGCAACCTGCATTCGGTGGCGCGGGCGCTGGCCCACGTCAGCCCGAAGACCCGAATCGAGATCACCGCCGACCCGGCCGTCATCCATCGCGCGGCCCGGGTGCTCTTTCCGGGGCAGGGCGCCATGCCCGATGCCATGCGCAGCCTGGCGGCACGCCCGGGGCTGGCCGAGGCCGTGCGCGAGGCCTGTGGTACCAAGCCCACGCTGGGTATCTGCCTGGGCGAGCAGATGCTGCTGGATGAAAGTGACGAGGGCGCCGACGTGCATGGTGCGCCCACGCCCGGTCTGGGGCTGGTGCCCGGTCGGGTGGTGCGCTTCGATCCTGCACGGATGAAGGCCGCCGGCAACCTGAAGGTGCCGCACATGGGCTGGAACCGGGTGCATCCCACCCGGCCGCATCCGCTCTGGGAAGGCATCGAGCCGGGGGCCTTCTTCTACTTCGTGCACAGCTTCCATGCCGAGCCGACCAACCCGGAAAACGTGGCGGCCACCAGTGTCTACGGCGAGGTCTTTACCTGTGCCGTGACACAAAATAATATGTTCGCCACCCAGTTTCACCCCGAAAAGAGTGCGGCAAGCGGCCTGCGTCTCTTTCGGAATTTCATCCACTGGCGGCCCTGAGCCGCTCTGCTGTTGCTGCCATGCTGCTGATTCCTGCGATCGATCTGAAGGACGGCCGTTGCGTCCGTCTCAAACAAGGCAAACTCGACGAGGAGACGATCTTTTCCGAAGACCCGGCCGAAGTGGCCCGACGCTGGCGCGACGAGGGCGCCGAGCGCATCCACCTGGTGGATCTGAATGGCGCCTTTGCCGGCAAGCCGCAGAATGCCAGCGTGGTCCGAGCCATCATTGATGCCGTGGGGGCCGAGGTGCCTGTGCAGCTGGGCGGCGGCATCCGCTCGCTGGACACCATTGAGCGCTACCTGGACGTGGGCGTGAGCTACGTGGTGGTGGGGACCGCCGCCGTGAAGAACCCGGGCTTCCTGCATGATGCCTGCACCGCCTTCCCCGGCCAGGTGCTGGTGGGGCTGGATGCGCGTGACGGCAAGGTGGCCACCGACGGCTGGAGCAAGCTTACCCGTCACGACGTGGTGGACCTGGCCCGCAAGTTCGTCGGCTACGGCGTCGAGGGCATCATCTACACCGACATCGGCCGTGACGGCATGCTGAGCGGCGTCAACATCGAGGCCACCCAGCGGCTGGCGCAGGCTGTCAGCGTGCCGGTCTTCGCCTCTGGCGGCGTGACCGACCTGTCCGACATCGACCGGCTTCTGGAGATCGAGGACGACGGTGTGGGCGGCGTCATCCTGGGCCGCTCCATCTACGAGGGCACGCTGGACTTCGGCGCGGCCCTGGAACGGGCCAATGGCAACTGAGTACCGCAGCGAGCTGACCCGACGCGTCATTCCCTGCCTGGACGTGACCGACGGCCGGGTGGTGAAGGGCGTCAACTTCGTGGACCTGCGCGACGCAGGCGACCCGGTGGAGGTGGCGCGCCGCTATGACGCCGAGGGGGCCGACGAGCTGACCTTTCTCGACATCACCGCCTCGTCCGACCAGCGAGACACCATCCTGCACGTCATCGAGGCGGTGGCGCAGCAGGTCTTCATTCCGCTGACGGTGGGCGGCGGCATCCGCAGCGTGGATGACATCCGCCGGCTGCTGAACGTCGGCGCCGACAAGGTGTCGGTCAACACGGCCGCCATCCACAACCCGCAGCTGGTGGCCGATGCCGCCCGTTACTACGGCTCGCAGTGTCTGGTGGTGGCCATCGACGCCAAGCGCCAGCCCGAAGGCGGCTGGCATGTCTACACCCACGGCGGCCGCAACGACACCGGGCTGGATGCCCTGGAATGGGCGCGCCGCGTGGCCGACCTGGGGGCGGGCGAGATCCTGCTGACCAGCATGGATCGTGACGGCACCCGCATCGGCTTCGATCTGGAGCTGACCCGTGCCGTTTGCGACGCGGTACCCATTCCCGTCATCGCGTCCGGCGGCGTGGGTAACCTGCAGCATCTGGTCGATGGCGTCACCCTGGGGGGCGCCGATGCCGTGCTGGCGGCCAGCATCTTCCACTTTGGCGAGCACACCATTGCCGAGGCCAAGGCCCTGATGGCCAGCCAGGGCGTGCCGGTGCGGCTGGATGCCACTCCGGCGGAGGCCTGACGGATGAGTCATGACGCTGGCCACGTCCATGGTCCGACCTGCGGGGGCTCGGCGAAGGCTGGCTGGCTCGACCGCATCCGCTGGGACGAGCATGGCCTGGTGCCCGCCATCGCGCAGGACGCGGCCAGCCACCGCGTGCTGATGATGGCCTGGATGAACCGCGAAGCGCTGGCCGAGACGCTGCGCACCGGCCATGCCGTCTACTGGTCGCGCTCGCGGCAGCGGCTCTGGCGCAAGGGCGAGGAGTCCGGCAACCAGCAGCGGGTCCACGAGATCCGGACCGACTGCGACGCCGACGTGATCCTGCTGTTCATCGATCAGGTGGGCGGCGTGGCCTGCCATACCGGGCGTGAGTCCTGCTTCTTCCGGCGGCTGGAAGGCGGCCGGCTGGGGCAGGGGGCAGTGGCTGCCGAGGCCGGGGCGCTTTCGTCACCCGCAGGTGACGCGGACGAGGTCATGACTCCGTCGCAGGCACAGCCAGCGTCCGAGCCGGTCTGGCGCGACGTGGATCCGGTGAAGGTCGATCCCGAAAAGCTGTATGGCACATCTGCGGCGGGACACTCGCATTCCTGATGCCTGTTGCTCCCGCGCGTTGCCATGGCGGGTTCCAGGGGGGGGCCTGCGCAGGTCTCATGTCGCGTGTCACCGGCCAGGGCTACCTTCCGCCGGAAGCCACGGCCACGGTCTGGCTCGGCTCGGCCGATAGTGCCGCAGACAGGTTTCCGGGCATCAGGCATCCGCTGGCACGATTGAATTCATAATTCACGATGACGCCGAGGTGTCATCAGCAGATTGCAAGGAGTTTCCCTTGGCCGAGAGAGAACAAGCAGGCATGGCAGCAGGCGCATCCGCCCCGTCGGTTCCCGGTTCTGCTGGATTAGCCCAGGCGGGCCGCACCTCCACCTCGGGCAGTGCCGACATTCTGGCTCGGCTCGCCGAAGTCATCGAGTCCCGTCGTGGCGGCGACCCGAGCCGCAGCTACGTGGCCAAGCTGCTGGCCGGCGGTGACGATCGCATCCTGAAGAAGGTGGGCGAGGAAGCCACCGAGGTCGTCATCGCCGCCATGCAGGGCGAGAAGGCGCGCATCGTGTCCGAGACGGCCGACCTGTGGTTCCATACGCTGGTGATGCTCGCGCATCATGAATTACGGCCGCAGGATGTGCTGGCCGAGCTGATGCGTCGCGAGGGCCTGTCCGGCATCGACGAGAAGGCCAGCCGCACGGCAGGCTGAAAGCGTCTGCATCCGGCCAGGACCATGCGCCCGGCGGATCTCGTGCGTCCTGTCGGGGTGTGTGTCCTGCCGGGGTGTGTGTCCTGTCGGATCGCATGCCCGGCTGTCCTGGGGCAGCCCCCGGCACCGGTCAGGACACCTGTCGCCGCTGTTACACTCGGCGTCGTTGCATGCCGTGTCCGGCTGCCTCTTGAACGTGGCGGATGCGCCGCCATGTCAACAGGGTTGACCCGGGGATGGACGCATCCAGGGCATCCCCCTTTCGTCATTCTGAATCATGGAGCCTCTCATGAACGACCAAGCCACCGCGCCGACCAAGGCCGATCACGCCGACTGCATCTTCTGCAAGATCGCCGATGGCCAGATCCCGGCCCGCAAGATCCATGAAGATGACAAGGCCGTGGTCTTCCATGACATCAACCCGTCGGCTCCGGTGCACTTCCTCATCATTCCGAAGCAGCACGTCGTCAATCTTTACGATGGAGCCGAGAACCCCGAGCTGTTGGGGCACCTGATGTCGCTGTGCGGCCCCCTGGCGCGTGAGCAAGGTCTGCAGGACGGCTTCAAGGTGCAGATCAACAACGGGCGGAAGGGTGGACAGGAGGTGTATCATCTGCACATTCATGTCCTGGGCAGCAAGTAAAAGTCACTGAACGGCTGCCCTGGCGGCCTGCCCCTTGGCAGGGGCCGGATGCCCACGGCACGCCTCATCCTCCCGGCGTCGCAGCATCGGGCCTCCGTCCTGCCGCCTCCTTTCCCTCTTCAGGAGTCAAAACCCATGGGTACCATGAGTATCTGGCACTGGCTGATCGTGCTGATCATCGTCATGCTGCTGTTCGGCACCAAGAAGATCAAGAACATCGGCACCGACCTGGGCGCCGCCATCAAGGGTTTCAAGGAAGGCGTGCGTGAAGGCACGGCCGAGACCCCGGCCGCAGGCAACCCGCCGGCCGCCAATCCGCCGGGCGTCACCAACAGCACGGCACAGGCCGATCCCAACACCATCGATGTCGAGGCCAGGACCAAGGGCTGAGCCGATCGTGCGCATGGCCCTTGTCCGTTCCAAACGTTCCTTCCACCGGCTGCCTGATCCGCTGACGACCTCCGATGTTTGACATCAGCTTCATGGAAATGCTGATCGTGGCCATCGCCGCCCTGGTGGTCCTCGGTCCGGAGCGCCTGCCCACGGTGGCCCGTCAGGCCGGGCAGTGGATGTCGCGCATGCGTCGCTACATCGAGGACGTGAAGTCCGACTTCAGTCACCAGATCGATCTGGCCGAGCTGAAGGGCATCAAGAACGAGGTCGAGGACTCGGCCCGCAGTCTGGAGCGCGGTCTGAACGATGCGCGCTCCTCCTTCGACACCCTGCAGTCGTCGTTCGACACCAGCACGGCCGAAAGTCTGCCAGGTGCCGAGGGGCAGGGCGCGGCCGATGGACACGTCGGATCGCTGGAGCACGGTGGTACCGGCACGGCTGGGCAGGGCGCCACGCAGGCGGCCCTGGATCATGACACGGCCGACAGTGAGAGCTGGGCCTACGAGAGCGTGCCCGACGACGCCGTGGCCCCTGCGCCCGAGCGCCTGCCGCCCACCGACTGGGACAAGGTGTACGAAGACCGTCGCACACGCCAGCGACTGAAGGATCGCCGCATCGAGCGTGAGCTGGAGCGCGGCTTCAAACGTCCCCGTTTCCGCGTGGAGCGCTGATGGCCTGGTTTGGCAAGAAGAAGGCGCAGACGCCGCCCGAAGAAGAAAACTTCATCTCCCACCTCACCGAGCTGCGCGACCGCGTCATCCGCTCGCTGCTGGTCATCCTCATCCTGTTCGGGGCCTGCTTCTATGTGGCGCCCGAGCTGATGAAGTTCCTGGCCCAGCCGTTACAGCATGCGCTGCCGCCGGGCTCGCATGCGGTCTTCATCGCGGGTGAGGGCGCCTTCTTCACCCTCACCAAGATGTCGCTGCTGGCAGCCGTGCTGCTGTCGCTGCCGTGGGTGCTGTATCAGGCCTGGGCCTTCGTGGCGCCCGGGCTTTACGCGCATGAGCGCCGCTTCGTCGGCCCGCTGATCATCCTGTCGGTGATCTTCCTGCTGGTCGGCATCGGCTTTGCCTACAGCTTCGTGCTGCCGGTCGCCTACAAGTTCTTCTTCTCGTTTGCCGAGAAGACGGGCGCCGACGTGATGCAGGACCTGCAGCGTTACTGGGACTTCACCCTGTCCATCTTCTTCGGCTTCGGCCTGGCCTTCCAGGTGCCGGTGGTCGAGATGCTGATGATCAAGCTGGGCATGGTGTCGGTCGATGACCTGCGTCAGGCCCGTCGCTACGTGCTGGTGGGGGCCTTCATCGTGGCCGCCGTGCTCACTCCGCCGGACGTGCTGTCGCAGTTCATGCTGGCCATCCCGCTCATGCTGCTGTATGAGCTGGGCATCTTCCTGGGCGGCTTCCTGTCGGCCCATTCGCAGGCACCCGAAGACCTGCCCGACGATCCTTCCGAAGAAAGCGGCACCATCGTGCCGGCCGCGGATTCACAGGTCCAGCAGACCGGGAACGATTCGTCGCGCTGATTCGGCGGCCGGGATCATGGGGTTGGGCGCTTGTTGAGGGGGCGCCCTCCGGCCAGGCCTGTCCGCTCAGCCCAGATCCAGTCCGTCAGGCATGACTTTTGGGGCTCCATCTGCCCCGATGCGCCGGGCACGAGCGGAGCCGGCGCCCAAAATCTTGGATCAGTGGGGGGCGGCCCGGTCTGTCCGGTGAATAGGCCCCCTGATGAAGCGACTTTCCCGGCATGATCCGAGGGGGGCTGTATCCGAGAGGGGCTGTATCCGGGAGCACCGCCGCTTTCAGTGCTGCGGGCGTTGTCCGCCCGGCGTCCTTCCTTCCTGTTCCTGACGTTCCCGCCGCGTCGTCAGGTCCGGGCGCATGCCGATGCTGATCGGCAGCTCGATCTCCTCGCCGTTGCGCAGGAAGTGGAATTGCGCCGTGGAGCCCGGTGCCAGCCGGGCGATGGTGTTCAGCACCTGGGTGGTATCGAGCACCGGTGTCTCGTCGATGCTCACCAGCACGTCACCCGTATGCACGCCGGCCTTCTCGGCCGGGCCGTTGCGCATCACCCCGGCGATGATGGCACCTTTCTGCTGCGTCGGCAGCTGCAGCGCCTCGGTCAGTTCGGGCGTCAGGTCCTGCGGCTCCACGCCGATGTACCCTCGGATCACCCGTCCCTGGCGGATGATCTGGTTCATGACTTCCTGCACGATGGAGATGGGGATGGCAAAGCCGATGCCCAGCGAGCCACCGCTGCGCGAATAGATGGCGGTGTTGATGCCCAGCAGCTGGCCGCGTGCATCCACCAGCGCGCCGCCCGAGTTGCCCGGGTTGATGGCCGCGTCGGTCTGGATGAAGTTCTCGAAGGTGTTGATGCCCAGCTGCGTGCGGCCCAGCGCCGAGATGATGCCCATCGTCACCGTCTGGCCCACGCCGAACGGGTTGCCGATGGCCAGCACCACGTCCCCGACCGCGATGTCGTTGCGGTGTGCGAACTCGATGGTCGGCAGGTTATGCCGATCCACCTTCAGAACCGCCAGGTCGGTGTCCGGGTCGCTGCCGATCAGCCGAGCTTTCAGGCGTTCGCCGCTGACCAGGATGACCTCGATCTGGGTGCCGTCGCCCAGCACGTGATGATTGGTGAGGATGTAGCCGTCCTGCGTGGCGATCACGCCCGAGCCCATGTTGTCGTCGGGATTCTCGTCCTCTTCCTCGTCGCCATAGGCGCGCGGCGGCTTGCGGCGGCTGGCCGGGGGCGCATCGCTGTTACCGTCATCCACCGTGGCGGCCATGCCGTCGTTATGGGCGGCGATGCTCACCACAGCCGGTGTGGCGCGCCGCGCGGCCTCGGCATAGGACAGGGCGGCCACCGGCATGGTCAGGCCCGAGAGTCCGCTGGCGCCCTGACGCTCGCCCGTGCCGGGGCGGTCCCCGTCCTTGCTCCACAGGCTGGCGGATGCACTGTCTGCAAGCGGTCCGGAGACCTGGCTGCCGCTGTTGCTCTGGTCTGGCTGCGCGTTGCGATCCTTGCCTGCCGCAGCCGCTGCGCCGCTGCCTGCGGCATGGCCAGCGCTGGCGTCCTGGCGTGCACCATTCCCGGTGCTGCCTGTTGCGCCGGGTGTCAGGCCTTGTCCCTGTGTGCCGGCACCGGAGGGGTCCGGGGGCAGGGCGGCGCTTTCCGGGCCAGGTGGCACCAGCCCGTCACCGATAGCCTCCAGGGCGGTACCGAGCTGCGACGGATGGTGGCCAGCCTGCCGTGCCTGGCCAACGCTCGGCAGCCAGTCCGGCCTGAAGGTGCTGATGGCGAAGATGGCCGCCACGAACACCGTCACGCATTGCGCAAACAGCAGCCAGAGTCGCTTCAGCATGGTGTCTGGCCCGTTCTGCTATGCTGATGTGGCATACACAAACCGATGTCGAGTCCGTGCGGCTCGTGGGAGAGAAATGAATGGCGCATGTGCCGGGAGCAGTTTCCACGCGGGAACTGCTGGGTCATCTGGATGATCTGTTGCGTCCGTCCGTCATCAAGGATTATTCCCCAAACGGGCTGCAGGTGGAAGGTAAGGCCGTGGTTTCCCGCATCATCTGCGCCGTTACTGCAACCCGGAACGTGATCGATACGGCCGTGGCCGAAGGGGCCGATGCGCTGCTGGTGCATCATGGCTACTTCTGGAAGGGGGAGGATCCGCGCGTCATCGGCATCCGTCGCCGTCGCCTGGCAAGTCTGCTGGCTGCCGACATCAACCTGCTGGCCTATCACCTGCCGCTGGACGTGCATCCGGTCTACGGCAACAACGTCCAGCTGGGCGAGCTGCTGGGCTGGCCCGTGCAGGGCTGGGGGGGCGAGGTCGTCGGCAGCCAGGGCATCATCGGCTGGCATGATCTGGCAGAAGAGGGCACGCTGGATGCGATGGCCGTGGCTGAACGACTGACCGAGCGCCTGCACCGCGAACCGTTGCTGGTGGGTGACCTGTCGCGTCCCATCCGCCGCATTGCCTGGTGCAGCGGGGGGGCGCAGGATTTCCTGCAGGACGCCATCGACCTGGGCGCCGACTGCTACATCAGCGGCGAGATTTCCGAACGTACCACCCACCTGGCCCGGGAAGCCGGCGTGGTCTATGCCGCCGCCGGCCACCACGCGACCGAGCGCTGCGGCGTCCAGGCCCTGGGGCGCCACCTGGCCGAGACCTTCGGCATCGAGGTGACGTTCGTGGATGACCCGAACCCGGTGTGACTGTTTGTCAGGGTGCAGGGCGGAGAGGGAGCACGGCTGTCACACGCTGGTTCCGCTCCATCCATTCTGCGGTGAATGGGCAGCGCCGGTCTATCGATTGCCGGATGATCAGGTAGTCCTGTAACAGGTTGCGCTTGAAGATGGGTTCATGGTGGGCTATCCGGTTCCGCAGTGTGCGTATCTGTTCCAGATCGGCGTAGATCTGCTCTCGCAGGGTGGAAATGGTGGACTGGGGATCGTGGTTCGGGAGAACCTGACGGAGGTAACCGTTCCATAGGCGCTCGTCATGACGTCGAGTGAACATCTGCTGCCAGAAGGAGAATTTCAGCTCTGGAATGACCTTCGAGGTGAGAGTCAGATTTCCGCGGCTTCTTTCCAGGCCGGCACGACTTATCGGTTTAAGAGTTCTTGCGAAGGCTTCATTCCACGGCCAACGTTCGCCATAAATGGCTTCCAGGGCTTCGGCCACAGCGTTGCGGATCGTGACTTCGCAGACATGCAAGGGGAAAAGTAGCGTGCCCGAAATCTCAGCGTTCCATGCATAGAGGGCAAGTGCAGCCTGGGGATCGCTTCGCCCATGTTGTGACATAGCCGTCTCGTAGGTTGCCAGCCGAGGAGGCGAAAGGGTTTTCCGGATGGCTTCGACGGTGAGAGTCAGGGTTGACATCTGTGGATTGGTGCCTTACATTGGAAAGCGTATGCTACGGGATACGTGGGCAATTGCCTCCCCCCGTGGATAAGCGAATCCGGACCCGCCGCAAGGCGGGTCTTTTTTTGCCTGTTTGCCGTGCGAACCATTGCCTGTTCGCTGTTCGACCAAAAAAGAAGCCGACCGTGCTGACCGGATTGGACCGGGCGGCAGGGTCGGCTTGGAAAACAGGTGACAGCGGTGCGTTGGGGGCTTCTGCCGCCACCTGCCTGGAAGGGAAGGGCGCTGCCCTGGGGCTACGCCACCGTCCCTTCCTGGGGACAACGGAAAATCGGATCAGCGGCCTTTCTTCAGCTCGTCGCGGATCTCGCGCAGCAGCACGACATCTTCCGGCGGAGCGGCAGGCTTGGCTTCTTCCTGCTTGATGACGGCGTTCTTGGCCTTGTTGAACACGTTCACCATCTGGAAGATGATGAAGGCCAGGATCAGGAAGTTCAGGAAGATGGTGATGAAGTTGCCATAAGCCAGGATGGCCACGCCGGCCTTGTTGTAGGCCTCATAGGTGTGGGGCAGGCCCTCGGGGATCTTGGTGGTCAGCGGGAGGAAGTAGCTGGAGAAATCCAGGCCACCGAAGATGGCGCCGACGATCGGCATGATGATGTCCTTGACCATCGAATCGACGATCTTGCCGAAGGCACCACCGATGATCACACCGACAGCGAGGTCGACGACGTTGCCCTTCAGGGCAAAGTCTCTGAATTCAGTCAGCATGGACATGTTCTTGTTTCTCCTGGCGAACGTGGAAGGTATCTGTTTGATGAAGGGGGAGGAAAAATGGACACGACGCCCCTGGGACGAGGCCTCGGGCAGGCACGCCGCACCGGCGAATTCCTTCCTGGGTGTCGCCGGGCATCCAATGAAGATTATCCCCGTTCGGTCACGGGGGGCGCAAGACGTTTGGCCCGCAGAAACGCCGCAAAACGGCCGGCGGCGCCCCGAATATCTTTAAGGATGGTCAGTTAGTGTTGCGTCGCGTGAACGCGCGATGCGGGACTTGCCGCCCGTTCCCGCCCTGCCTCCGTCCGTCTTGCGGTGACACGCCCTGTCTGTTTCAGACCCGGGGTATCCGCGGCCTTTCTGATTTTGATCAAAGCGGGGGTGGGTGTGCTGCCTATACTCGGCCAAAACACGCTCCCTGCCTGTCGGCGGGGCGCGCGTGCCCGGCACCCTTGCGTGCCTTATCCGAACGATGCTTCACACGAGGTTCCCCCTGATGGCCGATACGCTGCCCAAGACAAGCATGGATCCCTCCCGGCGCGCTGCGCTGGTTTCCACCTGCGTGGTCGGGTGTGCGGGGGCTGCAGGCGTGGCCATCCCGCTGGTCAGCACCTTCCAGCCTTCCGAGCGGGCCAAGGCGGCCGGCGCTCCGGTCGAGGCCGACATCGCCGGCATGGCGCCGGGCGAACTGCGTCGGGTGGAATGGCGTGGCAAGCCGGTCTGGCTGATTCGCCGCACCCCCAAGATGCTCGAATCCCTCAACGAGACCCAGTCCCAGGTGCTGGATCCGGATTCCGACGGCTACTACCAGATCCCCACGCCCGAGTACGCCAAGAACCAGCATCGTTCCATCAAACCCGAATACCTGGTGGTGGTCGGCATCTGTTCGCACCTGGGGTGTTCCCCCAGCGAACGCTTTACTCCCGGGGCCCAGCCCTCGCTGCCCGACAACTGGGCCGGCGGCTTCCTGTGCCCCTGTCATGGCTCCACCTTCGACATGGCAGGTCGGGTATTCAAGAACAAGCCGGCCAACGCCAACCTCGACGTTCCTCCCCACAAGTACACGTCGGACACCACGCTGTTGATCGGTGCTGACGACACCACCGGCTGATCGTCGCACGGCGCTCGCCATCCGGCGGGCATGCAGGCAGGAGGAGGCAGGCCGCGCATGGGCTGCCTTTGTCCAGGATTTCGAATCGAAAGCAGGATAGCTTCATGGCAGCAGAGAAAAAGGTCGACACGACGGGGCTCCTCGGGTGGATAGACCACCGCTTCCCGGCCACCGTCCTCTGGAAGCGCGACGTCGCCGAGTACTACGCGCCCAAGAACTTCAACTTCTGGTACATCTTTGGCTCGCTGGCCATGCTGGTGCTGGTCATCCAGATCGTCACCGGCATCTTCCTGGTCATGCACTACAAGCCGGATGCCGAGAAGGCGTTCGCCTCGGTCGAGTACATCATGCGGGATGTTCCCTGGGGCTGGCTGGTGCGCTACATGCACTCCACCGGCGCCTCGGCGTTCTTCATCGTGGTGTACCTGCACATGTTCCGTGGCCTGCTGTACGGCTCGTACCGCAAGCCGCGCGAGCTGGTCTGGCTGTTCGGCTGCATGATCTTCATGGCGCTGATGGCCGAGGCCTTCTTCGGCTACCTGCTCCCCTGGGGCCAGATGTCGTACTGGGGCGCCCAGGTGATCGTCAACCTGTTCTCCGCCATCCCGGTCATCGGTGAGGATCTCTCCATCTGGATCCGCGGCGACTACGTGGTGGGCGACGCAACGCTGAACCGCTTCTTCTCGTTCCACGTCATTGCCATCCCGCTGGTCCTGCTGGGTCTGGCCGTGGCGCACATCATCGCGCTGCACGAAGTGGGTTCCAACAACCCCGACGGCATCGAGATCAAGGCCAAGAAGGACGCCAATGGCGTGCCGCTCGACGGCATCCCGTTCCACCCGTACTACTCGGTGCATGACGCCTACGGTGTGGCCATCTTCCTGTTCATCTTCTCGGCGGTCATCTTCTTTGCTCCCGAGATGGGCGGCTACTTCCTGGAGTACAACAACTTCATCCCGGCCGACCCGCTGAAGACCCCGCCGCACATTGCGCCGGTCTGGTACTTCACCCCGTTCTATTCCATCCTGCGGGCAACCACCACCGAGTTCCTCACCTACGGCTTGCTGCCCTTCCTGCTGGTGCTGCTGGCCTTCATCCTGAAGTCCGCGCGCTACACGGTCTCCAAGCTCATCGGTGCCGTGGCCATCCTGGGCATGTGTGGCGGCTTCTTCCTGCTGGATGCCAAGTTCTGGGGCGTGGTTGCCATGGGCGCCTCCACCCTGATCTTCTTCTCGCTGCCCTGGATCGATCAGAGCCCCGTGAAGTCCATCCGCTATCGTCCGCTGTGGCACAAGGCGTTCTACGCCGTGTTCGTGGTGGCCTTCCTGGTGCTGGGCTACTTCGGCGTGCAGCCGCCGTCGCCCACCGCCGAGCGCCTGTCGCAGCTGTGCACCCTCATCTACTTCGGCTTCTTCCTGTTCATGCCGTGGTGGACGCAGGCGGGCACCTTCAAGCAGCCGCCCGAGCGCGTCAACTTCAAGCCCCACCACTGAACAGACAGGTAGCGAGAAACGTATGAACATTCCCGTCTATATCCGTCGCCGCTTCGGCCTGGTGGCCACCGTCATCGCCTGTGCCGTGTCGGCACCGGTGCTGGCCTCGGAAAGCGTGCACCTGGACAAGTTCCCCACCGAGAAGATGCAGAGCATGCCTGCCCTGCAGGACGGTGCCCGCACCTTCGTCAACTACTGTCTGAACTGTCACTCGGCGTCCATGATGCGGTTCAACCGCATGCAGGACATTGGTCTGACCGACGAGCAGATCAGCGGCAGCCTGCAGTTCACCGAAGGCCGTGTGGGTGATCTGATGAAGGTCGCCATGCGTCCCGAGGACGGCAAGGCCTGGTTTGGCGCTGCGCCCCCGGACCTCTCCGTCGAGGCCCGCGCCCGCGCTTCCGAGTCCGGTTCGGGCGCTGACTGGATCTACACCTACCTGCGCAGCTACTACCGCGATGGCTCGCGTGAGACCGGCTGGAACAACGCAGTCTTCCCGAACGTGGGCATGCCCAACCCGCTGTGGCAATGGCAGGGCATGCGCGGTGCCGTGGAAGAGCGCGTCGCTCCCGTGACGGACGAAGCCACCGGCAAGGTGACAGGCTGGACGAAGACCACCATCACCTACGACCGTGAGGGCAACAAGTCCGAGAAGGTCGAGAAGGTCGACGGTGATGGCCTGCATGAAGGTACCCACTTCACGCTGGGCACGCCCGAAGGTGGCACGCTGTCTCAGGCCGAGTTCGATGACAAGGTGGCCAACCTGGTTGCCTTCATGAAGTTCATGTCCGATCCCTCGGCGTCCACCCGCGGTCGTCTGGGCATCTGGGTGCTGCTGTTCATCGCCCTGTTCGTGGGCTGCACCTGGTGGCTCAACCGCGAGTACTGGAAGGACATCAAGTGATGGTCTGAACGACCGAACGCCAACGCTGGTTTTGCGTTTCACAATGCGCAATTTTCTGGGCTTTTGGCGTTCCACATGATATCTTGCAGGGCCGGGCCTTCATGTCCGGCCCTTTTTGTGTCTTCAGGAGATCCCGCCCATGATGGTGCTCTATTCCGGCACGACCTGCCCGTTCAGTCAGCGTTGTCGTTTCGTGCTGTTCGAGAAAGGCATGGATTTCGAGATTCGGGACGTTGACCTCTACAACAAGCCCGAAGACATCTCGATCATGAACCCCTATGGTCAGGTGCCGGTGCTGGTTGAGCGGGACCTGATCCTGTACGAATCGAACATCATCAACGAGTACATCGACGAGCGCTTCCCGCATCCGCAGCTGATGCCGGCCGACCCGGTCATGCGCGCCCGCACGCGGCTCTTCCTGTTCAACTTCGAGCGTGAGCTGTTCGTGCACGTGCAGACGCTGGAGCGGCGTGACCACGACAAGGACACCGCCCGCACGATGGAGCGCGCCCGTACCCAGATCCGCGAGCGCCTCACCCAGCTCACCCCCATCTTCGTGAAGAACCGCTTCATGCTGGGCGACGAGTTCTCGATGCTGGACGTGGCCATGGCCCCGCTGCTGTGGCGCCTGGATCATTACTCCATCGAGATGCCCAAGACGGCGGCTCCGCTCATGAAGTATGCCGAGCGCATCTTCTCGCGGCCTGCCTACATCGAGGCGCTCACCCCGTCCGAAAAGGTCATGCGGCGCTGATCGACCCCCGTCGATCACCTGCGTCGTGCCGTCCTGATCGGCACACACCATCGTTCACCCACCGACGGACCCCCGATGGCCGAGATTTCCACCAAGCCCTACCTGATCCGCGCGATTTACGAATGGTGCTGCGACAACGGCTATACGCCTCATCTGGTGGTGAAGGCCGGTGGTCGCGCGCGGTTGCCCATGGCTTACGTGCGCAATGGCGAGATCGTGCTCAATGTCTCTCCCACGGCCACCAACGGCCTGCAGATGGGCAACGACGTGATCGAGTTTCAGGCGCGATTCAACGGCGTGCCTGAGTACGTCGTCGTGCCCGTCGACAACGTCCTGGCCATCTTCGCCCGCGAAACCGGCTTCGTCGTGCCCTTCAACATCGGGCCGGCGGCCGGGGCGGATGCGGACTCCTCCGGTGAAGGGTCGGTGGGCACAGAAGGGGGGGCGGCTGGCAGTTCGGCGGATGCTGGCGCGCAGCCCGCACGCTCAGGTCAGGAAAGTCAGGGAACCTCCCAGGGCGGTCATGCAGCCGAGGGGGCGCCTGCACCTGCCGGTGGGGGCGACGTGGTGGACTTCCGCGCAGCGCGTGCAGCCCGTCCTGGCCTGAAGGCTGTGCCCAAGCCCGGCGCAAAGGAGGCTTCTGACGCTTCGCGTCCCTCGGATGAGGAAGCACCCAAGGGGCATGGCACCCAGGCTGGCCCAGCGAAGGATGGCTCCCGGGGGGGGGCTTCAGAGAAAGGCCGTGGCCGTTCTTCCGGTGGATCGTCCCTGTCGCCCGTGAGCGATGCTTCTGCACCGACCGAGGGCGATACGTCCGGGACGGACGAAGGCGGCACCACGCGCGGCCAGCGCAAGCCCGCTTCCCGCACGACCAGCCCACGTCGCAAGACGCCGGTGGCAACCGATGGGGGCGCGGCCGATACGCCGGCCGCCGATACACCCGACGTAACCGCCAAACCCAAGGCCACCCGCAGTCGCAAGTCCACGGCCGCCCCTGCCGAGGGCGATGCCGCCGCACCGACCTCCGCTGGCGCTCCCAACCAGGCTGGAACGTCCACCCCGACGGGCGCGCCTGCCACGTCAGGGGAAGACGGCAAGGGGGCTGGCACCGAGAAAGGGCGCAAGGCCCGTCCTGGCCCGCAACAGGCGCCGGCCGGCACGCGTGCGCCCGTTCCCGGAGCGCCGACCACGGATGGCCCGCCGGACACGCCGCCGCCCACGCCGCCTGCGGGCGGTCGTCCCCGGCTGGTACGCATCAAGTAGTACGGGACTCGGCAACCTTGCACGGCCATGTGCATTGCCTGCTAGAATCGCCCCGCGTGCGTTGGCACGTCATGGTTTCCATGGCCGCTTTAGCTCAGTTGGTAGAGCAACCGCCTTGTAAGCGGTAGGTCGTCAGTTCGAATCCGACAAGCGGCACCACTTTTCTTCTACAGGCAGGAAGTTCCGGGCAGCGCAGCCTGCACACGGTCGGTCGAGCAGCACGCTTCCCTCTGCTGTTGCGTCTGCGGGTTCGGGGCAGCCAGCCCCCACGAGACAGACCCGATGAGCAGCTCAGCGCCCGCCACCCCGCCGTCACCGCCTGGCCAGTCCACGGCGTCCTCCCCATCGTCCGGCAACGGGCTGCGCCGCTCGCTCAAGGCGCGTCACCTGTCGATGATCGCCATCGGCGGCTCCATCGGAACGGGTCTGTTCGTGGCCTCGGGGGCCACCATCTCTCAGGCTGGCCCCGGCGGGGCGTTGCTCGCCTACGGCCTCATCGGCCTGATGGTCTACTTCCTGATGACCAGCCTGGGTGAGCTGGCCGCCTACATGCCGGTTTCCGGCTCGTTTGCCACCTATGGCGCCCGTTATGTGGATGAAGGCTTCGGCTTCGCGCTGGGCTGGAACTACTGGTACAACTGGGCCATTACCATCGCGGTGGACCTGGTGGCGGCCCAGCTGGTCATGGGCTACTGGATGCCCGAGGTGCCGGGCGTGCTCTGGAGCGCGCTCTTCCTGGGCATCATGTTCCTGCTGAACGTCATTTCGGTGAAGGGCTTTGGCGAGGCCGAGTACTGGTTCGCCGCCATCAAGGTCATCACCGTCATCATCTTCATCGCCGTGGGCCTGATGATGATCGTCGGCATCCTGCATGGCAGCGAGCGCGCCCATACCTTCTCCGAGCACCTGGCCAACTGGTCTGTCGGCGAGGCGCCGTTTGCGGGGGGCTTTGCCGCCCTCATCGGTGTGGCGATGATCGTCGGCTTCTCCTTCCAGGGCACCGAGCTGATCGGCATCGCTGCGGGTGAATCGGCCGATCCGGGCCGAAACATCCCGCGCGCCGTGCGGCAGGTCTTCTGGCGGATCCTGCTCTTCTACATCCTGGCCATCCTCGTCATCAGCCTGCTCATCCCCTATACCGACCCGCGCCTGCTGCGCAACGAGGTGGGCGATGTCAGCGTCAGTCCGTTCACGCTGGTGTTCGAGCGGGCCGGCCTGCTGTCGGCTGCGGCGCTGATGAATGCCGTCGTGCTCACCTCGGTGCTCTCGGCCGGCAACTCCGGCATGTATGCCTCCACCCGCATGCTCTACACGCTGGCCTGCCGGGGCATGGCGCCGCGCATCTTCTCGCGTGTCTCCACCCGCGGCGTGCCGGTCTACGCGCTGCTGGCCACCACCGTGGTGGCGGCGCTGTGCTTTGCCACCTATCTGGCCAGTGCCGAGGTCATCTACATCTGGCTGCTGAATCTCTCGGGCATGACGGGCTTCATTGCCTGGCTGGGCATCGCGGTCAGCCACTACCGCTTCCGCAAGGGCTACCTGGCCCAGGGCGGCAAGCTCTCCGATCTGCCCTATCGGGCCTCGTTCTTCCCGTTCGGCCCACTGTTCGCCTTCGTGCTGTGCCTCATCATCACGCTGGGGCAGAACTACCAGGCGTTCATGGAAGAGCGCATCGACTGGGGTGGCGTGGTGGCTACCTACATCGGCCTGCCGGTCTTCCTGGGCATCTGGCTGGCCTATCGCCTCATCAAGCGTTCGCACTTCATCCGCTATCAGGACATGAAGTTCGATTCGGAAGAGTGACGAGAACCTGCGGTTGAAGTGACGACAAGGGGCCAGCGATGGCCCCTTGTGCGTTCATGGGCCCTGCGAGGTCGTCTTTTCTCTGGAAACTCATCCTGATCCGTTGAATACCGCCCGGATGTTGCCGTAAACCACCGGACGTGTCGCCGGGGACACGAAAACGTTGCCTCATGACAATGCTTCCCATGGAAACCTGTACCAGGGGGCTGGATCGTGTTAGGCGGCAAGACATGGGGTCGAGGAACGACCCCCGTGCTCGTATCGGCCCTGCTGGGCCTGGCGGTGGGGGCGTGCGGTGGCGCGGGTGATGCGCCCGATGGGGGGCTGGAGCCTTCGCTGGGGCAGGGCAATGCCGCAGCGATCCGCGCCGAGTATCTGGCGCTGGGGCTGCCGCTGGCTTCTCAGGATGCGGGTTCGGCCGCTGCGTCGGGCGTGCCGAAAGGTATTGCTGCGGTCGGCATGACCGTATCGGCAGCCCCTGCGGTGGCTGACCGTGCGGCCCGTGCCGGGATGGGGCGCATCGACTGGATGCGGGCATCCGGTGCCGCGGCAGACAAGGCGGCCCAGGACAAGGCAGCTCAGGACAAGGCGAATCAGGAAAAGGCGGCCCAGGCCCGGGCAGATGCAGCGCGTTATCACGTGCTGGCACAGCAGGTGGTGCAGGCGGTGAACGAGGCGCGCGCCCAGCCGCGTACCTGTGGGGATGTGGCCCTGCCGGCCGTGCCGCCGCTGCGCTGGAATGCCCAGGTGGCCTATGCGGCGCTGCTGGAATCCGAATGGATGCTGCGCACGAACAAGTTCAGCCACGGCTGGGATGATGGCAAGTTCGTCTGGCACCGCTTCGAGATGGTGAAGTACGACTGGGCGCAGGCTGACGAGAACATTGCGGCCGGCTTCCGGACGCTGGCCGAGGCGATGCAGGCCTGGATCGACAGCCCGTCGCACTGCAAGGCGCTGATGCGCGGCGACATCCGGGAGGTGGGGCTGGCGGTGGTGCCTGGCGCGGCCCAGAGCAAGTACGGTTCGTACTGGACGATGGCGCTGGGCACCGTGCGCTGAGGCCGGGGAACGATCGGGGCCTTGGTTGGGAGGCCCTTTTCAGTCGGTGCGTTGCTGTTCACCCAGCAGCACCAGGCTGATGAGACTGCTGATGACGCTGTAGAGGACGGCAGCCAGCACGGCCCACCAGAAGCCGGTGATGGTGAAGTTGTCCACCAGGCGGGACGTGACCCAGAACATCAGGCCGTTGAGCACCAGCGTGAAGAGCCCCAGCGTGAGCACGTTGACCGGCAGCGTGAGCACGAACAGCACGGGCCGGATGAAGGTGTTGAGCAGGCCGATGACCAGTGCGACCAGCATGGCGGTGCTGAAATCCTTGATGTGCACGGCGGCCAAGATGTAGGGCAGCAGGAAGATGGCGGCGGCATTGATGAGCCACACCAGGATCAGTCTCATGGCGTCGTCCTCTTGAACGGGAAAGCGTCTCGATGCCTGTCATGATAGCGTGGCGGGCTGGCGGCGACGGATGCTGCCGCCGGACATGGCGAGGCATTCGCGCACTGTTCGATGCTTCCGGTGTCGGCCGCGGTGCGCAGGGGAATGCTGCGACCTGGGCTCCGGCAGTCCGGTGTCGGGGACCGACTGCCGGAGCCCGCCATGGATCAGTTGAAGTAGTACCGCAGACCCACCGACACCTCGTGGGCGTTCAGGTCGGAATCCATGTGGTTGTAGCGGTACCCGGCATCCAGCGTCATCTCGTTGGACAGCTTGTAGCCAAAGCCCAGCAGCAGGCCATAGCCGGCCTTGGTCTTGCTCTTGCTGCTCGAGAAGCGCTGGCCGGCGGCGGCGTAGCCTGCCGAGTATTTCAGCTTGTTGGCTGCGATGCGGCCGCCCACGTAGGGAACGAAGTCGCTGCCGTAGTCGAAGTCATAGATGGCCGACAGACCGAAGCCATTGGCCTTGACGCCGGCATTCTGCGTGGCGCCGTTGGCCGCATCGTAGCTTTCCTTCATCTCCTTGTAGTGGGTGAAGTCGCCCGCCACGCGCAGACCGTTGCCCAAGGCATAGCCGACCGACAGGCGCGGCATGAAGCCCGATTCGTGGTACGAGTCCTTGATCTTCCTGCCGACGTTGCTGACGCGCAGCTTCTCGTTGTCGTCGACCTTCAGGTGACCCAGGCCGATGTCGCCCTGGATGTAGGCCCCTTCCTGGGCCACGGCAGCGGCGGAAAAGGACAGGGCCGCAAAGGCGGACATTGCCAGGAAAACGGATTGGGCGCTTTTTCTCATGGTCTTGCTTCCTTCCTTGAGTTTGAACACGCAGACAGCGCCGCGGGTCGGGGCGGCGTTCCGGAGGGGCGTTCAGCAGGGCTGCGGGGTCTCCCTGTGTGTCGGGCTGCGCAGCCGGGTCCCGCACTGAACGTATCGGGACCCTGTCTCCGGATCGGGGGCCACGGAGGCATGAGCCTGTTCATGAATTCCATGAATGATGGCCCAAGCCGGCTCGCCCGTTCTCGCGGTGCCTTCGGCAGATTCAGGTTAGCACGCCTTTAGCGCGTTTTGATGCGATATCGTGGATTTTTTTGGGGTGTATTTGTTAATTCAATGTTGCGATATATTATGAATTATATGGATTCATGTCGAATTTTGTCCCGATGTGACCATCTGGACGCATCGTGAACATATTAATCGGGTGAATTGCTGGCACGTTTCAGCGGTCCCGCCGGGCCGGCGGATCCCACGGCGGATTGAGGCCCTGCTCGATGTTGAACAGGTCCAGCACCCGTCCCACCATGTGGTCGATCATCGTGGCCAGGTCGGCCGGGCGCTGGTAGAAGGCCGGCACGGGCGGGCAGATGATGCCACCCATTTCCGTCACCGCCGTCATGTTGCGCAGGTGGGCCAGGTTCAGCGGCGTCTCGCGCGTCAGCAGCACCAGGCGACGGCGCTCCTTCAGCACCACGTCGGCGGCCCGGCTGATCAGGTTGTCCGACAGCCCCATGGCGATGGCCGCGAGCGTGCGCATCGAACAGGGGGCCACGACCATTCCCTCGGTGGCAAAGGAGCCTGACGCGATGCTGGCGCCGATGTCCTTGACCGGATGGACATGGTCGGCCAGCGCCTCCACCTCGGCCCGGCTGCGGTCCAGCTCCGTCACCACGGTCTGCCAGCCGGCCGGCGAGACCATCAGGTGCGTCTCGATATCGGGCTGCAGGCGCAGGTACTCCAGCAGGCGCACGCCCAGGATGGCGCCACTGGCACCGGTGATGGCAATGATGAGACGACGGGGCATGACAGAGAGGGAAGATGGAGGAAGGGGTGAGTGTGCAGCGCCGGGCATCGGGATGCAAATCGGCATCATGCCCCCGGGTTGTGACACACTATTGGGACCCCGCATCGGCCGGGGCGACACCCGCCCGGAACCCGGTACATGAGGTGCCCGGTGTGATGCGCCCGGCCTCCCCCATGGCCCGGCGCCAGCAAGCTGCCCGCTTCCAGTCGATGCCGGGCCGCATGGCATGACCCAGGAATGATGAAGAGATGAGTGTTCACAAGGTCTTTGTAGATGGACAGGAAGGAACGACCGGTCTGCAGATCGACGAGTATCTGCGCCGGCGCAGCGATGTCACGGTGCTGCGCATCGACCCGGCGCTGCGCAAGGATCCGGCCGAGCGGGCGCGGCTGCTGAACGCGGCCGACGTGGCCTTCCTGTGTCTGCCGGATGCAGCCGCCCGTGAATCGGTGGCGCTGGTCGACAATCCGGCCACCTGCGTCATCGACACCAGCACGGCTCACCGGGTGGACCCGGCCTGGACCTACGGCCTGCCTGAGCTGGATCCGGGCCAGCGCCAGCGCATCCGCGACAGCAAGCGCATCGCCAACCCCGGCTGCCACGCTACGGCCTTCATCCTGGCCGTGCGACCGCTGATGGATGCCGGGCTGTTGCCGGCCGAGCATCCGCTGTCGGCCACTTCGCACACCGGCTATTCGGGAGGCGGCAAGAAGATGATTGCCCAGTACCGGGCCGCACTGGCAGCTCTGGGGATGAGCAACGACGGGCGCGGCGCTTCAGTTACCGAAGGCGGCGCGACTGCCGAGGCCGAGGTGTCGGTGGAAGAGGCCCGCAAGTTGCTGGCCCCGCGTCCCTATGCGCTGGCGCTCACCCACAAGCACCTGCCCGAGATGATGCGTTATGCCCGCCTGGCGCAGGCGCCTGTGTTCCTGCCCGTGGTGGCGCCGTACTACAAGGGGCTGGCGGTGTCCGTGCCGCTGGATCTGGCGCGGATTCGCGCGGCGGGCAAGGCGGACGTGAACCGGGCGGCCATTCATGCCGCGCTGGCGGCCCGTTATGCGGGCGAGCGCTTCGTGCAGGTGGCGGCGCTGGATGCCGCGCCTGAAGGCGGCTTCTTCGATGTGCAGGGGAGCAACGACACCAACCGCGCCGATCTCTTTGTCTTTGGCAATGACGACCAGTGCATGCTGGTGGCGCGCATCGACAACCTGGGCAAGGGAGCCAGTGGCGCGGCCGTGCAGGCCATGAACATCCACCTGGGGCTGGACGAGACGACCGGGCTGGCCTGAACGGGAAGATACGGATGTCTGCCTGACAGACGTGTCGCCCTGGGGCTGGCAGGGCAGCCATGCCGCCCCGGGGGCGCGGTTGCCTCATGGTGGCCTGTCGCCCCAGTTGCCTTGGGCAGGCCCGACGACCGGAAAGGCGCAGGGATGCGCCGCAAGAGGGAAGGGGGAGGCCCGGCCGGTGCCGGGCACCCTTCAGGCTGCCTTGTTGGCTTCCGGGATCAGCTTCTGCAGCTCGCCGGACTCGGCCATCTCGGCCATGATGTCCACGCCGCCGATGAACTCGCCATTGATGTAGAGCTGCGGAATGGTGGGCCAGTTGGAATAGTCCTTGACGGCCTGGCGGACCTCGGCGTCTTCCAGCACGTTGATGGTGACCAGCTGCTTGATGCCGGCGTTCTTCAGCACCTGGATGGCCTTGCCGGAGAAACCACACTGGGGAAACTGGGCCGTGCCCTTCATGAACAGGACGACGGGGTGCTCGGTAACGGTCTGGTGAATGAATTCCTTGGCGTCCATGGGGACCTCCACACGATAGAAAAGGGGGCTGCCAGAATACTGGTGGTCGGGTAAAGATAGCGGATGTTATCCTGCCTGCGGCCGCGAGGAAACAAGGCGGCCCGGGTTTCCAATCCGGCGCCTGTGTCTGCACGGGGGCCTGATCGGCTGGTCCGCGGCCGACTACTCATCACTCAGAACCGTGAACAAGAATACTTTCGTCATTGGCTTCATGCTGTTCGCCATCTTCTTTGGCGCCGGCAACCTCATCTTCCCCGCTGCACTGGGCCTGGAAAGCGGCCAGACATTCTGGCCGGCACTGCTGGGTTTCGTGTCCACCGGCGTGGGCCTGCCGCTGCTGGGCATCATCGTCAGCGCCTATTATCAGGACGGCTACCGCACCGCGCTCGACCGCATCCACCCGTGGTTCTCGCTGCTGTTCCTGGCGGTCGTCTATCTCACCATCGGACCCTTCTTTGCCATCCCGCGCACTGGCGCGACCTCGTATGAAATGGCCGTGGTGCCCTTCCTGGGCGAACCGGGCAGCACCTCGCTGCTGATCTTCAGCCTGGTCTATTACGGCGTCACGCTGTGGCTCAGCCTCAACCCCTCCAAGATGGTCGAGCGCATCGGCGCCGTGCTCACGCCGGTGCTGCTGGTGTGCATCCTCGCGCTCATCGGCAAGGCCGCCTGGTGGCTGTGGGGCCGTCCGCCCACGCTGACGGATGTCCAGTCCACCGGCGCTGCCGCCTACCTGAATGGCTTCGTCAACGGCTACCTCACCATGGATGTGCTGGCCTCGGTCGCGTTCTCGGTCATCGTCATCACCGCCATCCGGGCCCGCATGCTGACCCGGGGTGCGCAGGGCGATGGCAGCGTGGCCGCCCTGCATGAAGCCGTCGTCACCCCGGCCCAGCGGCGCAAGCTCATCGTGCAGACCTCGATGGCCGGCATCGTGGCCGCTACCGCGCTGGCCATCATCTACGTGGGCCTGGGCTGGTTCAGCAACCGCCTGCCCGTGGATCCCGCCATCCTCGCCGATCTGAAGGAGCGGGGGCAGGATGTGGGGACCTACCTGCTCACCACCGCCGCCTACAGTACCTTCGGAGAATTCGGCCGCGTGCTGTTCGGCCTCATCGTCACGCTGGCCTGCCTGACCACCTCGGTGGGTCTCGTGACTGCCGTGTCCGAGTTCTTCAACGACATCTTCCCGCGCATCAGCTACGTGACCTATGCCGTGATCTGCACGCTCATCGGCTTCCTGCTGGCCAACCAGGGCCTGAGCGCCGTCATCGACAAGTCCGTGCCGGTGCTGATGGTGCTGTACCCGGTCGTGATGACGCTGCTGCTCATCATGTTGATCGAATCCTTCGTCACCCCCCTGCCGCTGCTGGCCCAGCGCCTGGCCGTGGGGCTGGTCATGGTCGTGTCCATCCTGTCGGTGGCCGGAACCGACTTCTCGCAGCACCTGCCGCTGAAGGCCTATTCGCTGGAATGGCTGCCGTTTGCGGCCGTGGCCATCGTGCTGGGCGTGGTGGTGGCGTGGATGCGGCGTGGGGCTGCGCGGGAAGAGGGGGGATCGTGAAAGACAGGGATCACCTGAATGGACGTACTTCCCTGTGGTGGAAGGCGGCCAGTGAGCGGGAAGCTTTCCTGTGCGGAATCGAGACCTCGCCGGCGGCGGAAACTGTGGTCGTTCTGTCGTCGGAGGCGTCTCGCCGTTTCCTGGATGCGTTGGGGCGGCCGTTCCGGCCCAATGCCAGGCTGAAGAAGGCGATGGAGGAGGCAGGGTGTCTGATAAGGAACTGACCATGCCTTCCTCTCTCGTCACGACTTTGCTTTTTACGGGCATGTCGGAGCGTACGGAGAAACGCTCATGAACTGGTCATCGATCGCTTTGGCAGGCATCGACAGCTGGCAGAAGCGCTGCTGCCGCATGCCTTTCCGCCAGGAAACGATGATGGATCGCACGATCTGGCGCATCTGGATCGAGTCTGGGGCAACGTGCAGACCATTGTGGCGGCGGAAGGCGGAGATACGGAGATCCTGGCGGCAGCGGTCCTGCTGCATGATTGTGTGGCCGTGGAGAAGAATTCTCCGTTGCGCAACCAGGCCTCGCGCCTGGCGGCTGAAAAGGCCATCTCCTTGCTGACGGAGCTATGTTGGCCCACGGACCGGCAACAGGCCGTGGCGCATGCCATCGAGGCGCACAGCTTCTCGGCGGGCATCGAGCCCGGAACATTGGAGGCCCGCATCCTGCAGGACGCGGACCGGCTGGACGCACTGGGGTTCATGGGGGTGGCCCGCTGTTTCTACACGGCGGGCCGGATGGGCTCGTCACTGTACGATCCGGCTGATCCGGGAGGCGAGAATCGGCCGCTTGATGATCGGCGGTACGCGCTGGACCACTTCCCCCGGAAGCTCCTTCTGCTGGCGCAAGGTTTCAGGACCAGGGCAGGCCAGAAGTTGGCGATGCAGCGTCATGACCGGTTGAAGGCTTTCCATGACGGAATGCTGGCGGAGGTGGGATGGACAGGCAGGTCCTGATCGGTCTCATCGCGGACCGATTCAGCGCCCGACCCGGGCACCTTGGGCCCGGGCGGTGAACCAGCGGGATGCACCGGTCCGTACCCCCAAGGTCATCCGCCTTGCGGACTGACCGAAGCTGTCGTCGTCGATGTGAGAGGGTCGGGCAAGGGCCTGTCATGCCATGGCCATACGGCTCAGACGTTGAACACCCACTCCTTGAACTTGCGCACCATGGCCAGGTCGGTGTGGTTGATGATCTGGCTCTTGCCCACGTCCAGCGTGGCAATCTGCGCCTTGTCGTCATCGTCCAGCTGGAAGTCGAAGACGTCCAGGTTCTGGGCCATGCGCTCGGGTTTCGTGGACTTGGCCAGCACCACGATGCTGCGCTCGATGAGCCAGCGGGTAACGACCTGCGCCACGGATTTGCCGTATTTCTTGCCGATGGCGGTGAGCACGGGGTTCTCGAAGATGCCGAACTTGCCTTCGGCAAACGGCCCCCAGGCTTCGGGCACGACGCCTTCTGCGAGCAGCCCCTGCACCTGCTCGGTCTGCTGGTGGAAGGGGTTGATCTCGATCTGATCCACCGCGGGCATGACCTTGTTGAACAGGCCCACGTCCAGCACGCGGTCGGCGGTGAAGTTGCTCAGGCCGATGGCGCGGATCTTGCCGCTCGCCTGATATTCCTCCAGCGCGCGCCATGCGCCGTAGACATCGTTGAAGGGCTGGTGCAGCAGCATCAGGTCGATGTAGCCGCAGTCCAGCCGTGCCAGCGAGCGATCAAGCGAGGCCTTGGTGGCTTCGTAGCCGTAGTTCTCGACCCAGACCTTGCTGGTGATAAAGAGCTGTTCACGCGGAACGCCGCAGTCCTTGACGCCTTTTCCGACCTCGGCTTCGTTCCGGTAGGCCTGGGCCGTGTCGATGTGGCGATAACCGGCCTTCACCGCATCGACGACAGCTTGCGCGGTCTGTTCCGCGGGAATCTGGAAGACACCGAAGCCGAGGACGGGGATTTCAACGCCGTTGTTGAGTTTGAATGTCTGCATGGTGATTCTCCTGTTGGTGCTTGATCGCGGTACCTGAAAAATTTTAGCCATGCGCCTTTGCGGCATTTGGCCCGATTCGCGCATGCCTCCATGAAGGTGATTCATGAACTGCCGGGCAGGAGGGGGCATGCCCTGTGGAGGGAAACGGTGCCGGAACTGACGATGGCCAGATACGGCGCATGTCATGGAACATGGCCCGTATTTCTCATGATCCCGGCGCTGTGTTCGGGGAAATCAACTGCGCCATGACAAGTGCACCGGCAATGGCCAGCAGCAGGAAGGGGCCGGGTTTGGGATAAACGATGCAGATGGTAGCCGCCAGCAGGAACAGCCCCAGGATGGGTGGCCAGCCCAGTTGCCTCGCATTGGCCAGCTGCCAGAAGGTGGTGCCGATGAGCATCAACGCAAACCCGGCCACCAGGAACCACAGCAGGGCGTAACTCGCATCGTTTGCCTGCACGCTGGCGATGAGGCCTTCCCGCCACATCTGGTGCAGGGTGTCGTGCATGGTGGCGATGCCGAGGACGTTGTGCAGAATGCCGGTGAGGATCAAGGCGATGGAAAGGTACTTCTGCATGATGGCCTCCTTGTGCAGGAGATGACATCGACCTTACCGGATTTGCCGAGATCGCAGCCTGGGTAGCCATGCGCCGACAGAAGGAAATCCATGGGCATGGTGGATGCCGGCGATCTACGAAGACGATGAAGACCCTTCTGCCAACCGTCGCCACCTCGCGCCGCGCCCCCTGCCCTCCGAGGAGACGAGTCCTTCATCCTTCATGGTGCGCAACACATGCCGGACCATGTCCCGGCTGACGCCAGGGCAGGCCTCCTCGATATCCGAGATGGCGAAGGGGTGCTGGCGTCTCAGGACTTCTGCCCGAACGCGCTCGCCCTTGGCGCCATGGCCATGTTCCAGCGTCCCGACGCGCGTCTCGAACTCTCGGTAGGCGCGCAGCAGGACGCCCCAGAAGTAGTTGAGCCAGGGCATGCTGTCGTGCTGGCCGTCGTGCCAGCCCTGGGAGCTGGCTTCCAGGGTTTCGTAGTAGGTTTCCTTGGATTCCTCGAAGAGCCGTTCAAGGCTGATGAAGCGCCCCACGGCATAGTCGAAGTGGTAGAGCAGCTGCAGGGTCAGCAGGCGTGCCATGCGCCCATTGCCGTCGGGGAAGGGGTGGATGCAGAGAAAGTCCAGGATGGCCAGAGGCACCAGCACGAGGGGGTCGGCCAGGTGCTGATCCAGGGCAGATCGGTAGCGGGCGATCAGGTCCGCCATGGCCATCGGGGTGAGGTGGGCGGACACGGGGGCGAAGCGGACGCGGGAACGTCCGTCCGGCTGACGCTCGATGATGTCGTTGTTGGTGGCTTTCCACTGTCCGCCGGGCTGGGGCATGTAGCGGTACATCAGCCCGTGCAGCTGCCGGATGGTGCCTTCCGAGAAAGGCATCTCCTTGCCGCTTTCATGGATCAGGTTCAGGGCGTCGCGGTAGCCGGCGATCTCCTGTTCGGAACGGCTTCGGGGCGTGGCGTCCTTCAGCATCAGGGCGTGCAGGCGCTGGGTGGAGATGATGACGCCTTCCAGACGGTTGGAGGACTCGGTGGATTCGATGGTGGCCGCTTTCTGCAGTCCCTTCAGCACTTCGGGCAGCTGGACACTATAGAGCTGCTGCTTGCCCTGAAACTCGCCAAGTGCGCGCAGGGTGGCCAGCTGCGAGTGGGTGAAGCGGAGCCTGTCCAGATAGTCGGCGGTGAGGGATCGCATCGGAAGGGGGCAGTGAGGGGAATAGGGGTAATGATAGTCGTCTAAATGGGTAATTTCGGACGAAATTACCCATTTATGCGATCCATTACCCCATTGTTCTGCCATTTAGAGCCTGTTTTGGCTTGAATTTCAGCCAAAATGAGGCGAAATAGGGGCAAGAAAGGGGGTAAAGCCGGCCGTAAATGGGTAATTTCAGCGTGAAATTACCTCTATTCGAGGATCCATTACCCCTATTGGCGCCAAGCTCCCGTCATGGCTCCTTCCTTTGCCGTTCAGTCGGATTGCGGTGTGGCGGCTGTCGTCCGCCCCTGTTCGGCCCCGGCGTGATCGGGGATCGGGCTCAATGTCCGCCCCGTTTCGGTCCGATTGGCCTGGCCTGCTTGGTTGGGCCTGCTTGGTCGGATCTACTTGCGCCCGTCCCCCAGCCACCGCCCGCCGCTCACGCGCGGCTGCCCGGCCAGGTCACGTCGGGTGAACACGTCGGCAAAGCCTGCGTCGCGCAGCAGTGCCTGCACGGGGGCTTCCTGGTCGTAGCCGTGTTCCAGCAGCAGCCAGCCGCCGGGGGTCAGGTGGGCGGGGGCGCCGCTGATGAGGATGCGCAGGTCATCCAGTCCGTCGGGGCCGGCCGCCAGGGCCTGAGGCGGCTCGAAGCGCAGGTCGCCCTGCTGCAGGTGGTGGTCGTGGGCCGCGATGTAGGGGGGGTTGGAGACGATCAGGTCGAAGCGTCGGGGGCAGGCCAGCGCCTGCCACCAGCTGCCTGCGTGCCAGTGGATGCGGGCTGCCCCCAAGGCCTTTGCGTTCTGTTGCGCGACGGCCAGTGCTTCGAGGGAACGCTCGACGGTATGCACCTCGGTGTCCGGAGCCTCCAGCGCCAGGGTGATGGCGATGATGCCGCTACCGGTGCCCAGTTCCAGCAGGGACAGGGGCTGATGTACCGGGCGGGAAGAAGTTTCTGAGAGGGGGGCTTGAGCGTCAGCGCTGCTTTGCCCTTGGCAGATATGGGTTTGTGCCGGGGGCGAAACCAGGGTGGGCGCTTCCGCGCCGGGTACGTCCACGGTGCGCCGTTGCTGGCGCAGCAGCAAGAGCTGCTCCAGCGCGGTTTCCACCAGGGTTTCGGTGTCGGCTCGGGGAATGAGCACGGCGGGCGAGACGGCGAAGGGGCGGCCGTAGAACTCCTGCTGGCCCAGTAGATAGGCCAGGGGTTCGCCGGCGCGCCGGCGTTCGGCCAGGGCCTGGAAGCGGGTGGCGGTGTTCGGGTCGGTGGGGTCGTCGCCGTGGGCCATGAACCAGGTCAGTGGCTGGCCGGTGAGGCAGGCCAGCAGGCGGCGTGCCTCGGCGCGGGGCAGCTGGCTGTGCTGGATGAGGTCGTCGAGGGTGGGGGCGGTATCGACAGGGGGCTCGCCTGGAAGCAGGGGTGAAGTCATCGCGTGATCAGGGTGTCATCTTTGGGCGCACCCGCTGCGTGATTGAACATGAGGGCGGAGGCGGGAAGACGGCATGAGCCGCCAGGGAACGCCGGTAGATCGCTCGCACAGCCTGACCGGGGCCGTGCGAGGTCTCACCCCTCGGCCCGCTCCGCCGCCAGTTCGGCTAGCCGGGCCTTCATCAGGGCGTCGGTCAGTTCGTCCAGGTCGCCGTCGATGATGGCCTGCAGCTTGTAGAGGGTGAGGTTGATGCGGTGGTCGGTGAGCCGCCCTTGCGGGAAGTTGTAGGTGCGGATGCGCTCGGAGCGGTCGCCCGAGCCCACGAGGCTCTTGCGGTGGGCGGAGGTCTCGGCGGCGCGCTCGCGCTCGCGGGCGTCGCGCAGGCGGGTGAGCAGCACGGTCATGGCCTTGTCGCGGTTGCGGTGCTGCGAGCGGTCGTCCTGGCATTCGGCCACGATGCCGGTGGGCAGGTGGGTGATGCGCACGGCGGATTCGGTCTTGTTGACGTGCTGACCGCCGGCGCCGGAGGCACGGAACACGTCGATGCGCAGGTCGTCGGGGCTGATCTCGATGTCGCCGGTGGGCTCGGCTTCAGCCATGACGGCCACGGTGCAGGCGGAGGTGTGGATGCGCCCCTGGGATTCGGTGACGGGCACGCGCTGCACGCGGTGCGCACCGGATTCGTAGCGCAGCCGTCCGTAGACCTGCTGGCCGCTGACCTGCACGATGACTTCGCGGTAGCCGCCCAGTTCGGATTCGCTAGCGGACAGGATCTCGGTCTGCCAGCCGCGATGTTCGGCGTAGCGCAGGTACATGCGCAGCAGGTCGCCGGCAAAGAGGGCGCTTTCATCACCGCCGGTGCCGGCCCGGATCTCCAGGATGGCGTTGCGGGCATCGTCGGGGTCGCGCGGCAGCAGCAGGTACTCGATGCGCTCCTGGGCAGCCTGCAGGCGGGTCTCGGCGTCGGCGATCTCCTCGTCGGCGAACTCGCGCATGTCGGGCTCTTCGCGCATCTGGCGGGCGGCCTCCAGGTCGGCGCCGGCCTGCTTCCACAGGGCATAGGTGTCCAGCACCTCGCTGGTCTCGGCGTGCTCCTGGTTCAATTTCTTCAGCAGGCCGATGTCCTTGCCGATGTCTTCGCTGGCCAGCTGGGCATTGAGTTCTTCCAGCCGGTTCTGCATGCGGTCCAGCTGCGCCCGCAGGGATTCTTTCATGGCGATGCGTGAAGGGGTTCGGCGGGCATTCTAACCAACGTGCCGCCGATCGCCCTTCCTGTCAGCGTCCGCCCCGGGGAACCGGCAGCAGGCCGGAGAGCATGTTGGCCAGTTCGGGATCCTTGCCGGCGTGGTGGGACAGCAGGGTGGTGGGGCCGTGCATGAACTTGGCGGTGAGCGCTCTGGAAAGCGCTTCCAGCACGACGGCGGGGTCTTCGCCCTTGGCCAGCATCTTGCGAGCGCGCTCCACTTCCTGCTGGCGCACGACGTCGCTGCGGGCGTGCAGTTCCTGGATGAGGGGCACGCTCTGGCGCTGCACCAGCCAGTTCATGAAGGCGCTGACCTGGGTGTCGATGATGCTCTCGGCCTCGGCCACGGCCAGACGGCGGCCTTCCAGGCCGGCATCGACCACTTCGCGCAGGTCGTCGACGGTGTAGAGGAACACATCGTCCAGGCGCGAGACTTCGTCCTCGATGTCGCGCGGGACGGCCAGGTCGATCATCAGCACCGGGCGGTGGCGGCGCTGGCGCACGCTGCGCTCCACCATGCCCAGTCCGATGATGGGCAGGCTGCTGGCGGTGCAGGAGATCACCACGTCAAAGTTCTCGAGCTGCTGGGGCAGGTCGGACAGCGCCATGGTGGTGGCGCCGAAGCGCTCGGCCAGGGGGCGGGCGCGCTCCAGCGTGCGGTTGGCAATGACCATCCGCCGGGGGTGGGGGGCCCAGTGCGCGGCGCACAGCTCGATCATCTCGCCGGCGCCGATGAGCAGCACCGAGCAGTCGGCCAGGTTCTCGAAGATCTGCTCGCCCAAGCGCACGCTGGCAGCCGACATCGAGACCGACTGGGCGCCGATGGCGGTCTGGGTACGCACTTCCTTGGCCACCGAGAACGAGCGCTGGAACAGCTGGTGCAGGTGGCTGCCCAGCATGTTGGAGTCCTGCGCCACACGCGCGGCCGTCTTCATCTGGCCCAGGATCTGGGGTTCGCCCAGCACCATGGAATCCAGCCCGCTGGCCACGCGGAAGGCGTGGCGAACGGCGCCCTGGTTGGGCAGCAGGTACAGGTGCTCGGCCAGGTTGCCTTCGCCGTCCACGCCCTTGTGGCGGCCGATCCATTCGGTCAGTGCCTGACCGGCCTCGTCGGGGGCGTCGGTCTTGCAGTAGATCTCGGTGCGGTTGCAGGTGGACAGGATGGCGGCTTCGGGGGCCAGCGAGCGCAGGTGGCCACGCAGATCGGACAGGGCCGTGCCGATCGCCTCCTTGGTGGGGAAGGCGAGCTTCTCACGCAGCGCCACGGGCGCCGTGTTGTGGTTGAGTCCGAGCGTCAGCAACGCCATGTCGAATGCATCTATACGTCCTGCATGCCTTGCGGCAGGCAGATTTCAAAACACGCGCCCCCGGTGGGGTGATTGAATACACGGATGGTACCGCCGTGGCGTGCAATGGCCTTGTGAACCATCGCAAGTCCCAGTCCGGCACTTCCCTGGGACGACTTCTTGCCGGTGGTCTCTGAACCTGCCGACTGCCAGAAGGGCTTGAAGATGAGCGCCTGCTTGTCGGGCGGTACGCCGGGGCCGTGGTCTCGGATGGTAATGCGGAAATGCGGCGCCTGATTGATCAATGTCACTTCGATGCTGCTGTCGATGGGACTGTGGCGGATTCCGTTCTCCACCAGATTGGAGAAGGCGCGGCGCAGCAGGTCGGCGTCACAGCGAAGGATGGCCGCATCCACCGGGGTAAAGGTCAGGCGGACCTTCTTGGCGTTGGCCGAGAACCAGGCCAGGTCGATCACTTCGGTGAGCAGGTCGTTGAGGTCGTGCTCCTCGGGCTGGATGGGCTTGATCTCGGCGCGGGTGTAGGCCAGGAAGCCGTCGGTGAGTTCCAGCGCGCGGCGCGACTGGCGGGCCAGCTCGTCCAGACCGGCGCTACGTTCGGTGCCGTCGGTGGTGGTGCGCAGCTTCTCGATGATGGCCAGGATGGTGGCCTGGGGCGAGCGCAGGTCGTGTGACAGGAAGGAGAGGGTCTCCTCGCGCTCGCGGTCGGCCAGGCGGCGGGCCGTCAGGTCCACGAACTGGATCATCCAGCGGCGCTCGTCGGCGCTGGCGCCCGTGGCCGCCACGTCCACCCGCCAGTGGCGGCCCTGCGTGTCCTGATATTCACCGGCCAGTTGGCAGGGCTCGTCCTGGAAGTTGCGCGGCAGCTTGCCGAAGATGGTCCGGAAGCAGTCCGACAGGGTGGTGCAGCATTCGCCCACGTTGCCGAAGGCGTTGAGAAAGCGCTGGTTGCGCAGCAGCGGCCGCTGTTCGTGGTCGGCCACCAGGACCGGGTGGGGCAGGCTCTGCAGGCTGTCCGACAGGAAGCGGTTGAGCCTGGCCACCTGCTGGGCAGCCATCTGGACGCGGTTGAGCTGGGCCGAGATGGGCTCGTGTGAGGCCGGCTCGGCGTTGCGTGCGCCAAAGACGCCGCCGAAGAGTTCCAGGGAGCGGGCCTGGCGCAAGAGACCCGCCGAGGCCACGGACAGGCGGCGCCAGTTCCAGAGCGGGTACCCCAGATAGATGGAGATGAGCATGTCGCCCGGGGCCAGCCACCAGCCGGCGCGGAAGGCCAGCCAGCTGGTCAGCAGGATCAGGCCGCTGGCCACCACCACGATGATGAGGCCCAGGAACGGGCTGGTGCGGTAGAGCAGCAGCATGGTGAGCAGCACCACCACGACTTCGATGCTACCCTGCAGCGGGGCCGACAGCGGTTGCTTGAAGTGATGGATGATCTGCGCTTCGGCGGCGACGGCATGCAGCTCCAGTCCCGAGATGCGCCGGGGCTGGGCGTCTTCCAGGGGGCTCACGAAGAAATCGCCCGAGCCGATGGCAGTGCTGCCCAGCAGGACCTTGCGCCCTTTCAGCTGGTCGGGCGAAACGTCGCCTCGCAGCAGGGCCGCGGCCGAGATGGTCGGTGGCAGCTCCTTCAGGGCGCCGGGCAGCATGGGATCGTGCACGTCCCAGCGCCGCTCCAGCAGCATGTTCAGCGTCTCGTTGCGGTTGCTCTGTGCCGTGCGGTCCACCAGGGCCCAGGACATCGCCGGCAGGTGGCCTTCTTCCATGTACAGGCCGCGCACCAGACCGTCGCGGCCGGTATGGAAGGTGATGTGTCCCAGCGTGTTGCCCGCCGCGATCACGTCCAGCGGGTAGAGCGGCAGGTAGTTGTTGGTGCCTTCTTCCTTGCCCACGGCCAGGATGATGCGGGTGCCCTGGCGGGCAGCATTCTGCAGCGCGGTGCGCAGCAGCTGATCGTCATTCGGGCGGGCCGAGACCTCGGCGAACAGGATGTCGATGGCCAGCGCTTCGGGGTGACCTTCGGCGATGCGGTTGATCAGCGCGGCCAGCACCGGGCGCGGCCAGGGCCAGCGTCCCACCTGCAGCATGCTGATGTCGTCGATGTCCACGATCACCACCTGACCGGAGGGCAGCCGGGCATCGTAGCCCAGCGCCAGGTCGTACAGGCGCAGGCTCAGGTAGTCGGGCGGCGAGGCATGACCCGTGCCGTTGGTGGGGTCGGGAACGCGCTGGTCGCTGGCCAGGTACTGTGGCCAGGGTCCGAACCAGATGGTGCCCGCCAGCAGCAGGGTCGTCAGCAGGCTCCATTCCAGCAGGGGCCGGTCGCGCGGGGCAGAACGGGCCATCTTGCCCAGCAGGCGCCGAAGGAAGCGGATCATCGGCGCGGGTCAGCGGGGAGAGAGCAGGAGGAAGTCACCGTGGCCGGTACGCACGGGCTCACCGCTGCCCGTACGCACGGCCGGCAGAGGGCGGGCCTCGATGATGGGCGCCCCCACACGCAGCCGGAATTTCTGGGGCTCGCTCCAGGGGCCCTGCCGACCCTTCTCGACGCAGGCTACCCGCCACCAGCGCTCCAGCGGTCTGCGCGTGTCCAGGCGGATGAGATCCTCGGGGTGGATGGCCGTCTCATCGTGCAGTACCTGGGCAAATCCGGCGTCGCCAGCCACCTGGATGCGGTAGGTGCGGTCTGCCGCGCTGGATGTCTTGCCACTTGCCCCGGTCATGCCGCCTGCAGCGGGCGTGTCCAGCCAGCGGAATCGCACGGGACGGTCGTCGACCTGCACCTCGTCAGGCTGTGGCTGCAGCCGGGGCGGGAGCGGACGGGCCGAGACCTGGACCTCGGTGGTGCCGACATAGCCCTCGATGCCCGTGCGCGAGATGGCGCTGACGCGCACATAGTGCGGGCCGTCCTGTCGCGACGGAAGCACGAAGCCGGGTTCCCGGGTACGGGTGTCCAGCAGCACGGCGCTGAAGTCGGGCCGGGTGGAGACTTCCACGTGGTAGGCCGCCGCATCGCCCGTGAGGGCAGGCAGTGGCAGGCGCGGGGCGGTCCGCGTCCAGGTGCGGCCCTGGATGCCGCCCAGATCGGGGGCGGGCAGCAGCTGGGCCACGACGGGCTTGCTCTTGGCGGTGAACCAGGCGCCCTTGCCGGCGTCCACGTCGGCCGTGGACTTGCGGTTGCCGGCGGCCACACGGCCGCGCAGCACTTCCACGGTGCTGCGCTGGCCTTCGGCATGCACGCGGAAGTGCGTGCCGCGCACGGCGGCGTTGCCCGAAGGCGTCCTGATATTGAGCGGGCGGCTGCGCTTGCCCGGGGAGTCGGGTTCGATGCTGCCGTGCCTGAGCAGGAAGCCGGCGTCCAGATGGTGCTCGCCGTGGTAGGCGCGCAGCCGCTCCAACCGCACCTCGGTGGCCGACGGAATGCGCAGGCGCGTGCCGTCGGGCAGGGTGATGACGGCGGCACTGTCCGGGCCGGTCTGTACCGTGGTGCCTTCGGGAATGGCCTCGCCATCATGCGCCAGCTTGCCGTTCAGCTTCACCTGGTTGGAGGCCGATTCCAGCAGGGCCTGGGCCACCTTGGGCTTGAGCCAGCCCGGCAGCATCCTGAGCGTGGTGCCCGGCTGCAGGTGACGCGGGTTGCGGATGTGGTTGAGCTTCTGCACGTCGCGCCAGCGCTCGGGGGTGTCGAGCTTCTCGCGCGACAGGCCCAGCAGCGTGTCGCCGGGCTGGACGTGGTAGAGGAGGATCTCGTCGTCGGCGGGGGTGGCTGTTGCCGACGGGGCGGACGCAGCGCCGCCAGTCGAGGCGCCTTCCGCCAGTGTGAGGCCCGCAGGCAGGGTGCCCAGCAGGGCAAGCAGCCACACGCCACCACGACGTGCCGGACAGCAAAGGCGGCCGGCGTCGGGCCGTTCCATGGGGGTCACGCCATTTCCTTCAGGTTGGGCTTCTTTCAGCTGTTTTCCGCGGGCGCAGGGGCGCCGCCATCGGCATCCTCGCCTTCGTCGCGCAGCCGCTCGAGCCGATAGCCGTAGCTGTAGACCGGCGCCAGCAGGTAGCCGCTTTCCGGCCGCAACGTGAGCTTGCTGCGCACGCGCGAGACGTGGGTGTCCATGGTACGCGATGGCACCTCGGAATCACGCCCCCAGACGGCCTCGCGGATGTGTCCGCGCGACAGCGGCTTGCCGATGTTGTTCAGGAACAGCAGCGCCAGCTGGAATTCCTTCTGCGTCAGCTCGACGATACGGCCACTGTCCTGCGCGGTCTGCCGCTGCAGGTCGAAGCGGAAACGATCGTATTCGAAGATGGTGCCGTGGATCTCGCCCAGGCCGGCACGACGTACCAGGGCCTTCAGGCGGGCACGCAGCTCGCCGGCGCGGGCAGGCTTGACCACGAAGTCGTCGGCGCCGGCATCCAGCGCGCTGATGACCTCGCTCTCGGCGTCCTGCGAGGTGAGCACCATGACCGGCAGCGGGTTCTTGCGTTCGCGCAGCAGCCGCACCAGCGCCTTGCCGTCCATGCCCGGCAGCATCAGGTCGACGATGCAGGCATCGAAGCTCTCCCGCGGCAGGGCCGCCAGGAAGGACGCTGCCTCGTTGAAAAGATGGCAGGTGTCCCCTTCCACGCTGAGCGAATGGACCAGCTGCGAAGCCACTGCCTTGTCGTCTTCAATGATCGCTATTCTCATCGCCTTATTCTATCGCACGTCCCCGGTCGATACGTGCACCGTTTCATTCTGGGGACGAAATTTGTGTAAAAGGTTGTCCTGGCACTCCGGCAGTGTCGGACAGGTTGTTTTCCGCTGTCAAGAACAGGCGGTAGGCGGGATGTTCCGATTCGTTTCGGTACGGGTACCCCAGAGCAGCCAGCACCTGTTCATAGCGGGGGCGGTCTTCCAACGGTACCTGAATCCCGGCCAGGGCGCGCCCAAAGTCCGACCCGTGATTGCGATAATGAAACAGGGAGATGTTCCAGTCGGCGGGCAGGGCCTCCAGGAAGCGCAGCAGCGCCCCGGGGCGCTCCGGGAACTCGAAGCGGTACAGCACCTCGTCGCGGGCCAGCAGCGAGCGTCCGCCCACCAGATGGCGCAGGTGCGACTTGGCCAGATCGTCGTCGGTCAGGTCCAGGGTCTCGAAGCCGGCCGTGCGCAGACGGTTGACGATCCGCCCGGCCTCCTCGCGGCCGCTGACCTGGATGCCCACGTAGATATGGGCCTTGTCGGAATCTGCAATACGGTAGTTGAACTCGGTGACGGAATGACGACCCACCAATCGGCAGAACTGCAGGAAGCTGCCGCGCCGCTCGGGGATGGTCACGGCAAACACCGCCTCGCGGGATTCACCGATCTCGGCGCGTTCGGACACGAAGCGCAGGCGGTCGAAGTTCATGTTGGCGCCGCTGGCCACCGCCACCAGGGTGCGGTCCTGCACCTGCTCGCGCTTGGCCCAGGCCTTCAGACCGGCCAGTGCCAGCGCGCCCGAGGGCTCCAGAATGGCCCGGGTGTCCTCGAAGGCATCCTTGAGTGCAGCGCAGATCTGGTCGGTATCCACCAGGATAATGTCGTCGACGTACTGCTTGCACAGCGCGAAGGTCTCGTCGCCTACGCGCTTGACCGCCGTGCCGTCGGCAAACAGCCCCACGTCGTCCAGCGTCACCGGCTGGCCGGCCGCCAGCGACTGGCGCATCGCGTCGGCATCGTAGGTTTCCACGCCGATGATCTTGATGCCGGGGCGGATGGATTTCACGTAGGCGGCGATGCCGGCGATCAGCCCGCCGCCGCCGATGGCCACGAAGATGGCGTCCACGGGCGCACGGTGCTGGCGCAGGATCTCCATGGCGATGGTGCCCTGGCCGGCGATCACGTCCGGGTCATCGAACGGATGCACGAAGGTGAGGCCCTGTTCGGCTTGCAGCTTCAGGGCGTGCTGATAGGCGTCACTGAAGGAGTCGCCCTGCAGCACCACCTCGCCACCGCGGGCACGCACCGCATCCACCTTCAGGGTGGGGGTGGTGACGGGCATGACGATGACCGCCCGACAGCCCAGCTTGCGTGCCGACAGTGCCACACCCTGGGCATGGTTGCCGGCCGAGGCGCAGATCACGCCCCGGGCACGTTCCTCGGCGCTGAGGTTGGCCATCTTGTTGTAGGCGCCGCGCAGCTTGAACGAGAAAACGGGCTGCATGTCCTCGCGCTTGAGCAGTACCCGGTTGCCCAGACGGGCCGACAGTGCCGGTGCGGGATCCAGCGGCGTTTCTTCCGCCACTTCATAGACGCGGGCGTTCAGGATCCGTTTCAGGTACTCGATGGACATGGGCAGAGGAACAGGCTGGGATAAAGGAATGCGGTCCCTATAATACGGCGCTTTTGCTGCAGTCCTTTCGGGCGGCGTGAGACCCTGCCACGGTCCCGCTGCCCGGCCGCCGGGCCATTTCAATGCTCCAGACACTTCTCGACCAGGCGCTGACCTGGTTTGCGCTGCCCAAGAACGGGCTGGCCACCGTCTTCGTGGTGGCGCTCGTCTCGGCCACCTTGCTGCCGCTGGGTTCCGAACCCGCCGTCTTTGCTTACGTCAGCATGCGGCCCGACCTCTTCTGGCTGGCCATGGTGGTGGCTACCGCCGGCAACACGCTGGGGGGCGTCATCAACTACTGGATGGGGCGTGGTGCCAAGCATGTCATGGCGCCCGACCGTCAGACCCATTACCTGAAGTGGTTCGAGCGCCTGGGCCCGCGTGCGCTGCTGTTTTCCTTCCTGCCCGCGGTGGGTGATCCGCTGTGTGCCGTGGCCGGCTGGCTGCGCCTGCCGCTGGCTCCTTCCATCCTGTGGATGGCACTGGGCAAGTTCCTGCGCTACGTGTTCATGACCGGCATGCTGATGTGGGTGCCCGACAGCTGGTGGGCCTCGCTGAAGGGACTTTTCTGAGGCTGAATCATGAATGCCCGGTGTTCATGTGATGAATGAAGGCCGTTTTTGCGGTGCACCCCGTTCGGGTGTCTCTTTCATCCGACAGACGGGGGCCGGCAGGGGATCGGTGCAGCCCCGGGCTTGCTGCACTGCAGGGGCGACAAACGGCTTCATTCGGGGAAGAAGCGGCATCTGGCGGACGGCCTGCGGGCCTTTTTCACGGATTTTCCGAGGCCGACTTCAGGGCTTTGCTGCGTTGCAGCATGTTATTTGATTCGTGAATATGGGTTATTGATAGGCGGGGGTTGTCGTTGTCGGGGCGATACAGCATTCTCTGCGCTGAGCCTCTTTCTTGCACGTCCTTTCCGTTTCGGAGCTTCCGGAAATGCCCCCCCACATGTCGGCCACGCTGCCCGCAGATGCAGCTGTGGTTCAATCCGCCCCGACAACCCCGTCTGCATCGTACAACGCAGAGCGCTTGGCCATCGTCAAGCTCATGGCGGTGATGACTGCCTTGGCCGTTGCCCTCATCGTCGTGGTCACCACCTGGTTCACCGAGCTGAATGCCATCTCGGGCATGATGGATGACTTCTGGGCCCATGCCCGCACCAAGGTCATCGGCGGTGGCATCGGCATCGGCGTATTGGCCATTGCCATGGTCTCCACCTGGGTGAAGCTCGTCAAGCGTCTGGCGCGCGTCGACTGGATCGACTGATCGACGGTCGGCACGCCTGCCGCCTGTTTCCTGAGGGACGGCGTGCCTGTCGTTCCCGTCCGACCTGACACAACCTGCCATCTCTGTCACGCTTCTTGCGTTTTGTGTTGGGCTGTGCGGCATGGGCGCAACGTTTCCATGAAAGAATGCTGCAGCAAGCCTTTCCATTGCGCGCAGCATCATGACTGAATTTCGCTCGTTCCTCGCCCGCCGCGTTCGCGTCGGGCAGTCTGCTGCCACGTCCGTGGTGGCCCATCCCGCAAGAATCCCTGTTTCCAGTCACCCTGGCTTCGCCCGGCCCGGTCCACGGCGTGCTGGCTGGCTGGTGCTGTCTGCCGCCATGCTGATGCTCGGCTGTTCGGCCGCCGGCAGTGGTGACGCCGGCACGGTTGGCGCTGCTGGCGGAGGCGGAGCAGGGAGCAGTGGTGGAGACTCTTCCATCTCCGCCGTCACCGGCACCAAGGGCTGTACCGCGCTCCTGGCCAAGCACAAGCAGCGTCGGCTCAAGTCCATCGACACCCAGGCGGGCGCGGGGCAGGGCGTGCCCGATCTGCCCCGGCCGAAGAAAGGCCTGCCGGAGGCTGATCCGGCCTACGGCAACTGCGTGGTGCGCGTCACCGATCATGCCGAGGAGAAGCTGGCACGCTTTGCGCGGCACGACTACTCCCGCCGCCAGGCCTTCAATGCCGATGGCAGCCGCATCCTCATCGGTGCCAACGACGGCACCTGGCACCTGTACGACGGCAACACGCTGGAGTATGTGGAAAGGCTCTCCAAGCCGGCTGGCGATGCTGAGTTGCAGTGGCACCCCACCGATCCCGACCTGCTGTACTTCATGCCCGCCAACGGCCTGGGCATGATGCTCTACGAGCTGAACGTGAAAAGTGGCTCGGTGCGCGAGGTGGCAGACTTCGGCGACCGCCTGAAGAAGATCTGGCCCGGCGCGGCCGCGGCCTGGACCAAGGCCGAAGGGGCGCCTTCGGCCGACGGTCGCTACTGGTGCTTCATGGTGGACGATGCCGAGTGGCACTCGCTGGGTGTCTTTGCCTGGGACCTGAAGGAAGACCGCATTCTGGGCAAGATGGACACCAAGGGTGACCGGCCTGACCACGTGAGCATGAGCCCCGGCGGCAAGCGCTGCGTGGTCTCGGGCGACACCGAGGGCGTGGGCACTCGCGCCTGGACGCTGGACTTCAAGAACTATACCCAGCTGCACCACAAGTCCGAGCACTCCGACATTGCCGTGGACGGGAAAGGGCGCGATGTCTATGTCTCCATCGACTATCAGAGCCCCGACGGCGACGTCTTCATGACCGACCTGGAAACCGGCAAGCGCACGACGCTCTTCAAGACCTACCTGGATCACAGCGCCACCGCGCTGCACTTCTCGGGGCGGGCCTTCAAGAAACCGGGCTGGGTGCTGGTCTCCACCTACGCGGCCGATGGCAAGCGTCAGTGGCTGCACGAGAAGCTGATGGCTGTGAGCCTGACGCCCAATCCGCAGGTGAAGGGGCTGGCCTACCACCATGGCGCCTACAATGGCTACTGGACCGAGCCGCAGGCCACCGTCAATCCCGATTTCACTCGTGTGCTGTTCAACTCCAACTGGGGGTCGCGCAGCGACACCGACATCGACAACTACATGGTGGTGCTGCCCAAGGATGCCCTGGACTGACCTGCCTTTGCCGGATCAAGCATGACTGACACTCGCCCCCTGGAAGCCTCCGATTGCCCGCTCTGCCATCCGGCGGGGGAAGACGTTCTCTGGCAGGACGAGCGGTTGCGCGTCATTCACGTGGGAACCGAAGCGGGGCAGCCTGCCTATTTCCGGGTCATCTGGCAGCAGCATCTGCCCGAGATGACGGATCTGTCCGATGCCGACAGGCTGTATCTGTGGCGCGTGCTGTCGGTGCTTGAAGACGGCGTGCGCCTTCATTTCCGGCCCGCCAAGGTGAATCTGGCCAGCTTTGGCAACCAGGTGCCGCATCTACACTGGCACGTCATTGGTCGCTGGCCGTCCGACCCGCAGTTTCCGGGATCGGTCTGGTCGCCGGTGTTGCGGCCGGCTGATAGTGAAGAGCACCGTGCCGTGGCGGAACGGGTCTCGGCAGCGCTGCCGGCCTTCCGAAGCTGGCTGGCCGGCGCGCTTTCTGCGTGAAGATCTTCATCCGGGCCCGGCCTTCGGCGCGGGCCCTTCAGGATCAGTTGGCTTCCAGGCAGCGATAGAGCAGCGGGCCGTCCACCACTTCGTTCACGCCGCTGGCGGGCACCAGGCCGGCAATGATGGCCTCATTGCGCTTGCTGTGCCACGAGAAACCCTGGTGACGCGGCGACAGGGCGTCGGACGTGACATAGCGCGAGCCCGAGGCGGCGGGGCCTTCGTGCAGCGTGTATTCCTTGTTGCCGAACTTCAGCTCCACCACGGCATCGCCGGGCTGGTTGTCGGCCGGCATCTTGTAGACGGCCTGCACTTCCTCGGTGCGCACCAGACCCAGTGCCTGGGCTTCCTTGGTCGGCACGCAGCTCATCGTCATCGTGGCGGTCACTTCCAGGTTGCTGGCCGGGGCCGGGGCGGTCTGGGCAGCAGCCGGTGCGGCAGCCTCTTTCGTGGTGGTCGAGGCACTGTCCTTCGAGGAGGGCAGGTGGCTGCAGGCAGCCAGCGCCAGGCCGGCCAGCAGGGCAGCAGCCTGCAGCGGCAGGCGGGACAGGGCCGGCTGGTTGCCGGCGGCGGAAACGTGTTTCGACATGGAATGCAACTCCTGGTGAGTGCTGGCGAAGGAAGGAACCCTGGCGGCTGCGTGACGCGCCACTGGGCACACAATATCGAGGCCGCCGCAAAACAGCAACGGCCGACGGTCTGCCGCCGATGACCGACGGGCGAGAACGTATCGGCCCGCGCCAATCGGGTACCATCACAGGATCGGCGTGGGCCTGGCCCCGTCTGAAGATTATCAGAGTCTGCCCGGCAGGCACTGTTCAACAACCCGGTGTTGCAATCCCGTCATCATGGCTGGCCTGGCCCAGAATACCCCGCTTCCCACCAACATCGTTGTCCACCAGCGCTCGCGCGAGCTGGGCGTGGACTTCAGTGACGGCTCCGCGTTCCGCTTCAGTTTCGAGTTCCTGCGTGTCAACTCGCCCTCGGCCGAGGTGCAGGGCCATTCGCCCGACCAGGCCGTGCTGCAGTACGGCAAGCGTGAAGTCCTGATCACCGAGATCGAGCAGGTGGGCAATTACGCCATCCGCCCGGTCTTCAGTGATGGCCACGGTTCCGGCATCTATTCCTGGGACTATCTCTACCAGCTGGGCAAGGACCAGGACGTCCTCTGGAAGGACTACCTGGCGAAGCTTGAGGCCCGGGGGCTCAGCCGCGTGGGCAACGCCGAACCTCCCCCACCCAAGCACCACGGCGGCTGCGGGGGTGGCGGCGGCTGTGGCAGTGGCGGCTGCGGCGGCTGATCCGGCCCCGGCCCATTCGCGTTATGGCCGCTTCCGGGGCAGTCACAGCCCCTTGGCGTGCCGCTTCCGGGTGAAGGCAGGCTTCTCACCCGCAGACAAAAACACCATTCACGGAGGCTTTCATGCCCGACACCCACGAGAAAACCCATTTTGGCTACCAGCAGGTCGATGCCACCGAGAAGGCTGGCCGGGTGCGTGGCGTGTTCGATTCGGTGGCCAGCCGCTACGACCTGATGAACGATCTCATGTCGGGTGGTCTGCACCGGCTTTGGAAGCACTTCACCGTGGGTCAGGCGGCCCTGCGCCCCGGCATGAAGGTGCTGGATCTGGCCACCGGCAGTGGAGACCTGGCCCGTGCCATGGCCAAAAAGCCCGGCGTCGAGGTCTGGATGACCGACATCAACGCCGCCATGCTGGCCGTGGGGCGTGACCGGGCGCTGGATGACGGCCTGACTGTCCCCACCGTGCAGTGCGACGCCGAGAAACTGCCGTTCCCCGACAAGAGCTTCGATCGTGTGACGCTGGCCTTCGGCCTGCGCAACATGACCCACAAGGAAGAGGCCCTGAAGGAGATCCATCGCGTCCTCAAGACCGGCGGCAAGGCACTGGTGCTGGAATTTTCCAAGGTCTGGGAGCCGCTGCGCCGTCCCTACGACGCCTTCTCCTTCGGCGTGCTGCCCCTCATCGGCAAGGTCGTCGCCCACGACGCCGAGAGCTATCGCTACCTGGCCGAATCCATCCGCATGCACCCCGACCAGGAAACCCTGGCCCAGATGTTCCGTGACGCCGGCTTCGGTCAGGTGCGCTACTTCAACATGACCGCCGGCGTGGTGGCCCTGCACCAGGGCGTGCGGCTGGACTGATTCCGGGCCTGACCTGATTCCTTGCCCCGATCTCGCCGGGGCGGCCTGCGGTACGCTGCATGTCGGGCCTGCCGCCCGCTGGTCCGGGGGGCCTGTGCAAACGGGCATTGTGGTTTTCCGCATCCTGTTGTATTTTGGCGGACCGCCCCCATCTACGGCGGAGGTCACACCACACATCGTGTTTTCATGCACGTTGGGTGGTCGATCCGGGCAGATGCCCGGTAGATGGCCGAAAAAGCCTGGCCGAGCCCTCGGCCCCCGGGAAGGCGCCCATTTTCGGCCTTCCCCAGTTTCCCCGTTGCCCAACCACACATTCGCTTGGACAGAGGAACTCACATGAAAAAATTCCTGATGATGCTGATGGTCGTGCTGGCCAGCTCGGTCATGTTCATTACCGACAGCGCCGAAGCCGCCCGGATCGGTGGCGGCCGCAGCATCGGCCGCCAGAACAGCACCATTCAACGTGCCGCGCCGGCTCAGCAGAACAACGCCATGGCCAACAACCGGCAACAGCAGGCTGCCCAGGCCAACAACGGCCGTCGGCCCGGCTTCGGCATGGGCCTGCTGGGCGGTCTGGCCGCCGGCCTGGGCCTCAGCGCCCTGGCCTCGGCCTTCGGCCTGGGTGAAGGCTCCGGCATCTTCTTGCTGATGATCCTGCTGGCCGGCCTGGCCATCTTTGCCTTCCGCATGTTCGGCAAGCGTCTGCAGCAACAGCAGCAGGCACAGGCGGCCGGCAGCGGCGCGCCGTTTGCCGGCAACCTGCGTGACGCCTTCAACAGCGACAAGCAGGGCCAGAACGACATGCTCCGCCAGAACAGCAACGCCGGTGGCCTGTTCAGCCAGCCGCCCGCCGCCGGTGCGGCTCAGGCGCCTGCTGCTGCTGACCCGACCGTCAGCGGCTACACCGCCGCCATGCAGGTGCCCGGTGGTTTCGATACCGAAGCCTTCGTGCGCCAGGCCAAGGTCCAGTTCGTCCGCCTGCAGGCTGCCTTCGACGCCCGCAACGCCGACGACCTGCGCGAGTTCACCTCGCCCGAGATGTTCGGCGAGCTGAACATCGACATGATGCAGCGCGGCAGCGCCCCGCAGACCACCGAAGTGGTCGAGCTGAACGCCGAACTGACCGGCATGCACCAGGAAGGCCCCATCCTGGTGGCCAGCGTGCTCTTCAGCGGCCTCATCCGCGAAGAGCCCAACAGCCCGGCCGAGCCGTTCTCCGAGATCTGGAACTTCACCCGCCCCGCCTCCGGCGCTTCCGGCTGGGTGCTGGCCGGCATCCAGCAGCCCAACTGATCGGCTGATCGGCACCCAGGCCACGGCGCTGCCTGCCGGCGCCGGGCAGGTCGGGGGCGGCACCTTCACGGAGGTTGCGCCCCTGGTCTCGCCAGACACACACCCGCCCCACGCGTGCATGCGTCGGGGCGGGTTTTTGTTTCAAGGGTGCTTCGTCATGAATCACACCGCGGGGGGCCTCCCTGGCTAAATGCCCGCAGTGTCAACGGGTAATTCCGTCCGCTCGTTCGTATCCGTGTCATGCTGTGCCTCCAAGCTGGGCGCATGGCACCGACAGGAGCCAACAATGAGCAAGACCCCCGACATCCTGAAGAATCCTCTCACCAACAAGGGCACGGCCTTCACCCTGGAAGAGCGCGCCCGGTATGGACTGACCGGCCGGCTGCCGGTGGCCGTGGAGACGCTGGAGCAGCAGGCCGCGCGCGCTTACCGCCAGTACTCCGGCTATGAAAGCGACATCGAGAAGTACGTCTACCTGGACCAGCTGCACAACCGCAACGAGGTGCTCTACTACCGGTTGCTGACTGATCACCTGGTGGAAATGCTGCCCATCGTTTACGACCCCACCGTCGGTGAGGCCATCAAGAAATGGAGCCGGGACTACCGTCGTTCGCGCGCCGTGTACCTGGATGTGAATCATCCCGAGAACGTTCGAGCATCCTTCGAAACGCTGGGTCTGGGGCCCGATGACGTGGACCTGCTGGTGGTCTCGGATGCAGAGGAGATTCTGGGCATCGGTGACTGGGGCGTGAACGGTACCGATATCTCCGTTGGCAAGCTGGCTGTCTACACGGCCGCCGCGGGTATCCACCCTGACCGGGTGATCGCCGTGAATCTGGACGTGGGCACCGACAACGAGCAGCTGCTCAACGATCCCGCCTACTTGGGCAATCGCCATGCCCGTGTGCGTGGCGAACGCTACGAGCGCCTCATCGATACCTATCTGCAGGTGGCCAGTGAAATGTTTCCCCGGGCGCTGCTGCACTTCGAGGACTTCGGACCGGGCAACGCTCGCCGCATCCTGGTGAAGAACCGCGAGCGCTACCGCATCTTCAACGATGACATGCAAGGAACCGGCGCCATCGTCATGGCGGCCGTGATCTCCGGGCTGAAGGTGACGAAACAGGGCTTTGCCGATCAGCGGCTGGTGGTGTACGGCGCGGGTACCGCCGGCACCGGCATGGCCGACCAGATCAGCGCCGCCATGGAGCGTGACGGCCTGAGCCGTGAAGAAGCCAGGAAGCGTGTCTGGCTGATCGACATCAACGGTCTGGTGACCGATGACATGCAGAGGTTGCCCGACTACCAGCAGGAATACGCCCGCCCGGCTGCCGAGGTTTCCAGCTGGAAACGGCAGGACGGCAAGATTGGCCTGCTGGAGGTCGTGAAGCAGGTCAAGCCCAGCATCCTCATCGGAACCTCCACCGATCACGGTGCCTTCACCAAGGAGGTGATCGAGGCTCTGTGCGCCGGCGTGGAGCGCCCCATTCTGCTGCCTCTGTCCAACCCCACCGAGCGCATCGAGGTCCTCCCGTCGGACGCCATCCCCTGGTCCGGCGGCAAGGCACTGGTGGCCACGGGCATTCCCGTCGAGCCCGTCAGCTACCAGGGGACGAAGTTCCATATTGGCCAGGGCAACAATGCGCTGCTCTACCCCGGTCTGGGCCTGGGTGTCATCGTTTCGGGGGCGCGGCACGTCACCGACGGCATGCTGCTGGCCGCAGCCCAGGCGGTGGCCGGACAGGTCAACCCGCAGGAGCTGGGGGCCTCGCTGCTCCCGCCCGTGGACAATCTGCGCGCCTCGTCCGCCACTGTGGCGGTTGCCGTGGCCAAGCAGGCTGTGGCCGAGGGTGTGGCCACCCGCCAGCATGACAACTGGGTGCAGGCCGTGCAGGATGCCATGTGGCAGCCGGCCTATCCGGCCGCTTCATGACAGGTGCGGTCCTGGAGCATGCCTCGTTATCTCCGGATGCCTATAATGGCCGCCAGTTCCGCCCGAGATACCACCATGTTCCAGATTCCGCTACCCGTTGCCCAGCTGGTGCTGTCGGCCATCAACCACATCACCGGCCAGCAGCCCTGGCTGCGTGAACTGCTGGCCAGCCATGCTGGCCACGTGGTGCGCATCCGGGCCTTGCCGCCCACCGCGGGCGGGCAGGGGGGCAAGGCAGCGCCCCGTCCCGCGAAGGCGGGCACTGCTCCGCGTTCGGCCGCGGCCCCGAGGGTCAGCGCCGAACCGGCATCCGACGAGGGCTTTCTGCGCCTGCCCACCCTGCAGGCCGATGCCCGTATCGGTGTCGACGGCATGCTGACTGCTGTGTCCGGCGAAGAACCGGCCGTGGTGCTGACGGCGCGCCCCACCGTGGATGCGCTCTTTCGGGTGCTGCGCGAAGGCCCGCTGGCCTTGGGCGCCACGCTGCGCATCGAAGGCGATGTGATGCTGGCCCAGGCCCTGGGCGATGTGGCCAAGGCCCTGCACTGGGACGTGGAGGAAGACCTCAGCCAGGTGGTGGGCGACGTGGCGGCTCATCGTGCCGGCCAGTTCTGGCGCGATGCCCGCGTGCACGCCGCAGAGGTTGGCAGCCGGCTGCAGGACGCCCTGGCCGATCACCTGGCTTCAGGAACCGGCGTGCTGGTCTCGCGGCCCGAGTTCGAGGAATGGTCCGATGGCGTGCGCAGCCTGGCCCAGCGCCTGGATCGGCTGGAGGAGTCGCAGGGGCGTTGAGCGAGGACGGCCGGGTCAGTCCAGGAAAGGTCGCCTCACGGTGAACAACGCTCGAAGAGCGCCTGAACCGCCCGGGCGTCGTGCATCCCGGCCGCCAGGCAGAGCTGCAGCAGAATGCGCGCCTTGCGGGCATCCAGCCAGCCGGCTGCGATGAAATCCAGCGCATCATCGCCATCTTCCGGCCTGGCCTCGGTATTGCGTCCCACGTAGCCTTCCGGCACCCGACTGGCGCGAACCACCAGGCAACCCTCGCGGCGCGCTTGGGCCAGCGCCGCCCGCATGGGCACCGGCATGGTACCGACGCCCGTGCCGGCCAGCACCAGCCCCTGACAGCCCCGTGACCGCAGCCAGGCCACCATGGCCGGGTCGGCATCCACGTGCTGGGGCACAATGCCCACCGGGGGCAGCGTCATCGAGGACGCATCGCCTTCCGCCGTGGCAGCCGTATCCGCCAGCGCCAACGTTGCAAACTGCCCCTGCAAGCCTGAGGCCGCCAGCGCCGGCTGCCAGCACGGCCGGTCCGCCTCCAGCCAGGCCACCGGCTGACCGAAGCGCTGCGCAAACGCATCCGTCCGGTTGGCATGCTGCTTGTACACTGCATCCGCACGCAGCACCCGGCCGCCAAAGCTCACGAACACCCCGCCGATGCCGGCCTGTCGTGCCGCCAGTGCAAAGCGGCAGGCGTCGTACAGATTGCCCGGCCCATCGGCACTGAGCGCGCTGGCCGGTCGCATCGCCCCCGTCAGCAGCACCGGCCGCGCGGGCGGCAGCACCAGCGACAGAAAGAACGCCGTCTCCTCCAGCGTGTCGGTGCCGTGCGTGATGACGATGGCATCGGGGGCCTCCTCATGGCTCAGCCATACCCGCAGCCGGCCTGCCAGTTGCAGCCAGTGCGCCCCGCTCATCTGCTCGCTGGGAATCGAAAAGACCTGTTCGGTGGCCAGCCGCCCCTCCGGCACCAGCGCCGACAGTCCTGGCACGGAATCCAGAATCTGCCCGATGGACAGGGCCCCCGCCTGGTAGCCGGCCGTGCTGCCTGCCGATGGCGCCACACCGGCAATGGTGCCGCCCGTACCGATGATCAGGAGCGAAGGGGGAGGGGATGCAGAGGAGGAGGGCATGGCAGAGAGACCGGGGTGAATCGGGGGGAGCGGCAGACAGGGGGCGGTCGGTGCGTGGGTACGGCTCGCATGCGGAAGGGGGCCTGCATGTGCAAACGACTCGCACGCGAAAACAGCGCGCATGCGGAAGCGGCCTGCACCGGCCGGAAGGGAAGTGTAGCCCATGGGGTCGGTACCCCTTCAGCCTCGCTGGGAGAGTCGCACAGCAAGGATGGCCGGGTAAAACCAGGGGGCAAAGAACCGGCAAAGTGACAGCGGCTGACTACACTTGAAGAACCGGCCATCTGGCGGACAGCGGCGGGACAGCCGCCTTTTCTCCGCCCGATGACCCGGTACCCATGAGCAGCCCATAAAGATGCTGCCACCGAGGAAGACAGCGGCCACCCACGCGGCCGACTGCCTGCCCGCAAAGCCACAGACAGGGGGCGACAACATGCGACAAGACCAGACCGACACCCGCGCCGAAACCACCGCATCGGCCAGCAGGACCCGTTCCCCGCTGGGTGGCTGGTGGATATCCCTCGTCTACGGCCTGGTGCCCTCGGTCCTGGTCCTGACCCCCATCGACGGACGCTTGGGCCAGGTCAGCACCACCTCCATCGCCGGCGTGCTGGTCTATCTTGCCTTCACCCTGCTGCTGCTGCGCCAGTCAGCCCGCAACCGCATTGATGAACCCATCTGGTTCATCGTGCTGCTCTTTGTCTTTGCGGCTTCCATCCTGCTGTTTGGCCGGGGGGTGGCGGAGTGGTTGGGGGTGTGAGGCATGTCCGAGTGAAGAGCTGAACACACAAGTGTCATGCACGGATGGGTGAGACATCGGCCTTCATGCCGCCCCGCGCCAGCTCCACAAACCCCCGCAGATAGTCCACCTCATCCTCGCCCTCCCGGAACCCCAGGAAGATCTGCTTGGCCACGCCGTGGGGGCCCAGGCGCAGCGGCACCACGGCAAAGCGCTGCATGTTCTCTTCGACCAGCCAGCGGGGCAGGGCGGTCACGCCGCGGCCGCTTTCCACCATCTGCAGCATGATGTCGGTGGTCTCGATCTGTCGGTGATGGCGGGGCGCGATGCCGGCGGGGGTCAGGAACTGGGTGTAGATGTCCAGGCGGTCGATGCCGACGGGGTAGGTGATCAGGGTCTCGTCCGCCAGCTGTTCGGGCTGCACGTCGATCTGATGGGCCAGCGGGTGGCTCTGGGCCACCACCAGCACCTGTTCGTAGTCGAAGACGGCTTCGTAGCGCAGGCCGGGGCGGTACAGGGGGTCGGGGGTCACCAGCAGGTCGATCTCGTCATTGAACAGGGCGCCGATGCCGCCGAACTGGAATTTCTGCTTCACGTCCACGTCCACGGCGGGCCAGGCGCGCAGGTAGGGGGCCACCACCTTCAGTAGCCATTGGTAGCACGGGTGGCATTCCATGCCGATGCGCAGGGTGCCGCGTTCGCCGCAGGCAAACTGGCGCAGGCGTTCTTCGGCGTGCTGCAGCTGGGGCAGCAGTCGGTTGGCCACGCCCAGCAGGTAGTGGCCGGCCTGAGTGGGGCGCAGGTTGCGGCCTTCGCGGTGCCAGATGGGGGTGCCCAGCTGGTCTTCCAGCTTGCGGATGCAATGGCTGAGGGCCGGCTGGGTGAGGTGCAGGCGTTCGGCGGCGGCGGTCAGCGAGCCATGCCGGTCAACGGCCTGGATGATTTCCAGATGGATGCGTTCCAGGAAGGTGGCCATGTGCCAATCCATGAAAATTATTGATCGACCGATGAAAAAATAGCATTTCCATTCATGGATGAGGCTTCCTACCATGCAGTCCTGCTCATCGGCAACGCATGGAGAAGATCATGGCAAGCACGCATTCCCTGGGGTTTCCGCGCATCGGTGCGCGGCGGGAACTGAAATTCGCGCTGGAGGCCTATTGGCGGGGCGAGTCCTCGCGCGAGGCGTTGCAGCAGGTCGGCGCAGAGCTGCGCAGCCGTCACTGGCAGGTCCAGTCGGGTCTGGACTGGGTGCCGGTGGGGGATTTCTCGTTCTACGACCAGGTGCTGGACATGAGCTTCACGCTGGGCAACCTGCCGGCGCGGGTGCGTGGCTATGCGGGCGATGACCTGGACAACTACTTCCGGGTGGCGCGGGGGCGTTCAGCGCCGGGTACCGAGCCGGTTGGGCAGGAGAGCCAGGCTGTGGCCCCTGCGCTCGGGCAGGATTCTGCCCTGGCGGAAAGTTCCGCTGACAAGGCGGCCTGTGGCTGTGCAACGGGTGCGCACGATGCTGCCGGGACCGGTGTGGCTGCCGGCGAGATGACCAAGTGGTTCGACACCAACTATCACTACATCGTGCCGGAATTCGGCGCCGACACGACTTTCCGGCTGGATCCGTCGCGGATCCTGGCGCACCTGGCCGAAGCCCGGGCGCAGGGCGTGGCGGCCAAGCCGGTGCTGCTGGGTCCGGTCAGCTATCTGGCGCTGGGCAAGGTGCGGGATGCAGCGCATCCCGATCTGGACCGTCTGTCATTGCTGCCACGGCTGTTGCCGGTATACACCGAGCTGCTGCAGGTTCTGGCCGATGCGGGGGTGGAGTGGGTGCAGGTCGACGAGCCGATTCTGGTGACGGAGCTGTCGCCGGACTGGCAGCACGCGCTGAACCTGGCCTATCACCACCTGAAGAGCGTGCGCATCAAGGTGCTGCTGGCCACGTATTTCGGGCCGCTGAAAGAGAATGCCTGGCTCGCGGCGAATCTGCCGGTGGCGGGGCTGCATCTGGACGCCATCCGCGGACGTGAGGACGTCAAGCCATTGCTGAACCTGCTACCGGCGCACAAGGTGCTGTCGCTGGGGGTCATCGATGGTCGCAACATCTGGAAGACCGACCTGGAAGAGGTGCTGGCCTGGCTGGAGCCAGTTGCGGCGCGCCTGGGCGACCGGCTGTGGCTGGCACCGTCGTGCTCGCTGCTGCATGTGCCGGTGGATCTGGCCAGCGAGGACAGGCTGGATGCCGAGCTGAAGTCGTGGCTGGCCTTTGCGCGTCAGAAGCTGGACGAGCTGTGCGTGCTGGCCCGGGCCATCAATGAAGGGCGTGATGCCGTGCGGGACGAGCTGGCTGCCCATCGCCAGGCTGTCGAGTCGCGCCGTCGTTCGCCGCGTGTCCACAACCCGGCCGTGCAGGCGGCGCTGGCCCAGTGCACCACGGAGGCGGCAACAGCGCGCCAGAGCCCCTATGCGGTGAGGGCGCAGCGTCAGCGGGCCCGCTTCCAGCTGCCGGCGTTTCCCACCACCACCATCGGCTCCTTCCCGCAAACGGCTGAAATCCGCCAGGCGCGTCGTCAGTTCAAGGCCGGCGAGATTGATGCTGCGGCTTACGAGCAGGCCATGCAGGCTGAGGTGGCCCGCTGCGTGCGTGAGCAGGAGATGCTGGGCCTGGACGTGCTGGTGCATGGTGAGGCCGAGCGCAACGACATGGTGGAGTATTTTGGCGAGCAGCTGGAAGGCTATGCCTTCAGCCGTTTTGGCTGGGTGCAGTCCTACGGATCGCGCTGCGTGAAGCCGCCCATCCTGTTTGGTGACATCAGCCGTCCGCATCCGATGACGGTGGCCTGGGCGCAGCATGCACAGTCGCTGACGGATCGACCGATGAAGGGCATGCTCACCGGTCCGGTGACGATGCTGAACTGGTCGTTCGTGCGGGATGATCAGCCGCGTGCCACGACCTGCCGGCAACTGGCGCTGGCCATCCGCCAGGAAGTGCTGGATCTGGAAAAGGCCGGCATCGGCATCATTCAGATTGACGAGGCTGCACTGCGAGAGGGGCTGCCGCTGCGTCGGGCGCAATGGCAGGAGTATCTGGACTGGGCGGTGGAGAGTTTCCGCGTCACGGCCAACGGCGTGGCCGACGATACCCAGATCCATACCCACATGTGCTATTCGGAGTTCAACGACATCATGCCCGCCATCGCGGCCATGGACGCGGACGTGATCACCATCGAGACTTCCCGTTCCGACATGGAGCTTCTGGATGCCTTTGATGACTTCCGCTATCCGAACGAGATCGGCCCGGGTGTCTACGACATCCATTCACCCAATGTGCCCACCGTGCAGCACATGGTGGACCTGATGGAGAAGGCGGCGCAGCGCATTCCGGCCGCGCGGCTCTGGGTGAATCCGGACTGTGGCCTGAAGACGCGCCAATGGCTGGAGGTGCTGCCTGCGCTGGCCGGCATGGTGCAGGCTGCACGCCAGCTGCGGGAGCGGCATGCGAGTTGATCAGGGTTTTCCCTGAACCCGCCCTTTCCGGGGCCTTTACCGCCTCTCGCGGCCCCGGTCATACCCCCAGTCCGTAGTACATTCAACACACTTTTCAACCTTTCGGTGCGTCTGGCGCGCCGGGGGCTGAAAGGGCCGGGCGTCCGTGCAGGTCTTCCGGTCAGAACCACGAGACCTGTTCCGGGTGTGTTGCGTTGCCGTCCCTTCGTGCCGCCCGGGCGCGCAAGGAGAGGCTCATGCCACGTCACGTCCCGGACACTTTCTTCGGCCATCCCCGGCCGCTGTCCACGCTCTTTCACATCGAGCTGTGGGAGCGTTTCTCCTATTACGGGATGCAGAGCATCCTGCTCATCTATCTCTACTATGAGGTCACCCGGGGAGGGCTGGGCATCGATCAGGGGCTGGCGGGCGGCATCGTCGGCATCTACGGCGGCAGCGTCTATCTGGCCACCATCCTGGGCGGCTGGCTGGCCGACCGGGTGCTGGGAGCCGAGCGCACGCTGTTCTATTCCGGCATCGTGGTGATGCTGGGGCACATTGCGCTGGCGCTGCTGCCGGGCATCTCCGGGCTGGTGGTGGGTCTGGTGTGCATCGCGCTGGGCAGTGGCGGGGTGAAGTCCTCGGCCAGTTCCATGGTGGGGGCGCTCTATGAGGATCCGCAGTGGCATGCGCTGCGTGATGCGGGCTTTTCCATCTTCTATCTGGCCGTGAACATCGGCGGCTTCTTCGGGCCGCTGCTCACCGGCGTGCTGCAGAGCGAGCTGGGCTTCCACTACGGCTTCGGTGCTGCGGCGCTGGGCATGGCCTTCGGGCTGTGGCGCTATGCGCGCGGTCGGGCGGCGCTGCCGAAGCTGCCGGTGCCCAATCCGCTGTCACCCGCGCAGCGCGTGCGCGTGCAGCTTGCCGCGGTTGCCGTGATCGCGGTGGTCGGTGCGCTCTTCGGGGCGAGGGTCATCCATCCGGGCAACTTCTCGTCGGTGGTGCTGGGCATCAACATCGTGGCGGTGCTGGGCTACTTCGGGCGCATGTTGCTGGGGCCCAGTTTCTCGGCCAGCGAGAAGCGGCACGTGCTGGCCTATGTACCGCTTTTCCTGGCAGCCTGCGTGTTCTGGATGCTGTGGTTCCAGGTGTTCACGTCGGTGGTGGTGTACTTTGACGAGACGGTGGTGCGCCGCATCGGGGACTGGGAGGCACCGGTGTCGTGGTCGGCTTCGGCCCAGAGCCTGTGGGTGATCATCCTGGCAGGCACGATGGCCACGCTGTGGACGAAGCTGGGCGACAGGCAGCCCCGCACGCCGATGAAGTTCGTGCTCTCGCTCTTCGTGCTGGCGGCGGGCTACTATTGCTTCGTGCCTTACATCAAGGCGGGCGAGCCGATGTCGATGCTGGTGTTCGTGGGCGTGCTCTTCCTGGTCACGGTGGCCGAGCTGCTCATTTCGCCCATCGCCATCTCGCTGGCCACCAAGATCGCACCGACCTCGTTCAAGACGCAGATGGTGGCGGTGAACTTCCTGTCGCTGTCGCTGGGCTTCACCGCTGGGGGTGTGCTGTTCGACGCCCACTACAGCAAGGAGGCCGCCGCAGACTTCTATGTCGAGCTGACGGTGATCAGTCTGGTGTGTGCGGTCGCGCTGCTGGTGCTGGTGCCGGTGCTCAACCGCATGCTGAAGGACGTGGATTGAGGGGGCGATGCATCCGCCCGGGCAGGCCGCGCTGAAGGGCATGGCCTGCCGGCTCCTGTGGTCGGCCTGCACATCTTGTAGCCTGCCGCAGGCTTCTCCCGTCTTTCTTCTGTTTCTTCGGTCATCCAGGATCCTATTTTTTCGTCATGAACGCTGTCTCTTCTTCCTCCGCCCTGCAGGGCCCCGTCCAACGTCTGGCCGCGCTGCGCCAGGCCATGCAGAAACAGGGCATCGATGCCTGGATCATTCCGTCGGCCGATCCGCACCTCTCTGAATACCTGCCCGAGCACTGGCAGGGCCGGCGCTGGGTGTCGGGCTTCACGGGCTCGGTGGGCACGCTGGTGGTCACGGCCGCCACGGCCGACCTGTGGGCCGACAGCCGCTACTGGGAGCAGGCCACGGCGCAGCTGGCCGGCACCGGCATTGAGCTGCAGAAGCTGGGCCGGGGGCGCACGCATGTGGAAGCCCTGGCCGAAGCCCTGGGCCAAGGGGCGGTAGTGGGCGTGGCGCCCGACATGCTGTCGCGTGCGGCCAAGCGCCAGCTGGAGCAGGCCTTCGTGGCCAAGGGCATCCAGCTGCGGGCAGACGGCGACCTGCTGGCGGACATCTGGACGGAGCGCCCCGCGCTGCCGGCCGAGCCGGTGGTGGTGCATGCGGCGGAATTCGTTTCGGAATCTGCCGCCGAGAAGCTGGCCCGCGTGCGTGCCGCCATGCAGGAAAAGGGCGCGGCCCATCATCTGATCTCGTCGCTGGACGACATCGCCTGGCTCACCAATCTGCGTGGCAACGATGTCTCCTACAACCCGGTCTTCCTGGCGCACCTGCTCATCGGGGCGTCCAGCGCCACGCTGTACGTGGACGACTCGCGCCTGACGGCACCTGCGCGTGAGGCGCTGGCGGCGGCCGGCATTTCGGTGGCACCGTATGAGAAGGCGGCAGACGACATCGCCCGGCTGTCCGACAGCCTGCTGGTGGATCCGGCCAAGGTGGCCGCCAGCACGCTGCAATCGCTGAAGGGCACCGTGCCGGTCATCGAGTCGGTCAACCCCAGCACGCTCTTCAAGTCCGTCAAGTCGCCGGCCGACGTGGCCCACACCCGTGAGGTGATGATCGAGGATGGCGTGGCGCTCTGCCATTTCTTTGCCGATTTCGAGGCCCGTCTGGCCCGGGGTGAGGTGCTCAACGAGCTGGACATCGACCGGATGCTGCTGGAATTCCGCAGCCAGCGGCCGAATTTCGTTTCGCCCAGCTTCGGCACCATTGCCGGCTTCAACGCCAACGCCGCGCTGCCCCATTATTCGGCCACGCCCGAGGCGTTCAGCGAGATCCGTGGGGATGGCCTCCTGCTGATTGATTCCGGCGGCCAGTACCTGAACGGCACCACCGACATCACCCGCGTGGTGCCGGTGGGGACGCCCAGCGCCGCGCACAAGCGCGACAACACGCTGGTGCTGAAGGCGCACATCGCACTGGCCGAGACGATCTTCCCGGAAGGCATCGCCGGCCCGCTGCTGGATGCCATCTGCCGCAAGCCCATGTGGCAGCAGCAGTGTGACTACGGTCATGGCACCGGCCATGGCGTGGGCTACTTCATGAACGTGCACGAAGGCCCGCAGGTGATTTCCTGGCACGCGCCGGTGCTGCCGCAGGGCGCCCTGAAGGTGGGCATGATCACGTCCATCGAGCCCGGCATCTACCGGCCCGGCAAGTGGGGCATCCGCATCGAGAACCTGGTGGTGAACCAGCCGGTGGCAAACCCGAAGGAAACGGAATTCGGCCAGTTCCTGTACTTCGAGCCGCTCACGCTGTGCCCCATCGACACGCGGCTGATGGACACGGCGCTGATGACCCCCACGGAAATCCAGTGGGTGAATGCCTACCACGCGCTGGTGCGCGAGAAGCTGGCACCGCGCCTGCAGGGCGCTGCGCTGGCGTGGCTGGAGGCGCGGACGCAGCCGCTGGCCAAAGGCTGACATCGGCTCAGCCCAGGCAGGCCGGCCCCATCCTGCGGGCCGGCCACGCGCATGTGTTTCAGGCGGCCCCTTGTATTCAGAAGACGATGTTCAGGGGCCGATGGCATGCGCTCCGAGGGGCCGGGTGCTTTCTGTCGCCCAAGCTCCTAGAATCCCGGAAGTGTCTGTCTGCGCTCACCTGGTTGGCGGTTGTCCCGCCAGCGTGTGCGCGGCTCCCCGTTCTTCGGGCATCTCCCATCTGCAACGGCAGGGGGAGCCATAGACACTGACCTGAGCCCCTCCACCTGCAACGAGATCCCTTCCGTGAGTGTCCTCTTCAGCCTGATCGATGCCGGCCTGGCCTTTGGTGCCCATCCCCTGCTGGATGGGGCGGCCTTCACTCTGACTGCCGGCGAGCGGCTTGGGCTGATCGGTCGCAACGGCACCGGTAAGTCCAGTCTGCTCAACGTCATTGCCGGCCGCATCCAGCTTGATGACGGGCGTGCAGTGGTGCGCGACGGCCTGCGCATCGTGCTGGTGGAGCAGGAGCCGGTGCTGCCGCCGGCCGGTACGCTTTTCGAGAGCCTGCTGGCGCGCGGCACGGCGGCCGGGCTGGTGGACGAGCGGGATGAACGGCGCTACTGGGCGCTGCAGGCGCGGCTGCGCGCCGAGCTGGACCGCTTCGGTGTCGACCCGGAGGTTGACCCCGAAGGGCTTTCGGGCGGGCAGAACAAGCGGGCGGCGCTGGCGCTGGCCTTTGCGCTGGAGCCCGACCTGCTGCTGCTGGACGAGCCCACCAACCATCTCGACATCGAGGCCATCGAGGCGCTGGAGGCCATCGTCAACGCAGGGCCGGCCGCCATCATCATCACGCACGACCGGCGCTTCCTCGATCAGGTGGCCACCCGCATCATCGAGCTGGATCGCGGGCTGGTGCGCAGCTTCCCCGGCAACTTCGCCACCTACGAGAAGGTGCGCGGCGAGCAGCTGGAAGCCGAGGCGGTGGCCAACCGCAAGTTCGACAAGTTCTGGGCGCAGGAAGAGGTCTGGATCCGCAAGGGCATCGAGGCGCGCCGCACCCGCAACGAAGGTCGCGTGCGGCGGCTGGAAGCGCTGCGCGAGGCGCGGGCCGCCCGGCGCGAGCGCACCGGCCAGATCCGGCTGGAGGTGGATGCGGGCGAGCGCTCCGGCAAGCTGGTCTGCGAGACCCGTCAGGCCGGCATCAGTCTGGGCGGGCGCTGCCTGGTGCGCGACCTGGACCTCACCATCATGCGCGGTGACCGCATCGGCCTGATCGGCCCCAACGGCATCGGCAAGTCCACGCTGCTCAAGCTCATCCTGGGCGAATACCCGCCCGACACCGGCTCGGTGCGGCTGGGCTCCAACCTGCAGATTGCCTATTTCGATCAGCTGCGCGAGCAGCTCGACCCCGAGCAGAGCGTGGCCAACACGGTTAGCCCCGGCTCGGAATACGTCGAGATCAATGGCGCGCGTCGCCACATCATGAGCTATCTGCAGGACTTCCTGTTCCCGTCCAACCGCGCCAACTCGCCGGTGCGTACCCTGTCGGGCGGTGAGCGCAATCGCCTGCTGCTGGCACGGCTGTTCGCCCGGCCGGCCAACCTGCTGGTGCTCGACGAGCCCACCAACGACCTGGACCTGGAATCCATCGACCTGCTGGAGAGCATGCTGCAGTCCTACCCGGGCACGCTGCTGCTGGTCAGCCACGACCGGCGCTTCCTCGACAACGTGGTCACGTCGGTGCTGGTGGCCCAGGGTGATGGCCACTGGCTGGAACTGGTGGGGGGCTATTCCGACTGGCTGGCCTGGCGTCAGACCCAGCCGAACCAGGCGTCGTCAGGCTTCGGCGCGGCGGTCATCGCGTCGTCATCCGGGCAGGCCGGCGCGGAGGGCGGTGACACGGCCAACCGTGCGGCAAGCGCTTCCGGCGCGCAGGCGGCGGATGCAGCCGGCGCCTCATCCGCTTCGGCGGGGGCTTCTGTCGAGGCGGCCAAACCTCGGGGCGGGCGCCTCACCCTCAGCAACCGCGAGGTGCGCGACCTGGCCAACCTGCCCGGCGAGATCGAGACGCTGGAGGCCGAGATCGCCGCCGATCAGGCCCGCATGAACGAGCCCGACTTCTTCCGGCAGCCGCCCGAGCAGATCAAGGACTTCCAGACCGCCCTGGCCGACAAGGAACAGAAGGTGCTGGACATGATGACCCGCTGGGAAGAACTGCTCGAGAAGGAAGCGCAGGTCAACGCCAGCCGGGGTCGATAAGGTCCAAGGGGAAGGCTGCGCCAGCGCACGCTGTCCCGCCGACGCGGCGCGCCCCATCATCGCGGGCAAAGCCATGATTGGGGGGCCGGGCAACCGTCCGTGTCGTGGCGGATGCGCCGCTGGCCGTCCTGCATGTGCCGAGGCTGCGCCTGGGCGCAGCCTGCGAGCTCATTCGTGGGGGAGCGGCTCGGGCTGGGGCGCCGTATGCGGCGCCACCGGCGCGTTGTTGAAGCGCGTCCAGATCCGGGCAATCTCGCGCTTGAAGAACGGGTAGAGCAGGGGCGCCGTCACCAGGCCCGGCACGCCGAACAGCGACTCGCCGGTCAGCATCGCCGCCAGGATCTCCCACGAGTTCATCGAGATCTTCGAGCCCACCGTGCGGGCGTTGATCACGTATTCCAGCTTGTGGATCAGCACCAGGAAGACCAGCGAGCTGACGGCCACCCACGGCGAGACCGCGAACGAGATCAGCGACAGCACCGTGTTGGCCATCAGGTTGCCCAGCACCGGCAGCACGCCCGTCAGCAGCGTGAACATGCACAGCAGTCCGCGGAAGGGCAGCTGGACCTGGAAGAACGGCAGCACCACGAACAGGTAGAGCGCCGTCATTGTGGTGTTGAAGAGCGCGATGCGCATCTGGGCGATGGCCACCCGTTCCAGCACCACCAGCAACCGGGCAATGAACAGCCGGTCCGATCGCAGCCGGTGCGGCTGCCAGGTGGAGACAGCCGCCAGCGCGCCCACCAGAATGGCGAACAGCGACTGCACGATGGTGTGCACCACCACGCCGCCCACGCTGCCCAGTACGGCCGCCTTGCTGCGCACGACGTTGAAGAGCTGTGCCTTCAGGTCTGCCCAGTTCTCGGGGATCACCTTGGCAGCCGCCTCGGGCAGCGCCTGACGCAGCACCTCCAGCGAATCCTCAATGCGCACCAGGAAGATGCGCAGGTCGTTGGACGAGGCCAGATGGATGGTCCAGTACGTCAGGAAGACGAAGGCCGTGATGACCAGCACCGAGACGACGGCGCCGCTGATGACGGCCGGCCAGCGCTTGGGGTAGTAGCCCAGGGACAGCGCCGAGGGCTTGTGCGCCTGCACGATGCGGTCGGCCAGCAGGCAGCTCCAGGCGTACACCAGCAGGGCCAGCAGCACCGGGATCACCAGCCCTTTCAGGATGATGACGAAGGCGGCGACCGCAGTGGCCAGCAGGCCCAGCACGGGCATGAGGGTGGGAATGTTCGGCATTCGGATCGGGCGGACGGTTCCGGTTCTGACCGAATATACCGGCAATTGCCCACTGACTGCTGCAGAAAACAGACAGGCGAGCGGCCGTGGCAGCCACTCGCCTTCAAGGGATCCTCTGAATCAGAGGATCCTCAGGGGATCCCGTCGGGGTTCGGGATCAGTACTCGTTCAGCGAAGCGCCCAGCAGCGCGATGTTCGAGCTGGCCATCACCGAGGCCAGTTGCGCGATCTCGGTGGCCTTCGTCTTGTTGCGACGCCCGACGATGAGTGCAGCACCGGCGCGCTGGCCGATCACCATGGCGTCCGACGCCTCCTGGGCCGACGGGGTGTCGATCAGGATCACGTCATAGTGGCCCGCCAGCGTCTGCAGCAGGTCCATGAAGATGTCGCGGCCCAGCAGTTCCTGCGGGTTCGGGGGTTGCGGACCCGACGGCAGCACGGCCAGATTGGGCAGGGTGGGGAACTCCATCACCTCTTCCAGACCGGCGCGGCCACTGAGAATGCCCGACAGGCCCATCTGGTTGCGCAGGCCGAAGTTCAGGTGCTGGGTGGGATGGCGCAGGTCGCCGTCGACGATCAGGGTGCGCTGGCCGATCTGCGAGAAGGCCACGCCCAGGTTGGCGCAGACGAAGCTCTTGCCGTCGCCGCGGTCCACGCTGGTGATGGCCAGGGTGCGGCGGTCGGGCGAGCCGTCGAACCAGCGCGTCATCAGCTGGCTGCGCAGGCCGCGCAGTGCCTCGGCGAACGGCGAATAGGGGTTGACCGCACTGGTGACCTTGTCGGGCAGCGCCAGGGCCGAGGCCCGCGACGACGAATAGCCGAACTGGATGGCCAGCGCCTCTTCCACGTCGGCGTGCGAGACCAGACGCATGCGCATGGCGGTCTCGCCGAAGCGCAGGTTGGTGACACGCTGCTCGTTGAGCACCAGGTCGATCTGGTCCTGGCGCAGCTTGCCGTTGGCGACCAGGATGCCCCCCATCATCAGGGTCTTGCGGTTGGCCTGATTGAAGTCGGGCAGTCGGGTGCCGTCATCCCGGACCAGGGCGGTGCCAGTTGCCTGGCGGCCACCGGAGTAGTTCGAGGAAGAGCCTGCCGGCGCTTGGTCGATCGGGTTGTTCATGTTGGCAAAATGGTGTCTGAGGAATCGGGTGAAACAGAAGGCGTTGCCGGCCATGGCCGGCAGGCAGCAGGGCGATGACGGCCCGGCGGCTCGCCAATCCGCGGAATGTGCCCGCGGCACGGCAGGGCATCCATGTCGGCATTGTCCCTGATTCTGCGGCGGCGCGCAGCCTCCGGTGTGGGTCGGACAGGGAAATTGCCCGGCCACCGGACGCCTTCGCGCCGGATCGGGACCCCATGACGGGCGCCCGTATCGGCGGATCGGTCCATCATGCCGCGTGCAGGGCAGTGGGGCGAGGCATTTGTGCACAGCCGCGGCATCTGCCGGGGCAGGAGGCCCTGCTCACGTCAGTGTGGCGCAAGGGCAGCAGCCTGCGGCATGGATGCGCCACAGTATGTCGGCAAACAGCATGGCTTTTACATGCGCATTACGTGCCAGCTACGAACCCGCATCATGGGACCGGAAATTTCATAATCACTGGGGGCGATCCTTGCGATAATACCGCCCCGGCCCTGGCATTGTTCCAGGCCGGTCCGTCATCGGCCGCAGGCCCTGGACCGTTGTTCCAGGGGCAGCGCACGGGCTTTCATGTCACATCTGGCGCGTATTCGCGCCATTTGGCCTGTCGGCGTGCGCGACATTCGGCCCCATACATAGCCGGATACTGGGATAATACCGGGTGTCGAGGAAGTCGATGCCCAGCCGTCCGGCGCCGGCGCGGAGCCGCTGCGCGGTCGGTCGACCGTGTGTTTCCGTGGCCGGCACCATCGAATCTCCATGCGACCCGCGG
>ERZ773049.9-NODE-9-length-112979-cov-75.133001_pt1 | contig 112979 bp, 116 predicted proteins | sample MGYA00580633_ERZ773049 | MGnify/ENA primary metagenome ERZ773049 (study PRJEB29015, sample SAMEA2737991) | human oral metagenome | biome: human oral; feature: human-associated habitat; material: dental | place: China | collected 2066 ...
AAGTGGTACGCGAGCTGGGTTCAGAACGTCGTGAGACAGTTCGGTTTATATCCGGTATGGACGATAGGAAACTTGAGAAGATCTACCCCTAGTACGAGAGGACCGGGGCGGACGAACCTCTGGTGTATCGATTGTGGCCACCTGCTGCATTGTCGAGTAGCTATGTTCGGAAGGGATAAGCGCTGAAAGCATATTAAGCGCGAAGCCCACTTCAAGATTAGGTTTCCCTATGAGGACACTGAAAGACTATCAGTTTGATAGGCGCAAGGTGGAAGTATAGTAATATATGGAGCTGAAGCGTACTAATAGTCCCATCGCCTTTTTATGTCCTTGTCTGTGGATGTTTATTATATATAAACTCTACGGATAAGGTAGGCTTGACTAGTGATTGGTGTATATCACACCAAAGTCAATTTAAAAACTTTCCGTGCAACATTTGGACATCGAAGCTAGGCTTTTGACCCACTGATTATTATAATCAGCACAAAGTGTCTTAAAAAGCCTTACTTCGGTGCCCATAGCGAGGAGGAAACACCTGTTCTCATTCCGAACACAGAAGTTAAGCTCCTTAGCGGCGATTATACTGCGAAAGTGGGAAACTAGCACGGTGCCGAATTATATAAAACCTCTGGTAAAAACCAGAGGTTTTATTTTTATATCTATAAATTAACCATTTGCAATTACAAAGCGTGATATAATGTCATATGTAATGTGTATGATGTGTAGGGCTATGTACGGGTTTACTGCTGCGACTATGATTACTACTCCCGTGTATAATATAGAATCTTTTAGTAATAATATAAATGCGCAGAAATCTGTCCAATACAATATATCTAAGGTGCAAAAATTACCTAGCACCTTGTCTAGACTGGCGCCACCGCCTTCTAATCAGCCAGAGTGGTATAAGTCTCATCTTCAGAGAGAAAGACACTTAAATAGGCTATCTAAGCCTATAAAATCTGAAGTCACGTACACAATTTCTACTAAAGGAAAGACAAGCTCTGATTTAGCTGAATTTTCTAGACAATCTAATGAAACCTTAAATGACGCGCGAGGTTGGGCTCGACTTGGTGTAAAATTTAAGCAAGTTGATTCTGGCGGTGATTTTGACCTAGTCTTAAGTCAACCAGAACATATGACATCATTTTCTTCATATTGTAGCTCTGACTGGAGCTGTAGAGTCGGTAAGGCTGTGATTATTAATGATAAGCGCTGGCAGAAGACTAGTAAGGCTTGGGGTGAGTATGGAGGGTCTATAAGAGATTATAGACATATGGCTATCAATCATGAAATAGGTCATTGGTTAGGTCATGGACATCAAAATTGTAATGTCTCGGGTGAATCAGCAGCGGTTATGCAGCAACAATCAATAGATCTACAGGGATGTAAATTTAATCCTTGGCCATTAGAAAGTGAAATATGGTCAACTACTCTTGGGGTAAGAAAAATATGAAAGTAAATGGAGTATTTAGCAAAATTTCAGAAAGGAATTGGAAAATACTTTTAATTCTGATGGTCTGTATATTTAGTGTTATTGTATATATTGCTATGAGTGTAGTTTATTGGCGCGAGGTTGATGAATCTATAGTTAAGAGTCAATTATCAACCAAGGATATATTAGTTAAACTTCAATCTGATGATTTTTCCCATAATACTATATATCAGGTGAAGGAATCTTTAGATAATACTAATAATTGTAAGGGTAGTTTTTTATTTAATTGGCAGTCGAGCTTTATTGAAAGAATTAAGTCTAAAATGAATAAGTGTACCTTAGAATCAGATAGACTGAGTCGCCAGAAGGAAGCTGTCTATAGGTTGGTGTACCAAATAGATAAAGAATCAAGTTTATCAACTATACTCGCAGAAGCAACAAGTAAACTTCATAATGTAAAAAATACAGAATACCATAAATGCAAACAAATCTGGCGTGAAGTTATTGAATCTACAAATAAGATACCTGGCAGCGGTATTACAAATAGTATTATATTAAAAAGCCAAAAACTAATAACTGCATATGATAAATTAGAGAAATACGATAATGAACAAAACTTTAAGTTGTATAATTCGGCAATGGATGAGGTTGCTCAAATATATAGCGAAATTGTGGGCCTACAAGCACAGGCTATCAAAGAATATGACGAAAAAGTATCGGATCTGATAAAATCCTATAAAGTTTGATTTTGAATTAAATCCTTATATTACTCTAAATAAATATAACCCCTCTCGCAGTTGGGGTTATATTTTTGTATAGATATCCATTATCTATATTGGAAAGCTATACAATTTATTTAAGTAGATTCGGTAAGTGTATAATTACCTCCTCTATAGATATAATAGCGTACAACTTAGAGTAGTACAAGAGTTTTTCACAATAAAATGTAATATTGTAAACGTTGACAAAAAGCACAAGCTGTGTTATATTATATACCATACACATATCATATGTGAGTTAAAATAACGGGATTTCTGATATATTTTATGTGGAAATCTCATATAATAATTGAGGAGAACTGTTCAAAATGGCAGGAACAAAAGCTGGTGGGCAAAAAGCGGCCGCAACAAACAAAGCACTACATGGAAGTGATTTTTATGCTAAAATTGGCGCAATCGGTGGTAAAAAAGGTAGGACTGGCGGTTTTGCTGCTAATCCAGCCTTAGCACGTATAGCGGGTGCAAAAGGTGGACGTATTAGCCGTCGTGGTAAGAAAATTACTGCAGATGCAGTATAATGTGGTCTAGTATATTTTAGGTAATTATATTTAAAACAAGCATCCTAGTGATGCTTGTTTAGTTGTGTGCGTTTTATGTTGCAATTTCTAGCTTCATTTACTTTCCATTCGCGTCCACAGGCTGGGCATATATACTGACCTTTATTTTTTTCAAATCCATTTAATCCACAATTTGGACAGGAACTTTTGTAGTGTAGCCAATCGCGGTATGTGTCTATATGGTCTTCTATAAAGTCTTTATCAATTTGTATTCCGTATTTTAGAGCTAGATTTGTGTTTGCAAAATTCCATGCATCACGTTCCTTGGATAGAAGCTCTATATCTCTTGTGTAGTTTTTATGGTTTAGAATTGCATGGGAAATTTCATGCAATAATATCCAGTCGCTATGCTTTATATTATCTTCATAAAAAATAGTTTTTTCAGTATAAGACCAATGTGAAATATTACTTTTGCAGAATTTGAAGTCAGGGTAGTCTTTTTTTAGCTTACTTATCAGAGATCTTGCTGATCGCATATTCGTAACCTCCAAAGAGAACGGCTTGTTCTGGGTGTGCTGCTTTTAATATTTTTGGTCTTACGATATATTCTGGTAGATTCTTACTTAATAAAATAGTTAAGTTTTTTTTGAATTTTTGAGTATATGTTCCTATACTACCTCCAAAAATTATTACATCAGGCTGTACTAGAGGAATAATTACGTATAAGCCAGATGCTATAGCTGAGGAAATCTCTAGCCAAGTTTTTTCGTCGCTTATGTCGCATCCAAACTTTTTATATTTATCGTAAATAGCTCGGCCGCTAGCAAAACTGCTCCACGATTGCATTATACCGTTGTGTTCTAGAATCATTTGTCCACCCTCGCTTAATTGTAGAAAGGGGACGATTTGGTTATTTTGAATAAAACCAGTTCCTACTCCAGTGCTAACCGTTACATATAGAACTTTTTTATCTCCTACGCGTTGTAAAATTGCTTCAGATAGGCCACCTAAATTTGCATCATTTTCTATAAAAATTGGTGTGTGTGGAAAGTATTTTCTTAATCGATTAATTACATCAAAATTTTTCCAACCTAAATTTTTACACCAAGCAGCAATATCATTTTTTATAATTCCAGGTATTGCTATAGTTATAGCTGATATATCTCCGTTATGAGACATATTTTTGATTGACGTAGAAACTGATTTTATGTATTTCTGGGTAGATTTTGGTGTAGGAAATTTTGTACAGCTTGTAATTTCTCCAGAATTATTGAAGGAGGCTATGGCTGTTTTTGTTCCACCGGTATCTACAGCTATAATCATATATTTAGTTTACCATGGTGTGCGAGAATAGTTTAGTTGCTATTTTACCTAAAATAAAGTATAATATGAATTATATTGTTTTGTTTTTTGTAAAAAGTTAGGTTATGTTTATGTCTAGAATTGTTGATCAGAAAAAACAGCAAGGATCAGTTGCATCTTTTATTGTTACAGGTGTCTTGCTTTCAACAGTGTTTATTGGTAGTATTGTTGCCGTTAAAAAGCAATTTGGAACTAATAAAAGCGACTCAAACGATGTTACAAAAATAGCTAAGACGGAAGATAAGAAGATAGGTGATAATATATCTACATCTAAATCTAAAGAATCTACTAGTAAAGATACTGGTAATAACAATAAAAAAACCGAATCTCAGAAAAAACCAGACTCTTTAAAGAATAATCAAGCTGAACAGAAGAAATTAGAGGAGGAAGCTAAGAAGAAATCTGATACTGAAAAGCAACAGAATCAGACAGGTGCGCCTCAGCAGAGTACCTCTAATCAAGAATTGCAAAATCAGAGCCAACAGACTCAGTTATCTGGAGCTAGTTCGGAGGCTTTGCCAACAACTGGTCCTATAGAGGATATATTTATGATGGTAATTGGCGCAGTTGCTATATTTGGTTCTGGTTATGTTTACTATCATTATGGTTATGGTAGAAAATAAAATTTGTTGCTGACTTATTTATTGACTTGAGATTGTATTGCGGTTATAATAATGGTATTATCGGGGCTTTATTTTTGTGTTGCGATAAAATAATATCAACTATAAGGAAGGAGTTTTGACTGTTTAATTTATCTTTAGACAGTCAGGAGAACTTTATGGCAGACGCCAAAATTACAATGGATGAATTGCTCGCTGGTGCAGATACTAGTGCTAAGCAATTAGTAGCCGGTGAAGTCGTTACCGGAAAAGTTTTAAGTTTAAAAAAGCACGAGGTTTTAATTGATCTTGGTGCGCAGGGTGTAGGGTTTGTACCTCGTCGTGAAGTAGGATTTTCGCGCAATATCAGCGAAGGCGATGAAGTTAGCGCTAGTGTAGTAGATACAGAGCTTGAGAATGGTATGAGCTTATTAAGCCTGCGTAAAGCTGTTAAGGATCGCGGCTGGGAAGAGGTTTCTGCCCGTCTCGAATCTGGTGAAGTTATTGATATTCAGCCATATGATGCTAACCGTGGAGGTTTACTAGTTGAATACGAGGGTGTAAGAGGTTTTCTACCTGTATCACAGCTTTCAGCTGAACATTACCCACGCGTTGGTTCTTCTGATAAAGATGAGATTTTACAGCGCTTGAATAATCTTATTGGTAAGACTATGAAAGTCCGCATCCTAGACGCAGATCGTAAGTCTAATAAACTTATCTTTAGCGAAAAAGAGGCTGTAAAAGACGGTTTAGCTGAACGATTTGAGAAGCTAGCGGTTGGCGATCAAGTTGAAGGTGTCGTAACTGGTGTTGTTGACTTCGGTGTCTTTGTTAACGTTGAAGGTATTGAAGGTTTGGTGCATATTTCCGAGATTAGCTGGGAACGAGTCAATAATCCAAGTGATTATGTAAAGACAGGTCAGACTATCAAGGCTAAAATAATTGCAATCGACAAAGATCGTTTAAGCTTGAGTATGAAACAGCTTACTCAGGATCCGTGGCTGACAGAAGTACAAAACTTCTCAAAGGGTGATAAAGTTGAAGGTACCGTTACCAGAATTACTCCGTTTGGGGCCTTCGTTCAGGTTAGCCCAGCTATTGAAGCACTGGTTCATATATCAGAGTTAGGTGATTCTAATAATGTTGATCCTGAAAAAGTATTTACTCTCAATGAACGTAAAGAGTTCGTTATTCTTGATATAGATAAAGAGAATCGTAAAATTAGCCTAAGCTTAGGTGAGTCTAATAAAAAATAATAATAAAGATTAAAGTTATGTAGGTGAAATTCCTATATCGTGATTGCTGAACGAAGAGTTGTAGCAGAAGAAAAGGAGCGTTTTATGCAAGAGAAGATTGTTTCTATCGGTGAATTTATTACTGTAGGAGAGCTTGCAGATATGCTTAATTTACCTGTTACAACTCTAATTGGCGAGTTGTTCAAAAATGGTATTGCTGCAACTATAAATCAAAAAATAGATTTTGAGACGGCTACTATCATTATTGAAGAACTCGGCATTGATGCTAAATTAGAAAAGAAAACTACCAGTATTAATGATAATATAGGGCGATCAAGATACGAAATATCTGATAATGCAGTTGAGCGCCCTCCTATCGTGGCTGTTATGGGTCATGTTGATCATGGTAAAACTAGTTTACTTGACGCGTTGCTTGATACTAAAGTGGTAGATGGCGAGGCCGGTGGAATAACACAGCACATAAGTGCATATCAGACTACCAGGGGGTCTCGGGTAGTTACATTATTGGATACTCCAGGCCATGAAGCTTTTGCCGCATTACGCCAGCATGGAGCTATTTTGACTGACGTTGTGATTATTGTAGTTGCAGCCGATGATGGCGTAAAGCCTCAAACCGTTGAGGCAATTAGATTTGCGCGCAATGCTAATGCAAAGATCGTAGTTGCTATTAATAAAATAGATAAAGATACTGCTAATCCGCAATTAGTTAAGACACAACTAGCTAGTGAACATGGTCTCACTCCAGAAGAGTGGGGAGGCGACACTATTATGGTTGAAGTGAGTGCCAAAAAGAAGATAAATCTTGATAAACTTATGGATACGGTATTACTAGTGGCCGATATGGAAGAGCTTAAGGCTGATATTGATATCCCTGGGCGTGGATTGGTAATAGAGGCTCATAAAGAGGTGGGTAAGGGCTCTGTAGTTAGTCTATTGATAGAACAAGGCCAGTTGTCTCCAGGTAAGTTTTTAGTTGCGGGTACCACTTATGGAAAAATTCGTACATTACTGAATTATAAAAATGAGGCTATTAGAAAGGCTGGTCCTTCAACTCCTGTTACAGTTACTGGATTTAAGGAATTGCCTCAGTTCGGTGATATTTTTGTAGTTGCTAAAAATGAAAAAGATGCTCGTCATATAGCACAGAAATCTAAATTGGAACAAGAAAAGGCCGCCGCGAGCACTAACGTTACTGGGGCTGATTTACTGAAAATGATGAATCAGCAGTATGATAGCCAAGAATTTAATGTAATAGTTAAGGCTGATGTTCAGGGGTCTCTAACGAGTGTTATGGATAGCTTACGTCTAGTTGATACGGGTGGTGCTGTGAATCTGCATATAATTGGTAGCGGAGTGGGCGATATTAGTGAAAATGATATCAGACTTGCTGCAGATGAAAAGACGGTTATTTACGGATTTAATGTAGATTTACCTCCAGCAGTGAAACGTTTAGCGGTTCGTGACGGTGTAAATGTTCGCTTGTATAAAATCATTTATGAGTTATTGGATGATGCTAAACGTAGTATGGAAGATATGCTTGCACCCGAGGTAGTAGAAAACAAGATTGGAGAACTTGATATAAAGGGTGTATTTAGAGTCACAAAGACCGAAGCTATAGTTGGTGGTGAGGTTGTTGATGGTAAGGTGTATGCGGGTCTTCTTGTACGTATTAAGCGTGATAATGATGTTGTTTCTGAGGCGGAAATAGAAAAGGTTCAGCGTCAGCAGCAAGAAGCAAAAGAGGTTTTTGCTGGTGAGATGTGTGGTATTAGCTTAAAAACATCCAAGAAAATCCATATTGAAGAAGGTGATAAGTTAGAGTTCTTTACACGTGAGCTTGTAAAAAGGACGCTTGGCTAGTATTATATAAGAAAGGTTTATAGGGGGATAAGATGTTTCATTTAGACGATAATTTTCTGCAAGAAGTGGGATTAGAAGCGTTACCGCAAAATCAGCGACAGGCTTTCTTAGAGCAGGTGTATTCGTCGCTTGAAGGTCGTGTGGGTGTGCAATTAAGTGAAGGTTTAAGTGATAATCAGCTAGAAGAGTTTGAATCGATCATTGACCGTAATGAGGATAGTGTGCGTCAATGGTTGAAAGTTCACGTTCCTGATTTCCAAAACGATCCTATATTTGCGGGGTTACTCAGACAGAATCCTAATTTACAGCCAGATAATATAGCACTACAATCTGAATATGCTGCGACTAAATGGCTAGAGGTTAATCGGCCAGATTATAGAGATGTAGTTGCTCGTGTTATGCAGGATCTAAAAAATGAGATAATGAATAATCGCGAAGCTATTTTAGCGTCCGCTCAGTCTCATTAATTATTAATAGTACGTTTATTGCGTATGCCATTTAAATAATCTTTTATTTTCATATGTTTACCACTAGGTGCAATTATTTCGTCTATTGATAGTAGAGTATCATCTTTACACGCTATAGTTGACTCCGATGGTTCTTTTGCGATATGAGATCTTGTAACTATAAGATTATTTTGTAAAAATGGAAGCTTTGTTTTTGGATAGTCGAGATGAGCTCGAATGACACGTTCAATTTGTTGTGCTATCATTTGGTGTGGCTGTATAAGAGAATCGTCTTTTGATAATAGAGAACAATAAGATGCTTTTGATTCGTCTTGATCTTTTGGAAGTATAGATTCATTTAAAATACCTGGTAAGGTCTTAATAATCTCATTAGCACCAATTTTCCCAAGTGTGTTATATAAATCTAGCTTAGTTTCTTTGCCATTTAGTGCATGTTTCACTTGTCTATATATTGGACCTGCATCCATACGAGCGTTTAACTGTATTATGGATATACCAGTTTCTTTATCTCCGTTTTTTATAGCGCTTTCTATAGGTGTTGGTCCTCTATATTTTGGCAGTAAAGATGGGTGTATATTTATTATTCCTGGTGTAAATAAATCTATAATAGACTGAGGTATAATCTTACCATAACTAACCAGTATACCAACTGGTTTACCTATCTTCTTAATATCGTCAACTATATCTTTTAGATTTTGTGGCTGCCATACCTGTATATTATGTTCATTGGCGTAAATTTTAACAGCAGGTTGGCTTTTTTTGGTGCCACGACCGCGTCTTGCATCAGGCTTGGTAACTACTGCTCCAATATTAAAACCAGCTTCAACTAGAGCTTTTAGTGTTATAAGGCTAAAATTCTCAGTCCCAAAGAATATGATTGTCTTTGATTTCTTTTTCATAATCTAAACTCTGTAGTTCACCCTCGCTATCTAATTTATAGAATGCATCTTTCTTGTGTTTTATGTGATCTATAAATACAATACCATTTGTGTGGTCAATTTCGTGCTGTAAAACTCTTGCTAGGAATCCCTCAGCTTTAATTCTTATTTCTTTGCCATCTTCATTCAACGCTTTTACTCGTACTTTGTTGTATCTTGGAACTTTACCGTATACTTTACTAACACTTAAGCAGCCTTCGTAATCATAGGTAATTTCGCCTTCATATTTAATAATTTCGGGATTAATTAACGCAGTAAAATGATTATTACTTTTATTATCAAACTCGCTACGCACAATTACAATTCTTTCTAATTTATCTACCTGTACTGCTGCCAGTGCGGCGCTGATTTCGTGTGGGCGTGATTCTTCCCAATCGATAGCTGCGCTTGTCATGTCTGAAATTAATTTTTTTACCTCATCTGTAATTACGTGTATCTTTTTTGACTTTTGCCGTAAATGTTCGTTTGGCAGAGTAATTATATCTTCTTTCTTCATACTACTAACTAGTATACGTAAATCTTTTAAAAAATAACAGAGGTAGATGCTAACTACCATCCATATAAACTTTTTACTATGTGTTCCTTGTTATCTTTTTCAGATCGCCAACGGATTTCATATTTGCTACATGTATTTTCACTATCTGGACATATATTGTAACCAGTCTTATCATAACCTCTGTATGTGTACTCATTTATATTACTAGGTCTATTATGATACTTATCGCCTCGTAAGCTGAATTTAGTTCCACCAAATATTGCTGGTGCATTACCAGTAGGTGATGTAATTGCAGCTTCAGTTAGACCTAAAGGTGGTTTGCCGCTCAACAGGGCACTATTAATATCTCGAGTATGAGGATATCCTCCTTCTTGATTGTAATAACTTTCAAGTTCTGCCTGAATTGCTTCTACATCTGCTTCACGTTCTTTATCTCGTGTTCCTTTTTGCATGCCGTTATAGCTAACTATGGATATACCAGCTAAAATACTAATAACTGAGATTACAATCATTAACTCTATTATTGTGAAACCTTGATTTATATTTTTAAGTAATTTGCCCGCCATGATACTTATAACTATAGCAACCTACAAAAACAAGTACAAGCTTATAGGAGGGATATTGGGTCTATTTCGTATTGCCAATATTGTTGAGGAATTTTAGATATTAGATCCAGTAATTCATATCTTTTGGGTGATTTTGCAATAATCTGCCATCTGTACGAATTATTTTGTTTTTCATAAAAAGCTGGAGCTGGTCCAAAAAAGGATATTTTTTTATTTGATGATTTTAATTTTAGAATTTGTAGTAGTTTTGTAGAATTTTTTATTGCTGCAGCCTCTGTTTTATATGTACATGTTATGCGCAGTAGAAAAGTAAATGGTGGTAAATAATTTTTTTTACGTTGAGATAGCGCGTAGTTATAAAATTCATCATAGTTTTGCTTTATACCTGTTTTAATAGCTATACTATTTGGTTGGTAGCTTTGTATCACAACTTCTGAATCATTACCATGTCTACCAACTCGACCAATAACCTGAGATAATAGCTGAAATACCCTCTCTTCTGAAGTATAATCTGGTAGAGATAAATTTGTGTCTGCTTGCACTACGCCAACAGCATTAAGTTTTGGTAGATCTATACCTTTAGCTACTACTTGAGTACCTATAATGATGTCGATTTTACCGTTGTAAAGTTCTTGATAACGCTCATCTAGTGATTCACCTTTTTTATTATCACCATCAAAACGGGCGATTGTCGCATTTGGATAAAGTTTTTTTAATTCGGATTCTAGTAATTTTGTACCTATACCTTTATGGATGATGTCAACATTATTGCAAATAGGGCAACAGGTAGGAACTTTTTGTGAATATCCAGTAATATGACTAATTAATAAGTGCTTGTCTGTATGCAATGTTAATGGTGTATCATTTACTGGATCTACCGCTATCCATCCGCAATTTCCGCATAGTGTTATAGGCGAGGTTCCGCGTCTGTTGTGAAAAAGTAGAACTTGATCATTTTTTGACAACGCTTTATTGATTGTCGATATGAGAGTATCAGATATAAATCTGTGTTTAAGGAAATTAACCCTTTTAGTCATATCTACTACAGTAAGTTTTGGCTTAGCAACATTTAACGCTGTTGTTGACATTTTAACTATAGGGGATGATGATTTTTTTGCTATATACATTTCTACAACTGGTGGTGTGGCGCTACCAAATATAGCTTTTGCATTGTGATAATTACATAACATAGTAGCTACTCGTAAAGTGGAATATTTAGGCTGTTTGTCTTGCTTATAGCTTGGCTCGTGAAATTCATCAACAATTATAGCTCCTATTTTTTTAATAGGTAAGAATAATGCAGAACGTGGACCTATTATAATTTTAGGGGTGCTACTTTCTAATGCCTGTTTCCACGAAAGGTGACGTTCAGATTCCGTTTGTCTGGAATGTGTTACAATTATGTGATTTTTAAATTCTTGCATAAAATCATCAATAATTTGTGAAGTTAAAGATATCTCTGGTACTAGAATTATTGAAGACAATCCTTGTTCAAAATTAAGCTTTGCTATTTCTATATATACATTAGTTTTTCCAGAACCTGTAATCCCAAATAAAATATTGGTTGTATGTTGTGAGTCTGAAATCTTTTTTATTGCATTAGCCTGGTCTTGTGTTAGTGAGTATTTTTTGTGTACACGTACTGGGTTATATTTTGTTAGCAAATATTTTCGTCGTGTTTTTTCTATGCCTGCAGGAACTAGTAACGAAAGGCAGAGGGCTAGATGTACATTGTAGTAATTGCTCATCCACTTAGTAGTTTTAATAAGTTCTTTGGGAATTGGTGTTTTGTAAATTACTTTTTCTATTGGTCTTGTAGCAAAATTTGGTTTCTTTGCTTCACCAATAACTATGCCAATACAAGATGTTTTACCTATTGGTATTCTTACCAAACTACCTATGACTAACGGATTGTTGTTGTGATATGTAAAATAATACTTATCCTTGCGTACGAGTTTAAGGGGTGCTATTTCAAGATAATTCATACATAACAAGTATACTCTAATTTAAAAATGCCAAAAATCATAAGCTTTGCTACTTGAGACTTATTAAAATGTTGTGTAGAATGGATACAAAGGACAGGTGGTGATTATATGTTAGATATTTTTATAACTTCTAGGGTTAGGCGGAAAATTATCGTAGTATATGCAAAGTACCCAGATTTTAGAACTCATGTACGTGGCTTAGCTAAGTTGATTAAAGAGGATCCGGGGAATATTCAGCGTGAATTGAAAAAATTGGAGAAATCTGGTTTTTTGCTTAGTGAGAAACAAGGTAATACTAAGGTGTATGGCGCGAATAAGGAATTTCCTATATTTAAAGAGTTGCAGAGTATTGTTATAAAGTCTCAGGAATATTCAGAACGCTCTAAGCGATCTAATAATCAATAAATAATTATTATTTGGTTGATGACTCTGTTTGAAAAAATTTTAGCCTCTCGTAATATAGATAAAGATAAATTAAATTCTTTTTTATCTCCAGATTATGACCTAGAAAAAGGTGATCCATATTTGCTACCTGATATGCAAAAAGCAGTAGATAGAATTAAAACTGCTTATGAAAAAGGCGAAAAAATAGTTATATATGGCGATTATGATGTAGACGGTATAAGCGCAACCGCCCTTCTTTTAGACGCTTTTGAATCTTTTGGATTTAAAGATATACAGTCTTTTATACCTAATAGATTTGTTGAGGGATATGGTATGACCATCGGTGCTGTCGATAAAATAAAGTCAATGGATGCAAATTTAATTATAACGGTTGATTGTGGTAGTTTATGTCACAATGAGATTAACTATGCTAATAGTCTTGGTATAGATACTGTAGTTACAGATCACCATAATGTTGCAGAAACCCCACCACCTGCCGTTGCGGCTGTTAATCCGCGTTTTGGCGGTCATCTCTATCCATTCAGTGATTTAGCTGGCGTGGGTGTCGCGTTTAAATTGGTGCAGGCGTTGCAAAAAGAGCTAGATGGTCTACCTGAAGGCTATGAAAAGTGGTTATTAGATCTAGTAGCACTAGGCACCGTTTGTGATATTGTAAAACTTACTGGCGAGAACCGAGCAAATGTTTATTGGGGTATAGAAGTTATGAAAAAACAACGTCGTACTGGACTAAAGGCTTTAATGGCAGTCGCAAATATAGATAAAGCTGATATTTCGGCGAAGACTTTAGGATTTGTATTTGGTCCGCGTATTAATGCTGCTGGTCGAATGGAGACTGCTAGTTTAGCTTTAGATATGTTAATTTCAAAGAATAGTGACGATGCCTTGAATAAGGCTAATTACATAGATGATTTAAACTCCCATCGCCGTCAAATGCAGGATGATATTTTTAAAGAAGCTTGTAAAATAGCACTAGACTATAAAGATGATGACGTTTTGGTTATAAATGGTAAAAATTGGAACCATGGCATTATAGGAATAGTAGCCGCTAAAATATTAGAGAAATTTAAAAAACCAGTATATATCCTTGCGGAGGATGATAATGGCGAGACCAAAGGTTCGGCGCGGAGTTTCGGTGATTTTAGCGCGGCAGATGCTGTGCGGGCGGCTGACGATATTATTATCAAGGGTGGTGGGCATGCAGCGGCTGCGGGTGTAACTTTAAAAAATGATAAGATTAGCGACTTTCGTCAACGTGTGAATGAATTCTATAGTTCGTTACAACTCAATAATCAAGAGAGATATTTATTGCCAAAAGCAGACGTAGAGATTGATGATTTTTCTGAAATTAATGAAGATTTGGTAGGTAAAATAGCAACAATGGAGCCGTTTGGTAACGGAAATCCGGAGCCTGTAATAAAAATAACAGCAGCAGATATTGTAAATGTGCAGCATATGGGTACAGATGGTCAGCACATTAAACTTTCTGCCCGAGATTCAGATGGAGTAGTTATTCGGATGCTAGCTTTTAATGCGCCAGAAAACTTTTTATGTAAACCAGGCGATACTGCTTCAATATGGTTTCGACCAGTTATTAATGAATGGCAAGGTATCCGATCAGTGGAGGGTGAGTTACTCCACTTACAATTGGTACATCCTGTTAATTAGATTATATTTTAGCTATATATACCTTGAGCTAATTGCAAAGTGAGATTATTATGTGCTATAATGGCATAAGTTATGGTTCAAGTTACACGTAAAGATCAGAAAGAGGCGAACGAAAACATTATTCGTCGTTTTAATCGTAAGGTATTACAAAGTGGTGTGTTAGCTAGTGCTAAGGCAAGTATGCGTTTTAGTAAAGAGATTAGCAAGACGGAGCGTCGCAAAAGCGCTATTATTCGTCGCGCCCGCAAAGAAGAAAAAACTCAAAAAATGCGCTTGGGAGTGCGTTAAGGGTGTCTTTAAAGGAGCAAATCCAGAAAGATATGAAAGCCGCTCTTCTGAGCGGCAACCGTTTTGAGGGCGAAGTCTTACGTAATCTTAAGGCAGCGATTCTAAACGAAGAAGTCTCTAGTAATAAGCGAGATGTTGGTTTAGAGGATACTGAGATTGAAAAACTAATTGCTAGGGAAGTCAAGAAGAGAAAGGAGAGTATTTCTCTTTATATTCAAAATGGTCGTGATGATCTTGCGGACGAGGAAAAGTCTGAGATTGACATCTTGTCTAAATATTTACCCGACCCAATATCCGAAGAGGAATTAATTAACATTTCTAAGGGAGTTATTGGCGATCTAGGTGCTGATAATATGCAACAAATGGGTAAGGTAATTTCTATTGTAAAGTCTAAGGTTGGTACATCCGCTGATGGTGCTACTGTAGCTAGAATCGTGAAAGAGTTATTATCTAATTAAGGTTTAATATGATTTTATTATTTGGTCCAACTGGTGCAGGTAAAAGTGTTCAAGGTCAGATGTTAGCTGTTCGTATGGGTTGGAAATGGCTTTCGACTGGTCAGATGCTTCGTGATAGTAAAGATCCAGATGTTATAAGGATTTTAAAGAGTGGTGAATTGGTTAGCGACGAGCTAACTTATGAGGTTTTTGATCGAGCAATAAAAGACGCTAAGGAAAAGAATTACCCAAGAGTTATAGTTGATGGTTTTCCTCGTACTAAGAATCAAGCAGAGTGGTTAGCGGGATATTTAGATCGTATTCATGAAAAAATAGAACTGGTACTGGTTATAGAAGTTCCAGAGTCTGAAATTATGAGACGGCTTGCTAAGCGTGCTAGAATGGAAGACACTCCAGAAACAGTTGCGCGTAGGATGTCTATTTATCGTCAAAAAATGTATCCTGTATTGGGCACTTTTGCTGAAGATGGTATAAAAATAGTACATATGGATGGTACAGGTAAGGCTGGCGAGGTCCATGATAAGATATACGAAGAAGTGATGCAAGTATGCCAGAACTGATAACTGGTAAAAAAACTCAAAAACAACTAGATGCCATGCGAGAAGGCGGCGCTATTTTAGCAAAGATATTTGCAGATATTAAAGATTTTGTAAAACCTGGTATCAGTGAAAAAGAAGTTGATGAATTTACCGCTAAAAAGATTATCGAATATGGCGCAACACCAACTTATCGTGAGCCTGTGCCAGATTTTCCTGGTGTGATTTGTATTAGTACCAATGAAGAAGTGGTTCATGGTGTTCCGAGCGACTACGTTTTTGAAAGAGGTGATATAGTAAGCTTTGATATGGTTATAACCTACAAAAATATGAAAACAGACAGTGCTTTTACTATGGTTGTAGGCGAAAAACCTAGTGGAGCAATTAAACACTTATTAAGCGTGACAGAAAAAAGCCTATATGCTGGTATTAATGCTATACATGGAGATGGTACTAATACAGAAGAGATCGGTGCGGCTATTGAGGCTGTCCTAAAGCAAGCTAAACTTGGTATAGTTCGTGAGCTTGTTGGCCATGGTGTTGGCTTAGAGATGCATATGCCACCTGATATTCCTAATTATCATATTAAGGGGAGTGGTGTGGTTTTGCATGAGGGTGACACTATTGCGATTGAACCTATGGCTACACTCGGGAGTGAAAAAATTAGAACAGACAGTCAAGATGGCTGGACTATAACTACTAAAGATGGTAGCCTAGCTGCGCACTTCGAACACACTGTTTTGATTACTAAAGATGGTGCAGAAATATTAACTAAAATACGATAATTATAAATATTGCAAACGGATAAGCATAACTGGTATAATTATACTTATGCAAGATAATTCTAAGTATGCTGTAGGTATAGATGTAGGAACTACAACAGTTAGATGCGCAATAGGATTGGTTGATTCCGAAACTGGTGTACCATCTGTTATTGGCGTAGGCGAGGCTTCTAATAGCGGCATGAGAAAAGGGCTTATCAGTAAACTATCTGGTCCAGTTAAGGCTATTGATGACGCTTTGCGTGATGCCGAGCAGATGAGCGGTTATCAAGTTGATATGGCAACTGTAAGTATAAATGGGTCGCACATTATCAGTACTAGAGTTGATGGTACTGTATCTGTTAACTCTCCTGGCAATGAGGTTACTGAGGACGTTATAGCCAGGGTAGAAGAAATGGCTGTAACTACTGGTAAAAGGATTCCTGCGAACCGCGATATTATCAATATAATACCGTTTGATTACAAACTTGATGGTCAGGACGGCATTCAGGATCCACTGGGTATGGTTGGGACTAGATTAGATATTAGTGCTAATGTTATCTCTTCACTTAGGCCGAATATGGATAACTTACATAAGGCTGCTGAGGAGGCGCAAGTTAAAGTTAATGCTACTGTCCCTAGCGTAGTTGCGGCTGCTAAAGCTGTTCTTACGGAAAAGCAGATTGAAGGCGGTGTGGCTGTGATCGATTTCGGCGGGTCTACTACAGGTATAGCCATTTATGAAGAAGGCGATCTACAATATATGTCCGTTTTGCCTGTTGGTGGTGATAATATTACCAATGACTTAGCGATTTACTTTAAGATAGCTCCAGAGATAGCTGAGATTATAAAATTGAAACACGCCTCTGCTCTTGGTTATACATCAAATAAAGAGGTTTCTGTTAAATATAATAATACCGTAATGAAATTTAATACTGAGGACATTGACGAGGCTGTTGGTGCTCGGCTGGAAGAGATATTTGAAGATATAAATAAGGAAATTGATAAAGCTGGCCGTCGTGGTAAGTTACCTAATGGTGTCGTAATCACGGGAGGAGCTTCACAGCTAAGGGATTTGCCTGAATATGCAAAGAAAACACTACACCTAGCGACAAGGATGGGCAGAACTATTGGTGTAAGTGGTGATCTAGAGCAGATTAATAAACCTGAATATATCACGGCGATGGGTCTTATGTTATCTGATATAGATAACGCTAATAGTGCGAGCTTCCGTAGATCGGATACTGCTCACGTTGCTTTAGAAAAGAGCGGATCATTTATCAAGAAGTTTATAGGGCGTTTTCGTGTATAGTTGCTTATGACGTGGTATACTTATACTAGAAGATGTAGGAATAGCAGGAGAGGTAATAATGCCTGAAATAAAACCAAGTGATATACAAACATTTGCAAGTATAAAAGTTGTTGGAGTCGGTGGTGCAGGAGGCTCTGCTATAAATCGTATGAAAGAAGCTGGGCTAACTGGTGTGCAGTTTATTGCAATGAATACAGATGCGCAAGCTTTGCATAATTCTAAGGCTGATGTAAAAATACATTTAGGTCAGGATACGACAGGTGGTCTTGGTGCAGGGGCCGATCCAGCTGTTGGTGAAAAAGCAGCCCTTGAATCAAAGGAAGAAATTCGTGAAGCACTTGAAGGTGCTGATATGGTATTTGTTACAATTGGCGCAGGTGGCGGCACTGGTTCTGGTGCGGGTCATATAGTGGCTGAAATTGCCAGGGATTTGGGTATTTTAGTTGTTGGTGTTGCGACTCGTCCTTTTAGCTTTGAAGGAGAAAAACGACGTCGTAATGCTGAGTGGGCCATTGCTCATCTAGGTAATCAGGTTGATACCTTAATATCAATTCCTAATGATAGGCTACTACAGACAATTGATCGCCGTACACCTCTATTAGAAACATTCAAGATTGCTGATGATGTTTTACGCCAAGGTGTACAGGGTATATCAGAACTAATTACAGAACATGGTACAATCAACTTAGATTTTGCTGATGTTAAGGCTATTATGAGTAATGCTGGATCGGCATTGATGGGAATAGGAAAGGCTAGCGGAGAAGATCGTGCGGCTTTGGCTGCTCAGCAAGCTATAGAGTCTCCTTTGATAGAGGTTAATATAGAGGGAGCTAAAGGCGTTCTGTTTAATGTAACAGGTGGTTATGATATGTCTATGGCAGAAATTCAAGAGGCTGCGGAGATCATCACTAATGCAGTAAGTCCAGACGCAAATATTATTTTTGGTACAACTCTAAAGCCAGAGCTTCAAGATGAGCTTATAATTACAGTAATTGCCACTGGCTTTGATAACGAATATTTTGCCGAGCAAGCTGCCACGCTTGATACGCCAGACGACGTTGAGGCTAAGGATGATGAAGACAATACAGAACATTCAGATGTTTCTGATGATGTCGTTGAGGAAGTTGATATGACACTTGACCAAGACTCGGTAGCGGCAGATTTTGCTGACGATAGTATACAAGATATATGGAATCATCCTCCACAAGAAGAGGAAGACGAATCGGATATGCCAGCATTTTTGCGTCGTCGTAAGAAGAATAATAGGGAAGAATAGATTATGGTGGGTCGAGATTACAGAATTGGCGACAGTAAAGTACTTGAATCTCGAGAACTTGGTGATGGTAAAACGATTCGACGTCGTCGTGAAACACTTGATGGTAAATGTAGATTTACTACATATGAACGAATTGAGCGTCCTGATTTATCGGTCATTAAGAAAAATAGTAAGAGAGAACTTTTTGACAGAGAAAAACTCGCTAGAGCAATAAGCCAATCTGTGGGAAAGTTTTTTACTTCTGAAATTGAGGTGGAGCAAATTATTAACGAGACTGAAGAAGCAATCTATAACTTGGGGGAAACTGAAGTATTATCAAGCGCGATCGGTGATATAGTTTTGGATATATTGGCAAAGAAAAATGAGATTGCATATGTGCGGTTTGCTAGTGTTTACCGTGACTTTAAAACTCTTGATGAGTTTGAAAATATATTAGCTGCTCGTAGGCGTCAAAATAAATCTCAGGGATAAATGTAGATGCGTGTAGTTGTTGTATATAGGGATAATAACGAATATACGAGAAGTGTCTATGATTTCTTACGTGATTATGAGGCAAGAACTGGCAAACAACTAGAAACAATCAATCCTGATACTCGTGAAGGTAGTGATTTTTGTAGGCTTTATGATATAGTTGAATATCCTAGTATTGTTGCTGTAACGGATTCTGGTAGCTTGCAATATATGTGGAGAGGTTTACCGTTACCGTTAATAAATGAGGTGAGTTATTATGATAAAATTTATTAATTTTTTAAAGCATAAAAATCAAGATATCAGAGACGATAGGCATATATTTGCCAATATGTTAATAGGGGCAGTATTGAGCCTGGTGGCTTCTCTTGTTCTTTCGATTGAGGCTATTCACTTAGCACAGAATCCAAACGCGGTTTTGTCTTGCAGTATAAATTCAGTTATAAATTGTGCTACAGTGAGCTTGCATCCGTCGGCTTCAATACTTGGCTTCCCAAATAGTTTTTTGGGACTTATAGCTGAGCCAGTAGTTATAACAGTAGCTATAATAGGACTTGCTGGTGTGGTTATGCCGCGTGGCTTTATGTTTGCTGCTCAGATTGGTTACACTATCGGATTTATATTTGCCTATGTACTATTATATTTTAGTTTCTTTATAATTCGTGCACTATGTCCGTGGTGTTTATTAGTTACCTTAACTACGACTTTAGTATTCTTTTCTATGACTCGTTACAATATTAAATACAATAATTTATATTTACCAAAGAAGTTACAAAAACAACTCAAGAGGTTAGTTGATAGTAATTATGATCGGTTATTAATGTGGACTCTAATTGTGATAATTATATCTGGAATTATCGTAAAATATGGTGCTGATTTGTTTAATTAGCTAAAATTGTTATGTTTTTATCTTTTATTGCAAAATAGATGATATAATATTTGTATGAGAAAAGATCTTTTAGCTAGAGCGTTTTTTGGCGTTATGATTGTAGCGCTCGGCGGGATTTTGTTATTACAGAATCTCGATATTATTAAGTTTAATAACTGGGGTATATTCTGGGGTATATTCTGGGGATCTGCTTTTATTTTGGCTGGTTTATCTGCTATATTCAGCAAGCGTCCACTTTGGTTTTGGGGAATTTTACTAATAGTCATAGGATTATTCATTGGACTTAATTTATCTGATATTATTGACGTTAACTTCTGGAGTATATTCTTCCCAGCATTAATTATATTAGTTGGTGCAAGTGTAATATTTAACATTAAACCTTCGACTTCCAAGAAAGGTGAAGATGATGATTCGTCTGATGGCGAGAAAACTGCTATATTTTATGGACAGGAATCGCGAGTGAAAGGTAATTATGAAGGCGGTGCTTTAACTGCTATATTTGGAGGAGTTGAACTTGATTTGCGTCAAGCGAAAATTAAAGATGGCTCTGTAATTAGTGTATTTACATTTTGTGGTGGTATTACAATAATGATGCCAGATGATGTTGTTGTAAAAAATGAAGTTCGCGGAGTGTTCGGTGGTAGTGAAGATAAAAGTATTGCTAAATCTTCTGCTAAAAAAGAAGTTTATATTCAGGGCGAATGTATTTTGGGCGGTTTAGAAATTAAGTAAACGTTGCATTGTTTTTTGATTAAAAATGCCTTACTATATGTGTAAGGCATTTTTATATTGAGTGTTTGAGAAATATAAAATGAGCGGCTATCAACCGCGAAGTCTGCGGGAAGAAATCGGCTTTTATCAGCTGAGATTAGACCCCGCCGCGTATGCTGCGACAAAGCAATAATCAAGTGCTAAAAGAACCAAGTGGAGCGCCCTGGCCTATTTACTTAGCCGAGGGGTCTCCGGCGAGAATCACTTCTTTTGGAATCGAGATGGTACCGTCCGTAAAACCCATACGGATTCTCGAGGTCGAAAGAGGTGATTTTTATATTGTAGAGGGAGAACAATGGCGTCATTAAAATATTATCAACCAGAGTATGAAAGTGAGAACTTTCATTGTGCACATTGTGGGGTGTATGCAAGCCAATATTGGGGTTATCTTTGTACGAGAAAAATGACAGGTGTAACCCATATTAGTCGGGGTCAGTCATTGTCTGACAAGTTTGCTACGTCAATCTGTAGCCATTGTAGAGAATGGTCGATATGGGTTGAAGAATCTTTAGTTTATCCGGCGCAAATTACAGTGGAAGATCCGAATGATGATATGCCGGATGAGGTTAAAAAACTATATAGAGAGTCTGCTCAAATTTTGTCTATTTCACCACGTGCGGCTGCAGCACTGTTGAGACTAGGATTGCAGATACTGCTCGGTGCTGTGGGGGGTGATGGCAATAACATAAATGATGATATAAAGAAAATAGTTGCGTTGGGTGTTGAACCTGAAACACAAAGGGCTCTAGATATTCTAAGGGTGTTTGGTAATAGTGGAGCTCACCCTGGGGAGATTAAGCTTGATGAAGATCCTGGCCTGGTGCACAAAATGTATGGGCTAATGAACTATATTACCGATAGGCTTATCACCCAGAAGAACCAGATAAATGAATTATTCGAAGGTTTGCCAGAGGGAATTAAAGATCAGATTAAATCACGAGATAGTAAAAATAAGGATAAGGAGAAGTCATAATGAAATTCAAACACGGAACACGCCGCCGAGCGGCAGAATATGAAAAAGACTGGGTGCAACGCTGGAAGGACGATCAGACGTTTGAAAAGTCAGTGGCGCAGCGGCCGGCAGATAATGCCTACGTTTTTTATGACGGGCCGCCGTTTATTACTGGCGTACCGCATCATGGTACGTTACTGAGCTCAATCGTTAAGGATGCGGTGCCGCGCTACTGGACGATGAAAGGCAAGCGTGTGGAGCGTCGCTGGGGTTGGGACTGTCATGGCCTGCCGGCAGAGAACTTCGTCGAAAAGCAGATGAATATTATGGATCGGCGGCAGATTGTGACGAGCGACGACCAGCCGGCGCCGCTAGATAAAGACGGCCAGCCGCTACCGACCATCAGCTTGGAAAAATACATCAACAAGGCCCGCGAAAGTATGGTGGCTAACAGTGAAACCTGGCAGGGTGTGATTGACCGGATTGGTCGCTGGGTGGATTTTAAGGGTGCGTATCGTACCATGGACAAGGATTTTATGGAGTCGGTCTGGTGGGCATTTAAGCAGCTCTACGAAGCAGGCAAGATTTACGAAGGCGAAAAGGTGCTGATGTACGACACCAAGTTCGCCACCCCGGTGAGCAAGGCCGAAGTGACCATGGACAACGATGCCTACCAGACAGTGACCGACCCGAGTGTGTATGTGAAGTTTAAACTAGTCGATAGTGATTACTCTATCCTTGCCTGGACTACCACGCCATGGACATTGCCAGCAAACCTCTTGCTGGCGGTTAATCCAGAGATGATGTACTGTGAGGTGTTGGTGGATGGTGAAAAGCTGATCATCGCCGAAGAAGCTTTCGAGCGTACTTTACAAGACGAAAAGCACCAGCCACTTGATTACGAAGTATTACGTAAATTTCCGGGTAGCGAATTGGTGGGTAAGAAATACCAGCCGCTGGCTACTGGCTCGACCTGGCCAGAAAATGAAAAGATTCACACCATTTACGCGGCGGATTTCGTCTCGCACGAGTCAGGTACGGGCATCGTGCACATCGCGCCAGCTTATGGTGAGGACGACTTTGAGCTGGCAAAGAGTCTTGGCATTAACGCCTTCCATGTCATTGATGATAATGGTTACTATGTTGATTCGAATTACAAAGGTCTGGAAGTTTGGGAAAACAATAAGTTTATCGCCAAAGATTTGAAAGAAAAGGGAATTGTTTGGAAAATTGAGTATATTCGCCACGAATATCCGTTCAATCCGCGCAGCAAGCAGCGCATCATGTATCGGGCAATTCCGTCGTGGTTCTTTGATATCCAGGGGCAAAAGCCGCTGATGCTGGAGCAAAACGAGAATATTAATTGGTTCCCGAGTCATCTGAAACACGGTCGATTCGCCAAGAATATTGAGCAAGCGCCAGATTGGAATCTGAGCCGCGACCGCTTCTGGGCGACGGCCATGCCAGTTTGGAAGGGTGACCGTGGTACCGTCAAAGTGGTTGGCTCATATGCAGAGCTCAAAGAGCTAAGCGGTGTGGAGCTGGATGATTACCATCGCCCGTGGGTGGATAATATTACCTTTGAGATTGATGGCGAGAAATTCACGCGGATTGATAAGGTGCTGGACTGCTGGTTCGAGAGTGGCAGTATGCCGTTTGCTCAGTTACATTATCCGTTCGAAAACCGACAGAAGTTTGAGGCGAATTATCCGGCAGATTTCATTGTCGAATACATTGGCCAGGTGCGGGCGTGGTTTTACTATGTTCACGCCGTTAACGCCGCTTTGGCAGAAATTGGTGCCTTTGGTGAGGCAGGCGTGCAGCACAAAAATGCCTACAGCAATGTCATTACCACCGGCGTGGTGGCAGGTAACGATGGCCGCAAGATGAGTAAATCTCTCGGCAACTTTACCGACCCGAATGATCTGATGGATAAGTTCAGCGCGGATAGCTTGCGCTTTTTACTGCTCAGTAGTCCGCTACTCAACGGTGAGGATTTTGCCCTGCACGATAAGAGCGTTGGTGATGTGGCTAGGAAACTTGCCATGATTTGGAATATGTATGACTTCTTTACGATGTATGCGGAGGTGGATGGCTGGGAGTTTGATGGCGAACTGAAAGATCCACTGAACGAGATGACGAACCCGCTAGATATCTGGATTGTATCACGCTTACACCAGCTGGTTGCCGAAGTTGAGCGTCACATGGATACCTACAATATCCCAGATGCACTCAGCCCTATTTTGCCGTTCCTGGATGACGCTTCTAACTGGTATGTGCGCCGCAGTCGCCGCCGCTTCTGGAAGTCTGAGGATGACGGCGATAAGAATGACGCTTACCGCACGCTGCATTACGTGTTGGTGCGCCTGAGCTATATCTTGGCTCCATTTACGCCGTTTTTGGCTGAGGAATTGTATCACAATCTGACGGGTGATGACGAGTCGATTCACTTGAAGGATTGGTTGCCAGCGGGAGAAATTAACAGGGCGATACTGCGTGATATGAATGCTTTGCGTGCTGCTGTCAATGACGGTCTATCGAAGCGTGCCGCCGAGGGGATTAAGGTTCGCCAACCGCTGGCTTCCGCTAAACTTGTCAGTACTATTTCGCAAAATACACCAGAAGAAGTTGTTCGGTTCCTAGTCGATATTGCACGGGACGAGCTGAATGTTAAGTCGGTGGAAGCAGTGACCGGTTCAGAACTTGATATTCCTGAAGTGTCTACTCAGCCAAGTGTTGTCTACGATCTTAATATCACCCCTGAACTCAAACGCGAAGGCCTGATGCGCGAGATTGTTCGCCACGTTCAGAGTGCGCGTAAGAAAGCGGGCTTGCAGGTTGATGATCGTATAATCCTGCAGCTCACAACTAATGACGATCAGCTTCGTCAAGCTATTAATGAACACCGCGCGACGATAGCTGCCGAGACTTTGGCATCTTTTGGTGAATCTAATAGTAATAGATCAAAAGCTACCATCGAGGGCGCTGAGTTTGATATTGCTCTTCATATTGCCTAACAATTTGGTGATTTGGCTATTATACATAGAATATTGTAAACTATAATTCAGGTGATAATAATTTACTCATATTAATGGGGGTGTACTTATGTTAAATTCAGGTAGAGATATTAATAATAGAATTATGATTAATGAAAAACCTGATCAACCACAATTTCAAAATCTACAACACGAAAAGTTGAGAGCCTCTCACCTACACGCACCTTTATTAAAGGCTGCGTTAATGGCAGATGTACCTGTTTGGTTGTATGGCGAAGCGGGTAGTGGTAAATCTACAGCTGCAGAACAGATGGCAGATGAACTGGACTTATCTTTCCGCTCTATTTCGCTTGGTCCATCAACTTCCAAGGCTGATCTTATGGGCTATCGTGATGCTACTGGGGAATATCGCAGTACAGCATATCGTGAAACATATGAAGACGGCGGCGTATTTTTATTTGATGAAATAGATAATGCTCACCCATCTGTATTAACTATATTAAATAACTCAATCGCGAATAATCAAGGTGAGTTTCCAGATAAGCGAATATCTCGCCACGATGATACTCGTTTCATTGCGGCTGCAAATACGATTGGTCGCGGTGCAACTGCTGAATATGTTGGTCGTACTCCAATTGATGCAGCTACCATTGACCGTTTTGCATTTGTACCTATGGATATTGATCCCGAGCTAGAAGAAGCTTTAGTATTAGGTGATCAAGTTAAAGATTCTTATGTAGATATTTCTTCTGGTGGAGTACCTAATGCTAGGGAATGGTTGGCGGTTGTTCGTGCGCATAGAGAGGCTGTATCTGAATTGGGAATTAGGGCAATTATCGGTCAGCGTGCTGCTCTTTATGGAAAACGTTTAGCTGAACAAGGGGTTGGAAAAGACTGGCTTAGTGAAATGTTACTTTATAAAGGCATGAAGAAATATGATCGTGAAAAGCTGGAGAGTGCTGCGGGTAAATTGGTTGGAAAACATCAGAATAAACTTAAAGACTCTCATCCAAATTCCACTGTAAGTTCAAGTCGTCATCAATCATCTTCTAATATGAATACAAATTCTATTCCATCGACTCAAACACATTTATATAATTACGATAGAGATGAAATAATACAAGATTTACCCATAAGTCCAAATGTAAAAACTTTACCTAATCGTGATTCTAATCTGGATGGAGATCAAGAGGTAGAGCGGGATTTGTGGTTTGATGTACCAGATACAAAAATTATAGTCAGTGAAGATGATATGCATAAGATAGCCTATGAAGGATATCTTAAAGAAGCAAAAGAATTTATGCTATTTAATTATAAAAAGAAATATAGTAGCAAGAGATTTAATCGTGAAGGAATGATGAATTCTCCTGAAATGAAAACCCTACTAGCTATGTGCTGGGCTTTCGAATCGACTAAGTCTATTGATGGTGAAAACGTGGGTAATCCAACATCTTGGTTTGGTGCTCGACCTTTAACAGAATATGGAGATTCTGAAATCTCTGTAAAAGATGCAGTTGATAAGGAATACTTTACATTCGTATATGAAGATGGTGTAAAGTTATTACCATGGGAGCTTTCTTCTGATAGAGTTGAAAAAGTAGCTTGTAATTTCGAGTCTTTAAGTGAAGAGGATGTTATATATTATGTACGCCAGTTTGAGTCTAAGTATAACTTTACTCCTGGAGCTATCACTATGATTAATTGGTTAATGCAGAATCCAGAAGTTAATAACAAAAATAGGTAGATGAGCTGATGCGCAAGTGCAAATATGTGAGAAATGATGGTAGCGTTGCCTATGTAAGACATCTTGACGGCCTAAATGAAGTCGTTGATATAATGCGAAATTCCAAAGAAAACGATAGAAATTCTAGTCTTGAATCTAGTAGTTGTGAAATTGATTCAGATAGTAGCTGGTATGGCACTAGTAGTATGGAAGAGGCTATGGATTTAATGCATTATGGATGGGAAGAAGGAAGATTAAAGTTAAAGAAAGCGATAGGTAAAATAGCGATTGATGAATTAGTGGGAAAGCGCTGCACTGTTGATCAGATTCCGGATTACACTGGTGATGAGGTTGATATTTATAGGTTTTTATCTGGTGATCCAGAAAATATGGTTGAATATCATCTAGAGGATAGTAAATACGGAAAACAAGCTAATATGCTAGTTAATTGCTCTTTATCTTCAAGTGTCTCGCCAGAAAGAATTATTAAGCGCGGGGCTGCTATCTATTCAGCAATTGAAGCTTTACGTGCAGAAGGTTATGCGTTGGGTTTGACTATGGTAGAATCCAGTAAACCCGAAAGACACTCTAAAAAACATAAAATTTATGGTATAGAGTACTATATTCCAATTATTGAACCAGGAAACTATCTTGATATTGATACAGCATCTTTTTGTCTGGCTCATCCTTCTTTCTTGCGGCGAGCCATGTTTGCAGTTAATGAAACCGAGAAAGATAAAATACGCAAGGTTGCTGGTTTTTATAGCGGAGGTGGGTATGGAGTGCCTTCAAAAATTTTTTCAAAGATACCACCAAATAGTTTTGTTATTAATAAAGGCGAAGGAATTGATCTTAAAGGAGCATCAGAGTGTCAGAAATTTGCCCAATCCATTGCAGATAGAGCCCTAAAGGCATTAGGTGTAGAAGTATGTGATAACGAGAAATATTAATAGGCTATCGCTTCGTTGCTTAGGATTTACAAAACATGATACAATGGATTTAAACAGTAAGGGGAGAATATGAAGAGAGTAATATTTGGTTTTATAACCATTACCGCATTGGCTGTATTAGGTTTTGCGCCGTTTGCTAACGCACAGCAGGGAAATCACAATAAACAGAGTACCGATATTGGATATAGTCTACCAGCTGGCAAAAAGCATAGTGGTAACATATATACCTCATCTCGGAATATACAGATTAATGGAAATATTGAAGGTAGCTTATACTGTGCTGCTTCATCGGTACTGGTTATCAATGGTAGAGTTAGCGGTGATGTAGTTTGTCTTGCTTCTAAGGTAATTATAAATGGTGAAATTGGACAGGATTTACGTATAGCTGGATCAGATATTTCTCTGAAAGGTAAGGTTAATGGTGATGCATCAATTGCTTCATTAGATAAAGTTAACCTCGCACCAGAATCGACAATCAGTAAGGATCTGCAAATTTATGGTAGCAGTACAGAGATAAGCGGCGAAATTGGCAATAATGTTTATATTTCCTCACACAATTTAAAGGCTGGTAATATGGTTAAGATCGGTGGTGATCTTAGCTATTCATCTGTTGATGAAATTAATTTTGCTAATGGTCAAGTAAAAGGTAAAATTAATTATAATCAAGTACAGAATAATGATAACGCGGCGCTGTCTGTGATTATGATTATGCTGATGTTGCTAGTACTATCTATGATAGTAGTCCTTGTTGTACCTAGTAGAGTACATCGTTCCAGTGAGATTGCTAAAGGCAACTTTATTACAGTGATCTTAGCTGGTGTGGCTACAGTATTTCTAGTTCCTATTGTAGCTATACTTTTGACACTATCTGTTATAGGTATACCTGTTGCAATAGTTATGGGATTCGCTTACGTAATAATCCTTATTATGAGCGCTCCTTTCTTTGTATATTTGCTTGGTTCGATTTTACTAAGCGGTGTTAAAAATATTCCATTACGTATGTTGGGTGGTGTAGTATTCTTTGTGGCACTTTGTATGATTCCATTTGTTAATGTAGTTGCTATACTATCATCTTTGTTTATAGGCACTGGTATAGTTATTCGTCTTATAACAGATGGATATAAAATGCCACGTTATACTCTGAATCCTCCAGCACCTAAGCCGCCAATGCCAGATGCTTTATTGGATACATCAGATAATCAAGATACAGATATTACGAAAAATAGTAGTGAAGCGACACCTAAGGATGCTAAGCCATCAGCAAAGAAAAAAACGCCAAGTAAATCATCTGTTAAATCATCTAAAAAAGAATCAGAATAAAATAGGAGGCTAGAATGACCATACAAAAGTCAGCTAAGATAGGTATAATCACAGCGACTATCTCTTGCATGGTACTTAGTGGTCATGTTGCTTGTGCTCTGAACGAGGGGGAGTCTCAATCTACTCCTTCTAATCCAGCAGCAAATGCTCCAACTATTCAAAATCAAGCAGGGCAGCCAGTACAACCTACTGAGATACAGATAGAATTGATTTTGTTGCCAAAACAATATTTTTATGGAGATGATCTTGATCTTAAAGCTAAGATCATAAAAAATAATACAAATTATAAATTAAAGCTAAAAGTCACTAGGGTAGATATTCCAAATTCGCCTCCAAAACTAATTAATATAAATGAGACTGCAGGCGAGATTAACCTTGCTAATTATCTAAGAAGTGATGATTTACTGCATGGTGATTATGTAATGGATATTCTTGCTACATCTAATGATAGTCAGAGTGAATTATATAAATCTAAAGAGGTTAATTTAAAAATTTTACCAAAAATTACACCTCCTTCATCACCTAATGAAAATTCCGCTTCCGATAATGTAGCGCCTGCGCCACAACCAGCTCCTCAACCAAAACCAGAGCCAAAAGAGGCTATAATAAATAGTAAGCCTCTAAAAACACTTGAGCCTGTAAAGTCTGATACTCATCTTTCGACGAACTTTTCAGCTCCATATGTGTTTGGAGTAACATCCTCTAAAAAGAGTGGCTCTATAACTGCTGTTACACCTACTAGAGTCGCTTCTAGGAGTGAATCTGCTAGAAATATGATAAATGGTATAACTACTAAATCTAATAATGTAGATAAACTTACAGATCCAGAAAAGGTTATAACACTTACAGCTAAAAAGTCTAATACAGCACCGCAAAGTATCAAGCTAACCAACGATAAAAATCATAATGATAATCCAAGCCAAACCAATAATTGGTTAGACTGGCGAGTGATTGGTGCGGGGATAGGTGTACTTACTGTAGCTACTATTGGATTTTGTCGATTTGTTATTATGCGTAAATAGATAAATTTAAATTCAACTAAACTAAATTGAGAGGTTATATGATTACAAAAGCAATTATATTGGCAGCTGGTTGGGGTACGAGACGTCTTCCAATAACTAAATCAGTAGAAAAGTGTATGCTTCCAATCGGCAATCGTCCAGTAATAGACTATGTGGTACAGGATGCTATCTTAGCGGGTATAAAAGATATTTATTTTGTCGTAAATTCTGAAGATAATCAGATAGAAAAATACTACAAACCATACCCAAAGCTTGAACAATATCTAAATTTTGCAGGTAAGCCAGAATATTTGCGCTATATTGCACCTCCGCAAGGTGTTAATTTTTACTTTATCGAGCAAGAGGTTAACACTAAATACGGTACTGCTATACCTGTGGGGCTTTGTTTTCCATATATACGCCCTGGTGAATCGGTAGCAGTTTTGACTGGTGATGATTTTATTTATAACTATGATGGTAGTTCCGAACTAGCTCGCTTAATTATGCAAACATCTCAAGGTGCTAGTTCGATGCTTAGTGTAGAAGTCGACCCTAATAGAGTGGGGGAATATGGAGTGATTGAGTTTGATACGCAGGGTAACTATTATCAAATAGTAGAAAAGCCTTCTCCAGAAAACTCTCCAAGTAACTATATAAATATCAGTAAATACATTTTAAATTATGAGGTTTTGCAAGCAGCAGCAGCGTATTCAAAAGTTGATATTACAGGAGAGTACGCACTTACGGAACCTATTAATCAATATGTTTTGACTGGGGGTACTATGAAGGTTGTATTAGCTCAGGGTAAATATTTTGATTCAGGTAATGCTTACGCTTGGGTAGAGGCTAATAGAACAGTTCTAGGCGTATAAATTAAATAACATATATTTGCTCAATAGCCTAATTTATTGTTAGGCTATTGATTTTTTATAATAATTATGCTAATATTCATAAATAAGGAAGTTAACATAAACATTATTAAAGTTAAATTAAAAAATAAAGCTTCCCTAAAAAGGAATAATTTATGCGAGAAAAGTCTCCAGTTATCACGATTTCATCTGAAGATGTGGTTGAGCCTATAACGGTACATCATAATCAAACACCAGATTCACAATTGCACGTTGCGGATCAGGGTGATAAAAATGTAAGCTATAATACTCTTAATAATCTAAACACCGATGAATTACTTAGTGAACAATCGCTAAACACTGATAACGATATCGAAGATCAGGAAGTAGATGATTATCAGGCTGAATACGAAAATTCGCAAACTGAAGCTATGGATATGGAGAGTATTCGCCAAGTAGCTGAAGAAGAAAATAAAAAACCTAGATGGACTAGAGTTCGTAAGATGTTGGGTACAATTTCATTAATACGTACTTTAAAACCTGGTAAAACCAAAGAAACACTAGAAAATAACCTCTCTAATCACAATAAACAGGAACCCCAAAAACTTGTTAAAGATTTAGGTATGAATATCATTAACGAAGGGTATATAGATAAAATAGACTCCTTAAATAGTGATGAACTAGAATTATTAAGTAAAAATTTTGCCGCTCTAGAAGAAGAGTATGCTAATATTGATGACTATGTTAAGGAAAATAGTATATCCTTACAGCACATAGCAGAGCACGCTAAGTTAAATGATAAGGATAATATCTTAAAAGCTATTCAAGCCAGAAAAGAGCAGCTAGAAAATTCTACAGATAATAGTGACGATGATAATGAATCTAACAAACCTCGCCATGCTAAAGAGGCATTAGTTGATGACTTAGATACATCAGAAATAACCCAAGAGGAAAAAGATAAATTAATTGAAGACTATAAAGAGCTAAGTAAAAGCATAAATGAAAGATTAGAAGATGATAAATTCTATAATCTAACCGCTAGTGAGTTACTCACCGTAATTACTGATAATACGCAAATGATGCTAAAATATTCTTCACCAGGTTTTAAGAGTATTTTAGAAAGTGAAGGAATAACGGATGATGTAGCAGAAAAAGTACATTCCACATCAGATAAAGTTCTAGACCGTTTAACAAAGATAAATTTTGCAGCAAGTACGTTTGAATCAGAAGAACATAGAAAACCTACTGAACAAGAAGCGGTTGAAGCGGCTAATAAAGATAGTCTATATTAAAATAAGAATTAGATTGTGCTATAATGCAAGAATAAAGTATTTAAAACAAAAATAAGATTTCACTAACCCAATAAAAGGAGAGCTTACGCTCATGTCGGCAGAGAAAAATAAAATCAAGCTTTCAGCGCCAGAATCGAGTATTTCTGAGCAATCAGGCGAGAAAGAAAAACCTAAGTTTTCTAATCGTGATAAAACAATTGCCCACTCTATAAGTTACCGTTTGAATAAGCGATTAAGCGAAGAGGATATACTAAATAGCGAAAACCAAGACATAATTGACCTTAGAGAACATATTAACACAGGTCTAACAGATGTAATAAATGAAGCTAATAGGCAACAACTCAAACCAGGCTCACAGGAGCGTATAGAGTCTATAAAAGATGGTGCGCGGGATTTACTAAACAGTATTGATTTTGATAGCTTTGCAGATAAACTTGGGTTACCTGAATCATCAAAAAATAAAGAGCGTAAGTTAGATAAATGGCGACAATCTGTATCTAGAAAAATGGGCGTGGTCGCGACTAGGGGAATTAGCGCGATACAATCTATGGGCAAAAAGATTGAATCTGTTAAAGATGCCGTCGGTGATTTAAAGGAAAAGTCTGCTAAAAATAAAGCTGAGAGAATTGAGGAAGCTAAGAGGAAAGATATTACAGAATTTTTGGATTCTGCTGGTGAAATTGCCTTCAGGCTACATTCAATTAAAGCAGGTATTAGCTTGGCGTCAGAAGCACTTTCTAATATAAAAACTGAGTACAAGCATCTTAGGAGTTTGTATTCCAATCTAGGTGAAGATATTAATAGTAATGTAGCTGCTTCTTATTTTGCTAAGGATTTAGGTTTTTCAGATAAATATCACGAAAATATAAAATTATTAAATAATGAAATTAAAAAGCGTAAATCCGATGAAAAGGAAGCTAAGAAGAGCGCTAAACTAGCTGAAAAGCAGGCTAAAAAAGATGCTGAGCAGGCTAAAAAACCTAAACACGCAAAACCTAGAAAGCCGATTTCCTTAGATTCTATACCACTTATGCGCCGTGGCGAACCTGGCGAAACAAAACAGGAAGAGAATTTGCGGTATCGCAAGAATATATACAAGTTAGGCGCTATAGCTTTAACTGGTATAATTACTCTTGGTGCTGGCGGTGTTTATTCTTATAATAGATCTGTTAACATAAAACCTTCTGCCGAAATTAGTACAAATTATAATACTAATAATAAAAGCACTGAAGAGGCGGCTACTAGCACTGCTAAAGCGCCTGAGACAGCGTCTCTAGAAAAAGTCGCAGAAACTACTAATACAACTGAAAAAGAAACTTTATTTAACACTTCTAAAGAGGGCAAATACGGTAATTTATTTAGTGGGTATGATGCCAAAAAAGATATCGCTGGCATGAGCGGGAAGATAGATAAAAATGACTGGCGTAAACCACTAGAAGGCGATAGCACACATGAGCGCGGAAAGGACTTTTTAGATGGACTAAAATCTAGCCCTTCCGAGCTTGCTACAGTTCTTTCTAGGCTTGGTTCCTTACCAGAAGGTATGACGGTAGATGAAGCTCAGAAAGTATTTTCTAACGATAAGGATCGTGCTATAACCTTAGTATCGGTTTTAAGTGAGGGAAAGGTTGAATTTAAGCAAGGTTCTGCTTTGGGCGAGAATGAGGCTTACGGCAGTTACTTTGCAGTTAAAGATGTAGATGGTGTTTACCGTACCTATTATGATTCATATGTCGATGGTAGCCAGCCTAGCAATGTGCTTGAAATGCATGTTACCAAAGATGACGGAAGTACTCATGTTTTAGAAATTCGTGAGGCTTGCGGGCAAATTATTGATCGTATTGATTCCAATCTTGATGCATAAATATAAACGGTATTGACTTTTATTTATTATTATGATAGAATCTATAACGTATTAAATAAAAATTACAAAATAAAAATTACAAAAGTAAAGGACAGTGAAGTTTTATTATGGCAGAACAATTATCTAAATCTATACAAAATATAATGAACACCGACCCTAGTAATATTGATAGGGATAGTGATGAGTATAAGGAGTTTATTCAAACTGGATCAATCGATGATTTCACTCAACTTGCCCATAAGGCTAAAGTTAGTGGCGAAGATGATTTATTATGTTCAGTTTATGGAGAAATAACAGATCGCTTAGATCAGGCTGTGCGTGATAATTTTATCACTGAAGAAGAGCTTGATGACAGGCTTGATAAGATTGATTCTATTATAGAAAGCGATCCTGCGGATAATAATCAACCTGCCGTCCAAAAACTAGCCGCAACTGCAGTGACAGTGGCTAATAAACCAAATAATTTAAATACCACTAATGCAAATAGTGGTAAGGCTGCAAATACTCTACCTAATTCCACAAAATCTAAGTCTAAAGCTCAGACTCCGCTAATGATGCCATCTAAGATACCAAAACCTAAAGTAAAGAGAAAATCTGGCAGTAATGCTTCTAGTTCAAACAGTAAAGGTAATAATAATGCTAATGCTGCGTCTGCAAATACAGCTTCTAGTAAACCTGCACCAAATCCAAATACTGCACCTGCTACCAACCCAAATACGACCCCCGCAGCTAACCAAAATACTTCTCCTACAACCAATAATCCAAATACCACGCCTAATCATAATCAGGCTCCGGCAAATAATCCAAACAATTCAAATCTACCCCCAACCCAACAGCTAAATGCTAATGCTATAGTAGCTGGTGCTAACTTGGCTCCGAATCCAAACCAAGCTCCGATGAGTAGCAGGGATCTCCTGATTAAAAAAGAGATGGAAGATGAATTAGAAGAAGCTAAAAATGAATACGCAATGTTAACTGCTAAGGATAGAAAATCTTACATTAGATCTGGTAGGGTAGCTCGATTTCTTGCAAAAATTCCTGGACTTAGAAGATTTACAGAAAATCGTAATCAAAGTATAGAGACAGAAGAGGCTAAGGAAAGATATGATGCTGCCTCTAAGGCCTTAATTGAATGGGAATTAAAGAGCTTAGAGAATGCGGGCTATGATGAGGATGCTAAGCGTCAAGAAATCATAAACGTATTAGTTGATCGCGATCTTGAGTTTGAAAACGAGGTTGTAGAACAACGCATGCAACAAAGTAAGAAAACAAATAAGTTTGTCAACTTTTGGGAAAGATCAAGAGGAATAACTAAGATTATTTCGGCTGGTGGCGCAGGATTTATCACTGGTGCTGTACTTAAGACTGCTCAAAGTATGCCTTATGTTGGCGGCTATTTCCCAGGACTTGTCGTTAAAGGTGCTGGTGCAGTTGCAGGTGCTTGGATGGCTGATCATGTTAGAAAGAGGCGAGCTAATGCGGAGGTTAAGGATGCTAATGGTAATTTAGTAACTTTAGCTGAAGCCCAGAGTAATGAGGATTTTAATAATAAGAAGACTATAATAGAAAATATCGTTAATTCTGCAGATATTTCAAAAGGTAGCGATAGTATCGATGTAGGCAGAATAAGCCATGCTACAGAGCAACGTACAAAGTCTGAAGTTCGTGGCAATAAATTACGTTTGGCAACCACGGCGATTAAAGGTTTTGCTGGTGCATCTGTTGGTGAATATATAGTTGGTCATGCTCAGTCTATGATGGCTGGCGCAGATACAAATGCCCACCATATCGTAGGTAATACAAATGATGCGGCTATGAATAACTCACATAGCACAGCGCCATCTGCTGAGTCTGCACCTACAACATCTGCTGCTGAACCTACAGATACATTGTCGGCTGCTGAACCTATGCATTCACCAGATACTACAGGTATGGTTGAAGGTCATAACTTCTATGTACAGGATGGTAGCGGTTATAGCCAAGAGTTGATAGATTTTGCTAATGCAAATGGTCAAACTTTAACACCTGATCAATCTATGGAGCTGCATCAACACCTGGTAGATAAGTTTGGACCTGACTATATTAACATAGATGGTGTTACTACAGATACGTACCTAGATGGCAACGATATACGTTTGAGCGCGCCAGGTAATGCTTCTTGGGAAAACGGTGTACCTGATGCTGTCCGTGAGTGGATGATGAATAACGGTTTATGGAATAGATAATTATTAAATAAAAATTAAGGAACAAATAAAATGAATAATGAACAACAAATTATACAGGCTTTAGGTTTACAATCTGCATCGCCAGAAGTTCAGAAAAATATTTTACTAAAAGTTAATGGAGTTGTAGACCGCCGCCTGGTGCTTGCGATGGATGAAGTCTTAGACGATCGGCAGCGAGATGAATTCTTCAAGGTACAGGAGTTGCAGGGCGATGATGCTGCGATTGCGTGGATCGAAGCTAATGTTGTGAATATCGGTGATTTACGCCAGGCTATTCTTCATGATTATCTAGAAGAAAAGCTAAAAATGCTCGGATCCTAAGCTATAAAATACAAGTATTGCAAATCACGTCTATATCTGTTAAAATGGTTAGGATTAGTTAAATAAGTAACAGAGGAATTTATGGCAAAAAAAGCAGTCATTAAAGTAGGCGGCAAGCAGTATCTTGTAGCTGAAAAAGAGACCCTCCTGGTGGACCTCCTCCCGGAAGGCACAAAAGAGCTCAAGACTGAAGCATTGTTGTTGATCGACGGTGATGAAACTACTGTCGGTACTCCAGTTGTAAAAGGCGTAAAAGTAACAGCTAAGGTTGTAGACGATTTAGTAAAGGGTAATAAACTACGTATTATTCGCTATAAGGCTAAAAAGCGTATACATAAAGAAACTGGTCACCGCCAAAAATATAGTCGTATAGAGATTGCTTCTATAAAATAACTATATAAAACATGAAATAAAACGCTCATTTGGAGCGTTTTATTTTTTATGATATTATTAGTGTGAAAGTTAGATAAATTATATAAAATAAAAATATATTATGGAAAATAAAGATAAAGAACCACAATCTAAACCAAATTCATCTATACAAAGTGAATCTCAATCCCAAAAAGAGGTGGCAAGTACTACAAGTAGGCTTATCTCTGGAATGTTTATAGTTGCTGGAATTATTACTTTCTTTGCGATACAACTTGCTATAGAATCGTCATTTTCTGGTTCTGCTTATTATAGAAGTTCGCAGAATGCCACTACATATTTGTATATTAATAGCTTATTGGCGTGCCTAGCTTTTATCTTATCTTATATCGTACGCAAATCTATAATAAATAAATCTGGTAATTCTAGTGCGCAGGCAAGTACAAGTAATATAGCTAACCTTCATATTATGCTATTTATTATGGCATCGTTTTTCATTATTTCTATACCGTTTCACTTAGCGATTAGTATGGTAGGGTATGGAGATGTTGGTATGACCTGTGGTTTATTCTTAGCTTCTGTGGTGATATTTTTGTATAGCAGGGTTGCGTCATATAGCTTAGCGTTTAATATTAGTATCATAACGTTTTGTGTTGGTGTAGCTAATTTTATACTTTTACTAACGCATCGTGCCTATATTCCTATTCCAGAAACTTTAATTTGGGTTGCACTGGGAGTTTTTATACCCGTGGTTGCCAAGTTTATTAATGATAATATATCTAAAAAGAATAGTGATCTTGACCAAAAGACAGACATGAAGTTGGACGATGAATCTAAATCCATTAGTAATATTGATAGTAATTCTAAAAATGATCCTATTAGCGATATCTTTATTTTAGTTGGTTATTCTGTAGCTCTCTTTAGTTTATGTAATGCTGTCTTTATAAATAGTGTATTTGTTGATGGGATGCCAATTGGACTGTACAACATAGTATGGATAATATTACTCATCGCTTTTATATATTTTTGTTTTTCAATAAGTTTTCGTAAACATGATAGAAATTTGTTTTTGATTACATCTTTATTTACGGTATATGCTTCTATAGGTACCTGTATAAGATATTTAAGCCAATTTTCTGTGGCCTTAAGTTTAGCTTCATCTGCTATCATCCTTGTAATTTGTGCAATTATTTTAACAAATGTTCATAAAAAATATTTTTCCACTAGTAGTTGATGCTGTTTTAATCTGGTTATGTTATAATACTACTATTACGAGGGAAAATAAATAATGTCAGTAGTTATTTCTATAACCAATCAAAAGGGAGGGGTTGGCAAAACAACCAGCGCGGTTAATCTTGCTTATTACCTAGCAAAAGCAGGTAAGAAAGTTCTGTTAGTAGACTTTGATCCGCAAGGTAATGCAACTAGTGGATTGGGCGTGGATAAGGATAAATTAAACATCACTATGAGTGATGTTATGTTAGGTAAAAAGTTGCTAAAGGATACCATTATTGCTACTGACTATAAAAATTTATGGCTAGCACCTAGCACACCTCACCTAGCAAATACAGAAGCTGAGCTTGCTCAGGCAGAGAGGCGATTTAGCAGACTTAAAGTTGCGATTGAATCTGTCGCTAATCAATACGATTTTATATTAATTGATAGCCCGCCAAGCCTTAGCTTGCTAACTGTTAATGGGCTGATAGCGGCTAGGTATATTTTATTGCCAGTCCAGGCTGAATTTTATGCTTTAGAGGGGCTTGGACAATTATTGGAGACAATGAAACTTGTGCGTAAGAATATTAATCCAACGCTTGATTTATTGGGTGTATTGCCAACTATGATAAACAGCAGAACTAGTCTTAGTCAACAGGTTTACGAAGAAATTAAACAACATTTCCCAGGCAAGGTATTCAAACAGACTATTCCACGTAATATTAGGTTGGCTGAGGCTCCAAGCTACGGCGTACCTATTGGTGAATATGATAAGTGGAGTAAAGGTGCCCGGGCATATAAAGCTGTAGCAAAGGAGGTGATTGAGCGTGTCGGCTAAAAAGCGTGGTTTAGGTAGGGGATTTAGCTCATTAATACCAGACGATATTTTAGATGAATCGTTTGACCCTACGGCTATTGAAGATGAAAGAATCAGCGATCTTCGACAGATTAAGATTTCGCAGGTTTTTCCAGATCCAGATCAGCCGCGCCGTAATTTTGATCAGGAGGCGCTTGATAGATTAGCTATTTCTATTGGCGAGCATGGAGTTTTGCAGCCTATAGTGGTTATCTCCCGTGGTGATAAATATATGATAGTCGCGGGCGAGAGGCGTTGGAGAGCGGCTAATATTGCTAAGCTTGATAAAATTCCAGCTTTGGTTAGAACTTTAAGCGATCAACATAAACTAGAGCTATCTTTGATTGAGAATATACAGCGTAGTGATTTAAATCCTATAGAGACAGCTACTGCTTACTTGAAACTGCGAGATCAATTCAATTTATCGCTTGATGTAATAGCTAAACGAATGGGTGCTAAATCTGTGAGTACTGTTAGTAATAAAATGCGCTTATTAAAGTTGCCAAAATCTGTACAAAAGAAACTAGCTAGCGGTGATATTAGAGAAGGTCAAGTTCGTCCATTAATTGGGTTAGACGAATCTGTTGTAGTTGATATAACTAATAAGATTATAAAAGAAGGGTGGAGTGCCCGCAAAGTTGAACAACTTATTGTTGCAATGAAAAAACAACAGCCGAAGGAAACTCCTGAACCTAAAAAACGGGTAGAAACTGCGGCTGCAGTATATAATAAGCAGATCGAAAATATTAGTAACAAGCTTGGTACAAAGGTAAAAATACGCAGCAATAGCAAGGGGTCTGGTATGATTTCTATTGCTTTTAAGAACGCGGAAGATCTAGAGCGTATCGAAAGCATGCTTACTAGCTAATTGATAAGATTAGGAAGAGAAGTAACCAACCTTATTCAGTGGCCATATTCTAACAGAGACTGGACCTACAATTCTATACATAGGTATGTAGCCAAGTCCGTTTCTTGAATCGTACGAAAAGTTATCATTGCGGTGATCACCTGATACAAATATTGAACCTTGTGGCACCTCACCATTAAAATCACCCGATGTAGGTGTGCTGAGTGTTTTTGCATAATCTTTATCTGGATTAAAACCTTTTGGATTTTGATTATTAAATACAGTTAATGATCCGTCTTTAACAACTACGCGTTCGCCTGGGAAGGCGATTACACGTTTTACTATGTATTGATCGTTCCTAGATTTGCTAGTGCTATCGTATCTAGGATTTTCAAAGACTATAATTTCTCCACGTTTTGGCATATATAATTCATTTTTAAGACTACTCATTGTAACAGGTATACGGTTTACTATTAAACGGTCGCCTGTGTGCATAGTAGGCTCCATACTTGGTCCAACTACAGAAAATGTGCGGAAAATAAAACTATTTATAAAAATAGTACCAACTGCTACACAAATGGCAAAAATAACTAGATTAAGAGCATCTTTAACATTTGGGTGTCGTTGTGTAAAACTTAAATTCATCTCTGTTTATTATACAGGTGCTTAAATAAAATTGCCAATAGGTCTTTTATAATTGTAAAGGCTTATGTATTATAGATAGAGAGTTAAGGGATTTATGAATAAGAATAATAACTTGAACAACGGTTTTACTACACGTAAGAGTGTTGACGGTATGGTGGGTGTGCCACGTACACAGGGTGTTGGTGGTATGATTAACAGTAACAGCTCCCAGTATGCGTCACACGGTAAGATTTTGAATAAAAAAACTATCCAGATCAATCCGTCTAATGATCTTGGTAGGCGAAGAGCAGACGCTCGGTTGAATAATAAAATTAATCCTGCGATTGATGCTAAACATCGTGTTTCGGCTCAAGACGTTATAAATCGTGGAGCTAAACGAGATCTTGATGATTCTCTGAATGCGATTGATTTACAAGAGCAAAAACAAAACAAGAAAGATGATCCAAAACGCAAGGCTAAACGCCGTAAGATTATAAAATATGTATCTATTGTTGTAGGTGTTTTAATTGTTTTGGTTATTGGCTTTATAGTGATTAAGGCTATCTTGGCTGGAAATAAATCTTTCCAAGGAGGCTTTTTAGGATTTATTCAAAAAGCAAAACTCAAACAGGATGCCAATGGTCGATCTAATATTTTGATCTTTGGTACCTCTGAAGATAGTGATGGTGGTAATCACCCAGGCGGTAATTTAACTGACTCCATTATGGTTTTAAGCGTAAATCAAACCAAGAAGGATGCTTACATGGTGAGTGTTCCACGCGATCTTTGGGTTAAGCTTGATACGCCGTGTGATATCGGCAGAGAAGAAAAAATTAATACAGTTTACATGTGTGCTTCTAGCGATGGCAAGAATGATCCAAAAGGTTCAGATGCTCTGCGTAAAAAAGTTAGTCAAATATTGGGGCTAGACGTTCAGTACTATGCACATTTGAATTATAAAGTTGTATCTGATGCTGTTAATGCTGTTGGTGGTGTTGATGTGAAGATCGAAACTGATGATCCACGTGGTATCTATGATCCAAACTTCGATTGGACCTGTAGATATAAATGTAAGATGGTTAATTATAAAAATGGTCAAATCGCCCATCTTGATGGTCCACACGCTTTGGCCTTGGCTCGAGCAAGAAATGCTCAAGGGGGCTACGGATTGTCAGGTGGTAACTTTGACCGCGAACGTAATCAACAGAAGATCCTAAGGGCATTACAGGAAAAATCTCTAAGTGCTGGAACATTAGCAGATGTAAGCAAGGTTATTGGCTTAATTGATGCGCTTGGTAACAACTTGAGAACTAACATAAATACAAGCGAGGTTCGTACATTAATGGAAATAGCTCAGAGTATTAAGGGTGATAAACTTAAATCTATTTCTCTTGATGAAGAGGGTAAGGCTGTTGTTACAACTGGTCAATATTTAGGTAGGAGTATAGTTCGACCGGTTGACGGTGTATATGACTATTCTGGTATTCAAGCTTTAGTGGCGAAGAATATTAAGAATGAAAAAACTCCAGCAAAGGAAGATGCAAAAGTATCTGTTTATAATGGTTCGGGAATTGAGGGTTTAGCTAAAAAATCAGCTGACAAACTAAAAGCTCAGGGCATATCTATTGGAGAGATAGGTAATGCACCTGGTGTAAAAAGGCGAGACACGGTCATATATCAGGTTCAGGATGGCTTTCCATCGACTAAATCTCTTCTAGAATCTCATTACGGAGTAAGTGTTGTATCTGGCGGGAATATTCCTGTACCGTCTGAGGGGGTTCAGTTCGTAGTAATACTAGGTACGTCTGCCCAGTAGAGATATGTTATAATATAAGGTATATTTATGGATATTTTGGGTAAGCTAAAAGGTAGAAATATTACGAGTAGTATCTTGCATATTTTGTTTAATGCTGTATTTGCCACCATGGTATTTTTGGCGATAAATATTGGCGGACAAATAGAAGTAGCTTTAATACTTATTTTAGTAAGTAAGTGGCGTATTTTCGCAGTACGTTCGCGCTATTGGGGTGTTAATATTCTAGCTAACTTAGTTGATATCGTGGTTGGGTTTGGAATGGTTGGCTTAATATATCTTGCAGGTGCCATACAGGGTCAGCTTGGTTTTTGGACTCAAATCTCCATTACTTTACTCTATGCTATCTGGTTAATTGTTATTAAACCGCTTTCAGGTAAAAAGGCTGCTCGTATACAGTCTGGAATTAGCTTATTTGTTGGTACGTGGGTGGTTATGGCAGTGGCTCATAATTTCTCAAGCATACCTTTTCTGGTTGAGTTACTGCTCTTTATTATAGGTTATAGCTCTGCTCGCCATGTACTTTCCACTCACAAGGAAGAGCAAGTTCAGATCCTCTCGCTGATTTTTGGGTTAATAGTAGCCGAGATTGGCTGGCTAGCATCTCATTGGACTATAGGTTATGAATTTTATCTTTCAAGCGCATTTAAGTTGCCACAAGTAGCTATTATAATTACTTTATTAGGCTTAATTTCTGAGCGTTTTTATTCATCTACTCGCACTGGTCGCTCAATCTGGTCTTCGGAATATAGTGCGCCAGTATTATTTTCTGTATTGGCAATTATCGTAATGCTTATATATTTTAGCTCGGCTGTAAGTATATAATTGAAAATTTAAATAAAGGAGGTGTATGGGTAATAAAAAAGTTCTGTATGTTATTTTAGCAGTTATATGTTTAAGTTTAACAGCATGTGCTGGCGCTGGTGTTATGTATTCACTAATGTCGGCTAATCGTTCAGAATTAAATTCTAGCAGTATTGATGGTAATAAGTTGCAATTAAAAAATGAAACCAGTATAGCTAAAGTTGCTTCAGATGTCGCACCAAGCGTAGTTTCTATAACGACGAAGTCTGGTGCTGGCTTATCGTCAAAGCAAGGGGCTGGTACTGGTATTGTTGTTAGTGAAGATGGCTATGTTATTACTAATAAGCATGTTATAAAAAATGCATCTGATATCGCAGTTACAACCTCGGATGGATTGATTTTTGATAATATTAAAACAATAGGGGAAGATCCACTAAATGATGTCGCCTTTCTCAAAATAAACGGTGCAAAAAAGCTAAAGCCAGCCAAACTTGGCAGCTCTAGCACCCTGCAAATAGGTCAAAATGTTGTTGCAATTGGTAATACGCTTGGTTTGTATCAAAATACTGTAACTAGCGGAATTGTTTCTGGACTTGGACGTCCTGCTGCTGCGTCTTCTCAATCTGGAGGGTCGGCTGAATCGCTAAATGATCTTATACAGACTGATACGGCTATTAATCCGGGTAACTCTGGTGGTCCATTAGTGAACTTGGCTGGTCAAGTAATAGGTATAAATACTGCCATAGTCAGCAACGCACAAGGTATTGGATTTGCTATCCCGATTGATGTGGTAAAAGGTATGCTTGAGGGTGTACTGAAAAAAGGTAAGCTTGAGCGTGCATACTTAGGTGTGCGTTATGGCGAGATTACTCCAGCAATTGCCAAGCAGAGAAATCTTTCGACTAACAGAGGTGCATTAGTAGCTGAGGATGGCGTTGAATCTGGTGGTCCAGCCGATAAAGCTGGTATAAAGCCAGGTGATATCATTACAAAAGTCGGTGATTTGGTAGTCGGTGAAAAGGGTAATGTGAGTAGTTTAATTTCAAGATATAAACCTGGAGATAATGTAGATATCGTTGCACTGCGCAATGGTAAACAGATTAATTTTAAGGTGAGATTAGGTGTACTAAAATCTGGCGCAAAATTAAATAATTTACAGTCAGACGATGAATCGAAAGAGTTAGACTCTGATTCAGATTCATCTAATAAAGGAATGAGTTTAGAGGATTTATTTGGATTTTAATCTGATAACCAGGCAGTAATTGATTTGTAGAATTTTTGTAAAAGAATATTGGTTGGCATATTTTATTATTGCATCGTGTTGAATAGGGTCGGCTTCAAGAAAAATGAGTCCGTCCCTATTTAGATGACTAGGAGATTGCCTAATCAATTTAAAAATCAGCTCCAACCCCGATTTGTCTGCGTAAAGAGCTAAAGCAGGTTCGTGTCGAAGGTCGGGCGACGTGTCTTGCCATGATTTATCGACATAGGGTAGGTTAGCTATAATATAGTCAAATTTTTTATTAGTCTCACTTAATAGACTAAATGGTTTATTTATATTTACCTTAGCTTTTAGATTAGATGCATTTATTGAGGCTATATTGAGCGCTTCAGGGCTTATATCTGATAAGTCAACTTTAATATTAGGGTATTCAAGTGATGTGGTTATTCCTAGTATACCGCTACCAGTGCCTATATCTATGGCTGATTTAGAAACTGTATCTTTATTTAATATTTTTATCGCATTAATAATATCTTCTGATTCTGGGCGAGGTATCAGAGTTGCGGGTGTAACCTTAAATTTCCGCCCGTAAAACTCTTTGTACTTTAAGATATAAGCGATTGGTACGTAATCCATTCTTAAACTTAAACGAGCATTTAATATTGGTAAAAAATACTCAGGAATAATATATTCAGGGTGTGCTCGCAAAAAAGTTTTAGCTACACTAAGAGTATCTTGTAATATTAGTTCTGCATCAAGTTGACTGGATTTAATATTTACAGATTTTAGTGATTTAGATGCATATTTTAACCAGTCTAAAACTGTTGTCGATTGTCTAATCATTAATATTTTTAGCTAGAAGCTCACGTTCGTAAGATTGTAGATGTTCAGTTAAGTCGTTTATATTACCGTCCATGGCTTGTGGTATACCACTGCGACTATAGCTGATTCGATGATCAGTAATGCGATCTTGTGGAAAATTATAAGTGCGGATTTTTTCGCTACGATCTCCGCTGCCAATTAGACTACGCCGTTCGGCTGTCAATTTAGCTTGCTCCTTTTCAATTTTAGATTGCAGAAGGCGACTTCGTAAGACGCTCAATGCTTTCTCTTTATTCTTAATCTGTGATTTCTCATCTTGATTTGTCACTACTAAACCTGTGGGCAAATGTGTTATTCGAACTGCTGAATCTGTAGTATTAACACTTTGTCCGCCATGTCCGCCAGAGCGGAATACATCAATTTTTAAATCATTTGGATTTATTTCTATGTCTGTTTCTTCTGCTTCAGGAAGAACTGCAACGGTAACGGTGCTTGTATGGACGCGACCCTGGCTTTCGGTGGATGGAACTCGTTGCACTCGGTGTACTCCAGATTCAAATTTTAGCTTTGCGTAGGGGCTATCGCCCTTAATCGAAAATATAACTTCTTTATAGCCACCAGCATCATTTGGTGATTCACTAATAATTTCAGTTTTAAAATTATGTATTTCGCAATATCGTAAGTACATTCTATAGAGCTCACTGGCGAAAAGGCTAGCTTCATCTCCACCTGCACCAGCTCTGATTTCCATAATTATATTTTTGTCATCATTGGGGTCTTTGGGTGTGAGCATTATAAAGATTTCATCTTCAAGCTTGGCAAGTTTTGATTGGCTTTCTGCCAATTCTTGCTTAGCTAATTCTGCTAGCTCGCCACTATCACCAGTTAATTGCTTGGCTTCTTCGATATTTTTTATAAGTCGTTCGCGCTGCCTGGCGATTCTTATTAATGATTCTAGCTCTGAAAAACGCTTATTTTTAGTAGAGAATTGAGGGTCGGAATAGGCATTAGGCGTAGCTAAAAACTCACTTAGGCGTTGTCTCTCATCTGTTAACTCATCTAAATTTAAAACTATTTTTGGCATAATTATATCTAATTATAGCATATTATGATCTTTAGAGACTGGCGCTACTTGATTGAAGTATGCTTAAATAGCAATATATGGAATATAAAAGTTGGCGGGATTTTATAGAGTCTCAGGCGGAAGAGTCTTATTTTAGAAGGTTAATGAACTTTGTAGATCAAGAGAGACAAATTAAAGATATTTATCCTCCTAGAAAAGATATGTTCTCCTGTTTTGCTGCGTGTCAACTTAGTGACGTAAAAGTTGTGATCATTGGACAAGATCCATATCACGGTCCAGGTCAGGCACATGGCATGAGTTTTTCTGTGAGAGAGGGTGTAAAAATACCACCAAGTTTGGTTAATATTTTTAAAGAATTACAAAGTGATTTAGGTATATCACCTCCAAAGAGTGGATTTCTGCAGAAATGGGCAGAACGCGGTGTATTATTAATGAATACCAGCTGGAGTGTAGAGAAAGGAAAACCTGGTAGTCATTCAAGGTTAGGCTGGATGGAGTTTTCGGAACGTATTCTAAAAATGCTTAATGATCATAAGGATCCCATGGTTTTTATTCTATGGGGCGCTCATGCCCAGAAGGTTGGCCGTGTGGTTACAAATCCAAAACATCTTATAATAAAGAGTGCGCATCCGTCGCCGTTTTCAGCTGATAGGGGATTTTTTGGTAGTAGACCTTTTTCGAGAGCTAATAAATTTTTAGAAGAAAATGGTCGAGGTGCTATTAATTGGGATTTAAATTAAAATAAAACCCTCACAGCTGAGGGTTTTATTTGAGTTACTAAATTCTATTTTAGGCAATAGATTTTTCTGCTTTTTTAGCTCTGTTAGCAGCAGCTTTTTTAGCCTTATTTGCCAGTGCAGCTTTTTGCTGTGCAGCCTTTTCCATACGTGCCTTAAATCGATCAACGCGACCTTCTGTGTCGATGATTTTTTCTTCACCAGTGAAGAATGGGTGAGAGGCACTAGAAATATGCATTTTAACTAATGGGTAAGTTTGACCGTCTTCCCATTTAATAGTTTCTTTGGTTTGCGCAGTTGAACGGGTCAAAAATGCAAACCCAGCGGCTTCATCGCTAAATACGACAAGTCGATAATCTTGTGGGTGTATACTGCTTTTCATATCCGTGCTATTTTAACATAATACATCAACCTGTGTCAAAGTAGTAGTAAAATATTTGATATTTTGTTATAATACTATCTGTAAATTTATTAAATGATACAATTTCTTGCGTTACTTCTAAATTTTAAGTGCGAGAAATGAAGAAAAAGGAGTAAGTATGGCTGTGAAAGTTGATATTAAAGCTTTGCTTGAGGCTGGCGTTCATTTTGGACATAAGACGAGTCGCTGGCACCCAAAAATGGCACCTTACATTCATAGTAAGCGCCAAGATAGCCACATTATAGATTTAGTGAAGACGGTTGAAGCATTAGATAAGGCATTGCCTTTCTTGACTAAGGTTTCTACATCTAAACCAGTTCTATTTGTGGGTACTAAAAAACAGATTAAGCAAGTTACTAAGGAGGCTGCTGAATCTGTTAATCAACCTTATGTTACAGAACGATGGATAGGTGGAATGCTTACCAATGTTTCTACTATTACACGTCAACTTAAAAAGCTTAAGAATCTTGAAAGACGAATGGCGAGTGGTGACCTAGAAAAGCGTTATAATAAGCTGGAAGTTCAACGCTATCAGGAAGAAATTGATTTGCTTAATCAAAAATACGGCGGTATCAAAAACATGAATGGCCGCCCAGGTGCTGTAGTGGTAACAGATGTTATTGCTGATGCAAACGCTGTACGTGAAGCTAAGACGCTAGGTATACCAGTAGTAGCTATTGTTGATACTAATGCAAATCCTGATGGTATTGATTATGTAATTCCTGCTAATGATGATGCAGTTAAAGGCGTAAAATTACTTTTGGATTATTTTGCTGCAGCTATTAATGAAGGCGCCGGTACAGCTCAAAAGATAGAAAAGAAAGAGGTAAAATAGAATGGGTATTTCACTTGAAGACATTAAAAAGCTAAAAGAGCTTACGGGTGTAGGTTTAACTGATGCAAAAACTGCATTAATTGAATCTGATGGCAATTTTGATAAAGCACTTGAAGCTATGCGTAAAAAGGGTCTGACTCGCGCTGAAAAGAAGAGCGATCGTGAAGCTCGCGAAGGTATTATTGAAAGCTATGTTCATAGTGGCAGAATTGGTGTTGTCTTAGAACTAAATTGCGAAACCGATTTTGTGGCACGTTTAGATGATTTTAAAAAGCTTGCACACGAGCTTGCTATGCAAGTTGCTGCAATGAATCCGCGCTATGTAACATCTGATGATATACCAACTAGCGAATATGACCGCGTAAAAGCAGAAAAACTAGAGGCTATTAAAAATGAAGGCAAGCCTGCTGATATGGCTGAAAAAATAGTTGAAGGTCAGTTGAAAAAATATTTTGCTGAGCAAGTTTTACTAAGTCAGGCTTATATTTTGGATGATAGTAAAACTGTTCAAGATCACATTAAAGAAGCTATTGCTAAATTGGGTGAAAATATAGTTGTAGGTCAGTTTAAGCGCATAGAACTTGGTGTTAACGGATAGTAAAAATCTAACTAAAATCAGCGGGCTTTGTATGGCTCGCTGATTTTTTATTAGGCATTAGTGGTATTAAGTTAACTGGTGGTGTATACTAAAAGGAGCTAAAAGAAGAGGAATTATGTTTGATACTGATATTTATAAAGATAAAATGCAAAATGCCCTAGATCATTTTAGTGAAGAGCTGAAAAAGGTCCGTACTGGTCGTGCTCATGCAAATATGCTTGACGGTATAGAGATAGAAGCTTATGGGGTAAAAATGCCCCTAAACCAAGTTGCTAATATTACAGCACCAGAAGCGCAGATGCTGCTTGTCACTCCGTTTGACCCGAGTAATATTACTGCGATTGAGGCTTCTATTAGAGCAAATGAGGCGCTAGGATTTAATCCTAGTGATGATGGTAGAGTTGTACGTATACCTGTTCCACCTTTAACAGAAGAACGCCGCAAGCAAATGGTTAAACTAGCTAGCGAGAAAGTCGAAGATGTGAGGATTTCAATGCGTAATATTCGTCAAGATGCCTTGAAAGAAGCTAAAAATCTTAAAGAAAACAAAGAGCTTTCGGAAGATGATTTGAAGCTTATTGAAAAGGAAATTGATAAATTGATGAGCGAAATGCAAACTAAGATTGATGCTATTTTCGATTCCAAGAAGAAAGAGATTTTAACCGTATAATGCAAAATAGTCCAGCTCCGTGTAAACATATTGGTTATATTGTTGATGGTAATCGCCGTTGGGCGAAATATCATGGTTTACCAGCTTACGAAGGGCATTTGGCTGGATATAATACAATAAAAGATATCGCTAAAGCTACTTTTGATGCTGGGGTAGAGTATGTAAGCGCTTACGTATTTAGTACTGAAAATTGGCAAAGGACTAAGGGCGAAGTTAAGCATTTAATGGGCCTAGTTTTGCGTTTATTGACAGATGATTTACCAGAATTTGAAAGACACAATATTCGGTTGAAAATACTTGGTTCGCGCGATGGAGTTGATGCGAAGATTCTGTCGGCAATAGATAATGCTGAAGCTAAAACTGCAAATAATCATTCTGGCACGTTAGCGCTGTGTTTTAATTATGGTGGCCAACTAGAAATTGCAGATGCTTGTAAAAAGATTATAAATAAGGGTATATCTGCTGATAAAATCACGCCAGAGTTGATTGCTAATAATCTATACTGTCCTGATATTCCCTCTCTTGATCTCGTTGTGCGTACTAGTGGCGAACAGCGGATTAGTAATTTTATGTTGTGGCGCGCAGCGTATAGCGAATTTATGTTTATAGACAAGCCGTGGCCAGACATGACAAAAGAAGATGTAGGTTTGATATTAAATAATTTTGCCAGTAGAAGCAGGAGATTTGGAAAATAATGATAATAGGAATAATTATAGGATTAATTGTTTTGACGCTTTTAGTGGCGGCTCATGAACTTGGTCATGCGATTGTAGCGCGCCGAAACGGTGTTGTTGTTGAAGAATATGCTCTTGGCTTTCCGCCAAAGGCAATTGGAAAAAAAGTTAAGAAGAGCTTTTTAGGCAAAAATGTTGAGTACCGTATAAACTGGCTTCCTCTTGGAGGATATGTGCGTATGAAAGGTGAATACGATGCTTCTAATAAAAAAGGTGATTATGGTGCCGCTAGTTATTGGGCAAAAACTAAAATTTTATTTGCAGGCGTAGCTGTTAATTGGCTAGTTGCTGCTTTAATTTTAACTATTTTAGCTTGGATAGGACTACCTAAGATTATAGATAATCAATTTTCTATAAATAGTGATTCTCGAACCGTTATACTTGAGCCAGGTGAGGTTAGTATCGCTTCAGTTGTATCAAAATCTATCGCTGAAAAAAATGATATAAAAACTGGCGATAAACTTATTAGGGTAAATAATCAAAAGGTAGAATCTGCTGCTACTGTATCTAGATTAATCAAAGAGAGTTCAGATAATTCCAATAAAATTACTATTGAAATTGAGCGCTCAGGTAATAAAATTACTAAAGTTGCGCCTATTGGTAAAGGAGAAAAACTTGGTATAGCTATGGGTGAACGTAAGGCTCGCGAGATGCTTTACAGTACATGGTCGGCACCTATTGTAGGTATGGGTACGACATTACAATTTACAGGTATGACTTTTACGGGGGTTGGAAATATACTGGGTAAGTTGGTGACTGGTATAGTTGATAAATTTAATTCAAGCGAGATTGTACGCAATGGAGCATCTCAGAAGCTAAATGAAGTTAGCCAAAGTGTCACTGGCCCAGTAGGGATTTTGGGTGTAATTTTTCCACAAGCTGGTCAGATGGGACTGCAGATGATATTGTTTTTGGCGGCTATAATATCTATAAGTTTAGCCGTTATGAATGTTCTACCTATACCAGCGCTTGATGGTGGGCGTTGGCTTGTGATGACTATTTATAAGCTGCGCGGGAAAGTATTAACTAAAGAACGTGAAGAAAATATCCAAGCGATAGGCATGATAACTTTGCTTGCTCTAATGGTGGTAATAACCTATTTGGATTTTACTAAGTTAAAATAATTATGTACAAGAAAGATTCTATAAAAAATCCTATTCATAATAAAATTAATCGATCTAAAAAACCTCCACATATTAGAATTGGCATGTGTGTGGCGTACTGTATTTGGGTTATTACAGTATTTGTGGCGATAAATTACATAATTAGCGCAATTATAGGATTGATAGTTCGCTCTGGTCATGGAGATTGGCTAGGCAATGCTAACGTTGCACAAACTTTAGCATCTGTTTTTATCTATGTAGTTACAATTACTATAGCGATCTACTTTCCTTATAAACTATTTCATGATAAAACAGAGATAAAAGATCTAGGTCTAAAAAGAAAACTACCAAACTGGGTAGATATAGGTTTAGCGCCAATTGCTTATTTTACATCGTTACTTTGTATATTTGGAGTTATGTATTTGATTAAGCAATTTATACCTGGTTTTAATCTTGAACAGCGACAGCAAGTTGGATTTAATCCTTCAACAATCACCACACAATTTGAGCTAATTTTAGTTTATTTTACTTTGGCTGTTTTAGCTCCAGTCGCAGAAGAGACCTTGTTCAGAGGGTATTTGTTTGGTAAGATACGTCGTTATTTTTCAGTAGTACCGACTGTATTTATTACTGCATTTATTTTTAGCGTAATGCATTTGGGAGTTGGTTTTTTGACTGATTTACAGTGGAATGTAGCTTTGGCTACTTTTGTACTTGGTATTACCCTTGGGTGGTTGCGCGCAGCTACTGATAATTTATGGGCTAGTATAGTTCTGCATATGTTACAGAATACGGTAGCTTTCTTGCTTTTATTTGCAGTACCTTTCACTGTAGGTAGATAGTTTTGGTATAATAGGTATATTATGAGAAGGACAGAGCTATTTACTAAGACTAGTAAGACATCTCCATCTGGAGAGGTATCAAAGAACGCACAGCTATTAATTAGAGCTGGATTTATTGCAAAAGAGATGGCTGGAGTCTATGCATTTTTGCCCTTGGGTTTGAAAGTTGTCGAAAATATCAAAAGCATTGTTCGTGAAGAAATGAATAAAATTGGCAGCAAAGAATTACTTATGACAAACCTTCAGCGTAAGGAAGTCTGGGAAAAAACTAATCGTTGGAATGATAATATTGTTGATATCTGGTTTAAAACTAAACTAAAAGATGATACAGAAGTTGGTTTGGGTTGGAGTCACGAAGAGCCAATTGTTAATATGATGCGCCAGTTTATCCGCAGCTATAAAGATTTGCCAGTTAGTGTATATCAATTCCAAAATAAAATGCGTAATGAATTGCGTGCAAAAAGCGGTATTATGCGCGGGCGCGAATTTGTTATGAAGGATATGTATTCATTTCACGCTACTAAAGAAGATCTAGAAGAATATTATCATAAAGTCATGGAGGCTTATAAACAGTGCTACAGACGCTTGGGTGTTGGTGATGATACATATGTTACGTTTGCTTCTGGCGGTGCGTTTACTAAATTTAGCCACGAATTCCAGACTGTTTGTGATGCAGGTGAAGATGATATCTATATAGTACCAAGCATGAATATTGCTTATAATGCAGAAATTGCGCCAGTTAAGGCATCTGCTAATCCCGCCGCTAATGAGTCTTTAAAGCAGCTAGAGATTCTTGATGATGAATCTGTTATTGGAGCCGAATCTCTTATTAAGGCATTGAATATTCCAATAACATCAAGTACTAAATCAATGTTTTATGATACTGATAGAGGCTTAATTTTAGCGGTAGTGCGTGCTGATTATACTATCAATGAAGATAAATTAAAAACAGTAGCTGATGTAGAATGGCTAAAACTAGCTTCTGCAGATTCTGTTGAAGAGTCTACTGGTGCTAAACTCGGTTTTTCTGGCTTATATAATTTACCTACGGGTCCAGATATTAGATTAATCGTTGATGATTCATGCCGTGATATGGTTAATTTTGAAACCGGAGCTAATAGAACGGGGCAACATGCCTATAATGTTAATTGGGAGAGAGACGTACCTATGCCAGATCAATTCTTTGACATTAAGCTGGTACGCGATGGTGATATATCTCCAGAAACAGGCGAACCGTATATCCGCAAAAGAACGGCGGAAGTTGGTAATATATTTAATTTTGGAAGCCAAAAGACTGATGAAATGGAGTTGTATTATACTGATTCAAAAGGTAAACAGAAATCAATATTTTTAGGCTCTTATGGAATAGGTATAACCAGGATTATGGGTGTGATTGCTGAAAAACTTTCTGACGAAAAAGGGTTGGTTTGGCCTGTTGATATTGCTCCAGCTAAAGTTTACTTAGTTAGTATTGGTAGCGGAGATGTCATTAAAGAAGCTGATAGGCTTTATGAATTAATGAAAATCAAAGGTATAGAGGTTATTTATGATGACCGCGATGTACGCCCTGGCGAAAAATTTACCGATGGAGAATTAATGGGTATTCCACATATGGTTACTGTTAGTGATCGTTTAATTAAGACTGGTAATTTTGAACATAAGTTACGTTCAACGGGTGAAGTTAGTTTATTGACACAAGACGAGCTATTTGATACTATTTCACAATAGATTGACCAGGCTTTATAATAACTTGTTAAATGAAGGGGAATTAATATGAATAAGGTGTATCAGATTACCGAAGCTGGTAAAAATGAGCTGAAAGACGAACTTGAAACACTAAAGGGTCGACGTGGTGAAATTGCTGAAAAGATTGCTGAAGCACGCGATTATGGCGACCTAAGTGAAAATGCTGAATATGATGCTGCACGTGAAGAGCAGGGTATAGTTGAAACCCGTATTGCAGAGATCGAAAATATATTACAGAATGCGGCTATCATTACGGGTGGAATAAGTGGTCAGGTTGGCTTGGGTTCTGTGGTTGAGCTTATGACAGGTTCTAAAACTGCAGTCTATACTGTTGTTGGTCCAGTTGAGGCCGATCCTCTTGAAGGAAAAGTGAGCAATGAATCGCCTATAGGTGTAGCTTTGATGGGTAAAAAAGTTGATGATATAGTAGAAATAAATACACCTAAAGGTAAACTAGAATACAAAATTATTTCCATTAAATAGCTAATAATAGTAACTACATACTTATCTGTATGCTTGAGGTAAGTTGTTATCTGATGTATACTTAACCTAATTATGGCAACATTACAAGACTACAGAAATGAAAGATTACGCAAATTAGAAGAATTACAAAAGCTTGGTATAGATTCATATCCAGCTAGAAGCGAGCGCACACATACATGCAATCAGATCGTTAATGATTTTGAAAATCTAGAAGGTAAAGAAGTGTCCGTAGTTGGACGCGTGATGAATCTGCGTAAATTTGGTAAATTAGCTTTCATAGTTTTAAGAGACTCAAGTGGACAGGTTCAGCTATTTTTACATGGTCCAGATGTAACTGAGCTGGATGCTAAGCGCGGTATTCTAGGTATGAAGCAATTATCTTTGCTAGATTCTGGAGACTATTTGCAGGCAACTGGTATTGTTATAAAAACTAAGACAGGTGAGATATCTGTTGGTGTTCGTGAGTTGCGTTTATTAACAAAGTCACTTAGACCTATACCAGAAAAACTTGAGAATAAAGAAGAACGTTTCCGCCGTCGATATCTTGATATGAATGTTAATCAAGAAGTTCGCCAGCGATTTATTCGCCGTAGCAAATTTTGGCAGGCGACCCGTGACTTCTTGAATAATAATGGATTTATTGAAATTAACACGCCAGTCCTTGAATATACGACTGGAGGTGCTGATGCTAACCCATTTGTAACTTATATGGACGCTTTGGATAAGCAACAATTTTATTTGCGAATTAGCCAGGAGCTACCGCTAAAAAGATTGATTGGTGCTGGTTTTGAAAAGGTTTATGATCTAGGTCCACGTTTCAGAAATGAAAGTTATTCAGATGAACATTTACCTGAACATATTGCTATGGAGTGGTATGCTGCCTACTGGGACTGGCAGAAGGGGCGTAGCTTTATGGAGGATATGTATAAATATGTTCTCAAGGAAACTTTTGGTACGCTTAAGTTCAATATTAAAGGATTTGATATCGACATGGGCAGAGCGTGGGAAGTTTGGGATTATGCCGAAGTAATTGCTAAACATTATGATATTGATGTATATAATACAACTATAGAAGAGGTTACTAAAAAACTTAAGGAAAATAATCTTGAAGTTAAAAAGACTGATTCAATTCCTCGCGGAATTGACAAGCTTTGGAAAAATATCCGCAAGGATGTTGCTGGGCCAGTTTGGCTTGTAAATACTCCAAAATTTATTTCGCCTTTAGCTAAATCTAATGTAGATAATCCTCTCGCTGTTGAGCGTTTTCAGCCTGTAATTGCTGGTACCGAGCTAGGTAACGGCTATTCTGAGTTAAATGATCCGATTGATCAACTTAATCGCTTTACTGAACAGCAGGCGATGCGTGATGCTGGCGATGATGAAGCAATGATGCTTGATATTGATTTTGTGGAAATGCTGGAATACGGAATGGCTCCTACTTGTGGTTGGGGATATTCAGAGCGTGTTTTTTGGACTTTTGAGGGTGTAACTGCACGTGAGGGTGTGCCTTTTCCTCATTTAAAGCATGAAATTGATGAATCTACTAAAGCAATTTATTCTAATCTAAATTTAAACTAAACTATATGCTAAAATAAGATATATGCAGGTGTGGCACGCTATTATTCTGGGTGTAATTGAAGGTATTACTGAGTTTTTACCTATATCCAGTACAGGACATTTAACTATAGCTGAAAAAATGCTAGGGTACTCTATTAGTGATTCTAGTATTACAGCATTTACTGCAATTATTCAAAGTGGTGCAGTTTTGGCGACTGTGGTTTATTTTTGGAAAGATATTTCGCGGGTTTTAATGGCATGGATACGTGGTTTATTTGTAAAGAAATATCGCAAAAATAGTGATTATAAATATGGCTGGGCTATAATCATAGGTTCTATACCTATAGCTATAATCGGTATCTTATTTAAAGATGAGATTGAAACGGTTTTGCGTAGTTTATGGTTTGTTGCAATAGCCTTAATTCTATGGAGTTTAGTTATGTGGTGGGCGGATAAAAAGGCTAAGCAAAATTTACATGAAGAAGATATAACTTGGCGTGATACGTTAGCGGTTGGAATGGCGCAGTGTTTGGCGTTAATACCTGGTGTTTCCCGTAGTGGTGCGACGATGTCGGCTGGTTTATTGCGTAATTTTGATAGAGTGGCTGTTACAAAACTTAGCTTTTTCTTAAGTATACCAGCTCTCTCGGCAGCGGGTATTTTACAGATAATAAGTAAGCATTCTGTTATAGGGGCTAGTGTGGGATGGACTGCAACTATAATCGCAACCTTAATTTCTTTTGTTGTAGCTTATATTTCTGTGGCTTGGTTGCTAAAATTCGTAGCTAAACATGATTACTCGGTATTCATTTGGTATAGAGTGATTGTAGGAGTATTGCTACTTATAGCTTTAGCTACTAATTTTATTAGTGCAAATTAGATTTAGCTTTAGTATTGACGATGCGTAAAATATTTATTAATACTTGACAATATTTACTACTTTGTATAACATAGAACTATGAAAGAAGATAGTAATAATAAAGATAATACAGATAATACAGCTGGAACTGATCAGCAGTATCAAAAGGCTGTTAGTTACGCTGATAATTTATCTATTCAATTACGCAAGGGCTTTATTGCTTATTGCGTATTGGTAATTTGCGCGCAGCGTCCACATTACACTGGCGATATAATTAAAGTATTAAGAGAAGCGGAAATGGTGGTAGTTGAGGGGACTGTATATCCGTTACTAAGTCGTTTGTATAAAGATGGTCTATTAAAATATGAATGGCAGGAGTCTGAACAAGGCCCACCGCGCAAGTATTATGAAACAACTGAACTTGGCGAATACACTTGTCGGGAGCTAAAAAATCATCTAAAAAAACTAAATTTAACGCTAAAAGCTTTGGAGAAAGGATCTAAAAAATGAAAGAAATAACACGTATTCATCTGGCGAAAACGCCTTATGATATTGAATTGGATGCAAAAGAAGTTCTACAAAAATATCTATCCGAAATTAAGCAAATGATGGGTTCAGAGGATACGATGTATGAAATTGAAGCTCGCATGGTTGAGCTACTTGGTGAGCGTGGCGTTCAGAATAATGGAATTATAACTATGTCGGATGTGGAAGATTTACGCTCCAAAATGGGTCTACCTAAAGAGTTTTCGGATAGTGAATCTACTGAAGATAGTCAAGCTAATTTAACGCCAAGCAATTCACCTGCCAAACGTTTAATGCGCGACACCGATAATGCAATCTTTGGTGGAGTTTGTGCTGGAATTGCGGCTTACTGGGGCATTAATCCTCTGTGGGTAAGATTGTTATTTATAATTTCACCATTTATAACTTTTGGTACAGCGCTTTTAGTATATATTATAATTTGGATTAGTTTACCCGAGGCAAAGACTGCGGCAGAAAAATTACAGATGCGCGGCGAACCAGTAACTTTAGATTCTTTAAAGAAAGCTGCTAATAATAGTGAATCAAAATATCGTACTAAAGAAACATTAGCAAAGATTTTACGTATTTGCTTAGCTCTTGGACTATTTTTCACAACACTTGGACTTCTAGCTGTTTTGGTGGTAGGTTCAATTACGGGAATTATGGCAATGCCATTCATTAATGAATTTACTCATGCGCAGCCATGGGCTTGGGGATTACTTATATCATTAATAATTGCTGGAATTATGGCAGTGGAAATGTTTGGCGTACTAACATTTAGTGTGGCTAGGATGAAATTTACTAAAACTGTATTAATTACACTGGTTATTACATCTGTAATAGGTGTTTTAAGTATAGCTGGTATGGTTATAACTGGCAGTAAACTATCTAACGAAGTAGTGCAAGATAGACAAAGATTAACAAAAGTTATTCATGCGAAATTACCTAACAATGTAGAAGGCGTAAAATATGTAGAATTAGAAGGTAATCACATGACTAGTGAAATTATTCCTTCTTCAAATTTACGAGTTGAGGCTGAATATATTAACTATAAAGGTTCTGAAAAGCCTAAAATAGAAGTTGTTCGCGACGGTGATACTTTGGAAATAGAGTTATTAAATCGAAACAAACCGTGTAAAAATTCCACATTATTTTATTGTGTAGATTCGCCGGTGCATATTAAAATTTACGGACCAGTTAATTTTAAAAATGAGGATATAGATCGTGATAGAAGTTAAAAATGTAACAAAGATCTATAATAAAAAGAATGCCTTTACTGCGCTAGATAACATAAATCTCACAATCTCTAGTAATACGAGCGTGGCGATTTTAGGTAAATCTGGGTCTGGAAAATCGACCCTCATGCATGTAATCTCTGGGCTTGATAAACCACAAAAGGGTCAGGTTTTGGTTGATGGTGAAGACATTTTACGCCTAAAGCCACGAGCTACAGATAAGTTTCGAGCTAGTAAGATGGCGTTTATTTTTCAAAGTTTTTTCGTAGAGGGCGGAGAGAGTTGTTATAACAATGTTAGTCTTTCTCTGGAAACAGCTGGTGTACCAGTTAGAAAGCGCAAGAAATTAATTGAGCAGGCTTTGCAGTCGGTTGATTTGGGTGATAAAATTAAATCTCGTGCAAAAGATCTTTCTGGAGGTCAAAAGCAGAGACTTGCGATAGCTCGAGCGATCGTTGGTGAACCTAGAATTTTATTCGCAGATGAGCCAACTGGTAATTTGGATTCTGTAACTTCAAAAGTTATTGAGGATCTATTGTTTGATTATCAAAAGAAAAATCGTGCAACCTTAATTATTGTTACCCATGATGAGGAATTAGCATCGCGTTGTAATACGGTTATAAATATTAAAGATGGAAAAATTGTAAGTCAAAGCACAGAGGAGTCAAAGAAATGAGAACTTTAGATATAGTAGCTCGTGCGAGTCGTAATTTACGGCGTGCAAAAATGCGTACATTTTTAACCAGTGTAGCCATCGCGGTCGGAGGTTTTGCTATTACTGCTAGTTTAATGGCGGGTGAAGGTGCTCGCCAGTATGTAAGCCGTGTTGTGTCTGGAAATATTGATCCAAAAGGGTTGGTAATTACAAAAAGTGATGAAAACTTTACTACTGGGTCTGGTAGAAAACTACATGAATATGATCCAGATTCTGGTATATATAATGGTCATAATTTTAAAGCTGTTACTGATCAAGAATTGCAAAGATTGCGCTCTAGAAAAGACTTAAAGAATGTTGAGCCAATGTATCAAGTTCAGCCAAAATATATGACTTTTAGTGCAAAGCCAGATAAAAAATATGTTAGCGAAACAGTAATGCGAGATAGTGCAATTCGCTTGGAGGCTGCCGCTGGAAAGACTTTGGAAAAAGGTCTTCAGCTAAAGGATGGCGAGGCTGCTATACCAGATGATTATGCTGAATCTCTTGGAGTTTCGGCACAAAGTTTGATAGGTAGTAAAATAACTCTTAGAGTTGAGCAAATACCTCAAAGGATTAGCAATGATGAGATTGCTAAAGTTTATGCTGAACAAGGTGAAGAGGGTGTACGTAAAATTACCGAACCAAAAATTATGGATAAGAATTTTACTATTGTTTCGGTAGTAAAAAAGACTCCTGATCAAACTGGTAATATTTCACGTACTTATATTAGCACTGACTCTGCTAAAGAGCTCTCTGAATTTAGTACTTTAGGTACTGATCAGTATAAAAAATACATAACAATTATGGCAACTGTAGCGGACGGCAAAAATCCAGAAGACGTAAAACAAAAATTAAAATCTGAAGGCTTGAACGTAATGACTGCGAATGATATTCAAGGAATGCTATTTATATTTGTAAACTTGTTGCAGAGTATAGTGCTTGGTTTTGGTGTTTTAGCACTTGTCGTTAGTATATTTGGCATAGTGAACACACAATATATTTCAGTTTTGGAGCGTACTCAGCAAATTGGTTTAATGAAAGCTCTAGGTGCATCAAGGCGAGATATAGGGAGGCTATTCAGATATGAAGCTGCTTGGGTTGGGTTTTTAGGCGGTACTCTTGGCGTTATCGGTGCATGGTTTACTGGGTCAATGTTGAATCCTTGGATATCTAAAACTATAGGATTTGGAAATTATGACCTTTTGGTATTTCAGCCTATTGCAGGCGTAAGTGTGATCGCACTGTTAATTGTAGTAGCTATTATTGCGGGATTTTTACCAAGTCGTAAAGCGGCAAAGCTCGATCCTATTGAAGCACTGCGTACTGAATAGATAACTTTTAGTGTTATAATGATTGTATGTTAGATATTAACTATATTCGAGATAATGCTGGTCATGTACAAAAATCAGCTGAAAATAAAGGTTACAATCTTTCGATAGCAGAACTTTTGCAGATTGATGATAACCGCCGTGAACTTCAGAAAAAGGTTGACGCTTTACGTACCGAGAGGAATTTAATTGCAGCGGATGTTAAACAATCTTTGGGAAAACCCAGCGAAGAACTTCTAGCGAGAGGTAAACATGTAAAATCTGAGCTTGCAAATTTGGAGTCTGAATATAAATCTGTTCAATCTGATTTTGATGTAAGAATGCGGTCAATTCCTAACCCAGCTTTTGAAGATGTTCCACTTGGCGGTGAGGATGATAGTGTAGAAATTAAAAGACACGGCGGACAACCTGTTGGAGCAATTGATCATCTTGATTTTGCCACTAAGCATGATTGGGTTGATTTTGAACGTGGTGCAAAAGCGGCAGGTGCTAAATTTTATTATCTAAAAGGTGATTTAGCCTTGCTAGAAAATGCAATCATGCAATTTGCGCTTAATTTTTTGATTAATAAGGGCGCTAAATTTTTGACAGTACCTCATATGGTGAATACTAGAGTAGCGGAAGGAGCGGGTTTTGCTCCAAAGGGCGATGCTAGTGGTAATGAGTATTTTATTGAAGGTGAGGATCTAACTCTGATTGGTACAGCAGAAGCACCACTGACTGGTTATCATGCTGATGAGATCTTAGAAGAAAATGATTTACCGTTGTTTTATGTTGGCTATAGTCCATGTTACCGTAAAGAAGCTGGCACTTATGGTAAGCATGCTAGGGGTCTTTTTAGGGTGCATCAATTTAATAAATTAGAAATGTATATATACTGTTTGCCAGAACAAAGTCGTGATATGCATGAAAAGATTCTTTCTCTTGAAGAAGAATTGTGGCAGGCAATTGGTATACCGTATCGTGTGGTAAATATTGCCGCTGGAGACTTAGGCGCCCCAGCAGCCAAAAAATATGATATAGAATATTGGTCACCTGCTGATGAAAAGTATCGTGAGCTAACTAGTTGTTCTAACTGTACTGATTTTCAGGCACGTAATTTAAATATACGTGTACGCCGTAAGGATGGTTCTATAGAGACGGCTCATACATTGAATGGTACCGCTGTAAGCTTAGCGCGTTCACTAGTAGTCATTCTAGAAAACTTTCAAAATGAGGATGGCACATTAGCTGTGCCAGAAGTTCTGCAGCAGTACATGCAGAACCGAAAATATATATAAATATTTCGATAAACATAAATTATAAGTAAATATGGTATAATTAATAAGTAAATAAAACCATGTATGTCTAAAGGAGGACGCATGATTGAAGCATTAACAATCACCGGTATTAAGTATGATGTTGATGAAAAAACTAAAAAGTATGTAACTAAAAAAATTGGTACACTTGATCGTTATCTCCCGCGTCATGCTCGCAAGAGTGTGAAAGCTGCTGTTCGTATTGAGAAGATTGATCAAAAGGATGGCAATAAATACGAAGTAGAAATTGTACTAACAGTGCCAGAAAAGGTTATTACCGCTAAAGATACTACTATGAATGCTTTAGCTGCCGTTGATATTGTGGAGGCTAAATTGACTGGCCAACTACGTAAATATAAAGAAACCCGTCTTGCTCATGTTGGCAAACAAGGTATAATGGCTAGATTTAAGCGTAGTTTCCGCCGCGAGCAACAATAGACTTAATGATTCAAATAAACTTTACAGCCCTGGGATAATATTCTTGGGGCTGTTTTGGCTACCCCGCTATTTAAAGTTGAGCAGTAAAAGTGTATAATATATATCAGTTTTATAGATTCAGAAAATTGAGAGGGAAACTTTATGGTTAGTAGGCAGAAAGTGCTATCGAAAGTATTCGGCGATCCACAGCGTCGTATTATTAAGAATTTGGAAAAGCGTGTTAAAGAAATCAACGAGCTTGAATCTAAATATCAAAAAATGGATGATAAAGAATTGGCAGACCAGACCAATATTCTGAAAGAAAAGCTTAGTGATAAAAAAACAACCCTTGATACAATCTTGCCAGATGCATTTGCTTTAGTGCGTGAATCTAGTCGTCGTATACTTGGCATGCGACATTTTGATGTTCAGATGATCGGTGGAATGGTACTTCATGAAGGTAATGTAGCTGAAATGAAAACTGGTGAAGGTAAAACTTTGGTAGCTACTTTGCCTGTATATTTAAATGCTCTTGAAGGCAAGGGTGTTCATGTTGTTACTGTAAACGACTATCTGGCGCAGCGTGACGCTAGTTGGATGGGAGAGTTGTACAATTTTTTGGGCTTGACAACTGGTGTAATCATAAATGACGCGTCATTTATATACGATCCTGATTATGATAATGAAGCGCATGATGATGAAAAAATGCGTAAACTTCGTCCAGTTGGCAGAAAAGAGGCTTACAGTGCTGATATTACTTACGGGACAAATAATGAGTTCGGCTTTGATTATTTGCGTGATAACATGGTTAATGATGTTGAGCTATTACGCCAGCGCGAACTAAATTTTGCGATAGTTGACGAGGTGGATTCAATATTGATAGACGAGGCTCGCACACCGCTTATTATTAGCGCTCCTGCTGAAGATAATCCTGATAATTATATTAATTTTGCTAAAATTGCTAATAAAGTTGCAGCCGATAAAGCTAACTATATTCTTGATGAAAAACGCCGCTCTGTTAGCTTGAGCGATGAGGGTGTTGAAAAAGTGCAGAATATGCTTGGTATAAAAAACTTATACACACCAGATAATGTGCGAAGTGTTTACCATATGGACCAAGCATTAAGAGCTGAAACTTTATTCAAGCGAGATAAGGATTATGTTGTTACAACTGATGGCGAAGTTATTATTGTTGATGAGCATACTGGTCGTTTAATGCATGGGCGTCGATATTCTGAAGGCTTGCATCAGGCTATTGAAGCGAAAGAACAGGTTAGAGTGCAGAACGAAAGTATGACTTTAGCAACCGTCTCATTCCAGAATTTCTTCCGTTTGTATAAAAAACTTAGCGGCATGACGGGTACGGCGTTTACTGAAGCTGAAGAGTTTCAACAAATTTACTCACTTGACGTAGTACAGATTCCACCGAACAAGCCTATTGCTCGTATAGATAAGGAAGACTTGATATTTAAGACAGAAAAAGCAAAGCTAAAGGCTGTTGCAGAAGCTATTAAGGAATATCATAAATTGGGCAGACCAGTTCTGGTTGGTTCTGGTTCGATCGTAAAGAACGAACTAATTGCCAAATGGCTTGATAAAGAAGGTATCAAATACGAGCTTTTAAATGCAAAGAATAATGAGCGTGAGGCATCAATTATTGCTAAAGCTGGCGAAAAGGGAGCTATTACATTAGCTACAAACATTGCTGGTCGTGGTACGGATATTAAGCTTGGTGAAGGTGTAAAAGAGCTTGGCGGTTTGGTGGTTATTGGCTCAGAGCGTCATGAGTCACGCCGAATTGATAATCAGTTGCGCGGTCGTGGCGGGCGACAAGGTGATCCAGGTGAGACGCAATTCTATGTATCAACAGAAGATGATTTAATGCGAATATTCCAGGGTGAAAGAATAGCATCTTTAATGGATCGTCTAGGCGTGGATGAAGATACTCCGATTCAAAATAGAGCCGTAAGCAAGACTTTAGAAGCTGCTCAGAAGCGTGTAGAAGGCTATAATTTTGATACTCGTAAAAATGTTGTTCAATACGATAATGTTATTAACCGTCACCGTCGAGTTGTTTATGCTATTAGGCGTAAGATTTTAGAGGGCGATGATATCAAGAATGAGATTAACCGCCTAATTCGCGAGGCTATAAAAAGCCTAACAGTTGTGCCCGCTAAAAATAATAAAAAATTTGCCGAGGAGTTTGATGCATTATTCCCAATTGGTAGTGATAAAATTGAAAAAATTGGTGCTGAACGTAACGACAAAAAGCGATACAATATCGCGCTTAAGGCTGCTAAGGATTTGTATGCTGAGCAAGAGAAAATAATTACTCCCGAAACTTTACGTAAGCTTGAGCGCGAAGTTTATATGGAGGTCCTTGATCAACTTTGGATGCAACATCTTGAAAATATGCATCATTTGCGCGAAGGAATTCACTGGCGAGGTGTTGGTCAAAGGGATCCGTTGGTCGAATATAGAGTGGAGTCGCAAAAATTATTTGAAGGGCTACAAGAAGCGTTGCGGATGGAAACATTACGTATTATTATGCGCGTTCATCCAACAGATATTAAGGCTAAAAATGTAGATGATGAATATGAAACTGAACTTACTCGTTTAGCAGAAACAGCAGTTGAACAAGGGGTTAACGAGGCTACTAGCGTAACTCATGTTAGTGATGATGATTTCGGTAAAATCAAAAAGGATAAAACCACCGCTGAAAAAAATCATACTAAGAATGTTGCTCGTAAAAAGAAAAAAGCGCAACGTCAAAATCGCAAAAAGAACCGCAGGTAAGTTATGAAGCATACTGTTGAAGAGATTCGCCTAAGTAATGGGGCGCGAGGTCTGTTAATTGATGTACCTGATGCTACAGTGATGAATTTTGAGTTCCAATTTAGAGCAGGTAATCGTTTCACTCGCAGTAAAGATATATATGAAACCGCTCATATTATGGAGCATATGGCTTTTGGTGCTAATGCTAAATATAAAGACGAACATGAATTTGAGGCTGAGTTTACGAAGAATGGTGCCTATCATAATGCATTTACGAGTGATGTTAGCATGGTTTATGCGGCAGAATGTGCCGATTTTGAGTGGGAGAGAATATTACAGCTACAAGAACTCTCAATCTGTAGCCCTCGTTTTAACGAAACTGAACTTAAGGCAGAAAAGGGGAATGTTAAGAGCGAATTAACGGGTTATTTAGATAGTCACTTACATTTACTTTGGATTAAGATGCAACAGTTACTTGGTGAAGATATTTTGACCATGTCTGAGCGCCTTAAAACTATACCAAATATTACCTTAGATGATATAGAAGAGCATTATAAACGAACTCATACTAGCAATAATATGCGGTTTGCAATTGCGGGGCGTATGCATGGTCGTAAAAGCGCCATTAAGCGTTATCTAGAAGGATGGAATTTGCCAAAAGGTGAACGTTTTTCTGTGCCTGTAGATAAATTACATTCTGCGAAGCCTACTTTAATAAAGCGTAAAGAGTCATCAAATATTAAGTTTGGTTGGTCAATGATTTTGCCAAAAGTTCTTTCTGATGAAGAATATGTAGCTATGTCGCATTTGAATCATATTTTAACTGGAACTATGCATTCTTATATTTTTGGTACTGCTAGAAAACGTGGCTTGGCTTATGGAATGTTTAGTACGACAGCTAAATATCCATATTTTTCTAGTTGGGATTTTGGCGGAGAAGTTAACCATGAAACTGCAGCGCAGGTTTTTGATATTATGTACGATCAACTGAAAAAGGTTCTTAGTGGCGATGTTAAAAAATCTGATCTAGAAATGGCTAAAAGTTATATGCTTGGGCGATATCAAATGAATGCTCAGACAGTTGGCATGATTTTAAGTTATTACACTGGATATTATTTTCCAACGGATAAAGTCTATAAATATGATGATATTCCAGAGCGAATTAAGAAAGTAAAATTTAGTGATATGATAGAGGTAGCTCGTCAATTTATTGATGCTGATACTTGGTCATTAGCGATGGTCGGATCTGGTGAACATACTAAGCCTGCTGATTTAGCTAAAATAATTCAACCTTTATATAAAAAGGAGCTCTAAAGATGAAAATAGCAATAGCAGGATATGGTTTGGAGGGAAAGCAAAATTATAAATATTTCAACAAACCAGGCAATGACTTAACAATTGTAGATGAACGTGAAGATATAGATATACCAAGCGACGCAAAGTATATTACGGGTGATGGTGCATACGATGATATGAGTCAGTTTGATATGGTTATTAGAACTGCTGGGCTTAGCCCTTTAAAAATTAAAAAAGCTAAATTAGTATGGTCTGCTACCAATGAATTTTTTGCCAAATGCAAAGCACCGATTATAGGAATAACAGGAACTAAAGGTAAGGGTACTACTTCAAGTTTTATAACAAGTATCTTACGTTCATCTGGTAAGAAGGTTTATTTAGTTGGGAATATTGGCGTGCCGGCATTATCGGTTTTGCCAGATATACGTCCAGAGGATTTTGTGGTTTATGAGATGAGTAGCTTTCAGCTTTGGGATATTAAATATTCTCCGCATATAGCTGTTGTTTTAATGATAGAGCCTGACCACCTAGATGTTCACACTGATTTTGAAGATTACATTAAGGCTAAATCTAATATTCGGCGCTGGCAGAATTTGAATGATATCTGTATTTATCACCCTTCAAATCCATTTAGTCAAAAAATTGCTTCAGTTACACTCGCCACTATAGATCAAACAACTAAGGGTGATTATCTAAATAATATACATCGTTATGGTATTAAAGATGACGGACTTGTGTATGTTAAAGATGATTTTTTCTATACAAACGACCGTAAAATTTGCCCGATTAGCTGCGTTAAATTACCTGGTAAGCATAACCTAGAGAATGCTTGCGCCGCCATGAGCGCTGTGCTTGAACTAAGATTAGATATTTCAGATAATCAGTTCGCCGAGGGATTAAGATCATTTACAGGATTGCCGCACAGATTAAAATATGTTAGCGAAATTAATGATGTCAAATTTTATGATGATAGTATATCAACAACGCCAGGTAGTGCAATTGCTGCAATTAAATCATTTACTTCGCCAAAGGTTCTAATCCTTGGTGGATCTTATAAGGGTGGTGATTTTACTGATTTGGTAAAAGAAATAAAGAAAAGTAATATTCGTCAAATTATATTAATGGGCGATGAAGCAAATAGAATTGAACAATTTTTAAAAGATGCTGGTATAGTAAAATATGTCAATTTGGAGCGATGCTCAATGTTTGAAATTGTATCTAAAGCCGCCGCCGCAGCTAGTCCTGGTGATGTAGTTATCCTTAGTCCAGCATGTGCAAGTTTTGGAATGTTTAAAAATTATCAAGATAGAGGCGAAAAGTTTATCAATGCTGTTGATTTATTGAAGAGTGGAGAAACAATATGAGTGTACCGCAAATAGTAAAAGATGCCAATAAAAAAAGTGACTATATAGTTTTTTGGCTGTCAGTTATTATTTGTATTACGATTATAATCGCTACAGTTTCGCTTGGATTTATAGCCGCATTATATGCTGCACATGAAATTGATGAAAACGGTTTTTCGCAGTTCGAATCATTCTTTACGCAAAACATAATCTTTTTACTAACTGGTATAGCAGGATTTATGTTATTACTGGTTTCTATTAGGATAATGCGCCAAACTTATCTAGGGAACGCCTTGCAGGTAGAATATAGCGATTGCGTATGGCTAAGAAACTGGTCTAACAAGGTTGCAAAAGATTTAGAGATGCCTGAAGTAGAAATCATGGTAACTCAAGATCCAGTGATGAATGCTTTTGCTTTTGGTTTCATGAAGCCGTATACGATTGTGCTAAATTCTGGTTTGATACGCTACGCTACTGACGATGAGCTAAAAGCAATCATTGTACATGAGATGGCGCATATTAAATATGGTCATACCAAAATGGGCACCTATTCTAGTATTTTTAGATTTATGCCTGGTCTTGGGTCTGTATTTAGTTGGATACTTGATTTTTGGGGGCGTCGGTCTGAGTTTACAGCTGACAGGCTAGCTCTAGCTTATTTAAAGAGTAAAGAGCAGGTGAAGCGAGCACTAGTGTGCGTACATATCGGACCAGATATGGCTAAGTCATTTAATGATTTAGCTCAGCAGTGGCAAGTTTACAAGACGGACTCATCATTTAATCGATTTTCACAGACGTTTTCATCTCATCCGTTTTTGGTTCGTAGGTTGCAGAGAATTGATAGTTCAAACTTAATCAACGATACATTACCTAAAATTTCTGAATCTAATGATAAAAATAATACCAAAACAAAGGATGTTAAATATGGATCAGATTCATAAAAGGTTGGATGAATTACGTTCAGATTTCCATCATGTTTATGAAGGGCTTTCAATTAATGATGAGCGTGCCAAGTTAAAACAAATTGAGCAAGAATTATTACAGCCAGAAATTTGGAATAATCCATCTCATGCAGCTAAACTTAACAAAAAAGCCTCAGATCTTCACACTGCATTGCAGCCGTGGTTGGCGCTTGAAATGCAAATTAACGATATTACCGAGCTAATGGAGCTTGGCGGAGAAGAACTTGAGAAGGAATTTAGAGACCAGCTAACGGCAATGGAAAAGGATTTTACTAACTTAAAAAAGCTACTGGCTTTTTCTGGAAAATATGATAACTATAATGCCATAATTAGAATTACAGCTGGCGTAGGTGGTACTGACGCACAGGATTTCGCTGAAATGCTTGAAAGAATGTATTTACGTTTTGCTGAAAAATCTAGTTTAGAAGCTAAAATAGTGGAGCGTTCTTCTGGTGATGAGGCTGGCTTAAAAACTAGTGTTATAGAGATTAATGGTCCATATGCCTATGGAAGATTACACAGTGAACATGGTGTACATAGATTAGTGCGCTTAAGTCCATTTAATAGTGATAATTTGCGCCAGACTAGCTTTGCTTTAGTGGAAGTTTTGCCGCAAATAGAAACTGCAGACGAAGTTAATATTAACGATAAGGACTTACGTATAGATGTATATCGCAGTGGTGGCCGTGGTGGACAGGGTGTAAATACAACTGATAGTGCAGTTAGAATTACCCATTTGCCGACAGGCATAACGGTGGCGATCCAGAATGAACGCAGCCAAATTCAAAATAAAGAGACTGCTTTAAAGATTCTAAGATCTAAATTGGCGCAGATTCAGACTGAGCAACATGCCGAAACTATTAACGATTTACGGGCAGGCGAGAGTGCTAACTGGGGTTTACAAATTCGCAACTATATTTTGCATCCATACACTTTAATAAAAGACACACGTACCAAATATGAAGAGAAAAATGCTAAAGATGTGTTGGACGGTAAAATTGATGGCTTTATAGATGCATATATTGAATCGAACTTACAAGCTGATTTATAAAAAAGATTAGAATAGATTAATTAGCGCTTATCCTAAAAAAATGCTATACTGAGAGTGTATGATTTTGTTGGATAGGGTAACGAAGACTTATGATAAAAATCATAATCCTGCTCTAAATAGGGTTAGTCTACACATTAGCCCAAAGGAGTTTGTGATTTTGGTAGGTACAAGCGGTGCTGGTAAAAGCACATTGTTAAAACTTTTAACTCGTGAAGAAAAGCCGTCAAGCGGCAAGATTGTTGTAGGTGGAATTGATTATGATACTCTAAAGGATAAGCATATTCCGTTATTGCGCCGTAAGATAGGTGTAGTCTTTCAGGATTTTAAACTACTGCCGCAACGTACTGTATTTGAAAATGTAGCTTTTGCCTTAGAGATAGCAGGAATGACAAATCGCGAGATTAAAACTACCGTTCCAAAAGTTATTGAATTAGTAGGTCTTAAGGGTAAAGAGAAGAGTTTTCCTCATCAGCTAAGTGGTGGGGAACGTCAACGTGTGGCTATTGCTCGTGCTATTGTTCGTCAGCCAAAAATTTTAGTTGCAGATGAACCTACTGGTAATCTTGACCCAAAACATAGTTGGGACATAGTAAAATTACTTGAAAAGATTAATAAATATGGTACTACAGTACTGCTAACTACTCATAATGCCGAGATAGTTAATAAATTAAAACGTCGGGTGGTTGTGCTTGAACATGGTAAAATTACTAGTGATCAAGTACAGGGGAGTTATAAACAATGAGTCGAAAAAAGAAAATACCCGCTAAGGAATTTGCCTTACAAAAGCGTAAGCGCCGCCAGTGGATTACTTTTGTGCGTATGTGTAGATATGGTGTCCATAACTTCAGCCGTAATGCCTGGTTGACTGCGGCTGCTACGGCTATGATGACTTTAACTCTTTTTGTAATAATGGTATCATTAATTGCCCGAAATGTTTTAATTGACACGACTACTGTAATCCGTGATAAGGTTGATATTTCTCTGTATATTAAGCATGATGCACCACAGAAAGAATTAAATAAAATGCAAAATGACATTAGTAAACTTAATGGTGTAAAGACGGTTACATTTATTACGCCTCAGCAGGCTAGGCAAGACTATGTTGAAACAAACAAAGATCGCCCTGAACTTATTAACGCTTTAAATATAGCGAATACAAAATTTTCTAGTGTAATAAGAGTCAATTTAACAGATGTTAATAATACTGTATCTCTCGAAAAATATGCTGCTGAAAATAAAACTTATTTAAAATATAAAGATCCAAAAAGAGATGCTTCTTTTGCTGGTGATCGTCGGGTTGCTGTAGATAGTATTGGACGCTGGGTTAACTTCGCAGAAAAGATGGGGTTGGTTATTAGTATCGTCCTTATAACTATATCTTCGTTGGTTGTCTTTAATACTATAAGGATGGCTATATTTAATCGTAAAGAGGAAATTCAAATGATGAAACTTATCGGTGCTGATAAGGGCTTTATTCGTGGTCCATTTATAGTGGAGGCCATTGTGTATGGATTCATAGCAGCTGTAATAGCTATGGGGCTAGGAGTTTCTGGTCTTATGCTGTCTCGAGTAAAACTAGAGACTTACGGAATTCAGATTGAATCTACGATGCATATCATAATTGCATACGCACCTTTTGTTTTACTTGGATTGATTGTAATCGGCGCGATTATTGGTATCATTTCTTCTCTATTAGCAACCAGGCGTTATTTAAAGATTTAGTTTGCTTTTATAAACATAATCATTTTGTTGACAATATGTAAGTGCTTATAGTAATATAGTATTATATGAAACTACAGTCCACCACAATGTCAGTTTCGAAACAGTCTCTTGCAGCTCGTGCGGCTTATATTGCTTGTGCTGTTTTAGTTACTGTTTCGATGCCAATTCAGTTAAGTAAAACTGTTTTTGCTGATCAATATGATGATCAGATAAAATCCGCTCAAAACGAAGCGAATGAGAATAATTCTCAAGCTAACGAGTTAGCCATGATGGCATCCACTTACCAGGAAGAACTTAGGCAGCTAGAATCGCAATCGCGTTTAATTCAAGAACAGATTACCAAAAGCCAATCTAGGTATAATCAACTATCTAAAGACATTAAAACTAGTCAGAACAAAATAGACGAAAGTAAAGATGCATTAGGTGATGTGATTGTTGAATATTCTATTACACAGAGTATAACACCTCTTGAAATGGTGGCAAGTAAGGGTAATATTGCGGATGTTGTTGATAGTATTAGCCAGCAATCTGCTATGCAAAAGAAGCTTACTGAAACTGTAGATGAAATAAACCGTTTAAAGAAGAAACTTGAGGGTCAGCAGAAGGCTGTTCAACGCGAACTTGAGACGCAAAAAGCTCAGCGCGCTCAATTAGCTGCAAAAGAATCTGAGAAGCAAAAACTTATAGAAGATACTAAGGGCGAAGAGAATGCCTACCGCGAAAGGGCAAATGCTAATAATCTGCGCGTAGAGCAGCTTCGTGCAGCTCAGGCTGAGGCTAACGCTCGTGCAGCCCAAGCTGCTATGCGCAGCAATGGTGGTAGTAGTCAGGTGTCGATTCCAGCTGGCGAGCCAGGCGGCGGAGGCTATCCAGGTGCATGGGCGAGTGCTCCACTAGATGCTTATATTGATCCTTGGGGTTTGTATACTCGTGAATGCGTGAGCTATGTGGCATGGAAAATTCATAGTACCGGGCGTTACGTGCCACATTTTAATGGCGCAGGAAATGCTAACGAATGGCCATCAACGGCTGCGCGTCATGGTATTTCTAGCGGCTTTACACCAAAAGCTGGAGCAGCAGCGGTTATGAATATTGGTTATTATGGACATGTTATGTATGTAGAGTCTGTAAATGGAGACGGTACTATTACTGTAAGCGATTATAATTTTGCTTGGGATGGTTTATATCGTAAATACACTCGTTCAGCTGCAGGTCTTACTTACGTTTACTTCTAATATATAAAACGTTAAAGCTTTGTTATAGCGTACATTATGTTTGTGCGCTATAATTATATAGATGAGTGAGAAAGATACTAAATCAAAACGGAATTTTAGCACTAAATTTTTAATTCTTGCGGTTGTTTTTGCTCTTGCGGCTGGGCTACTAGCTGGTACTAGCGGTTCTAATTTGATAGTAGAAGCAGCTTCCCGTGTTGGCTTGAAAATTCCAGTCATGGCGTCAGATTCGCCAGATTTTAGTGATGCTAGAAGTATTTATTACATGCTTAAATCTAAATATAATGGTGATATTTCTAATGAAAAATTAAAAGCCTACTTGAATAAAGGTGTAGCCGCAGCAGCCGAAGATCCTTATACAGAATATTATACTGAGCAAGAAGCGCGCGAGTTAGAAAAAGACTTAGATGGTACTATAGGTGGCGGCATTGGTGCAGAACTAGGAATGCGCAATAATAAACCTACTGTAGTGCGTCCGCTGAAGGATTCTCCCGCCGAAAAAGCTGGCTTAAAAGCTGGAGATATTATTTTAGCAGTTAATAACAAGGCTACTGCTAATATGTCGATTGAAGATATAGTGCGGATGGTTCGTGGTGAGGTAGGTACTACTGCTAAAATCACTATTAGGCGTGGTAGTGAGCGTATGGATATTTCTGTTAAACGTGAAGAAATTACCTCTCCAGATATTGAAACGCAGATAAAAAATGAAATTGGTATTATAAAGTTAAGTCGATTCGGTACAGATAGTGCGGCGAAAGTTAGAGCTGCAGCTGAAGATATGAAACATCAAAATGTAAAGGGTGTGATCTTAGACTTACGTGGTAATGGCGGTGGATATTTACAGACTGGTATAGATGTTGCTGGAGTGTGGTTAAATGATAAAGATGTGGTTAGCGAAAAAGGAAAATCTAATAATCCAAAAACATTAAAATCGGGAAAACAGGCTATTTTAAACGGTATGCCAACGGTTGTATTGATTGATTCTAGTTCTGCTAGTGCTAGTGAGATTGTTGCGGGAGCGTTAAAAGATCATCAAGCTGCTACGTTAATTGGTGAAAAATCATTCGGTAAGGGTAGTGTTCAGGAAATGATAGATCTACCAAAAGGTGATATGCTTAAGGTTACGGTAGCAAATTGGTATACACCAAAGGGTAAGAATATTAGTAAAGAGGGGATAGAGCCTGATAAAAAGGTTGAGCTTTCATCTGATGATATTAATAATAACCGTGATCCACAATTAGATGCGGCGGTAGATTATCTACAGAAGTAAGACTAGGTATATAGTAACTAAAAGCTATAGTCTACTTCGTGAATAAATACCAGGTTTATACTGGTATTTATTTTATATTTTTGTGTTTTTTAAAACCGCTCACTAAAGAGCGGTTAAAAATATAATTCATTTATGATACTTAATTACAATACTGTAACCTGTGTGCGTGGTACATTGCGACCTGTAAATAAAGTCTTTTTTACCTTCTTAAAGGTTACTACGCCATCCTTAGCTGCGTGTATAGTGTAATTTCGACTCATATAAGTACCTTCGCCAGCAATCTTGGTTGCACCAGTTTGACGCACTAAAACTTCGCCTGAACTAACTTTTTGTCCGCCAAATCTTTTTACACCTAGGCGCTGCCCAGCATTATTGTGAATATTTTTACTCGAGCCGCCAGCCTTAACTTTCGACATTTAACTCTCCTTGATGTTCAATATATAATACAATCCTTTATATTCTACTCTAAAGCGTGATAATAGTCAAATATTATATTAACTAGACTATATCGGAAGTTGACAATTTTAATCATAAGGGTTAGCATTATATTTAGCTATAATGTAGGGAATAGGGTAGGTATGGATAAAACCAAAAAACTAAATGATACCAGTACTGGGAGTGGATCTAAAAATAGCTCCAGGGATGAGTTAGAGCGTGAACTTGCACGGGTTGAAAGTATAGAAGCAGCCTATTATAATAAAATGCCTACTAATGAGGAAACTATTTCTATCTCGGATACTGGTAAAGTAAATAAGCTTGAAGAGTCTCCAGAAGAGATAAGTGTTAAAGCAGAGTCGGACAAACCTCTGGTTAAGAATAATATTAGTGAGACTAAACAAAACATTACTCCTAAGCAAAAGCAAATTCCCGCTAGAAAACCAATCACTATAGGAAAACTAGAAAGACCTAGACATGATATAGGTACTAATAAGATAAAGCCAGAAAGAAGAAGTAAAACACGCACTCTCGGAACTTTTTTAGCTTTTATTTTGTTTTTTTCACTAATTGGACTAAGCGGATGGTTGTACTATCAGCAGTTATTGCTTAAGGATCAGTTAGAAACCACCCAGGATCAACTAAATAATCAAGAATATAGGTTATCAGAGGTTAGACTTGCAGGTGAGAGAAGAAACGCACTAGCGGGTGCGAATGGTTATATGGAAATACCTGAATGGAAAGTAAAATATAGATCAGATATAAATACCGCGGGTTCAGATAAGGATATAAAATATAAGTTTATGATTAATTCCACAAGTGGCGTAGAGTATCTAGGATTTTATTCAGCTGAATTGGCGCGCACTGCTACTAATCGTAAACTAATAAATAATTCACCTAGTATGAAGGCTGAGGTTTATGGCTGTGGTAAAGATGCTTATTTTGCCACTATTTATCGCGTGAAAGCAAATGATATAGAAGTAGATGGAAAAGTGAGTGAAGCTAAATTGCGTGAATTTTATAGATTTGCAGCGAATCCTAATAGCTCTATATATAAAAAGATTGGTGATTATTACTATCTAGCGACAGATACATATGTAACGGATGGTAATTTTAAATCTTGCCTACCAGATGGCTCTGAATATAAAAAAGAACAGGATAAAGCCAAGGATATTGCCAGCTATGCTAAAAAAATTGTTCAAAATTTAGAACAGTCCCAGTAGCAACTTATTAAGAAGAATACATTTTTAGTACTTATGTTTATCGGGATTTAATTTTGGTTAGAATTAGAATATCACGTGCTACAATTTGGTTTTCTCGGAAATAGAGTAGGGGATTTTTGTTGTGTAAATTATACCCTAGTTTATCTATATGTTTAATTAACGGTAATCTGTGAATGGTGTTGATTTCTGTATCACGCCATGCGGGTATTGCTATACATAAGGCCGTTTTTTGATTTATTTGTGAATGAATATTTTTTAGGAAGTTACTAATAATATTATTACAATTACCTTTGACTTGCTCTAATTTTGTTGGGTTAGGTGTTGAATTAAAGGGTTGTCCTAAATATGTTTCGCATATCACTGCATTTAATTCATTAGCATAGTTCCATGTATGAATAGTAGCATCACCTTGCTGTATATGTAGTTTATAAGCTTGACTCTTAGTAAGCCAGGCTATATTTTGTTGGGTATAATTTACCATCTTTGGATTTAAATCTGTACCGTATATTTTGGCACCACGTAAATAGGCTTCTTGCAATATTACGCCAGTACCACAAAACGGATCCAGAATGGCTGGCTGGCTTAGCTTTTTATTTAAAATAGATTGGCTTTTGCCAATAGCCATGTTATACATCATTAAAGCTAATTTAGGTGGTAGCATACCCACAAAAGCATCTCGCTTAGGTCTTGTTTGATCTCGTTTTGCTAAGGCAGTGATATTCTGTGCTCCAATACTTTCGGCAATTATTGTTCTGCTATTATGTTGAATTATGATAATTTCTTTTTTATTTTCTCTCAAACCTAACTTATTATGGTGAGATGTAGCAGTATTTAGAATCGGGTCGTTATTTGGTATTATACGCACAGTTCCGCCTAATTTTTTGGCATTAAACTTTATGGCGGCGCCTATTTTTTTAATCTGTGTTGTTTTTATATTAGTATTGTAGGCGCTAATTCCGATTGTTAGTTTAGATAAATCTTTTCTGATTACCCGTTTTGAATAAGAATCTATAATTTTATGCGATATTTCTGATATTTTCGCATTATACAAATTATAAACAACACGAGCCGCCTTTTGTGAGCCGCCCAAATTCTGAATATCTAAATGATCTATATTTACTAGAGCAGCTTCACTTCCAAATCTAGTAACTTTACCAGGATAAAGAGATTCCAACTCAGTTAATCCTAGCTCTGGTTGACGTCCTAAAATGCATAAAATCACAATACTAGTATACCTGATTCTTAAAATGTCGTATAATAATCATTATGATTAAGAGAGTTTCTGGGCGTGTATGGCTAAGTTTAGCTACGGCTGTTATTTTAGTGGTGATAATTTATCTTTCACGGCACGAGATTATGCAATCTTGGCATTTACTAGGCAAGGTTGATATGAGTATAATACTGTGGTTGATTCCGTTACAGTTTTTATCTTTTTATTCCATGGGTGCATCAATGTTTTCGTACCTGCGTGCTCAGGGTAGGGCGCGTCACATTTCTGCCCCAGATCTTGCTAGATTATCATTAGAAATGAATTTTGTTAACCATATTTTACCTAGCGCTGGAGTAAGTGGTGTGTCTTACATTGGCTGGAGACTCAAGTTTTACGGTATTTCGCCTAGTAAGTCGGCCGCTGCTCAATTGATTAGAATTGTTGCTACGTTCATTGCTTATGTAGTGATACTGCTAGTTTCTGTTACCGCTATGCTATTTGATGGCTCTCTAAATAGGCTAACGGTGATTGTAACTATAGGTCTAGCTATATTGATATTTGGTGTAGTTGCGATAGTTGTATATATTCTGGAGCATAATAAAAACTTCGAAAATACTGCCAAGAAAATCATAAATTTTGTAAATAAATCTATTCAAGTAATTACATTTGGGCGCCATAAGAAAGGTGTTAAATCTTCTAAGTCCTTAGCTGGGTTTCTAAATGAGCTTCAAAAAGATTATTGCCAGGTAAAGTCTAAGAAAAAGATGATAATAAAGCCATTTTTCTGGGGTCTTGTACTTAATCTATCTGATATTGCTATGTTCTACTGTGTATTTTTGGCACTTGGTCACCCTATAAATCCAGCGCCGTTAGTGGCTGCTTATGGTCTGGCTGGCGCTTCAAGTATTTTTATGGTTACGCCAGGCGGAGCTGGTGCATATGAATTGATTATGGTGGCGTTCTTGGCAGCTGCAGGTATTGATAATCAGGCTGGTATAGCTGCAATTGTATTGACCAGAGTTCTTTTAATGGCTGGAACAATTATTGGTGGCTATGCGTTTTATCAACAGGCGATAGTTAAGCGGGGTAAAAGTGGATGATACCGACGCTAACAGTTAGTGATTTTATCGCGATAACAAACCAGTCTTTTGAAACTATCTACCCAAGTGTTTTTATTGAAGGAGAGGTTGAATCTTTTTCTATAAATCAGTCTAAATTTGTGTTTTTCAATCTAAAAGATAAAGAATCAAGTGTGAACTGTTTTATGATGAAATTTGCTCTACATATTTCAATTGAAGATGGTATGTATGTTAGAGTTAAAGCTCGTCCAAAAATAACGCAAAAAGGAAAGTTTAGTCTAACAATTGACAGTATAAGACCAATTGGTGAAGGTAGTGTAAAAAAGAGTTTTGAACTTTTACGTGCTAAATTAGCCGCAGAAGGTCTGTTTGATGAATCGCGTAAGCGAATCTTGCCATGGTTGCCCCGTAAAATTGCGGTTATTAGTAGTAAACAAGCTGCTGGATATATAGATTTTATGAAGATAGCAGATTCGCGTATAAAAGGTGTTGATTTCATAATTTGTAATGCTCAAGTCCAGGGTAATGATGCACCTGAGTCAATCGTCAATGCAATTGAAAAGTGTAATAAAATGTCTAATCTACCAGATGTTATAGCTATAGTGCGCGGTGGAGGTAGTGCAGATGATCTAGCTACTTTTAATGACGAGAGGGTAGTTCGTGCAATTGCCGCTAGTCGAGTTCCTGTTATAACTGGAATCGGGCACGAGATAGATACAACTTTGGCTGATCTGGTGTCTGATATAAGAGCTGCGACACCCACTCATGCTGCGACAATTTTATTACCTAGTTTAGATGATGTGCGGTTGAAAATTAGGCAGAGTATTTTACGAGTTAAACCCACTTTACATCAAATTATATCAGATAATAAAGCGCATCTTCATAGTAGAAAGCTAACTGCGAGATATCATATTTTAAATTATATTGATCTTCAAAAAGCCAAAATTGCCGCACTTGGCAAAATAGCAAAATCATTAGATCCGCGTAATGTTTTGGCACGCGGTTATGCAATTATGCGAATGGAGAATGATATTTTATCTAATGGCGCACAGATAAATATTGAAACTAAAGATTATTTTATAAAAGCAAAGGTAATAGACTATGAAAGAAAATAATTTAACATTAGAAGAAAAGATAGCAAAAATTGAGCGAGAAACTGCCTGGTTTGAGGGTGATGATTTTGTGTTTGAGAAGGCAATTGAAAAATATAAGGAAATTATTGCTTTAGTTGCAGAAGTAGAAAAGGAACTAACTGAATTAGAGAACACAATAATAGACTTAGAGGATAATTAAGATTCTATGGTAGAGAGTGTAATAGGTATAGTAGTAATTTGTGTGTTGATTTTTTTATTAACGGCATTATTTGGTGCGCCCTATGTTCCTACACAGAGAAAACAGATAGAATCTGCTTTTACTAAGTTACGTCCATTTAAAAGAAATGATGTTCTGGTAGATTTAGGTAGCGGCGATGGTGTAGTTTTATATGAAGCTATTAGAGCTGGTGCTAGTAAGGTGATTGGCTATGAAATAAATCCAATTCTAGTATTAATTTCATGTTTGCGACTACGTAGTAATAGAGGGCGATTTACTATTTTTTGGCGTAGCTTTTGGAGGATTAATGCGCCTTCTGATGTTAGTATCGTTTATACTTTTGGTGAGTCGCGTGATATTAAAAAAATGTATGACTTAGTACAAAAATGGTCCAACCGGTCTGGGAGAGAAATTGATTTTATAAGTTATGGGTTTGAAGTGCCAGGATTCAATTATTCTAAAAAAGAAAATGCCCACTTTTTATACAATATAGTGCCTTTACATAGCCAAAAAACATAAGTATAATGACATCATGGATAATGTAAATAAACAACATGGTAGTGTAATTTTGGGTGTTTTGCTAGCTGTAACTTCAATTTTAGCGTTGGCTTTTGGCGGTCTAGCTATTTGGGCTTATATGCAGTATAACACCGCTAAAACAGATGTAGATTCTCAAATAAAGGTAGCGGTTATAGATGCAGAACGTCGCCAGTCTCAAAAGGAAGAAGCAAAATATGCTGAGCGCGAAAAAGAGCCAAATCTTGAATTTTCAGGACCAGCTGATTATGGTAGATTAACCTTTAAATACCCTAAAACTTGGAATCTTTATGAGGCAACCGATGTTGAATCTCGTGGTGGTGAATATAGGGCGTATCTACATCCCTCAAAGGTCCCTCCAGTTGTTGCTGATCAACAATTTGCTTTGCGCGTAACTATTGAAAACAAGGAATATGATAAAGTAGTACAGCAATATGATGCTTTGGTTAAAAAAGGTGATTTGCGTAGCTCTAGTACAAGTTCTATGGGCAATACAGGCACTCGCTTAGATGGTAATTTTAGTAAAAACATACGCGGTTCAGCTGTTATCTATAAGGTTAGGGATAAGACCGCAACTGTACGTACAGATGCGAATGAAACGTTTAAAGCTGATTTTAATAAAATTATCCAAACTATTAATTTCGAATAAAGTAAATAATATCTGCCAATTATTTTAGGATGATTATTTTGTTGCCATGCTAAAATGAATATATGAATGAACGGCTGCAGGGTAGTAATAGCGATAGATCGTTTCTAGGTGATTATTTTGACGTAGTTGCTGCTGCTCATGAATTGAAGAGTCCAGTCGCCTTAATTCGTCAATTGGCGCTTAATCTGAAAGATTTAGATAATTTAACCGAGTCTACTCGTCAGGATTATATAAGTAGAATTATATTGACCAGCGAACGTTCGTTACGCTTGACTAGTATTTTAACTCAGTCAGAAAAAATAAATGAAGAATTATTTAATACAGAGCCTATTAATATAAAGCAGCTTTGTGAAGACGTAGCCCATGAGCTAACGCCTCTTTATAGAGCTTATGGGCGTAAAATTATGGTCAAAGGCCGCCGTTCTGCGCCTTTAGTGGTGGCAAACCGTGATCTTCTTCGGCGAATTTTACTAGGTTTTGGTGATAATGCTTTACATTATTCAAATAAAGAAGCTGTATTTAATCTAGCGCATAACGCTAATAAAATTAGGGTTGGATTGCGCGATTTTGGTCCCTCTCTTTCTGGTATTAATATAAATAATCAGATTAAGCAACAACGAATTTATCGTCCAGAAAGCAGTGGTTTGGGGCTGGTTATTGCTAAGCGGTTCGCTGATGCCATAAATGGCAATATTGGCACGATTCGCCATCGGAATGGGATGACATATTATGTGGACGTTATAAAATCGGAGCAACTATGTCTATTGTAGATAAGCCAAAAATTCTACTGATTGATGATGATATATGGCAGAGAGATATTTACATTAATGTTTTAAAAAATAATTACGAAATTAAATCTACACAAAACTTAAATAATGCAATAAAACTAATTGAAGCGTGGTCACCTCAGCTAATAATTGCTGATGTTTTACTATCTGGTGAAACAATATTTACTCTGTTAAATGAGCTACAATCTGATATGCATCTTGGCAAAATACCAGTCGTTATTATTACTAACATAGCCGACCGTTTATCTGGAATAGATTTAAAAGCTTATGGTATTAATTATCTACTTGATAAATCTAAAATTACGCCACAAGATATTTTGGCAGCCGCGAGGCGTATATTATGAAATCTGAAACTACTGAAGCAATTGTACTTAGACGCACAAATTATGGTGAAGCAGATAGGATCATTCAATTTTCAACACCGCTTGGCCGCCGCAGTGCAATGGCGCGTGGTGTGCGTAAATCAAGATCTAAACTGGCGGGTGGGGTTGAGCTTTTAAGCCTTTCACAAGTAGTCTTGCGCCATGGTAGAGGTGAAATATCTACGCTCGTACAGGCAAGAATGATCAAATTCTATAAGAATATTTTAGATAACTATGATAAATTACAATTTGCCTACGAGGCAATGAAAATGGTGGCGTATTCTAGTGAAATAATCGATGAACCAGGATGGTTTAGTATTTTAAAGGAAACCCTAGAAGCGCTTAATAATAAAACGGTTAATTTTGCTCTAATAAAAACCTGGTTTTATTTAAACTATGCTAAACTTTTAGGCAATGAATTGAGTTTAGTAAGTGACGTATCTGGACAAGCGCTTAGTCAAAATAGGCGTTATATTTACGATAAAATAGAGCATGGTTTACGCCATAGCGGGAGAGGCGAAATTACGGCGGATCATATTAAATTGCTTAGATTAATGTCTAGCTACTCGTTACGCGTTGTAATGCAGGTTGGTGGAATTGAAGGTATATTGCCAGATTGCTGGCTAATTGCTCGTAGTCATGCTGAACTGAACAAGTAAAATCATGCTATACTAAAATGCAGAGAGTAAAAATTTATTGCGCCTATTGTGCCTCAAACACAAGGAAGAGAAAGGAGACTTCTTGTGAATCAAGTAAAAATGGAAGATATTATTAGCCTATGTAAGCGCCGTGGTTTTATTTATCAGGGTTCAGATGTTTATGGCGGTCTTTCTGGAACTTGGGATTACGGCCCATTGGGTGTGCAGTTGAAACGCAATATTATGCAATTGTGGTGGCGCAGGTTTGTTGATGAGCGTGATGACATGTACGGCGTTGATGCAGCAATTTTAATGAATCAGAAGGTATGGAAAGCTAGTGGGCATGTTGATACTTTTGTTGATCCGCTATGCGAGGATACGGTTAATCATCGTCGCTATCGTACTGATCATATTCTCAAGGACAATGGCATTGATGCGGACGGCATGACGATGGCAGAGATGGACGCGGCGATTGCGGAAAAAGGAATTAAAAGTCCTGATGGCAATCCATTGAGTCAGTCGCGCACGTTTAATATGATGTTTAAAACGCACGTCGGCGCTACTGAGAGTGAGGAAAGCATTTCCTATCTTCGCCCCGAAACTGCTCAAGGTATCTTCACCAATTTCAAAAACGTCGTCGATAGTTTTTACCCCAATTTGCCGTTTGGAATTGCTCAGCAGGGCAAGGCCTTTCGTAATGAGATTGCGCCACGCGATTTTGTCTTCCGTTCCCGCGAGTTTGAGCAGATGGAGATTGAATATTTTGTTGATCCTGAGCATTGGCAGGAGGCGTTTGACGAGCTACTGGCGGCGACGCATGCCTTTTTGGCAGAGCTAGGTCTGAAGCCAGAGCACATCCACGAGCTAGATGTGCTGCCAGAAGATCGAGCACATTACAGCAAAAAAACTATCGATATTGAATATGATTATCCAATTGGTCGTGAGGAATTGATGGGTATCGCCTACCGGACTGATTTTGACCTGATGAACATCCAGCGGGTCAGTGGCAAAAGCATGGAGTACACCGTCAAGGGGACGAACACAAAATTTGTACCACATGTTATTGAACCTAGTTTTGGCGTGGAGCGAGCGCTGATGGCGGTGTTATCGGGCGCGTACCGTGAGGACGAGCAAAACGGTGAAAAGCGGGTGTATTTGGCGCTGCCAGAGCATTTGGCACCAGTCAAATTTGCCGTTTCGCCGCTGCTCAAGAACAAGCCAGAATTGGTGGAAAAAGCCCGTGAAGTCTACGCTGAGCTCGCCAAGGCGAACCCTGGCCGGGTGATGTGGGACGACAACGGCAACATCGGCAAACGCTACCGCCGCCAAGACGAAATCGGCACGCCGTACTGCGTGGTCATCGACTTCCAGACGCTGGAGGACGGCACCGTTACTGTGCGCGAGCGAGATACGACGGAACAGAGGCGGGTAAGTATTGAGGAAATATAATAATGTCCAAAAAACTAACAAGGGATAACTCCCATAAAGAAAAACGCCTCTTTGGGGAATATCGAAGAGCCTATTATGAAGATAATAACCTCGCCTTAGCTCTAGACAAACTGGAAGAATTATTAGAAATAACTAATATCAAACAGTTTGTTTCGTATCTTATAGTCGATATATACACTCAAATGGGTAAACCCGCTAAAGAGGCGTATGAAGTTGCAAATAGAGGCATTCAATATCAGCATCCTTTTTCTGGACTACACAAACAGCATGCTGAATTAATTCTTGTTGTTGGCGATGGTGATAAAAAAGATCTTGAGACTGCGCTATCGTCTATAAATGAGGCTATTCGGCTATATAACCAGGAAAGTATCGACGAGTATGTCGACGATAGCATAGTGCGTGATGCTGATTCATTAAAATATTGGTTTGACAATAAAACTAAGACTCGCATGGAGATGGCAAATTTACAAAGTGACATCAGGAGCCTCATATATAGTCGTACAATCTATGATGCTGTGCAACAAATTTATACCAAAACTGAGGGAGATGTAAAGCGAATGAAACGTGAGATGGCTCAAGAAAAACAGAAAACTCTTGAACTATTGGCGCTTTTCACGGCAATTATTGCGCTAATTTTTTCAAATGTCCAAGTGTTACAGAAGGAGGGGGAATGGTGGCATATTCTTGTGGTAAATGGATCCTTGCTAGTTGCACTAACGTGGATTATATTTTTAGTTTCAAAGATTGGTCGTAAAAATAAGTAGGCTATAGGAGAGCTATAATTACTTTCATGTCAAAAACTACTAACGGACATATAGTCACACAAGGTTTAGATGGAATAACTCGTTCGGACTATTTATACCGCATCTCGCTCAAAGCCTTGATCTACAATAATACTGGGCAAATTTTGGTCGTTAAGGAAATTAATCGGACGTATTGGGATTTGCCTGGTGGTGGTATGGATTTTGGCGAGACGATTGAATCGTCGCTGAAACGCGAGCTGTACGAAGAGGTTGGCTACAAGGGCGGTTTGCGTTATCAACTTTTTGACGCGTCGGACGAGATGTATATTGAGCGGATTGACGCTAATCAGATCTGTTTTTATTGTCGTGTTTGGCCAGAGAATTTTGATTTTATACCAGGTGAAGAGGGTGACGAGGTAATGTTTATTAACCCTGAGGAGTTATTGCTTCAGAAGGGCAAGATTGATGCGCCAGCTCGAGCGTATAGAACTCATATGAAATGGCAGGAACTATATAATAAGCAGTAAGTATTGTAAAGATATATTTAATAGATGTAATAAATAAGGGAATATTTTATGACAAAAATACTCGCAATAATTTCCACCCACGGTAACGAATTATTAGGCCCAAATTTGCTGGCGTATATGCTCGCCAAGCGGTCTAAATTGTTGGAAAATATAGAGTTCATCATAGCTAATCCGTGTGCTTACGCAAAGAATGTGCGGTATACCGAGTCGGATTTGAATAGGAGCTATGGGCTTGGTTTAGATACTTATGAGGGTCAGCGTGCGAAGACTATTGAGGAGCGGATTCGGTTACTGAGGCCGGAGTTGGTATTGGATTTTCATACGACCACTGCCGAGCAGCTAGATTTGTTGATAACGGCAGATAGAAATAATGAAGTAGTACAGAGATTTATCAATGCTAGTGCCATAAAAGATAATTTAGTGGTCTCGCCATTAAATGATATCACTACAGTGGCGCAGAACTTTGTGGCTTATGAGGTGTCTAATTCGCGCCTGAACGATGATTTGTACAAGCAGATATGCACTGATATAGAAAGATACTTGAATGGGAAGATGGTTGACCAGGAGAGAACTTTTTATAAGATGATAGGAAAAATTCTGCCAGAGGAAGAAAAGAGTATAGACGGTCTTGAGAATTTTGTCTATAATGATGAACTTCAGGCTATTCCTTCGTTCCTAGGCTCAAAAGCCTATAAGCAGGATGGAACCTATGCTGGATTTAAATTAGAGAGGCTTGTTTGAAACTATGATATAAGTTTTGTGGTTATAAACTAAAATAGCCCCATTATTTTAATTGAGGCTATTTTAGTTTGATGTTAGATTTACTTCTTTTTACTGTGTGACTTAACAGCTATCTTCTTTGGCTCTGGTGCTGGTGTTACTGGTATAGTGACCTTTAAAATACCATCATCCAAATGCGCCTCTATGGAATCAGCGTCAGCGCGTTCTGGTAATTGAACACTACGGTAAAAACTGCTGCTTGATTCACGTACAACGTATTTTTTATCCTTATCTTCTTCTTTTTCATGGCGCTCGGCTTGAATTACCAAATTACCATGTTCTACTGAAATATTAACATCATCTTCATGGAAATTTGGCAAATGAGCCTCTACGACTAATGAATTATCTTTAAGATACACATCAGTAGTTGGTAGTCCAACCGAGCGCATCTGGCGTGGTGTCCAGCTATCATCATTAAAGAAACGGCGTTGCAAAGCATCCATCTCTGCAAATGGATCGAATCGAACGAGTTTATTCATTTTATATACTCCTTTCGTTTAGTTTGGTGAGCTTTCGCTCTAATTTTATTGTAATTTTTTAGCACTCATATGTCAAGAGTGCCAAACATAAGCATAATAAATATTAGTTAATTTTGCATAAAATAAAAAATTAATTATAATAAAAGTTTATGATTAAACCTTTTTTATTGTTACAGTCACGTCCAGAAGATTCCGCTTCAGATAGCGAATATAAGGCTTTTTGCCATTTTGGTGGATTAAATTCAAATGAACTTGAACGCCTAAGATTAGATGCTGGCACTTACCCAAAGATTGATTTAAATAAATACAGCGGAATAATTATGGGTGGAGGTCCAGCTAATTTTGCTTATGATTATAGTGAAAAATCAGCTGATCAAATCAAATTTGAAAACTACATACTACCATTGATGCGCCAAATTATTGATGAAGATAAACCATTCTTAGGGGCTTGTTTGGGTATGGGAGCGTTAGTTTCAGCCCTTGGTGGAAAGCCTAGTTTTGATTATGATGAAGATATTAGTGCGGTAGACGTCTATTTGGAGTCTGCTGCTAAAGATGATACTTTGGTGCATGATTTACCAGGTAGCTTTAAGGCCTTTGTCGGTCATAAAGAGGGGGTTGGTAGTATAGAAGGTCTGAACAATTGTGTAGTTCTAGCGAAATCAGAAAAATGCTTACAGCTGGTGCGTGCTGGTCAAAATGTTTATGCAGCTCAGTTTCATCCAGAATTAGATGTTGAAGGTTTAATTTTACGGATTAATATATATAAATATGCTGGTTATTTTGATCCAAGTGAAGCTCAAAATATAATAGATAAAATCACCAAAGAAAACATCACAGAACCTGTTAAAATTCTAAGAAAATTCATTGATAAATACGCCGTAAAGTTAGATTAAATTATTATGCTAAATATAGCCTTTAACTAGCTATTATGGTAGAATGTAAGTACCTTATCATTCGATTAGGTAGTTCTTCTATAAGTTGAGGTGATTTTATGTCTACTAAGGTAGATACTAAACTTGATATTAGCAAGATTTTAAGCATGCTTTCCAGTGCTTATTCAGTATATGGTTATGGTTGGAAGCTTAAAATATCTGCAAAGAAAAACCACAATCGCAAGTCACATAAGCAATTAAAATTCTTAATTGCTGAAGAAGACTGTCCAGAAAGTGTTAAGCAAAAAAATGCTTACAGTAGCATGGATAGTAGCCGCGATAAGAGTCTGCATGTTGCAAAAATAGCAAAGCGAAGGCTGCGTAATTTGGAGAGTTCTACTAAATCGGCATATGAGGCTGATTTAAAGGTTATCGCACGTGATATTAATGCACGTAATTTGCACGGTGAATCTTTTGAAGATATCTGTGATGATTACGATTGCAGCGATATGTATACACATGCTGATAACTATAATTTTAACCAGGGGCGTATAGCTAAAAGTGTAAATATAGCCAAAGCTGGATTTCAACGCGCTCGCTCTAATCGTCGCAAAGTCAAGAAAAGCGCCATACGCTCTTACGCGCAATGGGCTGGCTACTTGACAGAGGAGGTGGTTAAAATTTTGGGGATTCCAACACATTCTCAGGAATGGGTCATTATAAATAAGGGCCGTTACCTTTATCACGGGAGTGGCGCTAAAGAAGCCGCTCTGCATGTATATTTTGGCGATAAATGCCACGATATGAAAGATAAAGGCCATGGCCATTATATTATTGGCTTGGAATCTGGTAAAATACTATACGCGCGCAATATGTGTGGACCTCGAGGGCCAAAAAATAACACTACTAGCAATATGCCTAGCAGTGATTCATCTAATTATCTATCTCGACCGTGGTTACGTGTTATTAATAGTATACGCAAGAATAGCTCTACTGCAGATGATTCTTTTCGCAAGGTCTCTAATTCTGTAAGTAAAGAACTTACAATAGCCTAAACTTATAACTTCGCTCAAAGAAAGGAGTGGATAAAACCTGTTTTAAACAGGTTTTTTATTTTGAAAAGATATGACTTATTGATATAATTTAGAACTATGATTTCTTTTATAAGATTATATAGAATTTTTCTAGTTAGTGCTTCAATGGCAATATTAGTTGTGGCTTTAAAATATGTTTTGCATATTTTAGGTTTTGAGCCAGTGGAGCAATCTTCTCTTCATAATGGCGTTATTTCTAGTGTTACATTTGTCATTGGTTTTTTACTTTCGGCTACAATTGCAGATTACAAAGAATCCGAGCGTATGCCATCAGAATTTGCTGCTCAGGTAGAAAATATGTATGATGATGCCGCATCTATCTACCAAAACTATCCAACCTTTGATATTGAAGGATTCCGCAGTCAAATGTATAAAATCGCTACTGGATTTACAAAGGATGCCCGCCGTCGTTCATATGATGTACGAAACGATATACGGGGATTATTGCCATACTTTGCTGAGATGGAAAAGGGAGGAGTGCCAGCTAATTTTATAGTTAAACTAAAGCAGCAACAGATGGCGCTTTTGCGTAGTCGTCACCGTGTAAATTATATCCAGCGTATTAAATTTATACCTTCTGCTACTATTTTGGCTCGTTCTATAGTTATTGTTTTAATCGCTTTACTACTTGTTACGGATATAAACCCATTTTATGGTGGTTTGGTTATGATTGGGTTAATTAGCTTTATATTGATCTATATGCTCATTTTGATTAGAGTTATTTCTACGCCGTTTCATAAAGCTGGTCGTACACAAGATGATGTTAGCCTTTTCTTGATTAAAGATGCGGTAAATTATCTAAAAAATCAAGCAAATAAAACTAAATAGTTATAAAATTAATCTCAGTTTGACAAATTAAAATACTTGGCATATAATTACTAACCGTGTGAACTTTAAAATAACGAATCCTGTAATTTTGTCATCTACCTAAGGAGACTATTATGTCATCTTTACAAAATCGGGCTGCAAAGCCAAAGTCCAAGAAGAAGGGAACGTCCGTCGTTTCATGTGTGGAGAAATTTCTTCACGACGGAAGTGCAACTCCTGCAATGAAAAAAACTGTTCGCAAAGAATTGGAGGACCTGAAATCTGAATTTGAGGCTCTCATGAATAAGCTCAGTTCTGCGGGTGAAAACAAAGCAGAAAAAATCAAACCCAACTATCACTATGTTGATATGTTTAAGTCCATTTTCGATGCTGCTTCTAAGGACATTGAATCGAATTTGAAGTTTATTCCTAAGCGTAAGCCTGACAGCGAAGGGGACGTCAAGTACTTTTCCAAGATTGTATTGGATAAGGCTTATGATTTCATGGAGTTTGTCGAAAATGTTGAAGAGATCGCAAATCTCGATCCCGACAAATGTAAACCCAATGAGGCAGATGAAAAAGCTAAAAAAGCTCTGAAATCTGTTCAGGATAGCGTCTCGCTCTCGCACTTGGTACCCAACTCTAAGGTCTGTCATCAAGAGCCAGAAGTTTTGCTTGTGAAAGAGGATCTTGTAGGGTGTCACACCCAAACCGTCTAAGCCTATAACTATTGTAGTTGTTAGGCGAAAGGGTTTCGTTAAATAAAGTTCATATGCCCCCGTTTTACGGGGGTTTCTTCTTTGCTAAAGTACTTAATATTGACAAATATCAATAATTGATATATAATATGCATCGTAGAACCTTAAAATATAACTCAATAGAGGAGTCTATACGTTTAGGCGTGGCAGATTAGCTATTTAGTTAGGTAGCGTGTCTGCTGCGCCTAATTCTAGCGTAGCAAATACCTTCTATACCACCAAAGGAGTGATATTTATGACTGCCAAGCCAGTCTATAATCCGATAGAATCGGTGTCTACGCTTGCTAGTGTGATTCATGACATAAAACAGGCTTATGGGAAAGACGTAGAAAGGTTTCAACCTGGTATCGTTTCCTGCCGATCTCTTGCAATTTTTAATCCTCTTATGGATATTTGCATGGAAAAATCTGAAGAGGTACTTAACGGTAAGGGATTAGATTCCTGTTATGACATTATTTGTGATAATGTCCGTGCGATGGAGGATGATTTCGAGGAATTGCGGAATTTTCTGCTTATGGGCACTGCTTTCAACTACGGCTGTAGTAAAGGTGACTATGTCGATCGTTGTCATTTTCTTCTCAATCAACTAAGGTCCTCTATTGAATGTGTTGTGTTTTATCCTAATGTCTGTATTGGTCGTTTGGTACGAGACGCAGCATAGTAAAGGTCTCTACGTGCCGCCTTGAGGTATTTATATTCATGAATATATTTATCGCTTGGCGGCTTTTTCTTTGTATTATCTATAAAATATTATGTTTATACTTGACAAAAAATATTTTTACTATATAATAAACAATTGTAGAACCTTAAAAGATAAATCAATATCCAAATTCTATTCTATCTTTCTGTATAGAATTGTTGCTTAAGTAGGGCAGACTACTGATTTAAAAATGAACTAAATCCGTAATCTGCCTTACCTAGGCAGCCTCCGCAAGGAGTAAGTTCTATCCTATGGAAAGAGGATATATCGTGGTCAGCAAATTTGATAACCATGATCCAAGTGTCTTTTGGATGACCGTAAAGGATGTCGATAAGCTCAAGATAGCTCTTGACTACATGAAGAAAAATAATACCGCAACAGAGGAATATGGGGAATTTTTAAATCCTATTGTTCAACGCTGTAGCGACGGTGTTCTGGTGTATGCGGGTCTTGTTCAGTACTTTGACGATACCAACGGAAACAAAGGTCCTTTGTCTAAGTATAAGCTTTCTCTGCTTTTTAATTCCGTCGCGAAACTGAAGGATTGTATCTGCAATCTGAAGATTTTGGTTAAAGAGTTGAGTGGAATTCACAAGATTTGTAAGAAAACTGACGAATCTTACCGCGAAGCTTATGACAAGATCCATTACGATGTCTGGGCAAAGTCTAAGGGCTGGATCAAGAAAGACCTTAAGAAAATTCTTAAGATTTTTAATAAGATTATCGATATCATCGATATCATCGATAAGATCTTGCTTAGCTGTGACGCTAGTAAGTATGAGGAGTATGTGAAGACCTTGGGGCATTCAGGATCTCTTACTTACAAACCGTTCAAGGACCTTCGAAATCAAGTTAAGAACTCAGATGAGAAGGGTAAGAAGAGTAAGAAGAATTCAAAAAACAAAAAGAATAAGAAGGAGGATTAAGTCTTAAGGCTCTACCGCCACCATACAATTTGTATAGTAATAAATATAGATTGTCCCTGGTGGCTTTTTCCTTTTCTCTTGACAATTAATACCCATATATCATAAACTAGATAACCGTGGTACCTTAAAAGTGTTAAATGCAGCAATCTGTTCATCGTGTATAAACTAAACCCACACACATTTATTAGTTTAGATGGGCAGATTGCTGCATTTAAAATGAGTGCGGTTTTATCTCTAGAAAGCGTAGATTACGTTTTCTTTTACATGCCTAAGGAGGCTTTTCGTGGAAACTGAAACTACTAAAGGAAATGAGCCTACTGTGATGAAATCTATTGTAAAGGGGACTCTGAACGCAGTATATAACGGAGAGCCATTGAAGCAATATATCTTATGTTTGGTCCGGCGTACAGTAACCAATGCCCAAGTAGATGAAGCGATTGATAAATTCCATCTTGAAAATGAGTTGGATAATGCGTGCTATATCTACGATGATATTGATACGAAGATTTCATCTTTTGAAAGTAAGGTGAAAGAGTATTCTGAATATGGTATCTTTGAGGAGCATGACAAAAGCTGTAAGCTTGATGAATATATTGAGAAAGCTTCAGATTCACTAGATAAAGCTTATGCTCTTGCTGATGATATTATTAAGCAGGGTAGTGGGGTAAGCAAAAGGAATCAACTGTCTAATCTTAAGAGCTACTTGCGTGATTCTGCTGTCAACCTTCGTAATGCTGTTGGGTTTATCATTGCAAAAGTAGAGGGGTGTTCTTATGAAGATCTGATTAAGCATTTCTATAAACAGCGTGATTATGAGTCTGTAAATAAGGCAAACGCCATCAAGACTGATTATAATTATAGCCTTACATCTGGTCTGTATTGGCATACCGCATAGATAAGGTCTGTTTGTACCGCTGCAACTTATTTGATTTGCAGCGGTTTTTCCCTTTATAAAAACAATTACTTCTTGACAAAATATATAAATACGTGTATAATAAGCGATGGTTGTGTATATGATACATAACCTGCGAACCTTAAAATCCGTTAAGGCGCTTTCCATCTATCCCTAAGGAGGATATTTTGTCAGAACCGTTGTCTAAGCAAGAACTACGTTCTTTAATAAAGAGTGCTGTTACTGATTTCATGATTGGTAATGAGTTGTATCTTGATAAACTTTTTGAAACTTCTGAAAAGGAAGATATCTTCGAAAAATATTATCATATTTACAAGAAGATCAATGAATGCATCACTGAAACATTGCGATGCGTAAAAAAGGCTGGTCTTGTTGATGAGTCGTTGGCTTCTCTGATCACACGTGATGGTCATTTGGTGGCTGATATCAAAGCTTTGTATAAGGATCGCAGCAAAAAAAGCCATATTGATTGTAAGCTTATTGTTGCTTGTTATCATATGCATAATGCTTTTTTAAAATTGCTTGACACTACTGGAGATAGCATTAGGAAGGATGTTGAACTACAGAAACATGAGGATGATATTGAGGATTGTTATTCTCTTGTTGAGCGTGAGTTGCGTCAATCCGCGCTTGCTTCAAGATTAGCTATTATTGATATTGCTGTTTCGTTGGATTTGAAGCTTGCTGATGAAAGCGTAGTTTCTTATCTTGCAGAAGATATCAAGAGTGATATTTCGGCCATGCCAATATCTGCACTATGTTTGTATATGGGGATTAATCACGACTCGTATATGAAACATACTCCCTAAGCGCGAGCCTAGTAAAAAGTCTGCTTCTGGGCGGCGTAAGCTTGGTAAACGAGTTGCCCCCAAACGCAACTCTGATAAGTCAAACTAAAGCGCCTAACGCCTAAGGTTGGCTCAATGCCGCTGTTAAATATTATTTTTTAAGTAGTATTTGCAGCGGTTTTTCCCTTTATAAAAACAATTACTTCTTGACAAAATATATAAATACGTGTATAATAAGCGATGGTTGTGTATATGATACATAACCTGCGAACCTTAAAATCCGTTAAGGCGCTTTCCATCTATCCCTAAGGAGGATATTGTGTCAGAACCGTTGTCTGAGCAGGAGTTGCACCACTTACTGGGTGTCTCTGTAGCTGATAGCCAAATCACTCGTGCCGTGTATATCAATGAACTCAAAGAAGTTCCTAACGAGATTGATGTCTTGCATAGGCATACTGATATCTACAAGAAGGCAGAAGAGTACTACACGACAACACTGGAATATGCAAAAAAGGCTGGTTTTGTCGATGAGAGTTTGGCATCTTCTATCTTAGAAGATAAAAGTTGGATGCCAGATGATATCAATATTGTCCAAAATTGGTATAATAATTGTACCGAAGAAGATCGTATTGATAAGATGCTGGTTTCTGCTCACAGTCACATTCTTCATGCTTTATCGCAGCTAACCTATGCTACAGATATTGTCAATGAGGTTCCCGATAATTTACGGGAGGATCATCGTGACATCGAGGACTGTTACGCTCAGTTTGAGCGTTACTTGCGTAAGTCTGTTTTCGCCACGACATTGGCTGTTAATTGGATTTTTGCAGGTTCAAGTAACAGTACATATGTTGTCGCTGGTTTGGAGCAAACGCTTGAGTATAAGCTTTCATATGATCCAGCAACTGTGGTTAGTTTGTATTTGGGGCTTGCCCCCAAACGCAACTCTGATAAGTCAAACTAAAGCGCCTAACGCCTAAGGTTGGCTCAATGCCGCTGTTAAATATTATTTTTTTAAGTAGTATTTGCAGCGGCTTTTCCTTTACTATTGCTTTTTTTGGATTTTAGTGTATAATCAGTAAGGCTGATTATGAATAAGATTACCCAAGAGCGTCAGCAACACTCCCATAACGCTGCTATGCGTTCAATTAATTATTTTATGGATGAAGCGTATGCTGATGATTTAGAAAAGCACACAGAAGCACTTAATAGAATAAGTCGAGTACGTGATTATATAGATATATTTGCTGGTGATGTTATGTCACCCGAAGCAGCTCATGCTGGTATACTTTATGAAATCAAAAAAGAGGAAAATTCAAATATTGAAAATGCTATTGCATCGGCTACTGCGTTGATGGAATATTATACATATCCAAACACGCACGAAGATGCTGCTAGCTATACGGCGGCGCTACTTAACGATATGGAATATATGGATAATTACGCCACATATTGCAGAAATAGCGATACATATATGAGCCATAGGGCAAATAATAACGATAACGAAGTTTGGTGTAAGACGTCTGCACCGATTGATATAAAAGAAATGGGCCGCTTGAGTGATGAAGTAAATATTGAATCAATTATAATTAAATCTTGCATTGTTTTAGATAAACTTGTTGAGCCTGTTCGCGAAGTAGAGGAGAGCGGGGATTTAAGCAGATTAGACGATAAAGTTTTAAAGAATATTACTGAGGCAGAGATTTTTTATGGACCATTATGCGAAGTATTTGGTTTTGATGGTCTGGCAATGGATTTACGCAGTCAATCGCACGTACTTAGGCTTTTAAAGAACGGCAAGCTGGAGGATGTCGCAAAAGTGCGGGAATATTGCAATTCTATGCGTGAAATTGGTCCGCAGGCTGTACTAAGTAATATTGTGGAAGGTAACTTTGCTGTGTTTAATGCAGTTAAAGATGTTGATTGTATCCATGATTATGATTCAGAAATTCCATATTCAAGTATCCAGCTTGGCGAATTTGTGACTGATTTTGGTAACTTTTGGAGTGGTAAGGAAGGGGATCATATGCTAACGGCTGGTAATTGGCGCTTAAAAAGCGTTGGTTCGTTAGCAAATAAGATACAGAATTCCGAAAAAAGAGGATTCCCAATGGACGTGATGGGCTTTACTTTTATTCTTAAAGACGAAGAAGAACTGGCTGATGTGTTTGCGTGTGTAATAGAAAAAGTAATTTTAAGTGAAAATCTTGAATGTGTGCCAGCGCCTTCAAAAGAAAATTGGGTTTTTGTGCAAGGCGATGATAATTTTCGCAGATTGATACGCAAGAGGTTTAGTTATGATTTTATTCAAAAAAATATCCAAGTTATGGAAAAAGATGTGCATTATCGTGTAGCTAAGCTGACTTGTATATTGCTGGATGAGGAAAAGAATAGACAAATGCCAGTAGAAATTCAATTTTTAACTAAAGAAGATAGAAAAAACGCCAGAACAGGTACAGCGGCGCATATTATTTATAAAGCACAAAGTGAAGGAATTTTTTACTCTGCAGATGACCGTGAGCGAGCTTCAAAAATATTAACCAAGATGTATAACCGCAAAACTCATATGTATGATAGTGTAAGTACTCTTGAAGCAAATACGGAGTCTTTAATTCGCGGTACTGGCGATATGGATCGGGTTTATATGTTTAGCTGTCCAAAATAAAATGTTATAATCTACCTTATGATAATTTACTATACTGATGGTTCTGCAGTGCCCAATCCTGGTCCTGGTGGCTTTGCTGTAATTAAGGATATGAAGCCTCACATTTTAGGTAAAGATGATGATACTACTAATATACGCATGGAGGGGCTAGCTATAATCGCTGCACTTAAGGATTCTGCTGGTGCGCCATGTGAAATTTATACAGATAGTGAATTTTGGGTAAATGTAATTACAAAATGGGCAGCGGGTTGGCAATCTAAAGGTTGGAATAAAAAAGGCGGTGGCGAAATTAAAAATCTAGACATTGTAAAAGAAGTGTACCCGCTTTATAAAGCCTCGCAAGCTAAATTAATCTGGGTACGCGGACATGTTGGCCATGAAGGTAATGAACTAGCGGATACTTGGGCAAATAAGGCGCGTGAAGGCGAAAAATTGACTAATTTCTAGTAGTCTATTGACAATATAAAAAGTAGGTGATATAATCAATCAATGTGTGAACCTTAACATATCAAATGAGATCAGTTCAAACCTGAGAGGTTTTTCCTCTCACAACCATAAGCCTAATCCCGGGCGACCATCTGTTTGAATACAGGTGTATTTCTATCAATAGGAGGGGCAATTATGCCTTCTTTATCACCTTCAGTTGAAGAGCTGAATCCTTTGATTCCTTCTGACGAGCAACTGCAAAAGAAGCTCAAGGAGGATTTTGAAGCCTCGATGGCGGAAGTGATCAATAACCGAAAGGTTAGCGATGATACCCGCATTCTCCTTGACGGTATTGACTGTATGTTTGCAGAAATGATGAACATTCTTCGTGTCTGCTGCACTATGGGCCGAGAAGAGGCTAAGCGTAATGTTGTTGATGAGATCGAAGGTTTCATCAACAAAATCAAAGCGATGGAAGATCTTTGCCAGACTAATAGCGAAGTTCATTTGAACAAAGCGATTAATCAGGCAATCTCTTATGTGTATAACCTTGATATTTTTGGGTATCTTGTAGGAATTTATTTTCCTGGAGACTGCAATCGTCCAATCGATTATCGGAGTCTTTTGGATGACTTCGACTATGCTGAGGAAGGATCTCCTGACTCAGGAGAGTCTGATCAATATTCCTATGAAGGGCATTCTGCTCCAGAATTTTCTGACAAAGATCTTTTGGATGGATTTTCTGTAGTTGAGTTTCGCCGTCAAGGTTCTTTTGAGAAATTTCCTTTGCCGGAATTTTCTGATTAAATGTAACTGATTCTCTTTGATATTTAGGTTCACCACCACCCCTGTATTTTACAGGGGTTTTTCTTGTGTTTGCATTTTGACGAATTGGGGTAATTAATATAGAATAGTTTTTGTGAACCTTAAAAAGCGGCTTTTATATAGATAGAAAGGTAAGAAGATGCTTCCTTTAATGGGTTATTCAAAAGAACAACTTAAAGAAATTGCCATAGATGAGTACCATTCCCATGTAGATGGTAAAAAGAAGGTTACTAATTTATCTAATGATCATGCTCTAACTGTCTACTGTAGTGATTTAAAACGGTTTATTGATGAAGCTAGCCGTCTTTTGCGTGTTGATAGTTCTAATTATTATAAAAAAGAGCTCCAAGATAAGCTAGATAACACTCTCCAAAAGTTAGGTAAAAATGAGACGCGGGAGGATTTTCTAAATAGTGTAAATTTACTATATAGCCAATCCCTTCAGGCTGCTGATTTTGTAGCAGAAGTGATTTTGCGGGATTTTGCTATCTCTGTTTTTGATGATTATTTTTTGGAGATGCAAAAGAATAATCTAAAAGGCGAGTACTATGGCATGTATAAATATATTTTGCTTTTGATGTTTATTTATGACCATCAGTACGATGCTTTACGGGAATTTGAAAACATGTGGTGGCGTAAGATTTCTGAAGATCATAGTAATCTTTCACGTGGAGTTGCTGAACGCGTGGCTAAGTTAGTTCAGCGAGCGGGGAGTTTTAAAACTAGCGATTGGGCGAATATCTTTGAGCAAATTAATCGCGATTTTGCTGATTATGGGATTGAGACTCTAAAAGATGAGCAAGATTGCTTTGATTGGAAGAGTGCTCTAGAAGTAGGAAGGGATAAAAGCCGTACTGCAATAATTTTGCGAGATATCGGAGCTAATATTAATTCTGATTTGATTTATCTAGTTAAGTTAGCCATTGATCTTAATAAGGTTATTTGCAAGGATATGAAGCATTATTCATATAACTGGCTACGCTTTATGGATATTATCATAGATAAAGCATAGGTTACTGTTATGTGAAGGCTTTGTATAGCCGTCCTATTGGGTTTGTTATAATGCCAGGGGCGGCTCTTTTATTGACAATACATTGATTATACTATATAATTAGCACCCGTGAACCTTAAAAAATAAGTATTTACCACTAATTCAACAAATATCTACTCTAAGAAGAAAGGTTGTGAGGGTAATGAACCCTAACAATGAAGCTATTTCGTCTCTGCACTCAGAAATGATTAAGGCTTTCGAATATGCACATTCCATGTTACATATGTTTTGTGAACATGATGAATATGCGACATCTCAGGAAAAATTTGCATATCTTTATGAACTCGCTAGTATGAAAAAAGATATGATTGCTAGCTTGGATAATATGTCTTATAAAGATATGAATAATCATAAAAAAGATATTGAGTTGACGATCGTTTCTATAAAGCGGCTTATTAGTTTTCATGTGCTATTCAAATTGGTTATAACTATAGCGTTTATTGATATGAATTTTGATATTCTGGAAAGAGTTGTTCAACCAGATAATGTACTTGATGTTTTTGAGCCTGAAATTGATGAGATTGCTAATCAGCTTAATATTTTGTCTGCTTTGGACGCTGAGGATGTAAATTCTGATAATGGTCAATTTACATTACAACCAAGTCTTGCTACCTTGTCTAAAATACTCTTTAAAGATACTGACTCGCAAGATATAGAGCCAGTTGGCGAAGAAAATGTAGAGTTGACTAGTAGGGAAGAACTTATTAAGATGATATGCTGGATGCATGATGTTGATCGTTCAGAGTCTAGCTCTCAGAAGTGTGATAGATGGCACGTCATTTATGATCCAAAAGAATGTAACTTTACGCTGTATATTTATAGTCGTAATCATAGCTATGATCTTAAGCGCGACTATACAGACGTAAGGAGTACCGTTAACTATACTGCTCATCTTATTAGACGCCCCTATGAATAACCCCAGTGTTGAGTTGCCTTAAATAATTAGCGCTTGCCGCTTTGTGGTTGTACTTATACTTGGGTTTGCCCATGCCGTTTGCTAGAATATATTTAAAATATTCATGCAAGCGGCTCTTTTTTGTAATAAAATGTTTATACTTGACAAAATATGAATTATACTTTATAATATAATACCGCAGAACCTTAAAATGAAATTGGTTAATTTAAATGTAGCAGATTGTTTGTTTTATATATAAAAATAGACGTTCTGCTGCATTTAAATCTGAATGTAGTTAGTCTGGTAGATGATTGCATTTACCCTGATCCGAAAGGAAGTTTCATGTTAAAACCCGATTGCTTGAATAGCAGCGACAAAGCTCGTGTAGAGATTGACGCAACCTCTTTGTTGGATGATGGGCGGCTTATTACATTCAAACTGGCACCTTCAAACACATCGCTTCAGCTTTTTCATAATACTGTAGAGTATTTTGAAAAGCTTTCGGTAAACGCTGCAAGATATCTTGAAAAAGAGGAGCGTGAGCGGATAAAAGAGATGATCGAAGATATTGAGAGTGATTTTAATGGGGAGATTGATGAAAATCAACTCCGACCAATGGAAGAAGTAGTTCAGCTTTTGATGGATTTTCCACAGAGAGTCGATAAGCTTGCTCGCAAAGTTGAAGCTACTGCTAAGGAAGCGTTTATTAGGAAACTCAAACAATGCATCGGAAGCCAAAACTCCAAGAATATGCCTCGTTTGATTGTAAACCATTACTACATCAGTAGCCCTAAAGTTGAGGCCGTTTTTGCTGGTAGTGTGGGAACTAAGATTAAACCAACTATTAGTAAATCTGCAAATGAGTTCGCTAAGATCTTAATGCGGAACGGTAATTTTGATTGCTTGAATAATATTAGCGAGCAGTTCGAAGAATATCTTAACCCCTGGGCTGCTAACCAATTGTAGGTCTGCTTTAGCCGTTTATTCAGTTTTATGAATAGGCGGCTTTTTTCTTTATTTTATTTTGGTGTTGAATGTATCAATCTGTTAAAATAAATATAAAGATAATAAGGAAAGAGTGATATGCAAGATACAGAGCAAGCCCCCGAGCGTGAGCCAGCCGATATATTTTTGTGGGCAAATAATGCTGACGCTTATAAAAATGAACTTGATGTTGAAATTTTTTTATTCAATAAAAATTACACACCTTATAGCACAGGGTTTGCTACCGAACTGAATGATCAAATTAAACCTTTATTTTTATATGATATTTTAGGCTTTGTCCAGATGGGGGCGGGTACTGGACTTAGTGTACGCGATTTTGAACTTTCTGATGGAGAAGAAAATGTTTTGCTCAGAACTGATTTAGACAAGGTTGGCAGGGCAGAAACTTTGATCTATGTGATTGAGAATCAGCGCGAAGATATCGTAGAATTTAGCGAAGAGGAACATGAATTTAAGCGTATAAAAGGTATTCTGGCGCGCTTCACGTTAAAAAACGATCGTAGTAAAACTTTTTATGTAATTAAATCAATTCAGCAGAGCAACGTACTTAAAGGTGCAACTGCTTGGGAATTTAAAGAGGGTAAGTTTGAAAGTTTTAAGGCAGAGGTAGGATTAAAGATACCTGTTGATAACCAAGTTTTAATCATTGGAAAAGATATCTTTGTGTTTAATCAAAGTAAATTTGAAAAACTATTCCAATATGAATATAAAAAACAGGCGATTGCCGATACGCGTGTTGCGGAAATTGAAAAGCAGTATAAACTTAGTTTTCCTGAAGGTATGACCTTGCATGATTTGGTAAAAGATCGTAAAAAAATCATCAATAAACTGCAAAAATTAGAGGTTGGCGGCGTTACCCAGGAGCAGGCTATTGATTATGCCGATGAAATGCAGCTGGAATTAATGACGGACGATGCTGGCGCTATAATAATTATGGATGGTAGTGATTTAGATACATTTGTAAATTTGATAAATGAAGATTATATAACCAGCCAAATAACAGGGAAACGTTACGAGATAAAAAGCAAAAAACTCCTAGACGAACCAGAAGGTGAACCGCCACGCGGACTGTAGCCGATGAATCAAGAGCTGGCACTGAAGATATTGTTAGCTGGGCATAGCGCTCTTTTGACTGGTCCAGCTGGATCTGGTAAAACCTATACCTTAAATAGGTTTATTGATTATGCTAAAGATGCTGGCAAAAAAGTTGCGGTAACTGCTACTACTGGGCTTGCGGCAACTCATCTTGGCGGCAATACGATTCATTCATGGAGTGGCATCGGTGTTCATGATTATCTACCTGAAGGATTTATAGATAAAATCCCCAAAACGCGCCGTGAAACGATTGTCAAAACAGAAGTGCTAATTATTGATGAAATCAGTATGATGCATGATTTTCGCTTGGATTTGGTGGATGAGATTTGCCGTTTAGTGCGGGATAAGGATGAGCCTTTTGGCGGTATTCAGGTGGTTATGAGCGGTGATTTTTTTCAATTACCGCCGATTAATCGCCCTGATTCTCTAAACGGGGGATTTATCGTTAATTCACAGGTCTGGCAGGAGCTTAACCCAGTTGTGTTGTATTTAGAAGAGCAATTTAGACAGGATGACGGGGATTTACTTGATATTCTAAATTCTTTACGATCTAATAATATACGCAGACATCACGCTGAGACATTATTAAGTAGGATTGATATAGAACCGCCAGATGGAGATATTACAGAACTTCACACTATGAATATAGATGTAGATAAAATAAATGAAAAAAGGCTAGCGGAGCTTGATAGTGAGGAATATATTTATGAGCAGGTTACTACAGGGGCGGCTAACTATGTGGAGACTCTAGCGCGATCAGTACTTGCGCCGCCGAAACTTATTTTAAAACTCGGAGCTTTAGTGATGGCTGTAAAAAACTCACCCAATCGGCAATATGTTAACGGTAGTACTGGCGTAGTGGTTGATTTTGAGCCTGGCACTGATTATCCAATTGTAAAATTTAAAAATGGGCGCACAGTAACAATGGTAATAGATAGTTGGGAGCTAAGAGATGGCGATAGAAAACGAGCCTCTATATCACAGATCCCGTTGCGTTTGGCTTATGCAATTACCGTACATAAAAGTCAAGGCATGACGCTTGATGCAGCTAAAATTGATCTTCGCAAGGCTTTTGTGCCAGGTATGGGATATGTGGCACTTAGCAGGGTTCGTAATCTTGATGGATTGTATCTTTATGGTATAAATAAAACCGCCTTACAAGTTAGTGATGATGCTCTTATGATCAATGATAGCCTACTTGCTAAATCCCGTGCTGATGCTAAAAAATTTGCCAATCTAATGCAAGACAATAATGTTAATGAGCCCAGCCCTCGAAGCACCTCTGCTGTTAAAAAACAATCTTGGGCGGAAAAGGTTGCTAAAATGCGTGAAAAACATCCAAATGCATACAAGCCTTGGAGTATAATTGATGATGACATGCTTAAACAATATTTTTATAATGGTGAGACCATCGCTGAAATGGCTAATAAGTTAGGACGGCACGAAGGATCTATTAAAATAAGATTAAAGAAACTTTTTGGTGATGATTTTATTTCTTGAATTATTTAATAAAATTATAAAGGAAATCGCCTTCATCGAGACAAAAGTCCGCGCAATGGAGTAGATTAGTATATAATAAAGGTAATATGCAAAAGAATAAGAAACCAACGTTCCCTAAAAGCTTCTTTTGGGGTGCGGCTGTTAGTGCACATCAAGTTGAGGGCGGTAATTATAATCAGTGGTCAGTTTGGGAGCTAGAAAATGCTAAAGTTTTAGCCACCCAGGCACCGCATCTTTACAATTCATTACCAAAATGGGATGAAATAGAAGCAGAAGCAAAAAATCCAGATAATTACATATCTGGGCAAGCATCAGATCATTACAACCGTCACGATGAGGACTTCGCATTATTAGAAGAGCTAAATATGAATGCTTTTCGTTTTAGTATAGAATGGTCTAGGATAGAACCAGAAGAGGGTGCGTGGAATGCTGCTGCAATTGATTATTATAAGAAATATATAAAAAATCTAAAAAGCCGGGGAATAGAGCCTATAGCAACCATGTTTCACTTTACTTTACCAGTTTGGTTTGCTAAAAAAGGTGGTTTTACTAAACGTAGTAATGTAGAATATTTTGTTCGCTTTGTGGAAAAAGTAATGTCAGAAATGGGTGCACATTTGCGATATATAATTACCATTAATGAGCCTTCCGTATATGTAAACGAGAGTTATCTTGAAGGTAACTGGCCGCCAAATGCAACTAGCAAGCTTGATTTTTGGCTAGTTTTAAACAATCTGGCTTATGCGCATAAAAAATCACGCCAAGTTATAAAACAAATACAGCGCCGCGCCCGCGTATCGGTAGCGCATAATTCATCCTATGTTTATGCTGGCGATGATGCTTGGCTCTCACGTAAATTTGCCGCTTTAATGCAATGGTTTAAAGACGATTATTTTTTGCAAAAAGTTGCAAGGCATTGTGATTTTTTGGGTATTAACTATTATTTTAGTGATCGAGTTTATGGTTACCGTGTTCATAATCCAGAGAAAGAATTATCTGATTTAGGATGGGATGTCTCGCCAGAGAATTTAGAATTTGCTTTAATTAGGTTATGGAATAAATATAAATTACCTATAATGATTACAGAAAATGGAATAGCAGACCGCGATGATGAGCTGCGTCAGGAATGGATTTTAAAAACCGTAAACGCCATGCAAAATGCAATAAATAAAGATGTAAAGTTATTAGGATACCTACACTGGAGCTTAATAGATAACTTTGAATGGGCTTATGGAAAATGGCCACGATTTGGATTGGCAAGTGTGGATTATAATACTTTTAAAAGAGAACTTAGACCAAGCGCCAAAGGCTTTGCTAAAGCAATAAAATATATAAGAGAGAATAAGAGCGAGTAGTGGTGTATCTGTGCTTTTTGCGCGCTAGAATTTCGCAAGAATTTAGAGTATTTTGACTGTGGATAACTTTTAAAAAATAGAGTTTTTAGATAATAGAGTTACGCTATATATGGCGTAGCTTTTTATTTATCCACAGAAACTGTGGATAACGTTAATTTAGGATGGAATAAGTAGTTAAAAAGTGGAAAAAAGGGGGTTGTAGTGGGTAATTGTGGGTGGTATTATAAGGTCAGTGGCAAACAAATAGAATAAAAATAAACAAGACCACTAAATAAATAGCCGAGGAAAGGCATGGCAGTATCAATAGATTATTTTGAGCGTAAGCTAGACGAGAAGAGGCGATTGACTATCCCGTCCGAGTTACGCCAGGAATTTTCTAGCGGTATAGTCATAACTAAGGGCTTTGGAAATTATCTCCATATCTACTCGCAAGAAATTTGGGATAATGAAGTAGAGCCAGCTTTACAAGGAAGTATCCTTGATGAGCAAGTTGCCGACCTAAACGTGAAATTTAGGCGCGGTAAAACAGCCGATGAGCTTGACCAGAAGCAAGGGCGCGTTACAATAGGGCAGTATCTATTGGATTATGCTGGAATTGAGCGTGATGTCATTGCAACTAGAGCGGGCAAGTATTGGCGGCTTGAAAAAGCCTGATTTGGTTATTTATAAAGATCTTTAACAAGTTGAAAACCCTCGAGATAGCCAATCTGGCAGTGTGGCAACGAGAAATTCGAACTCGATTTAAAAACCGATGTACCTTTCTTAAAACACACCTCCCAAAACTCCACCTCACACACATAAGTCTCTCAAATTTTCTTCATGTACCGATCGCAAGCCGATCACACTAATTAGAAGAAACGACTTCATAAAACAAAAAACTTACAAAAACAAACATAAGCTATGCTGTCAGTTTGGTGATCTCGAGACCTCTAGTTTATACTAGAGGAATGAGTATTAAAGAACATCCACCACAACTTCATACTAAACAGTATGATTTACATGTTCCTGTATTGTTAAGCGCATCGCTTGATCTACTTAAACCACAGCCTAAAGGAAGATATCTTGATTTGACTGCGGGGTATGGCGGTCATGCTGAAGCTTTTCTAAATAAAACTCAATCCTACAGTAGTGCTGTTTTGGTTGATCGTGATGAGAACGCGATTGCCGAACTCGGGCGATTTTCCGCTTTAGGCGCGACGCTTATTAATGCTGATTTTGTATCAGCGGCGAAGCAACTTGTTTCTGCAGGGGAGAAGTTTGATGTAATTATGGTTGATTTGGGGGTGTCATCACCACAGCTCGACAACGGCGAGAGAGGGTTTTCTTTTATGTATGATGGTCCGCTAGATATGCGTATGGATCAGCGCCAGAAGTTTTCTGCTGCAGATATCGTTAATTCATATCCAAGGCAAAAACTAATCGAAATACTTGTAAGGTATGGAGAAGAGAGGCTGAGTTTTGCAAAACGAATTGCGGACGAAATATACAAGAGAAGACCGTTTACTAAAACTAGTGAACTTGCTAAGATGATTGTCGAAATACACCGCGGTGGCTGGCAAAAAATCCACCCCGCTACACGTACCTTTCAAGCATTGCGGATCGAAGTAAATCAGGAGCTCGCACAGATAGAGAGCTTATTACCGCTTTTACTACAGCTTCTAAATAGTGGCGGTAGAGTAGGGGTTATAAGTTTTCATAGTCTTGAAGATAGACTGGTTAAGAGGTTTTTCAAAGATAATTCAGGATTAAGTTTTGAAGCTGAACTTGAGCTTTTGAATAAGAAACCTCTCGATGGCGCAACTTACGACGCTTATAATCCGCGTTCACGTAGTGCTAAACTGCGCGGCGCATTGAAAAAATAAAAACAGAAAGGAAAAGGTTATATGCCAATCCAAATCAAAGTACAAAACGTATCAGCAGAAGAAATCGTAGCTGTACACGTAAAGTAATAGCCTTACTTAATTTATGTAAAGAGTAGTGTAGATAATACGCTGCTCTTTACATGCAAAATACAAATATAAACTAAAACCAAAAGAGATAAAATGTCATACCAACGAACTTATTATGCGACTCGGCGGCAACAAAGCTGGGGACGAAATCAGAATATAACCAGGTTTATTTCTCGCGTTAAGCTTGGCCCAGTTATGCATACTATCATAGTTGCTCTTATGATTTTAGTTATGGGTCTGGTATACTTAGCACAGGCGGCTGGTTCAGCTAATTATGATTACGCAGCTAGTGATTTTGATAAAAAGATTTCTGAACTTTCAACAAAAAAAGCCGACCTAGAGGTTGAAAATGCCCGCCTAAGTTCACTTGAATCTATTAAGAATAGCAATGTTGCTAAAGCTATGTCAGCTCCAAGTAGTGTTGAACACGTACAATGATTGGAATAAATTTTAAACAAATGAGTCGTTCGCAGTTTTTACTGTTCGTACTTTTATGTACGATGGTTTTAATTGTGATGCGGCTTTTTTATTTGCAGATAATTAGGCACGATTACTACAAAAAACTTGCGCGTCAAGAGCAGGTTAAATCACATATTATACCCGCTGAGCGCGGGCGTATTTATGCTATGGATGGTAATAATCCAGTTGAATTGGTGATGAATCAACAGGTTTATACTGTTTTTGCGGATCCTACTGTAGTTAATAAGCCGCGTGAGATTGAAGAAACTATTCGCTCTATAGCAGGGGGCGAAATAGTAAAGGGCGATATTCAAGAACTTTTGAAGGACAAAAGATCGCAATATAAAGTGTTGGCGCGTGGAATTAGTTTGCGCCAGGCGGAACTTATTAAAAGTAAGAAATTTAAAGGCATTGGTTTTCAAAAAAATTCACGCCGAACGTATCCAGAAGGTTCACTTGCAGCACAGACCTTAGGTTTTGTTAATAATGAAAATAAGGGGCAGTACGGCATAGAAGAAATGCTAGATTCTCGTTTGCGCGGTAAAGATGGTTTGCTTAAATCTGTTACTGATGTGGCTAATGTCCCATTATCTATCGGGAATGAAAATATACGGCAAAATCCAGTACATGGTGATTCAATTGTTTTAACTCTTGATAGAAATATTCAATCAAAAGCAGAAGAAGTATTAAGCGAAGGACTGCGCAGAACGGGCGCTTCAAATGGTAGCGTTTTGGTTATGAATCCTAAGAATGGACATGTGCTTGCGATGGCTAATTTGCCGACTTATAATCCAGCCGAATTTACTAAAGTGCAAAATCCTGCAGCATTTGTAAATGGCGTTACAATGTTACCCTATGAGCCAGGATCTGTATTGAAGACATTTACGATCGCCACTGGAATTGATAAAAAAGTGATAGATGCTCAGTCAACCTATTATAATACAGATAGAATTAAGGTTGAAGACCGTACGATTTCTAATGCTTTGAAAGGACTAACTGGAACAATATCCATGCAAACGGCGCTTAATAATTCTCTTAATACAGGAATGGTAACAATTGCACAGCGGCTTGGTGATGGACATAATATTAACCGACAAGCGAGAGACACGCTATATGATTATTTTCATAATCGCTTTGGCTTAGGCGAACTTACTGGTATAGAAGTGGCAGGTGAGAGTAAGGGGACTGTAGTCTCTCCTAGTGACAAAAATAACCAAGGTAATGCAGTGCGTTACTCCAATATGTCATTTGGCCAGGGGCTTGATGTCACTATGATACAAGTTGCTGCTGGATTTTCAGCGATTATTAATGGCGGTACGTATTATCAGCCAACAGTTGTAGCTGGAACATACGGAAGAGATGGTATAAAGCTAGATAATTCTAAAAACGTAAAGTCTAATGTAATTAGTCAATCGGCTTCGGCTCAGGCGCGTGAAATGATCCATAATGCTCGGACTCAATATACAAAAGATGATACTCCTGGCTACTATATCGGTGGCAAAACTGGAACATCTCAAACTATTGGTGCAAGTGGACAGTATATAGATAGCCAGACAATTGGTACATATTTAGGATTTGGAGGTACCGATAGTGACACAAAATACGTTATAATGGTACAAGTATCGGGTAAAAATATGAATCTTGAAGGCAACAAACATGCAATGCCGATTTTTACAGAGCTATCTAACTGGCTTATAGAATATTATCAACTGCAACCAAGGAAGTAACAATGAAACCAGAAGTTATTACAAATGAAATTACACAAATTTTGGTATTAAGTGTGGCGGCGTTTATATTATCTATGATGCTCACACCTGTATATACATTTTTAGCGTATAGATATAAATTCTGGAAAAAACAACGCGAAGAGAGTACAACAGGTGAAAAATTAAAAGTGTTTTTACGCTTACACTCCGCTAAATTTAAGCGTAATATTCCAACTATGGCTGGTGCTATTGGTGTAATTTCTATAGCTGCGGTTACTTTTTCTTCTAATTTTGATCGTGGGCAAACTTTATTACCACTGGCTGGACTGCTTGGCGGCGCTGTAGTTGGATTGATCGATGACATCATTAACTTACGAAGTGATGGGCATGGCGTGGCAGGTTTGCGCAGTAGTGTTAAATTCTTAATGATTAGCGTAATAGGGCTAGTTCTTGGCTGGTATTTTTTTGCGAAGTTAGGATACTCATCTGTACATATACCGTTCTTGGGCGATTTGGCGCTTGGATGGATGATGGTGCCGCTATTTGGCTTTGCAGTTGTAGCAACTGGCAATGCTGTTAATATTAGCGATGGGTTAGATGGGCTTGCTGGCGGTTTGCTTTCGATTAGTTTTGGATCCTTTGGTATAATTGCCCTTCTACAGGGCCATCTTGGATTATCAGCATTTTGCTTTACGGTAGTTGGTGTATTACTTAGCTATGTTTGGTTTAATATTTATCCAGCACGATTCTTTATGGGAGACGTTGGTAGTTTTGCATTTGGTGTAAGTTTGGGCGTAGTTGCAATGCTAACTAATACTTTATTCTTACTTCCTGTGATCGGTATGATCTTTGTAATTGAAGCTGGGTCTAGTTTAATTCAGATTTTAAGTAAAAAAATATTCAATAGGAAAGTCTTTCTTTCGGCGCCAATTCATCATCACTTAGAGGCAAAAGGGTGGCCAGAAACTAAGATAACAATGCGCTTTTGGGTTATTTCGTGTGTAGTTGGATTCATAGGTATTTATTTGGCTTTGGCGGGAGGTCATATTCCAAATGTCTAAAGCCGTGCATCGAGTGCGACGTTTTGCTGCTGAAAGTAGGGAAAAGGGCGCGCGTCGACATAAGCCAGACTATAGCATAATCGTTTATACGGCACTTTTAGTTATGATTGGACTGGTTATAATTTTTGCTATTGGTCCACAGCGAGCTAATGTTCTTAATGAAGTTGGCGAGGGTAATTTTAGTGATTCACACTTTATTATTAAGCAATCTTTAGGTGTTTTTGTTGCTGTAGCTGCATTTTTTGGTGCGGCGTTTTTGAAGGTGGATACTATATTACGCTATAAAAACTGGATCTTATTAGCTGGAATTATCTCTGGAGTATTGTTATATTTATTGGGTAATTTACTACATGTAGAACAAGTAACCCAATGCGCATTAGGGGCTTGCCGTTGGTTTGTTTTGCCTGGCATAGGTACTTTCCAGCCTGCTGAATTACTTAAGTTTGGTGTGCTGATTTTTACGGCTGGATTCTTAGCTTACCGTTACAAAAAAGGCTTGGTGAATAATATTGATAAAACGATTTTACCTTTGATAGGTTTATTGGCTGTTTGTAGTTTTTTGGTGATTTTTTTACAAAGAGATTTAGGAACTGGTGTTGCGCTAGCTGTGATTATGGTAGCTATGGGAATTATTTCGGGGATTGATACTAGAATTGGTGTTAAAATATTGCTTATTTTGCTGGTAGCTGGTGTATTAATGATTATGGTTGCACCACATCGTCTTGACCGTCTTACTACCTTTTTACATGGAGACGAAACATCTACTAGTGATTCAAGTTCGTACCATATTACACATGCAAAAATTGCGATTGGATCTGGCGGTTTATTTGGCGTAGGAATAGGTAATAGTGTTCAGGCGGCAGGGTATTTACCAGAAGCGATTAACGACTCCGTTTTTGCTATTTTAGGCGAGACGTTCGGATTTGTGGGTTTGGTTGTGATACTCTTCTTGTTCTATGCACTACTTAGACGTATACTTTTTATAGTCGATCGTTCGCAGAATCCAAACTATCGCTTTTTAGCGGCTGGTGTTTTTGGGTGGATTTCATCGCATGTTACTATCAATATTGCTGCAATGATCGGGCTGATTCCATTAACTGGAATTACATTACCATTCTTAAGCTTTGGTGGTACCAGTATGCTATTTATAGCAGCTGCACTTGGTTTTGTTTTCCAGATTTCACAATACACTGTTCATAAGTCGGAAATTAAGGAGGTAAAAGATGAGAGTCTTAGCAGTCGGAGGCGGATCGGGCGGACACGTTACGCCGGTCGCCGCAGTAATAAGTGAGCTTAAAAAAAGTGGTGATGTGAGTGAAGTGCGTTTTTGGTGTGATAAAAAATTTGCACCACAAGCTAAAGGTATTATGGCTAAATATGATTCATCAATTCCTGTTAGTGTAATTATGGCAGGGAAATTGAGACGCTATCATCATTTAACTTTATGGCAGCATTTACTGATTCCTTCAGTAGTTTTCCCTAATATATTTGATGTTTGTAAGGTTTTTCTCGGACTGATCCAGTCGATTATTAAACTGATTTTTTGGCGTCCAGATATGATTTTCTTAAAGGGAGGATATGTTTGCTTACCTGTAGGTTGGGCTGCACGCTTCTTGAAGATTCCATATATTATCCATGATAGTGATGCTCATCCAGGCTTAACAAATCGCCTATTAGCATCTAAGGCTAAATTCATAGCGACTGGCGCTCCTTTAGAATACTACCCCTATGATAAAACTAAGACTTATTACGTAGGTATCCCTGTTTCGGGTGATTTTACTTTACTTGAAGAGGGGAGGAAGGAAGCTATAAAGCGTAAATATGGGTTTAATCCTGGTAAGCCATTAATTGTCGTAACTGGCGGCGGTTTGGGTGCTAAGCGTATAAACGATGCTATTTTAAGGCTTAGAAAAGAGCTCAAAGAGCGTGCTTCTATTTTACTAATTACTGGGGTAGGGCAGTATAATGATGTTCGCCATAGAACTGGTGATGATGATGCTGACTTTAAATTGGTTAATTTCATATCGTCTGGGATGGCTCAACTTTTAGGCTCGGCAGATATAGTTATTGCACGCGCTGGTGCTACTTCAATTTTGGAATTAGCGGCAGTTGGAGCTCCGTCAATACTAGTCCCAAACGGGCGTTTAACGGCGGGGCATCAGCTTAAAAATGCAAAAGTTTATGCAGATGCTGGAGCTGTTTTAATTGCCGATGAAGAAAAATTTAAAGATGATGAAAATCTATTGCTTGAGAAAATTGATGCTATTTTGAATAATGAAGACTTAAAGAAGAATCTTAGCCAAAAAATTAATCAATTTGCCAAGCCAGATGCTGCCAAAGAAACTGCTAAACTGATTAAAAAAGCTACATAAGCTATCGCTTGAATTGTAAAAACCTGATACAATCATAAGTATTATGGGGTTGTTCTCTAAAGGAAAAAAAGAGTCTAAAAAGGCTTTGCCTCCGCGGAGGCGTAATGTTGGTAATAGCGGCACTCAACGTTATAACAATAACTCAGCTTTTAGAAGTGGACGCACTATGGCAGGTACTACGATGTATCGTCTTAATAACTCTGATAGAAGCGCCATTAAAACTGCTACCCCTCGTGAAAAAATGCACCATCTAGAGCATGTACGCAAAAGACTTGCCTGGATTTTTACTGGACTTATCGTTGCGTGTATAGGGCTTGCTTTGTTTTTGTGGCAGTTTATAGCTAGTGTAGTTATTGAATCTAATACTGCGGCTGTTATATCTCAGGACAGTCTTGATGTTTATAGTAAGTCTATTCAAAAGTATTTAACTAACAATCCAACCGAACGATTAAGATTCAATCTTAATCATAATTCCCTAAATGAATATATTATAAAATTACATCCAGAGATTAGCTCAGTATCAAAAGGCGATTCAGCTGGTTTTACAAAAACTCGCTTTACCGTGAACTTTCGTAAACCTGTAGTTTTATGGCAGGTTGATTCTGTTAAGTATTTTGTTGACGCTAATGGTGTTTCATTCACGAAGAATATTTATGAGAATCCAAAGGTCACTATTGTAGATAATAGTGGTGTTCGCTATACTCCAGGCACCGCCATCGCTAGTGCGCGCTTTTTAAGCTTTGTGGGACGTTCAATCGGTGTTATACAATCGCGTGGTATGTCAGTTAATAAGATTACGATACCAGCTGGTACATCTCGGCAAGTTGAAGTGTTAATTAATGATGTACCATACCCATTTATATTATCTATAGATCGCCTTCCAGGTGGTCAAGTGGAGGATATGCAGCGAGTAATAGAGTATTTTGCGCGAGGCGGTAGATTGCCAAAATATGTTGACATTCGCGTAAAAGGAAAAGCATTCTACAGAGAGTAGAGGAGTAAGAGACTTCTTTTTTTATAGGTTTTAATATTTTAGGGAGGGGTATGCATACCCCTCTACTCTATGTTCTATTTTTGTTCCTTTATTAGTAGTTAGTTAAGGTTATTATAAAAAACATATAATTATATATATTATATAAAAAGTCAAATAATATGATACATAAGATAGAGTAGAGGGTAGTAATGATATGAAATATATAAAAAGTCAAATAATTAGAGCTAAAATCTGTGGAAAACTTATAAAATATATATTTATAAACAAAATATTATAAAAGTCAAATAAATTATGTCTAAGTAAGCTGCTGAGACTCGTAAGATATAGATATGTATACAAAATATTTTCGGGAATAGCTGGTCGGCTGTTTTTATAAAGTAAACGACTAACTATGATTAAATTATATATTATGGGCAATAAATTGATGAATAATTTAGGTATATTCTCCTATTTTAGTAAAATATTCATTATATATTAAAATTACGCATCATATTGTGATATATAATGAATCAAGATATTAATAAGTTATTAATATCGTAAAATCTACATTGTGCGACATTAAAACTATATCCAAAACGCTTATATTCATATACCTCA